>WNGK01028702.1_pt1 | contig 10369 bp, 10 predicted proteins | sample 5400601 | NCBI WGS metagenome assembly WNGK01 (sample SAMN13153376, study PRJNA577476) | soil metagenome | isolation source: 60 cm soil or saprolite under Garry oak tree replicate 1 | place: USA:California | collected 2016-06-15 | reverse complement strand
CGGGACGCGACAGCAACGTCACCGTCGTGCGCGAGGATGCGCCCGACAAGTACACCGTAGTCGCCACCGTCGGGACGATGCGGGGGGCCAAGACGATCAGCGTGGACGCGGTGACGCACGTGGCCTACCTGTTCCAGCCCGAGTACGGTCCGCCCCCTGCTGACGCTCCGCCGCCGCAGCCGGGCCAGCGTCCCGCGCGCGGTCCGGTAATTGGGGCCTGGTTCTTCGCCATCAGTCACTGACGCATCTTGATACGCGACGGTGACAATGCCCGGTACCGCTTTGGGCCCGAGCTGACTAGTATTCTTCGCATGACGCTGCGCCGCTGTCTCAAGAATCGGCTTCACAAGACCGGGCACCTATCCCCGGGGGGGCACGCGCGCGCTGGCTGACGCAATGCAAGCAGTCACAGCATGCAGACAGGCCCGCTCCCCCGGTTGAGCGGGCCTTTTTCGTACGTGGACGCCCGAACGTGAGAGGATCCAGGTGATGAAGAAACACTACTTGCTGGCAAGTGACTTCGATCAGACGCTCAGTTTCAACGACTCGGGGATCATCCTGAGCGAGGTGCTGGGCGTGCCCGGTTTTCGGGAAAAGGTGGCGGGCCTGTCGCGCCTGAACCTGGTGCAGCAAGGGGCCGAGCTGGCGTACCTGCTGCGGCACGACCCCGAGTACCGCGCGGTGACGCGGGAGGCGCTGCTGGAGGTCGGGAGGCGCGTGCGGCTCAAGCGCAATGTCGAGCTCCTGGCCACGATGCTCAGAGACGGCATCGACGGCCACCGCTTCGACTTCTACGTCGTTTCAGCCGCCCCGGAAGAAGTCGTGGTCGAGGCCTTGAAGGACATCGTCCCGCCGGATCACATTGTCGGCACGCGCTTCGGGTGGGACCCGGCCGGCCTGGAAATCGACTCGGTGGTCCGCGTGACGGCCGGTTATGGGAAGGTCGCCGCCGTCGAAGACCTCCGTCTCAAGCTTGCGCTGCCGCGCGATCAGGTCGTCTACGTCGGGGACGGCCAGTCGGACATCCCTGTGATCTTGCACGTGAATCGCGGCGACGGGTTCACGATCGCGGCGTCGGAGGCGCGAGAGATTGCGCAGATTGCCCGGCGCACGGTCATCAGTGATGATGCCCTCAGCGTGCTCGTGCCGATCCTCGAAGAGATCGTGGGCTTCGGGCCCGTCCAGATCCGCGGGCTGTTCGAGAGCCAGGGCCTCGTCATTCAGGAGTGGGACCGGGTGCGCACCGACTGGCTGACCATCCGCACGGGCGCCGCGGATGGCGTGCTGGGGCTCGGCGCCGTGGCGGAGGGGTGATGGTCGACGGGGTAGGGTGGCTCGCAACGGCCGTCTTCTTGTGCTCGTACTTTGCCAAGCGGCCGACGATGCTGCGCCGCATTCAGGGCGTCGCCGCGTCCCTGTGGGCGCTGTACGGCATCCTGATTCACTCGTGGCCGGTTATCGTAGCCAACATTCTCGTTGCCGGGGTCGCGGTCGCGACTTCGTTGCGGCGGGTCAGCGACGCTGCGCCGCCCGCAGCCCCACCACCCCGTTGATCCATCGCACCAGCGGCAGCATGAGCCGGAAATCGGCTTCGAGCAGGGCGGGGACCCGAGCGCTCACCGCCTGGGCGTCGCTCAGGGCTCGTCCCGTGACGAACGACTGGAACTTGAGCCAGCGGGCGGCCGGATGGTCGGGCGCAAACCCGCGCGGGACGCGGCGCAACACGGCCTCCTCGGATAAGCCGCCGAACCGCCGCTTGACGCGACGGTCGGTCGCGAGGCGCTCGAAGTCCTTCGGATCCTCGGCGATGGCGTCGCGCAGGTTGACGAGGGCTTCCCGCGGCGGCATCCACATGCCGCCCCCGATGAAGGAGTCTCCCGGCGCGATCTGGAAATAGAACCCGGCGCCGCCTCCCGCCGCCTCGCGCCCCACCGCGCGCGACCCATCTCGATGATAGAACCAGCATGACGCATGCGTCTTGTAGGGCGACTTGTCGGCCGAGAAGCGGATATCCCGATAGATGCGGAACATCGAGCGCTTGGGGTCGCCGATGATCTCGGGGGCGAAGCGCGCCAGCCGCACGTCCATCTCCTCGATCAGCTCGCGCATCGGATCCTTCACCACGGCCTCGTACTTGGCGCGGTGGGCCTCGAACCAGGGCCGTTGGTTATGGCGTTTGAGACCGCGCAGGAACGTCAGGGTGGCTGCCGAAAAGGCCATGGCGGATTGTAACGCGCGGGGGCTTGACGCAGAACCCCCGGTCGCGTATATAACCTTTCAGTTATGCAAGCCACGCACCGTCTCGACGCCGTGTTCGCCGCCCTCGCCGATCCCACCCGGCGGGCGATCATCGCGCGACTCGCCTCCGGCCAGGCGTCGGTGAACGAGCTGGCCCGGCCGTTCGCCATGAGCCAACCCGCGATCTCGAAGCACCTGAAGGTGCTCGAGCGCGCCGGCTTGATCTCGGGCGGCCGCGAGGCGCAGCGGCGGCCCCGGCGCCTCGAAGCGAAGCGACTCGAGGAAGCCGACAAGTGGTTGGAACGCTATCGCCAGCTGTGGGAGGGGAACTACCAGCGACTCGACGCCCTGCTCGATAAACTGAAGACCCAGGAGAAAGAAAGGAAACCGCGATGACACACGCACAGGTGAAGATCACGCCGTCCGGCGACCGCGATCTCGTGATCAGCCGCGACTTCGCCGCGCCGCGCAAGCTCGTCTACGACGCGCACACCAAGCCCGAACTCGTGCGCCAGTGGCTGCTCGGCCCTCCGGGCTGGACGATGCCGGTATGCGACATGGACGTGCGAGTCGGGGGGAAGTACCGCTGGGAGTGGCGCAAGCAAACCGACGGCACGACGATGGGCATGGGCGGCGTGTACCGCGAAGTGAAAGCCCCCGAGCGGCTCGTCAGCACCGAGAAGTTCGACGACGCATGGTACCCCGGCGAGTCCCTCAACACACTCGTTCTCGTGGAGAAGGGCGGACGCACGACCCTCACCCAGACCATGCGCTACGAGTCGCGCGAGGCGCGCGAAGCGGTGATCAAGTCCGGCATGGAACAGGGCGTCGCGGCGAGCTACGACCGCCTCGACGACGTGCTCGCGGCGACGGCAAACGCAACCCCACGCTAGAGAGGATCCTATGCAGAAGATCGTCACGTTTCTCTGGTTCGACGGCCAGGCCGAAGCGGCCATGAAGTTCTACGTTTCGATCTTCAAGAACTCGAAGATCGTACGCCTGATGCCGGGCCCGAACGGCACCGTCATGGGTGGAACGTTCCAGCTCGAGGGGCAGGAGTTCTTTGCGCTGAACGGCGGTCCCCAATACAAGTTCACGCCGGCGATCTCGCTGTTCGTGAATTGTGAGACGCAGCAAGAAGTGGACGATCTGTGGGGGAAACTCTCCGCGAGCAAAGCAGACGAGCAATGCGGTTGGCTCAAGGACAAGTATGGCGTCTCGTGGCAGATCATCCCGACGGTGTTGGGCAAGCTGATGGGCGACAAGAACCCCAAGAAGGCCAACGCGGCCGTGCAGGCGATGCTGAAAATGAAGAAGATCGACATCAAGGGGTTGCAAGAGGCATACGACCGAGCCTAACCGCGCGCTTGACGCCCTCTCGAGGGGGCGGTACATCAAGTACCTTCCCTCTCGTCGCCCTCGAAAAGGTGGTGTCCCATGCGCTCGGCATCGCTCGCCCCGGTCGTCTCCCTGCTGGTCGCGCTTTCTCTCGCCGGTTGCGCCGAGCCCCGAGACCCCGCGCCGGTCCTCGGCCCACAGTTCAACGTCGTCAGTATCACGAGCGCGGACCTCGGGACCTTGGGTGGCAACTTCAGCCAGGCCGTGGCGATCAACCATCGCGGGCAGGTCGTGGGGTTCAGTACGACGGCCGCCAACGAGACGCACGCGTTCCTGTGGCTCGACGGCGCGACGGTCGACCTCGGCACGCTGGGAGGCACGTTCAGCCGGCCCACCGCCATCAACGACGCCGGTCAGGTCGTCGGGAACAGCACGCTTCCCTCCGGCGCGACTTGCCCCAACCCCGCCGTCATCGATCCCGGGTGCCGCGCCTTCTTGTGGGACGGCGCCACCCTGCAGAACCTCGGTACGCTGGGCGGTGACTTCAGCGAAGCCTGGGCCATCAATGCCTCCGGCGAGGTCGCGGGGTTCAGCCTGACCGCTGGGAGCGAGACGCACGCCTTCGTGTGGGACGGTACGATGCACGACCTCGGGACGCTCGGCGGCACGTTCAGCATCGCCCGCGCCATCAATGCGGCGGGCAACGTCGTGGGAGTCAGCGAAACGGCTTCTGGAGAATCCCACGCGTTCTTCTGGGACGGCACGATGCATGATCTCGGGACGCTGGGCGGCCCCTTCAGCACCGCCATCGCGATCAACGCGCGAGGCGACGTGGTAGGCCTCAGCAGCCTCGACAACACCGCCGGTGGCCCCGCCCACGCCTTTCTATGGGACGGGACGACGCTGCAGGACCTCGGCACCCTCGGCGGCGAGCAGAGCGACGCTCTCGCCATCAACCCGAAGGGTGACGTCGTCGGCTTCGCCAACACGCAACCCGGCCCCATCGGTGACCAGCACCCGTCCCTCTGGGACGGCACGATCCACGACCTCGGCACGCTGGGGGGTGTGGACGGCCAGGCGAACGCGGTGAACGAGGCGGGTCAGGTCGCCGGACAGGCCGGCACCGCCCCGTTCGGGTCGTGCACGGCGCTCGGCGGCTGCGACGCCTTCTTCTGGGACGGGACGATCCACGACCTCGGTACGCTGGGGGGCTCCTACAGCGCCGCGGTCGACCTCAACACCAAGGGGCAAGTGGTGGGGTGGAGCCGGACGAGCTCGAACGACATCCACGCGGCGCTGTGGACGGTGAGGTCCACGCGCGCCCGCGGCTGCGCGCTGTCCTTGTCGATCTGGAGCAGCACGTTGCCGTTGCCGTCGGGCGAGCGCGTCAGCATGAAGACCGACCCGGGGACGCTGAGCGACGCCTTGAAGCGTTTCGAGGCGAGCGCCGCCGCTTCGTGTGAATAGCCGCTGAGCTGCGCGCCGCCTTGCGAGTAGGCGGTCGCCAGCTGGCCTGCGAAACGACGCGCGTTGGAGTCCGTCGCTTGCCGCGACGCCTGCGCGAACGCGTCGCCGTACGCGGACGCGGCGGCGCCGTACAGGCCCGCGCGCACCGCCTGAATCCGATACAGCGCGCGCAGCAGCCCGGGCAGCTGCGGGGCGGGGTAGTACGCCTGCTGCTTCACCTGCCCATCTCGCGCCACGAGGACGAGGTTCTGCGGCGAGATGAGGACGAGCCCAGCGGGCCGAATCTCCATGTCGGTGGGATCCTCGCCGCCCTGCAGCTTGATCTCGCCGCCCAGCGCGCGGAACGTGCCGGCGCTGCGATCGACGGCGTAGAGGCGGTGGTCGTGGCTCGCGAACACGTATAGCGTCGAGCCTTCGATGACGTGGTGCAGCGCGTACCGGGCGGCGTTGTAATCGCCGGACGAGAGCGGCCTGCCGCTCTCGATCGCGTCCTTGAACTTCGGCTCGCCCTTGTCGAGGTCGATGACGTTCACCTCGGCGTTGGTCGCCGCGTCGGGCCGCGAGATGTACAACAGGCCGGCGGGCGTCAGCTCGGCGTACGCCAGCTGCCCCTTGATCTTCACGTCCTTCTGCAGTCGCACCGTGGCGGTGGCGACGTCCAGCACGTTCACGAACGTGCGCGACTCGGCATCCACCGCGAGCACCGCGGAGCCGCCGCTGACCAACGCATCCGTGACGGTGCCGCGCATGCGCAGCGGCTTCGCGGCGATCGTCGTGCCGTCGGCGTAGCGCGCCACGTTGAGCCCCGTCTGCACGACGCCGTTCACGATGCGGACGTTGCCCGTCGCCTGATCGGCCGGTGGCGATTCCGGGAGAATGACGATCCCGTCGGGGTGCTCCACGATGCCGTGCACCCATCCGTCGATCGTCGCGGGCTTCGGCCACAGCGCGCGGCCGTCGGCGATGGCGTACGCCATGAGGCGGTCGTCGAAGCCCACGTAGATGCGATCGGGTTTGCCGAGCGAGGGGAAGAGCTGCACGTGTCGCGCGGGGTTGCCGGCGCGAGCGGTGGGCAGGGTCGCGGACCAACGCACCGCCCCCGTCCGCGCGTCGAGACCGCGCAGACCCATCAGCGTGTGCACGATGATCATGTCGGACCCCGCCTGCAGCACCTCCAGCGCGGTGGCTCCGGACGCCGCACGCACGAGGCCCTGCATCAGTCCCCCCAAACCGCCCCGTTTCGGGCCGGTCTCCTGGAACAGCGATTCGCTGGCCCAGCGTTGCGCGCCGCTCGTGAGATCGTACAGCGCGACGACCGGTGGTCCCGACGCGCGCCGGCCGTGCACGAGGAGAGTGCCGCTCTGGGGCAGCACGCGGCGGGTGACGACTTGCACCAGCGAGAGTCGCCGCGAATCGAAGACGACCGCGCCGGTCACCGGGTCGAAGACGAGCAGCAGGCCCGGACGCGCCGCCTCCATCAGGAGGGACCCCTCGACCATGCGGACGCTGTCGGCGGGGAGCCCGCCGAGTTCCGGCTTTTCCCATGTGATCACACCACGGTCGATGTCGACGGCGGCGAGAGACGCGTCGGTCGATACGAGAAGCGCCCCGGCCGGCGTGACCTGTTGCCAGCGGATCGGCCCTTTCATCTTGAGGGTCCAGGCCGCGGTGGTAGGGTTTTGAGCCAGCGTGGAAACGGCGAGGAGCAGGGCGAGGGGCAGAGCCATTGGCGAACCTCCGGTGGACCCTTATATCCCCCCAGCGGGTTTCCGCGCGCAAGTGGGAGGGCCACCACGGCCTGGATCCTGGACGCATCGCCGAGGCGGCGGTACACTCTTGCGCCATGCTCCGACACTTGGTCAGCGCGGCCCTGGTGCTCGTCTCCTCCACGGCCGCGGCGCAGTCGCGCCCCGATCCCGTCGCGTCGGTCCCTGTCCTGGGTCCGCTGGTGGGGCGTCCGGCGAGCGAGCTGGCCGACGTCATCGAGCGCTTCTCGATCGATCGCACCGGCCTGAACCGCCGCTACGACGCCGACGACTCTCCCGACCAACGCCGCCGGATGCGCGAGTTCTACGCCGGATGGCAGACACGCCTCAAAGACGTCGACTTCGTCAAGCTGTCGCAGGAGGCCCGAGCGGACTACGTCCTGCTGGCGCACTCCTGCGGCATCAGATCGCGCTCCTGGACCGCCGCGATAAGATGCGCGCCGAGGAGCTGCCCTTGGCGCCGTTTGCCGACCGCTTGCTCGCCCTCCGAGACGCACGGCGCAACCTCGTGACGATCGACCCTCGGGCGGCGGCCGCCACGCTGGCCGACGTCACGCGCCAGGTCGACAGCTTGCGGTCCTTGTTCGATCCTCCCGCGCGCGGCAGCGACAGTACGGCGCGGCCGCGCGGCACCGCGCCGGCGACGACGCGGACGATCGCGAATCGCACCGCCGGCGATCTGGACGACGCGCGGGGCGTCGTCGGCACCTGGTTCCGCTACTACGACGGCTATGATCCCGACTTCTCGTGGTGGGCGAAGGACCCCTGGAAGAAGCTCGACGACGCGCTCAAGCGGTACGCGCGCACGCTGCGCGAGCGCGTGGTCGGGAAGAAACCGGCGGAGCCCGGCACGGCGGACGACAACACGGGCCCTATCGTCGGCGATCCGATCGGCGCCGAGGGCTTGCAGGAGGATCTCGACTACGAGATGATCCCCTACACGCCCCCCGAGCTGATCGCCATCGCGCAACGCGAGTACGCGTTCAGCGCGAGCGAAATGCGACGGGCGGCCCGCGCGATGGGCTTCGGCGACGACTGGAAGGCCGCGCTCGAGAAGGTCAAGAACACCTTCGTCGAGCCGGGCCGGCAGCCCGACCTGGTGCGCGACCTCGCCCGCGAGGCTGAGGCCTTCCTCGACCAGCACGACTGGGTCACCATCCCGCCCCTGGCGCGGGAGGACTGGCGCATGGAGATGCTCTCCCCCGAGCGCCAGCGCGTCTCCCCCTTCTTCCTCGGTGGCGAGACGATCCAAGTGTCATATCCCACGGCCGACATGTCGGACGAAGAAAAGCTCATGAGCTTGCGCGGCAACAACCCGCACTTTTCGCACGCCACGGTGTTCCACGAATTGAACCCGGGGCATCATCTCCAGGGGTTCATGGTGGCCCGGTACCACTCGCACCGCCGTCTCTTTCAGACGCCGTTCTGGAGCGAGGGCCAGGGGTTGTACTGGGAGATGTTCCTGTGGGATCACGGGTTCCATGCGAGCCCTGAAGACCGCGTCGGTGCGCTCTTCTGGCGGATGCATCGCAGCGCGCGGATCATCTTTTCCCTGAGCTTTCATTTGGGGAGAATGACGCCGGACCAAGCGATCCAGTTGCTGGTGGACACGGTGGGGTTCGAGCGGGCTAACGCCGAGGGCGAGGTGCGGCGCTCGTTCAGCGGCGACTACTCCCCCCTCTACCAGGCCGCCTACATGATCGGTGGGCTCGAGCTGCGAGCGCTGCACGCGGAGCTGGTCGATTCCCACCGCATGACCGAGCGCGAGTTCCACGACGCCGTCCTTCAGGGGGGACCGATGCCGATCGCGATGGTACGGGCGCGACTTGCCAAGATCACCCTCACACGCGACGGTCCGGCGCCGTGGCGCTTCGCCGACCACCTGCCTCCGCCGAGGCCCGCCCCGTGAAGACGGTGGCCGTGCTACTTGCCGCAGCATTCGTGGTGTCTCCCTCCCGCTGGGAGCGCCAAGCCCAGGATGTCACAATCATCCGCGACGATTGGGGCATTCCGCACGTGTACGGCAAGACCGACGCCGACGCGGTCTTCGGCCTCATGTACGCGCAGGCCGAGGACGACTTCAACCGGATCGAGATCAATTACCTGAATTCCATGGGGCGTCTGGCGGAGGCGGAGGGCGAGTCCGCGATCTACCAGGACCTTCGGATGAAGCTGTTCATCAATCCCGACTCGATGAAGGCGAAGTACGCGGCGAGCCCGGATTGGCTGAAGCGTCTCATGAACGCCTGGGCCGGCGGCCTGAACTTCTATCTCTATAAGCACCCCGAGGTGAAGCCCCGCGTCATCACGCGTTTCGAGCCGTGGATGGCGCTGACGTTCAGCGAGGGGAGCATCGGCGGCGACATCGAGCGCATCAACCTGCGGGACCTCGAGGCGATGTACGGCGCTGGCGCGGCGGCGCCCGTCGGCAGCGGGGACGCGGAGGACGTCGAGGCGGACCCCACCGGCTCGAACGGCATCGCGATCGCGCCGGCGAACACCGTGAACCACCACGCGCTGCTCCTCATCAACCCCCACACCTCGTTCTTCTTCCGCGCCGAGGTGCAGGTGGTGAGCGACGAGGGACTCGACGCGTACGGGGCGGTGACGTGGGGGCAGTTCTTCGTCTATCAGGGGTTCAACGATCACGTCGGCTGGATGCACACCTCGAGCGGCGTCGACGCCATCGACGAGTACCTGGAAACGGTGGTGAAGCAGGGCGACCACTACTTCTACCGTTACGGGGGCGCCAACCGGCCGATGATCGTCAGCACGATCACGGTGCCCTACAAGACGGCGGCGGGAATTGCCCGGAAGACGTTCACGGTGTACCGCACCCACCACGGCCCCGTCATCCGGAGGGCCGGCGACCAGTGGGTGACGATCCGGTTGATGCAGGACCCGGTGCACGCGCTGACCCAGTCCTACACTCGCACCAAGGCGCGGGATTACCAGGCGTTCCGGCGCACCATGGACCTGCACACGAACTCGTCCAACAACACCATCTTCGCTGCCGCGAGCGGCGACATCGCGTACTTCCACGCCAATTTCATCCCGCGGCGCGACACGACGTTCGACTGGACGAAGCCCGTGGACGGCAGCACCGCCGCGACCGAGTGGGGCGCCCTGCTTTCCGTGGACGAGACACCCCACCTCCTGAATCCGCCGAGCGGCTGGCTCTACAACTCGAACAACTGGCCGTGGTCGGCGGCGGGGGCCTCGAGCCCCAAACGTGAAGACTATCCCCGCTACGTCGAGACGGGCGGCGAGTCGGCGCGGGGGCGCCATGCGATCATGGTGCTGCAGAACAAGAAGGATTTCACGCTCGACGGCCTGATGAGCGCCGCGTTCGACAGCTACCTGCCCTGGTTCGAGCAGACGGTCCCGGCGCTGCTCAAGGCCTGGGACGCCGCCCCCGCCGGCGACTCGCTCAAGGCGAAGCTGATGGAGCAAGTCGGCGCGCTACGCGGGTGGGATATGCGCTGGTCGGCAACCTCGATTCCCACGTCGCTGGCCGTGTTCTGGGGACAGAGCCTCGGACGATCGTTGAGCGCCGACGC
>WNGK01010395.1_pt1 | contig 10370 bp, 12 predicted proteins | sample 5400601 | NCBI WGS metagenome assembly WNGK01 (sample SAMN13153376, study PRJNA577476) | soil metagenome | isolation source: 60 cm soil or saprolite under Garry oak tree replicate 1 | place: USA:California | collected 2016-06-15 | reverse complement strand
TGTCGGGAAGCCCGGCATCTTGTTGTTGTAGTGGCCGGTCTTCAGACCGGTTCTTTTGACTCACGGTCCTCGAAATTCAGGGACCGGCGCACCATCAAGTCCCCCTTCCGCCTCCTCCCGATTCCTGTCGCGGGGCCGCCCTTGCGTCCTCACCTCTTCACGAACAACACGCAATAACTATCCTCCGGCCAGTCCTCCACGATTTTCTCCACCTGCAACCCCGCCGCGCTCAGCTCCTCGATCACGATCTTCTGCGGAATCCCGTGCCCTCCCCGGTTGCCCGGGACTCCTTCCACCGGGTCCAGCCCCGCTCGCGCCGGAAAATCGATAATCGCCAGCCGCCCTCCCGGCTTCAAGGACCGCACAATGTTGGCGTCAAACTCCGCCGGCTTGGTCAAGTGATGGTACACGCGCCTCAAGAAAATCGCGTCGCAGCACGCCGTTGGCAAATTCGTATCCGCCTCCTTGCTCTCCACCACAATCACGTTCCCCAGCTTGCGTTTCGCCACTTCCTCCCTCAACTCCCCCAGCTTCTTCGCATCAATCTCTGTCGCATACACTTTCCCCGCCGCCCCCACCCGTTCCACCGCCGCAAACGTGTACGCGCCGTCCCCCGCTCCAATATCCGCCACGATCGTCCCCGCCTTCCATCCCATCAACTCCGCCAGCCGCTTAACCTCCTCCTCCGCGTTTCCGCGCACCTGCGCCGCAAACACCAACGCCACCGCGCACACCAGCCCCGCGAGCAATAACTTTCTTTTTCTCATCGCAGCCGCAGCTCCTTATTCCAACAAACCACTATCGCTCGGCATCCGAGTCATTGAAACATGAACTCTTCTAGCGATTGTTTCTTCCTGTGCCTCCAGGCCAGCCACTTCCACCGCAACATGCTTCGCACGGCTTTTCGTGGAATTTTCGATTCTGCAATTTGCACCCTCAGCTTCAGCCCATGCGACCACAGTCCTTGATGCCCATCCGCATATCTCTGGGGCGACCAGATGCAACAGCACGCAACGCCATCCATCTCACATATCATCGAGAACAACACGCCACTCATGCGCGCCATCCCTCCCTCATAAGCCTCACGCGCCTTCGCTAAATTCTCCTCGGCCAGTGGCACCCACACATAGACGAACCGCTTTCCAGTCAGCAACACATCTTCCGGCGTCACCCAGACTAACTCCCCAGAGTACCCGCTCTTCTCGAGCAGCACCCGAAACTCCATCACTGCCTCTTCGAAAGGGGCCTTTTTTCAGACAATTCGCACTTCCAATTCAAACTTCGATCTAGAGTTCCTGCCAGGTACTGTTCGTCTGGGACCTTGACAGCCTGCGAAAGGAGCCCATCATGACCACCAGCGAGAAAAACGTCGAACTGATGCTCGAAATCTTTCGCGCCATCGAGCGCCGCGATCAGCACCGCATGTTCGAACTCGTCCATCCCGACGCCGAGTTTCTCTGGCCGCCTTCGCTACCCTACGCCGAAGCGCGCAATCCAAAGCCTGGCGGTCCGGGTTGGGGTGCGACCTGGATACCTCTGCAGCCAAACGAGGCCGACCGTCGCCTCGAACCGCGTGTGGTCGCTTCCAGCGACAAAGAAGTCGTCATCCACTGGCAGCAAAAGGGCGTCAGCCCCGCCGGGGACCGCATCAACACTCCCGTGCTTGGACTTTATCTCCTCCGCGACGGCAAACTCGCACGCGCCCAAATGTTCTACTTCGATTCTGCGGCCGTCGTTGCCTTCCTCTCCAAGGCCAAAGGTCAGGCCGCTTCCGCGACGCCGTAAACTCGACGGCTACTCGCTGCTCACCCCGAGTCAATGCCAACTATGTTCTACCCACGTATAATGTGCGCTCCATTTCAGGAGAGCACACCATGCACTATCGCAAATTTGGCCGCACCGGATGGAACGTCAGTGAAATTGGTTACGGCATGTGGGGACTCGCCGGCTGGACCGGCTCCGACGACGCCGAATCGCTCGACGCCCTGCAGCGCGCCGTGGATCTCGGCTGCAATTTCTTTGACACCGCGTGGGCTTACGGCGAAGGCCGCAGCGAACAGATCCTCGGAAAAGTTCTGCGCGCCAACGCGGGCAAGAGACTTTACGTCGCCACGAAAATTCCGCCCAAAAATCTTAAGTGGCCCAGCCGCCGTGATTTCACCCTCGACGATTGCTATCCGCCGGACCACATCGAAGAGTACGTCAACAAAAGCCTCGCCAATCTCGGCGTCGAAAAACTCGACCTCATCCAATTTCATACTTGGGAAGATCGCTGGCTCAACGACGAACGCCTCCCGCGCGTGGTGGAAGAGTTGCGCACCAGCGGCAAAGCCAAAGCCGTGGGCGTCAGCGTCAATCGCTGGGAGCCCTGCAACGGCATTCGCGCCGTGCTCGAAGGCGTCGCCGACGCCATCCAGGTCATCTACAACATTTTCGACCAAAATCCCGAAGACGCGCTCTTTCCCATCTGTCGCATGAAAGACGTCGCCGTGATCGCCCGCGTTCCGTTCGATGAAGGCACCCTCACCGGTACGCTGACCGTCGAGAGCACCTGGCCGACAGGCGATTGGCGCAACACTTATTTTGTCCCGGAAAATCTGAAGAACAGCATCGCCCACGCCGAAGCGCTCCGTCCGCTCGTTCCCGCGGGCAACTCCATGGCGCAGATGGCGCTGCGTTTCATCCTCAACAACTCCGACGTCAGCACCATCATTCCCGGCATGCGCAAGCGCCGCAACGTCGAAGCCAACATCGCCGCCAGCGCCCAGGGCCCCCTCCCCGTCGCCCTCCACAAACAGCTCCGCGCCCACCGCTGGGACCGCAACCCCACAAGTTGGAGCCAATAAAAAACGGCTCCAACTCGCACACTGTCATTCCGAGCGAAGCGAGGAATCTCTCTTCAGTTTTTTTGGGAGCTATTTTGCAGGATTACGAATACTGCCTCACGCAGTTTGTTTTAGCGCGCGTTCGACGAGCGTCAGGCAACGCTCGGCTTGTTCGCGCATTAACTGTTCATGATCGCCGCGATCGCGCTGCAGGCTGTGGAGTTCGTCGGCAATCGCCAGCGCCGCCAGAACGGCGACTTTCTGCGTGTCCACAGTTTTCGTCACGTCGGCGATGGCGTGCATTTTTTCGTCCACGTACTTCGCGAGCTTCTGCACATACCTCACATCCAGTTCCCCCCGGATGGAGTACACTTGCCCGAAAATCTGCACTTTCACCGGCGCGCTCATGTTTCAGGATTGTAGCGCAGAGCGAAGCTTTGCGGAATGTTTCTTCAACTGGCGCGAAGTTGCGCGCCAAGATTTTTTTCGAAGGCAGCAACAATTTTTCTGCTGAAATCGCCGATTTGCGCCTCCGTCAGCGTTGCTTCGCGGCTTTGAAACGTCACCCGCACCAGCAGCGAATATTTCCCGGCAGGAACATTTTTGCCGCGGAAAAGATCCGTCGCCTCGATCGAATGAATTTCGCCGATGCCCAGCGATTGAACCGTTTTCGTAACGTCCGAGAATTTTGTTCCATCGGCGAGCAACAATGAAAAATCGCGCTCGACGCTCGGAAATCTTGGCAGCGGCTCGTAACGCCGCGCTTCCTTTGCCGCACGCATCGCGGCGTAAACTGGATCGAGTTGCAACTCGGCAAGGAAAACGTCTTGCCGGAATTTCAATTTGTCCGCGACACGGCGCGCGAGCTGCCCCGCAACGCCGAGTGAAACAATATTGTTCGCTTCGCTTGAAATGACGTTGTTCAATTGAATTGCACCACGGCGCGCCGCGTGCAGCCACTCCGCGCCCCCGTCTTCCCAGCGGAAGCCACCGCAGAGTTCGCCGATGGAATCGAGATCGCCCTTGAGGTCGGCAAAAGAAAAATCGCGCGCAGTATCGTAGAGGCCTTTTTCGCGCGCTTCACCCGTCGCGCCGATGGTGAGCACGCGCGTCTCGACGGATTCGCTTCCATTTAAGCGATAGTGGCGGCCAATTTCAAACAGGCGCGCGTTTCGCTGGCCGTGATTCAAATTCCACTCTATGGCCGCAGCCATGGTCACAATGCCGGTCGAACGCAACACGTTCGCTTCTTCCGAAAGCGGATTCGAAAGCCGCGCAGGCGCGATATTTTCCGGACGGAATAATGCGTCCCGCTCTTCCGCGACGTGGGGAATGGTCAGAATTTCGCGGTAGCCCAAACCGATGAGCCGCTGGCGCAGACGCGTTTCCGCTTCGTAGTGCGGAAGGCGCGCCGCGCCTTGCCGCGCCGCCGGAAGACGCGGCGGAAATTTATCGAGGCCGTAGATGCGCGCGATCTCCTCGATCAAATCGATTTCGCGTTCGACCTCCGCGCGCCAGGAAGGTTGCGTGCATTCCCACGCCGCGAGGAGCGAGCCTTCCGCGCCGCGAATTTGATCGATTCGAACGGGCGCGAAGCCGAGAGCGCCGAGACTGGCTTCCATTTGCTTGTCGGGAACGTCCGCGCCCATCACGCGAAGAATTTCCGCGCGCGTCACGCGGATTTTTTTCGGCGCGCGCTTGCCCGGATAAACATCGACGACACCGGCGAGCAACTCGCCGCCCGCAAGCTGCAGAATTAATTCCGCAGCGCGCCGGGAGGCCAGCTCGGCCATTTCCGGATCGGCGCCGCGGCCAAAGCGCGTGGAAGCTTCGGTGTGCAATTTCAGGAAGCGCGTGGCGCGGCGAATGGCGACCGGTTCGAACCACGCGCACTCGATCAAAACATTTTTCGTGGAAAAGGAGATTTCCGTTTCCGCACCGCCCATGATTCCGCCAATGCCGATGGCGCGCGAGCCGTCGCCATCGCTGATCATGCAGATGTTCGAATCAAAAGTTCGCTCGATTCCATCGAGGGTGCGCATCTTTTCCGGAGCCGCCTTACCGGCGGCGTCGCCGGGTTTGGCGCGACGGACGACAATTTTGTGGTCCCGAACCTTGTCGTAATCGAAAGTGTGCAGCGGATGGCCGAGCTCGATCATGACGTAATTCGAAATATCGACCACGTTGCTGATGCTCGCAACACCGGAAGCTTCGAGGCGGTCTTTCAGCCATTTCGGGGAAGGCTGGATCTTTACGTTTCGAATGACGCGAGCGGTGAAGCGGCCGCAAAGCTCCGGCGCTTGAATTTCAACCTTTACAGCGCCGTCGGCTTTGGCGGCAACCTCCGCAGGTTTTGGCGAAACATGCTTCAGAGGCAGCTTGTAGATCGTAGCGACTTCGCGGGCGATGCCGTAATGGCCGAGGCAGTCGGGGCGATTGGAACTGACTTCCGCTTCGATCACCGCGCCATGCGGGCCGTTCTCCACTCCGCCGATGTTGGTACCGGAAAGCGCGAGCCGGGAGGCGAGCTCCTGCGGCGTCGCGCTCACGTCGACGAGATCTTTGAGCCAGTTGTAGACGACTTTCATGCCTTAGTCCCTGCTCGTAGTTGTCCAAAATAGATTCGCGTGAAGTAGTCCATGCGCACCCGGCCGTCGCGTTGATGCGCGCGAAAAATGTGCTCCAGCCCAGCCATCATGGGAGCGTAGTTCGGATGACCTTCTGTCGGAGCGAAAGAGCTACTGCGTAGACGCCCGCGAAATCCCTCCCAATCCAGAATCTGATAATTCGGCAAGTCGCGCGCTACAAAATCATCAGATTCGAAGAAGTCACGAATGTTCTGGACCTCCGGATACGAATCCTTCACGGATTTGTAGTCAATGCCGAAGCGCTCCAACAAACGCTCGTAATCACGTGTGAGCTGCGCTTCTTCCATACGGCGGTCGTTCCAAAGGACCACGAACCATCCACTCGGCTTCAGTATGCGAATGAATTCGCGGCGCGCCGCGCGGGGCTCAAACCAATGGAACGCCTGAGCGGCGGTCACGAACTCCACGCTGGCGTTGGGGAGCGTGGTGGCCTCCGCGGGACCGTTCACGCTGGAGAAGTTCGAGTACGCGCGCAAATACTCCTCGCCGGCCTGGCGCATCTCCTGATTGGGCTCGACGCCGAAAACGTGGTTGCCATTTTCGAGGAAAAGCTTGCTGAGGAGGCCGGTGCCGGAACCGATGTCAGCGATGACCTGGCCGGGGAGCAAGCCGCATTCCGAGCGCAGAAGATCGAGCACCGCCGACGGATAGCCTGGGCGATAGCGAACATAGTCCGCCGCGCGATTGGAGAAGCGTTGTTTGGCGTCGGCAAAAGTCATGCTGGAAGTTGACAGTCGACAGTCGATGGTCGAAAGCCTCCACTTAGCGGCGCTGCGTTCATGGGAACTGCCGTAAAAAGCGGACGTCGTTCTGGAAAAAGGCCTGAATGTCATCGATGCCGTACTTGAGCATGGCGAGACGGTCGATGCCGATACCGAAGGCGAAGCCACTGACTTTCCTCGCGTCGTAATTCACGAAGCCATAGACGGCAGGATCGACCATGCCTGCGCCGAAGAGTTCGATCCAGGCCGCGCCTTTGCATTTCGAGCAGGTTCCCCCGCTTGCCGCGGTGCCAGTTCCGCCGCAGAACGGGCAGGAGACGTCGAATTCGACGGAAGGCTCGGTGAACGGGAAATAACTAGGCCGGAAGCGAGTTTTCACACCGGAGCCAAAAAACTGTTTTACGAAATACTCGATGGTGCCGGTGAAATCGCAAAACGTGATGTCGGCATCGACGGCCAGGCCTTCGACTTGATGAAAGATGAAGGAATGCGTGGCGTCTGGATTGTCGCGGCGATAGACCTTGCCGGGCACGATGACGCGCACGGGCGGCTTCTGTTTCTCCATGGTGCGAATCTGCATGGGGGACGTGTGGGTACGAAGAAGGAGCGGCGTGAGCGCGCCTTTCGGAAGCTCCAGGTAGAAGGTGTCCATGTCGTCGCGGACAGGATGAAATTCCGGAATGTTCAGCGCTTCGAAATTGTAGTAAAGCGTTTCGATTTCCGGGCCTTCGACGACTGAGAAGCCGATGGAGACGAAAATGTCTTCGATTTCCTGGAACACCTGGCGGATCAGGTGATGAGAGCCGACAGGACGAATGACGCCGGGGAGCGAGAGGTCGACGCGTTCGCGGGCGAGAGACCACTCCTCTTCGTTCCTCTCGATAGACAAACGCCGTTCTTCAATTTTTGCCTCAACATGCGCCCGCAAATCATTTAGGCATGCACCCACGGTACGCTTCAGGTCTGGGGCAGCAGGCTTTAGCCAATTGTCTGTAATCCGGCTTAAGAAACCTGATTTTCGCCCTAGCCATTGGTCTCTCCACTCCTTCCACAAGATCTCAATGAAATCTTCTGAAGCTTTCGCGTCGAATTGGGCGCGGACTTCGGCGAATAAAGATGCTACCTGGTCAGGCCGTGTGACACCGAGGTCAGCCAGTGTTCGCTCTGGTTTGTTATCCGAAGAGCTCATAGCATCAGTATGCGTTATGCGTTGCCGAACAAGGGCGCAGCATGCTGCGCCCCTACAAGAGAAAATAGCACGCGGCAACAGCCAAGAAGCGGCGACCGCGCGGGCGGAGAAAAAGCTACACTGCTACGCCTTTTTCGCCTTGGCTGGCGGCGGAGCGGCAGCCTTGGCTTTGGCTACGAGCTGAGTGAAGCCAGCGGCATCCTTTACGGCGATGTCCGCGAGAACCTTGCGGTCGAGCGCGATGCCGGCAACTTTCAGGCCGTGAATCAATTGGCCGTAGGTCAAACCGTTGTTGCGTGCGGCTGCGCCGACGCGCTGGATCCAGAGCTTGCGATACTCACGTTTTTTGACGCGGCGGTCGCGCTTGGCGTAACGGTCGGCGCGATTGGCGGCTTCCTGCGCGGATTGGTAGAGCTTGCTCTTGGTGAGGAAAAAGCCTTTTGTCCTCTTGAGGTACTTCTTGCGTCGTGCCCGGCGCTTGGTGCCGCGTTTTACGCGTGCCATGGGTTTCTCCTTTTAGATCGGAAACAAAACGGGTTGCGGAGACGCGAAGAAAAATACACGCCACGCAACGGGTTTGTTTCCGGGGTGGTGCGTTTGCAGCGTTCGCCTTTCGGCGGGCACCTTCGGCTGAAGCCGAAAGATGGCGGCAATAAAGCCGCCGCTACATTGCCCCGACTAAGTCGGAGCGGATCGGCCGGCAGGCACCCGTGAAGCGCTGCCTGGCACGATTTGCGGGACTTGCGTCCCGCGTTTCAAACATAAAGGCACGACCTATTGTGCCCCTACGAAGAAAAACGGATGGCGTGCAATTTCGCCGCACGCTCAGAAAATCGATACGGCTTTAGCCGTAGGGAAGCATCTGCTTGACGCTGGCCACGTCTGCTTTGTTCACCAGTGTGAGCTTCTTCAGCTTGCGCATGCGGCCGGGCGCTTTAGTGCCCATCAAGTGGCGCTTTCCGGAATGCCCGCGCTTAATCTTGCCGTTGGCGGTAAACTTGAAGCGCTTCCTGGCGCCGCGGTGGGTCTTCAATTTCAATTTTGGTTTCGATGCGTTCCTTGGCATTGCTGGAAATCCTCTCGAAAATTTATCGCGCCGCTTGCTGCGGCGGGCGGGGCAAGCCCCGCATCTACAAAATTGTTTCTCCTTGCGCTTCGGCCGAGTCACGGCAGCGAAGAGCGATTTCTCACTCCGCTTCGCTCCGTTCGAAATGACGGAGGAGGCGTAAGCTGCGGACCGCTGCGGCCGCTCGCTACGGATTATTGCGACGGCGTGCGCTGCGGAGCACCGAGACTGCTTACCACGGCCTACTGGGCCTGCTGGGCGCTGGACGATTGCTGGCTCGCAGGCTTGGCGACGCTCACGCCTTTTTTCGGCGCCAGCAACGCTACCAGAACGTTGCCTTCCATGCGTGGCATGGTCTCGATCTGGCCCTGGTCGCCAATCTCCATGAGCAAGCGGTTCATCTTGGCGCGCCCGACTTCCTGGTGGGCCATTTCGCGCCCGCGATGAAAAATCATCGCGCGCACTTTGTGGCCTTCGCCGAGGAACCGGAGGATCTGGCTCTTGCGAACCTGGTAGTCGTGTTCCGCGGTGGCGGGCCGAAACTTGACTTCCTTCAACTGCGAGCCGCGGCTGCTCTTGCGCTGCTCGTGGGCCTTCTTGTTGGCCTGGTAAAGATATTTGCCGTAGTCGGTGATCTTGCAAACCGGCGGATCAGCGGTGGGCGAGATTTCCACCAGGTCGAGCCCTTTTTCCTTGGCCAACTTCAAGGCTTCGAAAGGCTGCATGACGCCGAGCTGGCCACCTTGATCATCAATCACCCGGATTTCGCGAGCGCGGATTCGTTCGTTGACGCGAATGCGGTCGCTCTGCCGGAAGCTGCGTTCTGGGCAAGAGGCAAAAGTCTAAGGCGCCCGGATTTCGATGAGTGTTCTGAATCGTGAGCAGATGACGATTGAGACGAACAGCGAGGCTCAGGTGCTTAGCGGCAGGTCGCCCTTTGGGCCGCTGATGAGCGCGTGAAGGCGTGCTCGATCGCTACGCTGGACGGGGAGGTCGAGGCCGATACGTTTGAAAGTGGAAGAGAGTTCCTCCGGATCGGCGCTCATGATTTCAAAATAGTCCAAGGTGCATTTTGCGGGTGCATCCTTGGAAGGATGGACCGAGTCAGCACTCCATTCGATGAAGAAGGGGAGGAGACCGTGGCGGTCGTCGGCGAGGTTAACGGTTTTCCAGGTGAGGACGCGGCCGTCCGGGCGCTTTCTGGAGCCGTCGTCGGGGCCGGTGAAGGCGATTTGATTTTCGCGGAGCAGCTTGGCAACGGCAGCGATATCCGGAGGATGGACGGCCCAGCCAATGAGCCGCGGATCGGTCATGGAGCGGAGTTGCGGGAAGTGGACGATTTCGTGCTGCGCAGGGTCCGGCGCGATGATTTCCAGGTAGCGGCGCTCTCCGAGTGAAAGCAGCGCGTTGCGCGTACCGCGGCCGGGATGGACTCCGCCGATGGCGGGGCGCACGCCGGTGGCTTCTTCGACCAGATCGATGCCGTGATCGAGATCGTTGCAGCCGAGAATGATGTGATCGAGCAAAGCGGGCACGTCATCGTCTTCAGCGACGTGCGCGGCCAGTGCGGACGACGGCAGGGCAAGCGCGCCACCAGTTAGCGCGAGAAAGAGACGGCGTGAAAGCGGTTGTGACATCCATGACCTCCCGTGAGCAAGACGTGATTGAACGGCTAAAGCGAAACCGCCGAGGTGCGCTGGCCGCGCTTGCTCAAATAATGATGCCAGAAGAGGCGAGCGGCGACGGCGCGCCAAGGACGCCACGGCTCAGATATTTTTTCAAGGCGTTCCGGCGAAGGGCGCTTGCGAAGGCGCATTACTTCCTGCACTGCCGTGGCCAACGCCAGATCACCGGTTGGCCAGATGTCCGGGCGGCGAAGCGCGCTCAATAGATAGATGTCGGCTGTCCAGCTACCGATGC
>WNGK01015390.1_pt1 | contig 10372 bp, 9 predicted proteins | sample 5400601 | NCBI WGS metagenome assembly WNGK01 (sample SAMN13153376, study PRJNA577476) | soil metagenome | isolation source: 60 cm soil or saprolite under Garry oak tree replicate 1 | place: USA:California | collected 2016-06-15 | reverse complement strand
CAAGGTATGGCAATTCGGGAGCCGCTCGTTGCATAGTTGCCGCGCATGAATTCAGGCGCGCTATCCGGCAAGGTCGGGGTCGTCACTGGTGCGGGTAGTGGCATCGGCCGGGCGGTCGCGCTCGGCTTTGCGCGTCAGGGCGCGGATGTCGTGGTCGCAGATTTCGACGCGCCGCGCATGGATCGCACGGTTGAGGACATCCTCCGGCTGCGCACCGCCGAGAGATCGATTGCGCTTTCGACTGACGTGCGCAACGACCCATCGGTGCGCTCGCTCGTCCACGGTGCGATCAAGTCGATGGGAAAGGTGGACATTCTGGTCAACGCCGTCGGCGTGCTGCTGCAGGGCAAGCTGGATCGCATCTCCAGCCACGACTGGGCGTGGATGCTCGAGACCAACCTGCTCGGCGCGGTGCGCACGACGACCGGCTTCCTAAGCCACATGACCGAGCGCGGCTCGGGTCACATCATCAACATCGTCTCCTTCGGCGGGGTCCATCCCGGCGACGCGAACACGATTCCCTACGACACGGGCCACGCTGCTCTGGCCGCCTTCACCGAGGCGCTCACGCTGCAGACGAAGGGGACCGGCGTGTACGTGTCGCTTTTCTGCCTCAGTCAGAAGGCGCCGAAGATCGGGCAGAACACGCGCTCGCGTGGGCTTGGTCGGTGGATGGGCGACGGCACTCCTCCAGAGGCGGGCAAGCAAGCGGTGGAGCAGCAGGCCTCAGCCCTGATCGACGGCGTCCACAACCCCCGCTTCCTCATCGCCGGCGATCCTGCCGACATGCCTGCGCTCGAGCAGCGCTGGGGTTACATCGACTCGCGCGCGGCCGTCACGTGACGATCCCCACAGACCTCCTCTCCGGCATCGCGATCTGCGTGACCGCCGCCGCGCTGCTCGCGCTGGTGAGCTGGCGGCTTCACCAACCCCTGATCCTTGCCTACCTCCTGGCCGGGGTCATCATCGGCCCCATCGGCTTTCGCTGGGTGACCGACCTCGCGAGCATCCAGACCGTCGCCGAGATCGGCCTGATTCTCCTGCTGTTCGTCATCGGCCTCGAGATCGACCTGAAGAAGCTCGCGGCCGCCGGTGCGCCGATGCTCGTGACGGGGGCTCTCCAGGTGCCGATCTGCATCGCGCTGGGGCTTGGCTACTTCGCGCTGCTCGGAGCGCACGTCGGCGGCGGCGACTACTCGCTGCTCTACCTGGCGGCGTGCATGAGCCTTTCGAGCACGCTGGTCGTGGTCAAGCTCCTGAACGACCGGATGGAGCTCGACACGCTGCCGGGCCGCATCACGCTCGGCGTGCTCGTCATCCAGGACCTGTGGGCTGTGGCCATGCTCGCGGTGCAGCCGAACATCTCCAATCCAGACTTGCTGCCGCTGGCGCTCTCGCTGTGGAAGGGCGCGCTGCTGGTGGTGGGCGGCCTCGCTCTTTCCAAATACGTGCTGCCGTACCTCTTCCGGTCGGTGGCCAAGGCGCCTGAGCTCGTGCTCGTGACCGCGCTCGCGTGGTGCTTCTTCCTCGCCGGCATCGCGAGCTTCATCGGACTCTCGCGCGAGATGGGCGCGCTGATCGCCGGCGTGAGCCTGTCGACCTTCCCTTACAACCTCGATGTGATGGCCAAAGCGACGAGCATCCGCGACTTCTTCGTGACGTTGTTCTTCGTCGCGCTGGGTATGCAGATCCCTGTCCCGACGCCTCGCGTGTTGCTGCTGGTGCTTGGGGCCTCGATGTTCGTGATCGTGAGCCGCGTCGTCGTGGTGCCGATCCTCTACACGCTGCGGCTCGGGCTTCGCAACAGCCTTGTGCCGGCTATCAACCTCGCACAGGTCAGCGAGTTCTCGATCGTGATCGCTTTTCTCGGCGTGTCCATGAACCCACATCAGATCGGCACCGACATCCTGACAGTGGTCATCCTGACCTTCGCGGTGACGTCTGTGGCCTCGACATACATGATCAACGCGAGCCACTTCATCCAGAACGCGTTGACGGCCGCGCTCAAAACCATCGGCCTCAAGGATCTCGATGCGGACAAAGCGGTGGCGGCCGAGGCCGAGGGCCACTACCCCGTGATCTTCCTCGGCTTCTTCCGCGACGCGAGCTCGATCCTCTACGAGTTCGAGCACGAGGGCGACGTCGAGGAGTCGAAGGAGTTCGTGAGCAAGATCCTGGTCATCGACTTCAATCCGACAGTCATGCGCGAGCTGCGGCGCCGGGGCATCAAGGTCGTCTACGGCGACATCGCGCACGCGGACACGCTTCACCACGCGGGCATCGAAGACGCAGAGCTCGTCGTGTCCAGCATCACTGACGACGTCCTGCGCGGCACCAGCAACCTGAGGCTGCTGCGCAGCGTCCGCACACATTCGCCGCACGTACGCGTGGTGCTGACCACCGACCACATCCCGCAGGCGCTGAAGTTCTATGACGCGGGCGCCGACTTCGTCTTCATCCCGCGCCTGTACTCGGCCGCCGCCTGCGCCCGCATCCTGCGCAAGGGGCTCAAGGAGGGGTTCCAGGAGGTCCGGACGCAGGCGATCGGGCACCTGAAGCAGCGCCAGGAGGTCCTGGCCTAGCCGCCACACCGCTTGTTGGGCACGTTTGGCGCCAAACAGGCCCTTGCTTTCGGCGTCAGGCGCGGGTTTGGCGCCAAACGGGTCGAAATGGCGGCCTCGTTGGAATCCATGGCCCGGGCTCATCGATTTCCAGGATGGCCACAACAGGGCCGGCTGGCTACGGTTCAAGCCAGATGACCGTTTACGAGGGCGCCGTGAGGATCGTTGGCAAGGACGGTCGCGAGCTCGTGCCGTGGCGGGTCGCGGTTTACGAGAGGGGCCGCGTCATCCGCTATACGACCGTTCCGGCGCCGACCGGGGCCGAGGCGGCTCGCCGCGCCCAGGCCCTCTACCCGAAGGGCACCGCGATCGCGTTCTAGAGCGAGACACGCTGGCCGGCGCCTTCGGCCAGAGCGCGCCCGTCAGTGCGCCGGGGTGTTGGCGCCCTGCTGCTCGGAAACGACGGCCCGCTTGCCGTTGGCGGGGATGACCGGGAGCGACGGCTGCGTCGGCGCGATCAGATCTGTCATGACCATGCCCGCCGCCGGCTCCGCGGTGAGCTCCTCGGCGCCGCCACCGCCGTGCGCACGCTTCAGCGCGGCGCGCAGCCGGGGGATCTGGGCGCGCAGCGGCTCCTCGACCCAGTCGAAGGCGATAACGCGCTCGTTGACCTCCCAGAACAGGCCCGACCGCATCGACTCCATGCGGTTGAGCGCGCCGTCCACGAAGTCCGGCGGCGCCCACGCGATGCCCTCCACCAGGATGCCGCTCACGTCCTTGGCGTCTGAGGCCATGGCCCAGAACGCGAGCTTCGCCACGGCTTTGAACAGGCCGTTGAGGCCGATGGGCCGTGCGGTGGGGATCAAATCCTGGAGGTTACGCACGAGCAGCAGCGCCAGCCGGCGCGTGACCTCGGGGTCGCGGCCCTGAGCCTCGATCGCCAGGTCGGCGACGTCCTCCGCGGCGGCGCCGAAGATCGCCGGCATGCCCGACTCGTCGAAGTGGCGTCCGTACCGCAGGAGGTGCGCAGCCGATTCCACCGATATGTCCGGACGCCACTCGAGCGCGCCGATGGCCAGGCGCCGGTACTCGTTCATCGTCGACGACGCAAAGGTCGGCGCCGTGCGGGTGATCGCAGTGCGCAGGTACGTGTTGAAGAACCGAACGCTAAGGTCCGCGACCTCGGGGTCGCCGACCTCGATGGCCGCGAGCCCGATGTCGCGCGTCGCCAGGGCGATCGCGTGCACAGCCTCCTTGCGGTGGACGGGTGTTAGCCCGACGAAGTCGACGAAGCTCGACAGGATCAAATACTCGACCCACGTGCGCGCGCGGTTGACCTCGGCCAGGATCTGGTCGGACGCGCCGGGCAGATCGGAGTGTCCGACGTGGAACCATTCCGGCCGCAGTTTCTTCTTGACGCGCAGGTAGTCGTCGGCCACGAACCGGCTGAGGGCCTCGACGCCGTAGATGGACACGGGAACGTCGCCGAGCTGGATCGAGCCGAAGACGATGTCGGTGATCTGCGATATGCAGGTCATCACCCCGTCGCGGCCGCGTCTGCCCGTAACCGATTTGCGGATGTCGCGCGTCGCCCGCTTGCGGATGCCCTTTATCAGGCTCTCCGCACGCATGATGTCGAAGATGTAGATGACATATGGCAGCAGGATCGCGAAGTTCGCCAGCGCGAACACCACCGCCAGCGCCACGCTCCACATCGGCACGTAGTTGGGCCTGATCTCCGCGCGGACGAGAAAGGTGTAGAGGATCGACGCCAGCGCGAACGTGAACACCAGCGCGTTGAGCGGGTTGCGCGTGAAGATGTCGATGATGCGCGGCGAGTAGCGCGACGAGGTGGTCTGGATTCCGTAGAAGACGACCAGGATCACGATGCTCAAGGTCACGCCCTCGGCGCCGCCCGCAAGCGAGACCGTGCCGGCAGCCGCGGCCGGGTCGGGCGTCAAGAGATTGGCCAGGGTCGTGTAGTGGCTGGCGTCCAGGAAGCCGAACAGGATGACCAGCATCGCGACCAGCGCGACCAGGGCAAACCCCGGCAGAGCGACGATCAGACCGGACGGCAGGCCTGCTGTAACCGATCGCTTGGCGGACTGGATCTGGGCGTCGTTCTCGGGCACTGAAATGTGCGGCGATACTAAGCCTTTGGTATGGGGGTGACACCCGTGTTGAGGGCGATCGTCTTCGACTTCGACGGCCTGATCCTCGACACCGAGGAACCGATCTACCGGTCATGGCTGGAGGTTTACACGGCGCACGGCCAGGAGCTGCCCTTCGACCGCTGGATGCAGACCGTCGGCTCCTCGAATGCGGCATTCGACCCGGGCGCCAACCTTGAGCAACGCCTCGGTCGAGCGCTGACGCAGGAGGTGCTCGACGAGCGGATGCGCCGGCGCACCGAGCTCGTGCTGGAACAGGCGGTCCTGCCCGGCGTCGCGGAGCTGGCGGCGGCGGCGCGCGACATCGGCCTGAAGACTGGCGTCGCCTCGAGCTCCAGCCAGATCTGGGTCAGGGAGCATCTCGAGCGACTCGGCGTCCTGGGTCTGTTCGAGTGCATCCGGTGCCGCGACGACGTCCAGCTGGTCAAGCCCGCGCCGGATCTCTTCGTGGCGACGCTCGACTGCCTCGGTGTTGCGCCCGGTGAGTCGGTCGCGATCGAGGACTCGCCCAACGGCGTGCTCGCCGCCAAGGCGGCGGGGATGTTTTGTGTCGCGGTCCCCAACACCATCACCGCCGGCCAGGACCTGAGCCGCGCGGACGTCGTTCTCTCATCGCTGGCAGGCGCGACGCCTGAGAGTCTGGCCGCCAGCTTGGGCCTTACAGTATTTCGGTGCGAATCGGGATCCTCACCGGTGGAGGAGACGCGCCCGGCCTGAACGCTGCCATCCGCGCCGTGGCGCGGCGCGCGTTCCAGCTCGGGCACCACGTGAGCGGCGTCCAGAACGGGTGGGCGGGCTGCCTCGAAGACGGACTGATTCGCGAGATGACAGCGCAGGACGTGCGTGGAATTCTGCCGTTGGGCGGCACCATCCTCGGGACGTCGCGCACCAACCCGCTGAAGATCAAGGACGGCGTCGCGACCGCAATGCGCATGTTGCGGCGCAGCGGCATCGACGCGCTGGTGGCGATCGGCGGCGACGATACCCTGAGCGTCGCGGCCGCCATGCACGAGGCGGGCTTCGCCACTGTCGGCGTTCCCAAGACGATCGACAACGACCTGTCGGTCACCGACTTCTGCATCGGCTTCGACACCGCGGTGGGAGTGGTCACCGACGCGCTCGACCGGCTCCACACGACGGCTTCCGCGCATCACCGCGTGATGGTGGTCGAGGTCATGGGACGAGACACCGGCTGGGTGGCGTTGATGGGCGGCATCGCCGGCGGCGCCGACCTGATCCTGATTCCCGAGTTCCCGCTCACCCTCAAAGAGGTCGTGGCCCACCTCTACCGGCGGCGCGGCGACGGCAAGCTGTTCAGCATCATCGTCGTGGCGGAGGGGGTGAGCATCCCCGGCGTCGAGGCCGAGTCGCGCGAGGGCGATACCGACGCGTTCGGCCACGTGCGGCTCGCCAAGCGCGGCGTGGGTGACCTGCTCGCCAGCAGCGTCGAACATGAAACCGGGTTCGAGACGCGAGTGACGGTGCTCGGCCACCTGCAGCGTGGCGGATCCCCTTCGCCGTCCGATCGCATCTGGGCCACGCGGCTTGGCGCCTGCGCGGCCGACCTGATCATGGCGGGGAAGAGCGGAGTCATCCCGATCAGGCGCGACGGCGGCGTGCAGGTGGTCCCGGTGGTCGACGTGATCGCCGAGACACGGCGTGTGCCGCAGGAGCTTTACGAGCTGAGCCGGATCTTCTCTTAAGCAGCATGCCGCGCAAGAAGCGGATGCTCGAGCTGACCGCGTCGGGCGACGACGGAACCACTGGACTGCTGGGCGGTGGACGGGTCCGCAAGGACGACCCGCGCATCGAGGCGTTTGGCACCGTCGACGAGGCGTCGAGCGCGCTCGGCCTCGCGAAGGCCCTCTCTGATGACGCGCGCGTACGCGAGGTCTGCGAGGAGGCGCAGCGAGGCCTCTACGCTCTCGGTGCCGAGCTCGGCACCAATCCCAAATCGCGCAAGAGCTTCGCGAAGGTCAGCGCCAAGGACGTCCGCCGGCTGGAAGCGGTGACCGCGGAGCTCGAGGACGCAGTCACGATGCCCGAGGGCTTTGTGCTGCCCGGCTCCACGCCCGCGTCAGGCGCGCTCGACCTGGCGCGGGCGATCGTCCGCCGCGCGGAGCGGCGCGCTCTCGCGCTCGAAGGGCTGGGCGGCGTGGCCAACCCGCAGGTCCTACGCTGGCTGAACCGGCTCAGCCTGATGCTCTTCGTGCTCGCCCGCTACGAGGAAAACCGGGCGGGACGAGCGGCCAAACCGGCCAGAACGTAAAGTTCGAATCGGTAGCCCGATGCAGTACGCGGTCCTCATCGCCCTGGTCCTGCCGGCGACCTACATCGCCATGGCCTACTTCGTGTACCACCGCTCGTTCGTGCCCGTGCGGCCGGCTGATGTCGAGGACCTCACTTTCACGCCGTTCGAGTTCCAGGCGGACTACGAGGACGTCGAGCTCGTCACCGCCGACGGCGTCAACTTCGGCGCGTGGTACTTCCGGCAGCCTGGCTCGCCGCAGACGGTCATCGTGTCGGGTGGGCACAAGGGCCAGCGGCAGGGCGCGCTCGGTATCTCGATTGCGCTGTGGCGCAAGGGCTTCAACGTGATCGTTTACTCCTACCGCGGCATGTTGGGCAGCGACCGCGCCCCGATCACCTTCGGCATCAAGGAGGTGCTGGAGCTGCAGGCGGTGATCGCCTTCGCGCGCAAACGCATACCGCGGGCGCGCATCGGTTTGCTCGGGTACTCGATGGGCGCGGTCGTCTCGTTGCTCCGAGCGCGGCTGCCGGGCACGCCGTTCGTCTGGCTCGCCGGGCTGATGCTGCGCGCGCGCAGCGGCAGCAAGCTTGCCGATTGCAGCCCGATTTCGGTTCTGAGCTCGCTCGAGCCGCGACCGCTGTTCTTCATCCACGGCGGCGCGGACCGCATCACCAACGTGAACCACAGCCGTCGCCTGTACGACGCGTACCGCGGGCCGCGCGAGATCTGGATCGTGCAGGGCGCGCCGCACGCGGGCGCGTACTTCGCCGACCGGCCGCTGTACGTCGAGCGCGTCGCGGGCTTCTTCGCGCGTCACCTGGGACTGAACGTGAGCGGTCACCTGAGGCTCGTCGAGGAAGAGGAAGTCTCCTAGGCGCGCTGCTCGCTGAGCGTGCTGCTCAGAAGGATTCCGCCGGCCCAGTAAAACCCGGTCGCTCCGGCGGGCAGAAGGTCGTAAGTCCGGTCGCCGCCGTAGGGCACGACCTCCCAGCCGCCAACTCGCGAGCCATCGACGACGTCTCCCACGGCCAGCGAGCCCAGCGGCCTTCCATCCGCTGTGCGGTGAGGTCGCGGCCGAGAGGCAGACCGGGCAGTTGGGCCGCGAGCCCTGTGTCTTCGAGGTGACTGAAATCTTGCCGTCGGGGCTCACGGAGCCCTGCACCTTCGTGAGCGTGTCGGAGGTCGTGTACTCGAAGGAGCTGACGCCGCTGCCTCCGGAGTGCAGGTCCAGAGCGCGCAGCTTTTTGAACGCGCGGTAGAGCGTCAGCTTCTGGGCGTCGTCGAGCTCGGCCGGCGGCGCAGGCAGGTGCTCGTGCTCCACGATGGCGGAGTAGAGCTCCCCGTTGTCTCTGATCTGGGCGTAGTTCGACTGCGCGCTGGCCTGCTCGCCGCCTGCGCGCGCGATCGGGTAGAAGTCCGGATCGCAGAACGCCGGCGGACCGAACTGATCGAAGATCCTGAACTTGAGCTCGTACTGGCTCAGCGGGGTGCCGGGCACACTCGTGCCGCAGGCCATTGCCGCCAGCAGGAGCACCGCCGCGAGCGCGCGTTTCACCTCGTCCCTCACCGACATGACGGCCGGAAGCCCGAATTGGTAACGACGCGGAACCGAATGTTCCATGGCTGCGTATAAATCCTTGCTACGGAAGACCGAACTTATAATCCGGATAATGCGGGGCGGGGCCTGATGGCGTCAGACGTCGTCACTCGAGTTTCGGACGCTGTCATGTCCAACGTCGGCCGGGCGATCGTCAATAAGGAAGACGAGGTTCGGCTCTGCCTGGTCACCCTGCTGTGTGAAGGCCACCTCCTGATCGAGGACGTGCCCGGCGTGGGCAAGACCATGCTCGCCAAGTCGCTCGCGCGCTCCCTCGACTGCACGTTCCGCCGCATCCAGTTCACGCCAGACCTGCTGCCCTCGGACGTCACCGGTGTCCGCGCCTTCAACCAGAAGGTAGGCGAGTTCGAGTTCCGGCCCGGGCCGGTGTTCGCGCAGATCCTGCTCGCCGACGAGATCAACCGAGCAAGCCCCAAGACCCAGGCTGCGCTGCTGGAGGCGATGGAGGAGCACCAGGTCACCATCGACGGCGACACCCACGACTTGCCGAAGCCGTTCTTGGTGATGGCCACGCAGAACCCTGTCGAGTATTCAGGCACGTTCCCACTACCCGAGGCCCAACTCGACCGTTTCCTGATGAAGGTGCGGCTCGGATATCTGTCGGAAAAGGAAGAGGCCAACCTGCTCGGCCAGCACAAGGTGGAGTCACCGATGCTCGAGCTGCAGCCGGTGGTCTCGCCCAACGAGCTCAAGCTCGCGCAGAGCGCCGTGCGTGAGGTTTTCGTGAAGCCGGAGCTGCGCGAATACATCTCGCGGCTGGTGGGCCGCACGCGCACCAGCCCGGAGGTCGCGCTCGGCGCGAGCACCCGCGGAACGCTGAACCTGTACCACGCGAGCCAGGCGTACGCGGCCTTGCTCGGACGCACATATGTGGTCCCTGACGACATCAAGGTGCTGGCCGAGCCGGTGCTCGCGCACCGCATCATCCTTCGGCCCAACGCCGAGATGCAGGGTCAGAGCGCCGGTAAGCTGGTGGCGGGACTGCTTGAGCGGGAACACGTACCCCAGATGGCCTACGACGGCTAACGGCGCGGGGGGATCAGGATCCCCCCACGAACCCCCCTCGCCTGGCGGCGATTGGGTGACGGCCGGGGTGAACCCGGCCTGGCCGCCACGCTGGGGATTAATTGATGAGTAAGGTCGCGCTTGCCCTCGCGCTTGGAATGCTCCTCCTGTTCACGTTCCTGCTCGGGGTGAAGCCGGGCTACACCCTGGCCTACGCGCTGATCCTGCTGTTCGTGCTGGCGTGGCTGTGGCCGCGCTACACGGCTCGACGCATCAGCCTCTCCCGCCATCTCGACCCTGGCATCCCTACCGTCGGCGACCAGTTCGAGGAGAGTTTCACGATCTCGCGCAGCGGCTGGGTCCCCGCGCCGTGGGTCGAGGTGCGCGACCTGGGCCAGGTGGCCGGCTACCAGCCGGGTCGGGTCGTGTCGGCGGGCGGTGAGCCGACCACGTGGCGGGAGCGAGGCGCCTACCGCCGGCGCGGCTGGATGACGTTCGGTCCGACTTCCGTGCGTGTGGTCGAGCCATTCGGCCTCTTCAGCCAGGAGCGTCGCTTCAAGGAGCGGACCTCAATCCTCGTGTACCCGCGCATCCGTCCCATCCCGGACCTGATGACCACTAGCGCGCAGCACCTTGGTTCGTCGCCGGCGTCCGGCGCGTGGGCCGACTACCCGCCGGAGACGGGCGGGGTGCGGGACTACGTGACAGGCGACAGCTTCGGCCGCATCCACTGGGCGCTTTCGGCTCACCACAACCGGCTCATGTC
>WNGK01011878.1_pt1 | contig 10373 bp, 7 predicted proteins | sample 5400601 | NCBI WGS metagenome assembly WNGK01 (sample SAMN13153376, study PRJNA577476) | soil metagenome | isolation source: 60 cm soil or saprolite under Garry oak tree replicate 1 | place: USA:California | collected 2016-06-15 | reverse complement strand
CGCCGCGCGCAGTGCGGTCGAGGGCGGCCTGATAGGCGCCCAGGATGAGGCAGGCGAACGTGTTGCGGGCGTTACTCGCGCGGGCCAGGTTGCGCCAGGCGCAGGCCGAGTCGCTGGCGTGCACGCCGATGGAATCGCCATGAACGCTGCCGAGGGGTTTGCCGGCCACTTCGTCGCGCGGCGTTCGGCCCATGTCGCGGAGGATAAGTTGATTGGCCGCAAGCGAAATCGCTTCCCCGACGGCGATGGGGGAGATGCCTTCGGCGAGCGCGGCCGCAGCGGCTTCAGCAGCTTGCTCGGGAGTGGATTTGAAAATGGTCTGGCTAAACTCGTCCACCCAGTTGTCTTCGGCTTTCCGGTCGCCAGGCGTACGGTCCAGCAACTTGTGCCGCTCGAGCAACGTCGGCAGCAGTGTGCGCGGCTCGTCCCATTTTGCGCTGCCCGGCCAGGACTCGGCTTTGACGCAGTAGCGGACAGATTGGCGGAGGAGCGTGTGCGCCTGCTCCTTGCCGATCAGGTCGAGCAGGTCCCAAGCGCGATAGGGCAGGACGACGCGGTGGACTTCGGTGTTGTCCTGGACGGCGTAGAGGAGATGGTTGAGCGCGTCGTCGGGGCCCAGGCGAGCGAGCGCGGCGAAGGCGCTCTCGGCCTCATTCACGTCTTTGCGGCGGACGGCTTCACGAAGCAGTTCGCCGCCCGGGCGGCCTTCGGGCAGCGTCGCAGGTTTGACTGGGTGAAGAACTTCCTCGATGCGTCCGCCTTTTTCCTGGATGCGATTGGTGTTGCGGTAAAGGACTTTGAAGACGGGCAACGCCTGAAGCGCATCAGGCAGTTCGCGCGCCATGTGCAGTGACGGCGCCAGGGCCATCATGGTGTGGAACCCGACGTAGTCTTCGCCGCCGAAGGTGCGGGCATTGGCCAGCGCGGCGGCGGCTACGAGTTGGCGCAACTCGGCGCCGGCTTTAAGTTTGTCAGCAAGCGCGGGCAGGAGTTTGTTTGCAGGTGTTTCCTGCATCAGACGAACGAGCGGTTCGAGCGGGCCGAAGTCGAGCGCATCGGGCAGGTCGGCGGCGAAGCCGGGAGCCAAGCCGAGTTCGGACGCCATCCCGCAGCCGACGGCGGCGACTAACATGCCGCGGCCGACATCAGCGAGGAATTCACGACGAGTCTGTGGAGCAATCATTGGTCCTCCGAGGTTGAAGGCTTTTCGACCATGCTGAGTTGGTAAGGTATTTGGCGCAGGTTGTCAAGCCAGATCGCGTGGGGCGTCACGAGGCGGGCGCATCTTGTCAGTACCACCAAGCGCCGCGCCATCCCTCTTCTCCCTCTCTCCATCGGATGGAGAGAGGGCTGGGGTGAGAGGCCGCGCTCGACCCCGCTGTCAGCGGGTCTTCCCCCTCTCCCCATCGGATGGGGAGAGGGTCGGGGTGAGGCGTCATGTTTTCTCCGACCGGTGGTATTAACAAGATGCGCCCTCACGAGGCCCAGCTTTGCGCTCCGCAATTAAGCTCGGCAGCGTACGACTCTGGTCGGCAGCTCCGGCTACGTGCCGTTCACCAAAGCCAATGGAGCGGGTGGGCGGTCGAGCGCGACTTTCAAATTTGTAATGTTCCAGAAAGCTTCCCGTCATGGCCGTGGAGTCTATTGCTTCAGAAACATTAAAACAAAAAAACACAACGAAATCAGATTATGAAAAAGATATTTAATCAATGGAGCTATAGAATGGCCGCTCTGGCCTTAGGCGCCGCGCTGATGTTGGGCGGAGCGTCGGTCGCCTTCACCCAAAAGCCCAAAGCGCCAGCACTGGCCCTGCCGCCCGTGGACGAGCGCCCTGTGCCCCGCGACGCCGGTGGCCACGCCAGCTTCGCGCCCATCGTCAAGAAGGTCAGCCCAGCCGTCGTCAAGGTGTTTACCACCACGAAAATCCATAACACCGCATACAACGGCATGCCAGAAATTGACGAATTCTGGCGGCGTTTCTTCGGAGACGAATTCCCCGGGCGCGGCCCCAGGCGCAATTACGGCACACCACGCCAGCAGGGCATTGGCTCCGGGGTCATCGCCACCAAAGATGGCTACATCCTGACCAACAACCACGTCGTGGACGGGGCGGACGAAGTGAAAGTCGCTTTACAGGATGGCCGCGAATTCACCGCCAAGGTCATCGGACGCGATCCCAAGAGCGACGTGGCGGTGATCAAGATTGACGCCAAGGACCTGCCGGCCGTTCCGATGGCTGACAGCGACAAAGTTGAAGTGGGCGACATTGTGCTGGCGATCGGCAACCCGTTCGGCATCGGCCAGACGGTCACCACTGGCATCGTTAGCGCGACCGGGCGCGGCAATATGGGGCTGGATTACGAGGACTTCATCCAGACTGACGCCGCCATCAATCCCGGCAATTCGGGCGGGGCGCTGGTGGACGCCGATGGCCGGCTCGTCGGGATCAACACGGCTATCCTCAGCCGCAGCGGCGGCAACCAGGGCATCGGGTTTGCCATCCCGGTCAACCTGGCCCGCGACGTGGTGGAGAGTTTGGTCAAGGAAGGTCATGTCACGCGTGGTTACCTGGGTGTGATGATCCAGGACATCAACCCAGCCCTGGCCAGCCAGTTTAAACTGAAGGACACCAGTGGCGCGCTCGTGGGGGATGTGACGCCACATAGTCCGGCGGACAAAGCTGGTTTCAAGAACTATGACGTGGTGCTGGAGTTCGACGGCAAGAAGGTCACCGACAGCCGCCACCTGAAACTGGAAGTTGCCCGCACCAAACCGGGTGAAACCGTGCCGGTGAAAATCCTGCGGGATGGCGCGACCAAAACGCTGGAGGTCACGGTCAAGGAACTTCCCGGCGCCGAACGTCTGGCCAAAGCCGACACGCAGAATCATGACGACAATGGCACGCTCAACGGAGTGACCGTTGGCGATCTCGACCGTGCAGCGCGCCAGCAGTATGACTTGCCCGACACGGTGCATGGCGTGGTGGTGACGGATGTCGCCCCCGATTCAGCCGCCGCGGAAGCGGGGCTAAAGCCCGGCGACGTCATCCAGGAGATCAATCGCAAGTCCGTCAAAAGCGCTGAAGAGGCAGTGCGCATGACTGAGAACACGACCGACAAGACGACTCTGCTGCGAGTCTGGCGAAATGGCGGCAGCCACTTCGTCGTCGTGGACGAGAGCAACAAAGCCGGCTGAGTTTCCTGCCAGCACCAACACCCTCTCGCGCCGACATACTCCGGCGCGGGAGGGTTTCTCTTCCACAGTTGCCCTCGTTCCGTGCCTGCCGCGTCAATGCGAAGGGTGGTGATTGCGTGAACCTGGAAGCTCGTCGTGGCCACACGAAGCAAGGTGCACTTTTCCAGCACGAAGGTTGACCTCTTCGACGCCTGGACCGACTAAAAAGCGCGTAAAGATGCTCGCAAGCGGCAAGTGGATTCCAGCCATCGGATCGTCTCCTTTTCCTCGAAGTCAAAAACGGCCATTTGATCTTAGGCAGCTGGAGAACAATACAGGCCCACAACCACGTTGATCACCTGGCAGCGCCGATTTTGAGGTTCCGGGCCGCCAGAGATGTGTCAACGAACCACTTCACCATTCTATCAGGTACTCCATCGAATTCCGGTACCACAGGCTGCTGAAAGTCAAGCCATGTCTCGCCGCCGACATAACATGGCCGTAAGATTTTTGCGAGATCGCGAGATGGCGGTCGCCATTTCGTTTGATCCCCAGCAACCGGCCTGGAACTGACCATATGCAATCCGATCGGATCTTTCACGAAGCGGAAGCCGGCCCACAGAGAGCGCGCGCTCGCGTACACTCCCAAATCGACCCATCCCTGATCGTTATTTAGTTCGTGAACAATCCGCGAGCGTCCGAAGCGGTCTTTCAGCTTGGGATGCTGCTGTACTTGCCTCAATATGGTCTCCAATTTGTCCCTAAAGTCTATCCCTTGGATTGTCCCCGCCAGTACATCTGTGGTTGCCCTGGGTAGCTCGAGTGGTTGCATATCGTGCTGCTTCAGAAAATCTGCGAATTGATCACGGATAAACCTCAACGGTTCATCTTCCATTTCGGTCGTTGTTAAGATTTTATACACGTCCCCCCACCTAATTTCAAGGTACTTGATCTCTTGAAGGTCGTTGAGTACCTGATCAGCAGGATATTTCGTTAGACTGATCAGGAAACGAGCTTTGAATTCGGCAAAGGTGGCGCTTCTTAATATTCCCAGATATTTCTTCAGCTGATCCTTCCCGAAATCGGATTCGACTTTTGACTCGACTAGAATTACGATATCAGGCACCGACGTTGACACAATGGTCATGTCAGGAATGACAATTTGTTTCTGCTCCGAGGGTGCGTATTGATCTTCCTCACTCTGGGCAGACAAGTCCGCTACGCTGCCCCCAGGCTCGAGTCTGAAGCGCCGTTGGGTGTCAATGTCGAGCTCCTTGCAGTCATAGTCCTTGAGCGCATTTGATCGTGTGGGGGCCAAAAATATGTTTAAGAAACATGGTGAGTTCTGCAAGCACCAACCAAGCAACTCCGTGCAGAAATTCTCCAGCGGCATGTTCGTCGGCTTCGATGAATACCGACTGAGCGCAGTGAGTAAATTTGTGAGTTTTTTCCTCATCATCCGTCAAGCATCGTCAGCTCCGCTGGTATCGAGCTGCTGGACGAATTAGCATCCAAACAGGCCACGCCGTCAAGAGCATTGGTCAGGGCAGCAAATCCCTGGCACGTCCACCCGCCGTTTACTTTCAAAGATGTAATCCAGCAGAAAGGCTCGTGTCATCACTGATCTGCAAATTGCGGATCAGGATCCGTCTGAATCGAAACCGTGACTTGCCGGTGCTTGCGGAGTTGGCGATTGGAAACCTATGCTCTTGCTAATGCGAATCCTGGTGGTTGAGGATGACAGGAAGATTGCCTCCTTTGTCGTCAACGGCCTGAAACAAAGCGGCTATGCTGTGGACCATTGCGCGGACGGGGAGGAGGGATCTGTTCGGGCGCAGACCATCGCTTACGACGCGGCGGTAGTGGACCTGATGCTGCCGAAGCTCGATGGTTTGAGCCTGATTCGAGAGCTTCGTGCCAAAGGCGCCCGCACGCCGGTGCTCATTCTCAGCGCCAAGGCGTCGGTGGACGACCGCGTTCGGGGTCTGCAGGCGGGCGGGGATGATTACGTGACCAAACCCTTCGCCTTTTCGGAATTGCTGGCGCGCATTCAGGCGCTGATTCGGCGCGCGTCACAAACACCAGAGCCAACCCGCCTGACGGTCGGGGACTTGCAAATGGATCTGCTGACGCGCGAGGTGCAGCGCGGGGTCGAGCAGATCCAGTTGCAGCCGCGCGAGTTCGCCTTGCTCGAATACCTGATGCGCCATGCCAATCGGGCGGTGACGAAGACGATGATCCTGGAACACATTTTCGACTACAGTTTCGATCCGCAGACCAATGTGGTGGACGTGCTGGTGCATCGGCTGCGGGGCAAGCTGGACAAAGACAAGGCGATGATTCACACCATCCGAGGGGTTGGCTATGTCCTCCGGCCTGCTTGAGCCGCTGCGCCGGAACATCGCCATCCGGCTCGGCCTTTGGTACGCCCTCATCTTCACGTTGAGCAGTTTGGCGCTGCTCACGCTGGCCTATTACCTGGTGGCGGCTGCGGTGGGCAGCAAAGACCGCGAAGTGCTTGCGGCCAGGTTGAAAGAAGCAGCAGCCGTCTATGACGGAGGGGGCCTCACCGCCCTACGGGATTGGGCGCAGGGCCAGCCGCCGCAATTGCTCTTCGTCCGCCTGGTGGACATCTTCAACCACCCTGTCTTTGTCAGCGCGCCCAAGGATTGGGTGACCTTCAGAGACGTGCCCACCGGTTGGGAGGGCTACCGCCGACAAGTCGGCGTCATCCGCCTCCCGCAGAGCGCGGAAAAGGATTTTACGCTGGCCTCCGCAGTGCTGTCCGATGGGTCGCTCTTGCAGGTCGGCCGCAGTGCGAACAGCCGGCAGGCGCTGCTGGATCCGTTGCGCCGCAGTTTCCTGGCGATTGGGAGCGTGACGCTGCTGTTCGGCTTTCTGGCCGGCGCTTTCTTCGCCCACCGCGCGATGCAGCCGGTGCGCCAGATCGTCTCGACCGCCCGCTCGATCATTCGCACCGGCCAGCTCGACGCGCGCGTGCCCGTGCGCGAGTCGGACGACGAGTTGGATGAATTGGTAATGCTCTTCAATAGTCTGCTCGACAAGAACCAAGCCCTGATTCGCGCCATGCGAGAATCGCTTGATAACGTCGCCCACGACCTGCGCACGCCGTTGGCTCGCCTCCGCGGTGCTGCGGAACTCGCCCTGCAGACCGGCGCCGACCCTGCTGCGGCGCGCGAGGCCCTGGCCGATTGCGTCGAGGAATCCGAACGAGTGCTCAACATGCTCAACACGCTGATGGACATCACCGAGGCCGAAGCGGGCATGATGAAACTGCGCCGCGAGCCGGTCGATCTCTGCCAACTTGCCCGTGAAGTCATCGAGCTGTATGAATACGTAGCCGAGGAGAAGAAGATCGTCGTTCACGCGGACGTTCCCCATTCCGGGCCCTGCCCTACCGACCAATCACCGGTCACCAATCACCCACCTGCCGGGCCAGAGCGCCAGGGCGGCGAGTCACCAGTCATCGCCTCGGTGGACCGGACCCGCATGCGTCAGGTCTTTGCCAACCTTCTCGACAACGCAATCAAATACACCGGCGAAGGCGGCAGAGTGACCGTCTCGATTCGTGAGGAACCGAACCAGGCGATAGCCATCTTTCGCGACACCGGCATTGGCATCCCCGTCGAGGAGCAGGACAAAATCTGGTGGCGCCTTTATCGTGGCGATAAAAGCCGTTCGCAACGCGGCCTGGGCCTCGGCCTGAGCCTGGTCAAAGCCGTGGTGGAAGCTCACGGTGGCGAAGTCAGCGTGTCCAGCGAGGTGAACAAAGGCTCCGAGTTCAAGGTGAAGCTGCCGCGGGCGGTTGAGAGTTGAAACGTCAGAGCACCGTCAGTCTTTCTCCGCCGACGGCCTGGCAGTTGGCATAGAGAATCCAGCACGTGGTCCTGCCGCTGGTCTTTCCACTTGCTAATTGGGCCGGTCAGAGTAAGATGGTACTCGTCTGTCCGCACGAGAGGCTGACTCGTTCAAACAGCCAACGCCCCGCGCGCGCATAAATTCCGGCTCGGGCCAGACTAACAAAAACCATCGGCCTTGGAATTATGAAAATACGATGCCCAAAAGTCGTTCGACTCCTCTCCGTGCTGTGGCTGATCGTTTGGGCAGTAGCGCCACGGGCCTCGGCTCAACCCCGACCCGGTCTTGTTCTGCGATTTTCCGCCGGCCAGCCGACTCTGAGCCTGACCGGAGAGGTGGAGACCGTCTATTCGATTCAATACGCCACGGGCCTCTCCTCGACGAATGTTTGGGTGGACCGGACGCTGCTGCAAGCTCAGGGTGCCAGCAATGTTTGGACTGATCCGTCGGCCCCCACGCCAGGCCAGCGGTTTTATCGTGCCGTATCGGTTGCTGCACCGCCGGACACCAACCTGGTGTTCATCCAGCCGGGGACGTTCACGATGGGCAGCCCGACGAACGAGGCTGAGCGGCTTTCGAACGAGATCCAGCACCTGGTGACCATCAGCCGGGGGTTTTGGATGGAGAAGTTTTTGGTGACTCAAGGGGACTACCTGGCTGTGGTGGGGAGCAATCCGAGTTATTTCAATGGGCTTGCCCCAAATGGGACCAACTATGGCACCGATTTGACTCGTCCGGTAGAGCAGGTGAGTTGGTATGATGCGACCAATTATTGCGCGATGCGGACGCAGCAGGAGCGGGGGAGGGGGCTGATTCCGACGAATTATGTGTATCGGTTGCCAACGGAATCGGAGTGGGAGTATGCATGCCGTGCGGGGACGACGACGACGTTCTATTTGGGGAGCGGTTTACACTCGGGCCAGGCAAACTTCTATGGCCTATACGAATACGATGCGTCTGTGGGCACTATTGATAACGCCAACGGGATTTACCTCGGTCAAACGACGGCGGTCGGGAGCTATGCAGCCAACCCATGGGGATGGTACGACATGATTGGGAACGTGTCCGAGTGGTGTCAGGATTGGTTAGGGGTGTATCCGGGCGGGAGTGTGACCGATCCGCAAGGGGCTGTTACGGGCTGGACCCGCGTGGTTCGCGGCGGCGACTGGGGCACCGACGCCGGGGACTGCCGGTCAGCGAAGCGGAACTACGGCGGCAACCCGGACAGCCGGGGCAGCGGCATCGGTTTCCGGGTCCTGCTGGGCCCAGCTCAGCCTTGAGGGGGAAGGGTCAGGCGGAGCTGCCCGGAACAGGCGAGGCGGAGCGAGGGACGAGCGTAGCCTGCCTGCGGAGGGGCAGCGGAGCCAGTATGAGAGAGCGCATGGACTGAGAGAGGCAAGGAAAGCCCCGCGCAGTGGTCGCGAAATTTTCCGAAAACCGGCCAACCCGCCAATCTGAATGCAACTGAAGCTCTTTGCTCTGCCCATTTCGAATCTCGATGGTGGGCTGGCCCACAACCGAATTTTCCCTACCTCAAAGTCAATGGGGTGATGACGCATACTGTGGGGCGCAAGAGCGATGGGGTCGTGGGCAGGCGCTCCGTCGCAGAAATGAGTGTCAAAAAAAGGCTCGAATTTGTCTGAGTTCCGCACATACTGCGGCTCATGAAGGCGACGGCCACGCTGGTGGCGGCGCTTGGCGCCCCGGCCCAGGATTGGGCCAAGGCCAGGCTGGAGAAATCCCCGCGCCACCTGGAGTGGGTGAAGGTCAAACACGGCAGCCGGGAGGTCAATTGTTTCATCGGGTATCCCGAGGCAAAAGAGAAAGCCACCGCCGTGGTGGTCATCCACGAGATCTTCGGGCTGAGCGATTGGGTGCGCTCGGTGGCCGATCAACTGGCTGAGGCCGGTTACATTGCTATCGCGCCGGACCTGCTCTCCGGCGCTGCGCCCGGCGGCGGGGGCACGGCTGAATTGGGCGGCGGCGACGGCGTGCGCAAGGCCATCTCTTCCTTGCCACCCGACCAGGTCACCGCCGACTTGAACGCGGTCGCGGACTACGTGGCGAAGCTGCCCGCTTGCAACAGGAAAGTGACGGTGGCCGGTTTCTGCTGGGGCGGCGGGCAGACCTTCCGGTTTGCCACCAACCGCAAGGAGATCGCGGCGGCCTATTCGTTCTACGGGCCGATGCCCGACAACGAGGCTGACATCGCCAGGATCAATTGTCCGGTTTATGGTTTCTACGGTGGCAATGACGAGCGCATCAACGCCAGCATCCCCAAGACCACCGAGTTGATGAAGAAAGCGGGCAAGACTTACGAGCCGGTGACCTACGAAGGAGCGGGCCACGGTTTCATGCGCGCCGGGGAGGACCCGAACGACAAAAACGCAGCCAACAAAAGTGCGCGCGACGAGGCCTGGAAACGCTGGAAAGAGTTGTTGAAGAAGATTTGAATTGGCTTGGGATTGATCACAGATGATGGGTGATGAGCGATGGGTGAATAGTGAATGGGGTTCAGGAACCGGCCAGAGGCCAGACCATGAGCACAACGCAAAACCAGGCCAGCACCGACGCCAGAGGCGCGCGCCAGCCATTGCGCGTGCTGCTGGTGGAAGACTCGGAGGCGGACGCCAACTTGCTTAGGCGGGCCTTGGAGCGCAGCGGCTTCGAGCCCAGGTGCCAACGAGTTGACACCCGCGAAGCGATGGAGTTGGCCCTGAGAACCGAATCTTGGGATTTGATCCTGGCGGACCACGCGATGCCGCAGTTCAGCGCCCCGGAAGCGCTCCAGGTGCTCAAGGAGGGACGGCTGGACGTGCCCTTCATTATCGTCTCCGGCCACATCGAGGAAGAAACCGCGATCCAGGCCATGAAAGCCGGCGCCCATGATTTCATCATGAAGGACCGGCTGGCGCGGCTGGCGCCGGCGGTCGAGCGCGAACTGCGTGAAGCGCAGGTGCGCTGCGCCCGGCAAAAGTCCGAAGAGGACTTGCGCCGCGCGCATGAGGAACTGGAGACGCGCGTGGAAAGGCGCACCGCCGACCTCCGGGCGGCAAATCTCAAGTTGCAAAACGTCATCGAGGAGCGCAAGCGGCTAGAGAATGAACTGCTGGAAATTGCCGAGCACGAACGGCGCCGCATCGGCTTCGATCTGCACGACGATCTCGGCCAGAAGCTCACGGGGGTGTTGTTCATGCTCAAGGGCCTCGAACAACGACTGGCGGCCGAAGGGCACAGTTGTGTCGGCGATGCGCGCAGAATCCAGGAGGTCGTGCAGGATATCACCCGACACACGCACGATCTGGCCCGCCAGTTCAGTT
>WNGK01008906.1_pt1 | contig 10373 bp, 12 predicted proteins | sample 5400601 | NCBI WGS metagenome assembly WNGK01 (sample SAMN13153376, study PRJNA577476) | soil metagenome | isolation source: 60 cm soil or saprolite under Garry oak tree replicate 1 | place: USA:California | collected 2016-06-15 | reverse complement strand
GGCGCCGCGCGGCCAACGAAGGAGACGTGTCATGTTGCGGAAGCTGATGTTGCGCCTGACGGTGAAGGACGGCGAGCGCGCCTTCCTGTTGCGCAACGGCCGGTTCGAGCGCGTGCTCGGGCCCGGCCGGCACCGGTTGTTCGATCCCCTCGGCGGGTTCGTTGCCGAACTGCATCAGGTGGTTCGCACCGAGTACCCGGCGGAGCGCTTCGCCGTGCTCAAGGCGGCGCGGCCGGATCTGGCAGCCGAGATGTTCGAGGCGGTGGAGACGAAGGCGGATGAAACCGCCATCGTCAGCCTCGACGGCCGTCCTTCGTTTCTTATGGCGCCGTGGCAGACGCGCGTGTTCTGGAAGGTCGTGACCAAGGTTGAGGTCGAACGCATCGATATCGCGCACGATCTCAAGGACCGCATCTCGCTGCGCGTGACGCTCACGGCGCTGCGCCGGATCGTCGATCCGGAGCGGGTCGCGGCCTCGATCGCGGATGTGGATGGCTGGCTCTACCGGCTGGTCCAGTTCGCGATCCGCGAGGCGGTCGCCGGGCGCACTCTCGACGAGGTGCTCTCGGCCAAGAGCGCGCTCGACGCGGAGCTTCGCGCTTACGTGCGCGAGCGCATCGCGGAAAGCGGCCTCGAGGTGACGGAGCTTGGCGTGAAGGACGTGATCCTGCCCGGCGAGATCCGCGCGCTCGTCAACAAGGTGGTGGAGGCGGAGCGGACGGCGAAGGCCAACTTGATCCGCCGCCAGGAGGAGACCGCGGCGACGCGTTCGCTCCTCAACACCGCGAAGCTGATGGAGGACAACCCGCTCCTCCTGCGGCTGAAGGAGCTCGAGTCGCTCGAGCGGCTGGTGGAGAAGGTCGGCCGTATCGACCTGCACGCCGGCGAAGGGCAGGGCCTCGATGCGCTGCTCAACAAGCTCGTGCGCCTGAAGGCGAGCGAGACCGCCTAAGAAGAAGGGTCGCGGCGCAATCCGCGGCCCTTCGCTCGACGATGCCGATCGCTATCCAATAGTTGTGGGTATTTTATTTACATCTTACAGTGTCGCTGTTTCGCAGGCCCGGCGGAGGCGATTGTGGAAGCCAATCTGAGATCTCCCGAGGACTTTACCGAGGCCGAATACGAGCGGGAGCTCAAGTCGTGGTGCCAGAACAGAAAAAGGCGCCGCCAAATCCAAGCCCGCATCCATTGCGATTGTCGGCGCCGGAATGGCCGGTCTCGTGACGGCGTGGCTATTACGCGAAGTTGGCCATAACGTTACGGTCTTCGAGGCAGGCCCTTTGGCGGGAGGGCGCGTCAAGACGATCCGCTTTGGCAAAGGCGAGCCATATGCCGAAGCCGGCGCAATGCGGATCCCGCGCAGTCATTCCCTGACGACGTGGCTGACGGAGGACCTTTTTGGGCTTCAGACGTGGAAATTCAATAGCGCGGACGAAAACGCGCTCTACTACATCAACAACGAACAATGCCGCTCCAAGGATTATGTAAAGAACAATTGCGTCTTTCGTTTCGCGCTCACTCCTCGCGAGAAGGAATTCAAGCCGGCCTCAAATCAAGGTCTTGCCGAGGCGCTCTTTGAGCGATGCCTGAACAATCTGATTTGGTATGAATTAAGAATTCCGGGCATCAAAGTCGGAGAATTGAGGTCATTGCCGTCGGGAAAAATCAAACTGGTACGGCGTGGCTTTGACCGGTTCTCATTGTCGCAGTTTCTGATGGAAAAGTCCTTCCTTGAGGTCAGTGAGAGCTCTTCCGGCAAAAGACCGAAACCTATCCCCGACAGCAAGCTGTCACAGGCGGCCAGGGACTTCATCACCTTGGTGCTTGGATTGGAGATGCATCTGTCTTGTTCGTTGTTGGCGGTCATCGACGACTATCTGGTTTTGCACGGCGATGACGAAATGCGGCAGATTCAGTACGGAATGGATTATTTGCCGCGTGCATTTCTCGGCGTCCCGGCCCCGGGCCTTTTCGGCGATGCGTCGGATCCGTATGCCGCAGCTGACCGGACCGGCCAAGCGGCGCGCACTGCGGCAATTGCACTACGACAATTCCTGCAAGGTCTTGCTCATCTTTCGCGAGCCGTTCTGGCGGAAGATGAAGATACGCGGCGGAAGGAGCATTACCGACCTGGCGATCAGGCAAATATGCTACCCGATAAAAGAGCAGGAGATGCCAGGCGCGAATATCCTGTTGGCGAGCTACACGTGGGGCGAAGATAGCCTGCGATGGACGGCGTTGAGCAAGAGCGACCGCCTGCGCTTCGCGCTACGCGATCTTGAGCGCGTCCATAACAGGTCGTTGAGAGAAATATTCATTAAAGGGACATCGCACAGTTGGTCTGAAGCGGAGTTTAGCTCCGGGGCTTTCGCGATGTTCGAGCCATACCAGCTCACCGAGCTGTTCAGGGATGTGTGGAGACCGGAGGGCCTCATTCACTATTGCGGGGAGCACACCTCCACCAAGCATGGCTGGATCGAAGGTGCGGTCGAATCGGCTGTGCGTGTGGCCCTGGAGGTCTGCGGGTCGATCGATCACAATATCGTACACACGATGGAGTGACCCAATCCGGAGCCGGCGGCGTCTACTTCGGCCTGGCAGCGTTTTGCATATGAAAAAGGCCCGGGATTGCTCCCGGGCCTTCGTTGGTCTGAGTTCTGATCGTTGGATCAGAAGTCCATTCCGCCGCCATCGAAGTCGGCTGTTGCCGACTTCGAACTTATCAAGCCGGGCGGCTTCTTGAATGGACTTCCTTAGAAGTCCATTCCGCCGCCCGGGGGCATTCCGCCGCCGCCGCCGCCGGCACCCTTTTTGGCCGGGATTTCGGCGACCATCGCCTCGGTGGTGATCAGCAGGCTCGCGACCGAAGCCGCGCCCTGAAGCGCCTGACGCACGACCTTGGCCGGATCGATGATGCCCTTGGTGAGCATGTTGACGTATTCGCCGTTCTGCGCGTCGAAGCCGTACGAATACTGATCCTTGTCGAGGATCTTGCCGACGATCACCGAGCCGTCCTCGCCCGCGTTGAGGGCAATCTGGCGGGCCGGAGCGGAGAGCGCCTTGCGCACGATCTCGACGCCCGTCTTCTGGTCGTCGTTCTGGGTGCGGATCTTCTTCAGCACCTCGCTCGCACGCAGCAGGGCGACGCCGCCGCCCGGCAGGATGCCTTCCTCGACCGCCGCGCGGGTCGCATGCATCGCGTCGTCGACGCGATCCTTGCGCTCCTTCACCTCGATCTCGGTCGCGCCGCCGACCTTGATGACGGCAACGCCGCCCGCAAGCTTGGCCAGACGCTCCTGCAGCTTCTCACGGTCGTAGTCCGAGGTGGTCTCCTCGATCTGCGCCTTGATCTGGTTGATGCGCGCCTCGATGTCGGCCTTCTTGCCGGCGCCGCTGACGATCGTGGTGTTCTCCTTCTCGATCATCACCTTCTTGGCCTTGCCGAGCATGGCGAGCGTCACGTTCTCAAGCTTGATGCCGAGGTCTTCCGAGATCGCCTGGCCGCCGGTCAGGACTGCGATGTCCTGCAGCATGGCCTTGCGGCGATCGCCGAAGCCCGGAGCCTTCACGGCTGCGACCTTGAGGCCGCCGCGCAGCTTGTTCACGACGAGGGTGGCAAGGGCTTCGCCCTCGATGTCCTCGGCGATGATGACGAGCGGCTTACTGGTCTGCACCACCGCCTCAAGCAGCGGGAGCAGCTCCTGCAGGCCCGACAGCTTCTTCTCGCAGATCAGCACGTAGGCGTCGTCGAACTCGACGCGCATCTTGTCGGCATTGGTGATGAAGTAGGGCGAGATGTAGCCGCGATCGAACTGCATGCCCTCGACGATGTCGAGCTCGGTCTCGAGGCTCTTGGCCTCTTCCACCGTGATCACGCCTTCGTTGCCGACCTTGGCCATCGCCTTCGCCAGGAAGTCGCCGATCTCCTTGTCGCCGTTCGCCGAGATGGTGCCGACCTGGGCGATCTCGTCGTTCGAGGTGACCTTCTTGGCGTTGGCCTTGAGGTGCTGGACAACCGCCTCGACCGCAAGGTCGATGCCGCGCTTGAGATCCATCGGGTTCATGCCGGCCGCAACCGACTTCGCGCCTTCGCGCACGATCGCCTGGGCGAGAACCGTTGCCGTGGTGGTGCCGTCACCGGCAGCGTCGGAGGTCTTGGAGGCGACCTCGCGCACCATCTGGGCGCCCATGTTCTCGAACTTGTCCTCGAGCTCGATTTCTTTGGCGACCGTCACACCGTCCTTGGTGATGCGCGGGGCGCCGAACGACTTGTCGAGCACGACGTTGCGGCCCTTCGGGCCAAGCGTGACCTTCACGGCGTTCGCCAGAATGTCGACGCCGCGCAGCATGCGGTCGCGCGCATCGACTGAGAATTTTACGTCCTTAGCAGCCATTTTTTCGTCCTCTTGATTTCACTCAATCCTCATCCCGAGGAGCGGTGCGCTGCACCGCGTCTCGAAGGATGAGATGTTTGACGTTGCGGCCCTCACCCTTCGAGACGCGCCCTGCGGGCGCTCCTCAGGATGAGGAAGAGCCTCACGCGGCCTTCTTGGTCTTCGCGGCGGTCTCTTCAAGAACGCCCATGATGTCGCTTTCCTTCATGATCAGGAGGTCCTGACCGTCGATCTTCACCTCGGTGCCGGACCACTTGCCGAACAGCACGCGCTCGCCGACCTTCAGATCGATCGGGATCAGCTTGCCGGCTTCGTCGCGGCCACCGGGGCCGACGGCGACGATTTCGCCCTGCGAGGGCTTCTCTTTGACGGTATCGGGAATGATGATGCCGCCGGCGCTCTTCTCCTCGGCATCGATGCGCTTGACGACGACACGGTCGTGAAGCGGGCGGAATTTCATGAGATCCTCCTAAGTGATTGTCAGGTTTTACGATTTTAGCAGCGACCGTCCGGCAATCCCCCCGTCTGGTCGCTAGAGCGCGACGTAGTTCCGGGGAGTTTGTGCCGCAAGGGCGGTCGGGAAATTTTTTAGCACTCGTTGAGTGGGACTGCTAGCAAAATCGGCCACATTGTCAGCAGCATCTACGTATTGCTGCTAATGCCTTGATAATAAACAATTTATTCACTTTATAGGCTTGCAATGGAACGGTCGAGTGCCCGAGAGTTTTACTCCCCCAGCCTGATTTGGAGGAACTTATGGCCACGGAAGACTTCAAGCGTCAGCTCGCCGGCTATGGACTGACGACGGCTCACATCTTCTATCGTCGCCCCGATCACCCTTGGCTGCTTCAGTCCTACGTTTGGCAGCAGTATGACCTCTGCCCGAAATTCCCCGAATTGCAGCGATTTCTCGAGTTCTGGCGCCAGAAGCTCGATGGTGCCCTGCACTCGGTTACCGTTGCTCACTCGAAACTGATCCGGCCGGCCGAAATCAGCGCTCTCGATGGGGAGTTTCGCCTCCACTAATTTACCTTTTATCTCAATGGCTTCACTCTGCCGTTGACCGGAAGCGGTCGGACCGCGAAACTGCCTCGCATGAGGGGCAGTGGGGCGGAGGATGACCATGGCTAGGACGAAGGCTAAACCGACTGCACGGCGCCCGGCGGCGCGCAAACAGGTGGCAAAATCGCGCGCAAAGCCGGTGCGGGCCGCGCAAACCAAGCGCCCGGCTACCGCTGCGGCCGTGCAGCCCAAACGCAAACCGCAGATCTTCCGCGTCAGCCATTCGAACGAGGATGATTTCGAAGTTGGGCTGCGCGCTTACGCGAAATACCGCGATCTCGGCATGGCGAAGGCGACCGGCGGTATGGTGCAGGCGCACGTGATTCGCTTCGTGCCGCCGTGCCGGCCGGAAGATGTCTCCAAGCTGCACTACCACGACGTCGAATTCCAGATGGTCTATGTCCTGAAGGGCTGGATCAAAACCGAGCTGGAAGGGCAGGGCGCGCATGTGATGCGTCCGGGCAGCGCCTGGATCCAGCCGCCGAAGATCAAGCACAAGGTGCTCGATTATTCGGACGACTGCGAAGTGCTGGAAGTCATCCTGCCGGCGGATTTCGAGACGGTCGAACTGTAAATCGACGCCGCTTTCATGATCTGAAGCAGGCACGTCTATTCGACGCGTCGGCCAAGGTCGCGCGCGACGAATGCCGGGTCGCTCGCGAATACGACTCTCCGCTCATCATTGCGCAGCGCTAACGCGCTTGCGCCATCGCGCCCGGTCGAGCTCCTATTTTTCCCTTGCTTGCAATTTGTACTTCTTTCAACCTCATCCGGTCGGTGGCAAGCGGGAATCCAGAAAGAAAAAGAACTGGGCCCCGCCTTCGCGGGGACGAGCGGGAGAGATTGTCTTCATGAAACTCTTCACCTATTGGCGCTCTCAAGCTGCGTTCCGCGTGCGCATCGCGCTCGCGCTCAAAGGTCTGCGGGCCGAGAAGGTCTCGCTCGATCTGCTCGCGGGCGATCAGTTCGCTGCCGACTATCAAAAGCTCAATCCCGAAGGCGTCGTGCCGACGCTGATCGATGGCGAGGGGCAGCCGCTGGTGCAGTCGCTGGCGATCCTCGAATACCTCGACGAAAAATATCCCGACCCGCCGCTGCTGCCGAACGAGCTGCGGGCGCGAGCGCATGCGCGCGCGATCGCCCAAATGGTCGCGATGGATGCGCATCCATTCATCGTGCCGCGCGTGCGCAAATATCTCGAAGAGGAATTGCATATCGGCGAGACCGCACGCGCCACGTGGGTGCGCCACTGGCTCGACCAAGGCAGCCGCGCCGTTGAAGAGGTTCTGGCGCGCGATCCGCGCACTGGAAGGTTCTGCGTCGGCGATCAGCCGACCGTGGCGGACATCTGTGTTGCGGCGCATCTCACCAGTGCCAAGTTGTTCGGCGGGCGCGATCCGGCCGACTATCCGGTTGCAGGACGCATCTACGCCAACTGCATGGCGATCGAGGCTTTCTCGGCCGAGCATCCGCTGCGCCAGCCTGACGCGCAGGCAGAAGCCCGCGTTTGAATTCGATAACGTCACTTGAAGCGAACGGCGCATTGCGGCCTATACTCTGCTGCAGATGGAGGCGGAGCGGGTATTCGGGAAGGGACAATTCGACCGGCTGGAACCGTTGATCGTGACCATGTCCCATCCGGATTCGCTCGCGGCTCTTCTCAAACCCGGCCACGAGGTGACCGCGCACGTCGCGACCTCGCCTTTCCACGAAGCCGAGATGAAGGCGGGGCTTCACACCGTCACTTCCGCCTACGACATTCTCGGCGGGCAGGCGACGACCTCCAACCTCGTGACCTCGGCGAAGTTTCGCGCGGAGAATCCGAAGAGCTACGCGGCCGTCATCCCCGCGCTGGACGAGGCGTTTGCCTGGATCAACGCCGACAAACGCCGCGCCGCGAAGCTCTATATCGAGATGACCAACGAGCGGCGCATGACCGAGGACGAGGTCTATGCGGTGCTCACGGCACCCGGCGCCGAGTGGGGCAAGACGCCGCACAAGGTGGGCAAGCTCGTCGCGTTCATGCACTACGTCGGCACGCTGAAGAACAAGCCGGAATCGTGGAAGGATCTGTATTTCCCTGAAGCCCAGGCCTTGACCGGGGATTAGAGTCGGGACCTATCGTGGTCTGCCTCCCGGCCGCATGAAAATGGGAGGTCGTACAAGCGGCGCCGCTTCGGCTCAAAAAACGAGAATAGAAAATGCGCGCCGCCGTTATCCTTGCCGTCAGCTTTTTGGTGCTCCTGATCGGCGGGGGCGCGCGATTCGCCATCGGGCTCACGTTCAAGCCGATGGTGGATGAATTCGGCTGGGCGCGCGGCGAACTCGGGCTTGCGGTCGCGCTCTATATGGTCGTTTCGGCGTTCGCGACGTTCCTTGCGGGACGCTTGTCCGATCGCCTCAGCCCGCGCGCGCTGCTCACCGCTGGCATGATCGTTGGCGGCATCGGCATCGCGCTGATGAGCCTGGTGGCGCAGCCGTGGCATGCGCTGGTGCTGTACGGCATCCTGTTCGCGATCGGCAACGGCGCGGCCTCGCTGGTCATCGTCGGCGTCATCGTGATGCGCGCCTATCCGGGGAGAGCCGGGATCGCCAATGCGGTCGCAATCTCCGGCATGAGTGTTGGCCAGCTCCTGATGATTGCGATACTCGCTCCCGTCTTGGTGCAGATCGGCTGGCGCTGGGTGTTCATCTGGATCGGCGTTGCGCATCTCGTGCTGTTACCCTTCCTGTTCGCGCTGCCGGGGCGGGAGGGCGAGGCGCGTAAGGGTGACGCACCGCGCGTCGGGTCGAGCGTGCGCGAGGCCGCAGGCACGCGTCAGTTCTGGCTGCTGCTCGCCGTCTATGCGATCTGCGGGCTCGACGATTTCTTCGTCACCACGCATGTGGCGGCGTTCGCGCAGGACAGGGGCTTAAGCGCGCTGTTCGCCGGAAACCTGCTGGCACTGATGGGGCTCACCGGTCTGGCCGGCGTCATCGTGTCGGGCCTCGCCAGCGACCGTCTCGGCCCGGTCTGGCCGACGGCGGCCGCATTCGCGGCGCGCATTGCGGTCTTCGGCTGGATCGCGCTCGATCAGTCGACGCCCTCGATCGCGGTGTTCGCGTTGGTGTTCGGCTCGACGTTTCTGGTCACGGCGCCGCTTACCGTGGTTTTCGTGCGCGAGAGCTTCGGCTTGAAAAATCTCGGCGCGCTCGCCGGTCTCATCACCATGACGCACCAGATCTGCGGCGGGATCGGCGCCTATGCGGGCGCGGCGATCTTCGATGCGACCGGCGGCTATGAGGCCGCCTTCATCGCGATGATGATCTCGGCGCTGGTGGCTCTGGTGCTGACCTGGATGTTGCGCCGGCCGATCAGGGCGTAGGCGTTTCTCCCCGCGCTGCGGCCTCTTCCCTGGCACGGCGGCGCGAAAGCGACAGCATCAGGTCCCAGGCGTTGCGGATATTGACGATCAGCAACAGTACGACGGTCGCGGCGAGGAACTCCGGTGCATGGATCGAGCCGCAGAAAATCAGGTAGGCGGCCCACAGCCCGGCCGCATACGCGGCCAGCGGAAGGATGCCATAGCAGAAGCGGTCCGCAAGGTCGGAAATATTGTCAGTGAACAGGCGACGCAGCACGAAGGCCGCATAGATCATGCCGGCGATCGCGTTGAGCCCGACCAGAACGCCGAGCGTGAGCCGCGTGTGCGAAGGAACCAGCGCGGCGGCGGAGACAAAGAGCGCGCTGGTAAAATGAAACGCGATCGGACTGACGTAAGTGCGCGTTGGACCATCAGCGTGATGGCTAAGCAGTCCGGCGCCGACCGAGGCCGCGACGAACAGGAGCGCCACCAGCGCGGCCGCCGCCGTGCCGATCAGCAGATAGAATTCGTGCCAGTGCTCGAGCAACGGCGCGGTCGAGTCTTTCAGCATGCGGCTACTCCGACTTCACGCCAGTCAGCTTGATGATACGCTCGTATTTTTCGCTCTCGTTTTTCACAAACGTCGCGAAGGCGTCGAGCGAGAGCGGGACCACATTGGCGCCCGCGTCGATCAGGCGCTGCCTCACCTCCGGCTCGGCGAGGATCTTGTTGATCTCGCCGTTGAGCCGCGCGATCACCTCGCCCGGCGTTCCCTTCGGGGCGAAGAAGCCCTGCCAGAGCGTGAGATCGAAATCACCAATGCCGGTGACTTCGGCGACCGTCGGGATTTCCGGCGCGGCCTGCGAGCGCTGCGCCGACGAGACGGCGAGCACTTTCAACGTTCCGGCCTTCACCAGCGGCATCGCGGCCGGAAAGCCCGGGAAGTACATGTCGACATGGCTGCCGATCAGGTCGTTCAACGCAGGTCCCGCGCCCTTGTAGGGCACATGCACCAGTCTGCCCGGCAGCTTCGCGCTCAGATACTCGCCCGCGATATGGCCCGGGGTGCCGGTGCCGGCGGAGGCAAACGAGAACTTCTGGTCCGACGACGACAGTGTCTTGAGCATATCGGCCAATGTGGAATAGGGCGCACTGGCCGGCACGGAGAGCGCCAGCGGCACCACGGTCGCGAGCGCGACCGGCATCAGGCTGGCCGGATCGTAGGTCAGCCCCTTGATCCAGTATTGGTTCACGACGATCTCGGCGGTCTGGCCGAGCAGCAGCGTGTGTCCGTCGGGCGTCGAGTTGAGCACGGCCTGCGCGCCGATCGCCCCGCTCGCGCCGGCGCGGTTCTCGACGACGACCGACTGCCCCAACGCCGTGCCGAGTCTGTCGGCGATGACGCGCGCGACGACATCGCCGGTGCCGCCGGGCGAATACGCGACGATGAGATGGACCGTCTTGTTGGGGAACGGTTCGGCGCAGGCGGGGAGGGAAGCGGCAATGCTCAAAGCCACGAGCGACGCTGCTATGATCGAACGAAGCATTTTTGGCCTCACCGGTTTCCGCGACG
>WNGK01011997.1_pt1 | contig 10374 bp, 6 predicted proteins | sample 5400601 | NCBI WGS metagenome assembly WNGK01 (sample SAMN13153376, study PRJNA577476) | soil metagenome | isolation source: 60 cm soil or saprolite under Garry oak tree replicate 1 | place: USA:California | collected 2016-06-15 | reverse complement strand
CAATCCGTTCATCAGCCAAATCGCAGCCTGACCGGTCGTATCGCTCTGCCACAGGACGTCGGACTTGCCATCGCCGTTGAAATCGCCGATGCCCTTGATATGCCATTCATTACCCATGCTGCCTGGAGCGCCGAGGCTGGTCCTGGTCGTTCCGTTCATCAACCAGATCGCAGCCTGACCGCTGTCGTTCTGCAACAATATGTCCGACTTACCGTCGCCGTTGAAATCTCCGGCGCCCTTGACGTGCCAAGAGGTGCCTGGATTGGCGCCGACATTGGCGCCGCTCAGGACGCTGGTTCCGTTCATCAGCCAAATCGCGGCCTGGCCGCTGTCGTTCTGCCACAGGATGTCGGACATGCCGTCGCTGTTGAAATCCCCGGTGCTGATCACGTGCCAGGACGTACCAAGGTTGGCGCCGACATTGGTGCTGCTCAGCAGCGTTGTTCCGTTCATCAGCCAGACCGCGGCCTGACCGCTGTCGTTCTGAAGAAGGATGTCGGCCTTGCCGTCGCCGTCGAAATCCCCGGCGCTCTTGGTGTGCCAGGTGGGGTCGGCCGTGCCGACATTGCCGCTGGCGAGGACATTCGTCCCATTCATCAACCAAACCGCAGCCTGGCCGCTGCCCTGCAACAAAATGTCGGAGTGGCCGTCGCCGTCGAAGTCGTAGGCGACTTTTAGCGCCACTGTCTGGGGCGCCGTGGTGAAATCGAAATCGGTGGCTAAGATGAGGCCGGCATAGGCATTGCCCGCCAGATCCTGAACGACGCCCGACGCCATCGTCACATAATAATGCGTGCCTGCAGCCAGATCGCTGGTCGGATTGATCGTCAGCACCGAACCGGCAAAGCTCACCTGACTGGCATCACTGATCGCAATGGTCGCGACCGCGCTGCCGTCGGCGGCATTGTGAATGACCAGATTTCCTGAGCCTGCTTTCACGCTTTCGCTGAAGGTCAGAGTAAGATTTGCGCCCACCGCGACATTGGTGGAATTGTCGGCGGGGTTGGTCGTGGACAGAGTCGGCGGTGTGGTATCGGCGGGTTGCGCCGTGGTGAAATCGAAATCGGTGGCGGCGGAGAGACCGGCATAGGCATTGCCGGCGAGATCCTGAACGACGCCCGACGCCATCGTCACGTAATAATGCATGCCCGCGGCCAGATCGCTGGTCGGATTGATGGTCAGCACCGAACCCGAAAAGCTCACCTGGCTGGCGTCGGTAATAGCAATGGTCGCGACCGCGCTGCCGTCGAGGGCATTGTGAATGACCACATTGCCCGAACCGGCTTTCACGCTCTCGCTGAAGGTCAGGACGAGATTGGCTCCCACCGCGACATTGGTGGAATTGTCGGCCGGGTTGGTCGTGGACAGAGTCGGCGGCGTCGTATCGGGCGGCGGCGCCGTGATCACATCATCATTGTTTATGACGTGCCATGACGAACCAGGATTGGCGCCGACATTGCTGGTGGCCGTGACCGTGGTTCCGTTCATCAGCCAGACCGTGGCCTGACCGCTGTCGTCCTGCCATAGGATATCCAGCCTGACCGCTGTCGTTCTGCCACAGGATGTCGGCTTTGCCGTCGCCGTTGAAATCGCCGGCGCCCTTGATATGCCATGTCGACCCAGGATTGAAACCTACGACATTGCCGGTCACTTGGGCGGTTCCGTTCATCAGCCAGATCGCAGCCTGGCCGTTGTCGTTCTGCCACAGGATGTCGGACTTACCGTCGCCGTCGAAATCTCCGGCGCCCTTGACATGCCAGACGGTGCCGGGACTGGAACCGATGGTCGCCGTGCTTAGAACGCTGGTTCCGTTCATCAGCCAAATCGCAGCCTGGCCGCTGTCATTCTGCCACAATATGTCGGCCTTGCCGTCGCCGTTGAAATCCCCCGCGCTCTTCACATGCCAGCTCGTACCGAGGTTGGAGCCGACATTGGTGCTGCTCAGCAGCGTTGTTCCGTTCATCAGCCAGACCGCGGCCTGACCACTATCGTTCTGAAGGAGGATGTCGGCCTTGCCGTCGCCGTCGAAATCCCCCGCGCTCTTGGCATGCCAAGTGGGGTCGGCCGTGCCGACATTGCTGTTGCTGACGAGGTTCGTCCCATTCATCAACCAGACCGCAGCCTGACCGCTGTCGTTCTGCAAAAGGATGTCGGAATGGCCATCGCCGTCGAAGTCATAAGGCGATTTTGTCGCCACCGCTTGAGGCGCCGTGGTGAAATCAAAATCGGTGGCTGCCAAGAGGCCGGCATAGGCATTGCCCGCCAGATCCTGCACGACGCCCGAAGCCATCGTCACGTAATAATGCGTGCCCGCGGCCAGATCGCTGGTCGGATTGATCGTGAGAGTCGAACCGGCAAAGCTCACCTGACTGGCATCGGTGATCGCGATGGTCGCGATCACGCTGCCGTCGGCGGCATTGTGAATGACCACATTCCCCGAACCGGCCTTCACGCTTTCGCTGAAGGTCAGAACAAGATTCGCACTGACCGCAACATTGGTGGAATTGTCGGCCGGGCTGGTCGTCGACAGCGTCGGGGGCGTCGTGTCCGGCCCCGCCGCCGTGCTATCCCAGCCGAGCACATCCATAAGCCTGATATCGGTTTGTGTGAATGCGTTCACCACGCCGGAATTGCTGAAGGCCAACGCCGCGTCATTGCCCGCGCTAGCGGCCCAATCCCCGAAATCGCCGTTGGGATTTGTGTTCCAATTGTCCAGATTTGTGGTGCCGTTATTGACAGAAAAATACCCCGGCTGCGTGCCCGTGAACGTGCGGACGCCCGGCGCCGAGAAGTGGAACAGGTCCATAGCGTCGTAGCTGTTTGTCGTTCCTCCGATCGAGCTGCCAAGAAGGAATATTCGCCCCATGACCTCCGAAACTTCATGAGCGACGACTCCAAAAAAGTCGTACGTGCCGGGCGTTACGCCGTTGCTATTGTCGTAATCGAAAATCCCTGGGGCTTTGCTGAACCCGATATAGCCGTCGAGGGCGCTACTGGCTCCCGCCAGTCCCAGCGCTTTTGCTTCCGCGGTCGAGACCCAATAATTGCCGCCGTTGGGATTGTTCGCCGGCAGGGAGGCAACGGAGCTCGAATCGTCGGCCGACTTTGCGTCCGTCGTCAAATTGGTTTTTAGTTGCGCATACGTGTAGTTGCTAAGATAGGTCAGGCTTTCGCCGAGAGCGCCGGCGCCGAGCTGCTGATTGTTGACTGTGCCGTAGCCGACATTGATATTGATCGTAACGGGATCCGAGAACGTGCTTTGGAAAAAACTCGCGACGGCGTTCAGCGTCGCCGTAAAACCAATGGGAGCGTTGTTGACATTCGGATTATAGACAAAGTTGACGATCATGCGGCGTGCTCCCGTGCCTGCGTCGCGCGGCGAGTTTTTCCCTCGCTCAGATTCGACTTATAGCTTGGTGGTTCCGGTGGCTGCACCGTAGCGCCACGTTCCTTTAACGATTATTGCAACTCGAGATAAAAGGAAAAGAAAAAATTCGTCATCTTTGTTACGCAAATGGCTGAAGCTTAGGCAATAGCACGAAGCATTCGTGCTCCTTGTTTTGCAGTCCAATGTTCAATTCTTACTAAATGATTAAGGGTCGATTCGTTTCGTGGTTAAGGACGTCCGTCCTTCCTCGAACAATAGCAGCAGTATTCGAGCCCTCAGCCTTGCGCTGGTGACGAAGGAGAGCGTTCTGCCCTGATGCAAGTAAAAATACACGAATTTATTGTAGAATATATGTCCACAACAGCGGAGATTTGGCCTGCGGCGACGCTCGGCTAAGGTGCGCCATAGAGGATTGAGGATGAGAAATGTCGCGTCAGTTCTGGGTCACGGGTTGGATCGGCTGCACAATTTTGGCAGTGCTCGCCTTCATGCCGCTCCTGGAAGGCCCGGCCGTGGCTGCGGCACAAAACATGGATATGCCGATGTGGGACCTTGGTGATCTTTATCCCACGCCCGAAGCGTGGCTGACGGAATACGACCGCGTGAAAAGCGAGGCCCAGCAGCTCCAAATCTATAAAGGCACGCTGGGCTCCAGCACCATAGCCATGCTGACGGCGCTTGACGCCATTGCTCGCGCGAACAAGGAGATAAGCCGGCTTTTTACTTACGCGAGTCTTAAGGCGGACGAGGATCTCAGCAATCCGCGAAATCAGGAGCGAAAGCAGCAGGCGGGCGCGCTGAATACGTTGATCGGCGAAACGACGGCCTGGCTCGCGCCGGAAATTCTCGCCCTCGGCGCATCCCAGGTGCAGTCCCTCCTGCACGAGAGCAAGAATCTGGCCGAGCGACACGACTTTTTCCTGAACAATATTTTGCGCGCCGCGCCCCATACGCTGGGGCTGGAGGCCGAGTCCGTCCTCGCCTCGGCGGGTGATGTGTTGCAGCAACCTGATTCCATTTATGGCCAACTCGCCAATTCCGATCTTACCTATCCGATGGTCACCCTGTCCGATGGAACGAAGGTTCGGCTCGATCAATCCGCATATGAGAAATACCGCCAATCGCCGAATCGCGCCGACCGCAAGCTGGTGTTCGATTCCTTTTGGAAAACCTGGAAGGATTACGAAAGCACCGATGGCGCGATTCTCACAGCGCGCATCATGGGCAATGTGTTCACGGCCAAGGCGCGCAAATACCCCAACGCCCTTGCGGCCGCGCTCTCCCCGGACAACATGCCGCAAGACGTATACCGCACGCTCGTGGCGCAGGCGAATGATGCGCTGCCAACGCTCCACCGTTACTTCAAGCTGCGCAAACGCTTGCTCGGGATTTCCGGTGAGCTCGAATATTACGATGTCTATCCGACGATGTTTCCGGGCCGCAACATTCCGAAATTCACCGTCGCGGAATCGATGCGGCTTTCATTAACCGCGCTCGCGCCCTATGGCGAGGAATATCAGAGTTTGCTCAAGCGCGGTTTCGCCGGCAAATGGATGGAGCCATTTCCGCGCGCGCACAAGGCATCTGGCGCTTACATGAACGGCAGCGCTTACGACGTGCACCCCTATCTGCTGCTCAATCACAATGACGATTATGGCGCTCTTTCTACCTTCGTCCATGAATGGGGACACGCGGTCCACACGCTGCTGACCACGAAAAACCAGCCTTATGAGAAGTCGAATTATTCCACCTTCATTGCCGAATCCGCCTCCATCGCCAATGAGATGCTGCTAAATGACTACATGGTGTCCCATGCACGCAATGCGGATGAGAAACTCTATTATCTCGGCGAAGGGTTGGAATCGATTCGCGGAACGTTCTTCCGCCAAGTGATGTTCGCGGAGTTCGAGCTCGCGATCTATGAAGAGATCGAACATGGCCGCCCGTTATCCGGCGCCCGCATGACCGAGATCTATTGCGGTCTGTTGAAGAAATATCACGGCGAAACGCAGGGCGTGATGAAGATCGACCCCGCCTATTGTATCGAATGGGCGTTCGTGCCGCATTTTTTCTACAATTTCTATGTCTACCAATATGCGACGTCGATTGCAGGTGCGGCCGAGTTCACCGATCGGATCGTGACGGAAGGGCGGCCGGCAGCGGAGCGTTTCCTTACCTTGCTGCGCGCCGGCGGTTCGGATTACCCCTACGAACTCTACATGCGCGCCGGCATCGATTTGGCGAGCCCTGCGCCTTATCAGGCGCTGATCGCGCGCATGAACCGCATCATGGACGAGATCGAATCGTTGAAACGATAATGCTCATCACTGAATCGCGTATATCATCGTCACATTGACGGCGACGCTTGCCTCGCCGATGGCAACCGGCGGCGGAGCAGGGGCTGCCGCTTCCGCGCGCAACGCGAACACCGGCCCGGGTCTGAAGCTGGTGCCTTCCTGGATCGAAAGCAACGGGCCTAATACCACGCCGGCGGCGCTCGCGAGCGTTCTTGCCTTGGCCGCGGCATCGCCCACAGCGGCCGCGCGCGCGCGCTCGGCGAGCGGCTTGGGGTCAGCGATCGCAAAGGAGACGCCGCCCAATTGATTGGTGCCGCTTTTGACGAGCGCATCCAAGGCGGGGCCCAATTTGGCCAGATCGTCCACCGTTACGTTCACCTGATTGGAGACCTGGTACCCGACGATGTTTCGCGGCTCGGCTGTATCGGGCCGGTAGGGGGGATATTGCGGCTGAACGGAAAAATTCGCGGTCTGAATCTTGTTGTCGGGAATGCCGAGGGTTTTGAGTGCCGCGAAGACCCGATTCATGGCGGTCGTGTTGGCGGTCAGTGCGGCGGCTGCCGTCGGCGCCTGAGTCACCACGCCCGCCGATAAACGGGCTTGATCCGGCTTGCCGGAAACTTCTCCTTGGCCGCTCACGCTGATGGTGCGCGGCGCGGCTGCGTTGTCGGCGGCAGCGGCGTTGTTAGGGGCACCGAACGCTCCCAAAGTGCTGGCCAGGAGCACCGCGACAGCGATGCGAGAGACCATGGGACCGCGCAAATTGTTCATGGCGAAGACTCCATTCAGGCGTGCTTGAGTCTCAGACGCAATCGCGGCCTTTGTGCGGCCGAGCGGTGGCGCGAGCGCGGACTTTCCTGCTATCACCTTCGACCCTTTAAGGGCCTGTAGCTCAGCTGGTTAGAGCTGGCCGCTCATAACGGTCAGGTCGCAGGTTCAAGTCCTGCCAGGCCCACGCCTACCTTTTCTTAGCGAGCCTGCATCCGGCGAAGCCGGAATGCAGCGAGCTTAGAAAAGGTCGCGCCCGGCCGAAGCCCGGCTTATCCGCCGAAGAGCGTAGGCGGAAGGGCGAAGGCGGGCTCATGCATCTGCGAGCTACGGCTCGGCAAGCCACCCCCCTTTGCTTGTGATAGCGAGCGAGGCTGCCGCGCCGAGCCCAAAGTCGCGATACCGGAATGGCGCGGGCGGCCAAGACGAGTATAATTTCGCCAATGCGACACCAGGGATGAACCAGCCTGGCGTGTGAAACGCAATATGGGAGGGGCGCGATGTCCTCATTCACTTGGAAAGAGAGAATTCTTGCAGGCGGTGTCCTTGCGTGCCTCATGGGTACCGCGCCCATCGCGCCCACCGCGGCCCAACCAAATGCGGCTCCGCCGGATTTCTCGTCGAATTTCGCCGGCTGGGTCGGACTGAACGGCGGTGGGCCGTCATATGAATCCGTTCCCGGCCGTCTGGCCCCGGTCGTCTCCGATCCGGCGCATCCTTTCATCCCCAATGGCCCCAGCAAACAACCGACCTTTCGCATCGCCGATCTTTCCAATCCGAACCTGATGCCCTGGGTGAAGGAGCGTATGAAACAGGACATCGACGAGATCCTCGCCGGGAAAAAGAGTGCCTTTACGGCGCAATCTAGCTGCGTGCCGGCAGGTGTCCCCTTCTTCATGGGTTACGGCGGACCCGACCCCATTGTGTTCCTGCAAACCCCCAAGGAAGTCTGGATGATTTGGACGGAAGACAATCAACTCCGGCGGATTTTCATGAATGTGCCCCATTCGAAGAACCTCAAGCCATCCTGGTACGGCGAGTCGGTCGGCCATTACGAAGGCGATACGCTCGTCATCGATACCATTGGCTTGAACGACAAGACGGTCGTCGACATTTACCGCACCCCGCACACCGAAAAGCTTCATGTCGTCGAGCGCTGGCGAATGGTCGACGGTGGTAAGACGATGGAAGCGGTCTTCACCGTGGATGATGCGGGTGCTTTCTTTCAGCCCTGGACCGCGATGCGGCACTATCGGCGCATAGATCAGGATTTCGTCGAAAAGATCTGTGCCGAGAACAATACGAATCTCTTCGACTATCACATCCCCGTGGCGGCGAAGCCCGATTTCTGAACGAGATCATTAGGCGCGGGTGATATCCGCTCGGGGCAGCCGAAGGACGGCTTTGAGGCCGCCCTTGGCGGAATGTTCCAGGTGGATTTCGCCACCATAGAGTTGCGCCAGATCGCGAACGATCGGCAATCCCAAGCCCGATCCGGGGACCTGTTCGTCCAGGCGCTCGCCGATTTGAAATACCACCTCCATCGATTCCGCCGACAGACCGTGGCCGTCGTCTTCCACCACGACGACGATTTGCTTCGCGGTCTCGTCCACGCGGCCGCGAACCGAAATTTCCTCCGATCCCCATTTGCAGGCGTTATCGATAAGATTGGCCAGCATTTCATTGAGGTCCATTGGGTCGCAGAGCGCCACGCAGTTTTCATCGATATCTTCGTCAATCCAAAGTTTCTTCGCCGCATACAAACGCCTCATCGCGCTGACGATGTTGCTCACAATGGGCGCGACGGGGGCGAACACGCCCGGTACGGAACGCGAAGCCGCGGCGCGCGCGCGTGCAATCTGGTAATCGATTTGGCGCTGCATGCGCTGCGATTGTTGCAGAATGACCGAGGCCGTCTCCGCTTCGCCCCGGCTTTCGAGACGGTAGGCTTCGTCCGTCAATACGGCGAGCGGCGTCTTCAGGGCATGAGCGAGATTGCCTGCCTGAGCCCTGGCGCGGAGCACCATCTGAGCGTTGACCTCGATCAGATTGTTCAAATCGTCGACAAGCGGCTGCACTTCGGTGGGGAAGCTCCGCGGCAGTTTTTCCGACTTGCCTGACCCGACGGCGGCAAGGGCGCGCCGCAAACGGGACATCGGTTGCAGGCCGAAGGCCACCTGCATGGCCGCCGCGGCGATTAATGCAAGCGCAAGCAAAACAAGGGAGAAAGTGAGCGGGGCGTTGAACGCCGGCAGCATTCCCTCCACGATTGCGGAATCCGCGCCGATCTGGACACGCAAGGGCAGCGACGAGGTGCCTTGCGGCTGGAACAGCCGTTCAAAGACGATCATCGGTCCGCGGGGCCCGCTGAGCGTGAGCTTTCGGACCTCATCGGGCTTTAGAACATCGTCAGGTATCGGAAGCTCTTCAGAGCTGACCGAAGTGGACTTGATCAGACTCTTGCCCGATCGGCTCACCTGCCAGGAGAATCCAGAGCCGATCTGGCTGTACGACGGATCGGCGAGTGGGCGATACAGCAGCGGCTGGCCATCGGAATTGAGATCGATGAGAGTCACCAGTTCTTCGAGATGCTCGCGCAGCCCCGAATCTACAAGCTCGGTCGCATATTGCTGGAACAAAGCGGCGATGAATATTCCCGCGGCCGAAACGCCGATTGCGATCGAGATGGCGCCTCCAATGACCAGGCGCGCTCGGAGGCTTTGAAGAAACGATGTGTTCATCCGAGCCGGTATCCAAGCCCGCGCAAGGTCTTGATGGCGCCGCGTCCCAATTTCCGCCGCAGCCGAGCCACGTAGACTTCGATCGTATTGGGATCGCGGTCTTCTTCTTGGGGATAGAGATGTGCGATCAGATCGACTTGCGAAATCACGCGCCCCTGACGGTGCATGAAATAATTCAGAATCCGAAATTCCTGAGCGGTCAAATCGACCGGCTTGCCCGAGACGGTGACGGTCCCCGAGGCCGGATTTAGCTCGATGTCGTCGTGAACGAGGGTGGGTGCCGCCTTGCCCGCAGCACGCCGGATCAGCGCGCGCAGGCGCGCGGCAATCTCCTGGACGTGGGACGGCTTTGTGACATAGTCGTCGGCGCCCGCATTGAGACCTTCGACTTTCTCGGTCCAACTCCCACGCGCCGTCAAAATGAGGACGGGCATTTGACGCCCGGCCTTCCGCCAGCGTTTGAGAACGTCCACCCCCTGCATGTCGGGCAATCCAAGATCGAGAATCGCGGCATCGAAGTCTTCGGAGCGTCCGAGCTCATAGCCCGTCGTCCCCTCAGCAGCATGCTCCACGACGAAGCCGGCGTTTCGCAGGCCTTCCGCTAAGCGCTGCGAAAGTTCGGGATTGTCCTCCACGAGCAGGATTCGAATCGTCGCCTCCGATATTCATCAGATCAGGACATGGGTAGCTGACTGCCGGCTGAACGGGGAAGATCAGAAGACCGCCCGACGATACCGCCCCTCTTCCGCTGATGCCCGTTTCCTTTCAGCTTGGTGTGAGGTTCTATCGCCGATGCGGCCGCTTGTGCCAGAGGTCAATTTAAAAATGATATGAGAATCAAAGCACTAGCCATGGAAGTCGGGTCTACTGAGGTAATACAGCCAATTGTCAGGTTCCAGTCAGCTTATCGCCAGCTTGGTGTGAAACACTCCCTCATTGCTCATTCCGAGCCGGAATCAACCACTGAGGAGACCCCAAATGAAGTTTAGAGCCCTTGGTCTCGCGGGAATCGCGATTGCCATGTATACGATCCCTGCATTCGCACATCATTCCTTCGCGATGTTCGATGCCGACAAGAAGATGACCCTGGAAGGCACGATCAAAGAATTCCAGTGGACCAACCCGCATAGCTGGATCCTGATGAACGTTCCGAACGCTGCTGGCCAGCCGGAACAATGGG
>WNGK01021149.1_pt1 | contig 10376 bp, 5 predicted proteins | sample 5400601 | NCBI WGS metagenome assembly WNGK01 (sample SAMN13153376, study PRJNA577476) | soil metagenome | isolation source: 60 cm soil or saprolite under Garry oak tree replicate 1 | place: USA:California | collected 2016-06-15 | reverse complement strand
CAAGTCAGGAACATTAGCAGCCCCCAGTTACCAAGCAGTGGCGTCTTTACGAGAGTTTGAGTGGGTTATTCTGACAAACGGCCGACTCTGGAGACTCTATTCGAACAGAGTCTCATCCAGTAGCACCAACTATTTCGAAGTTGACATTGAAGGAATAGTTAGTGATCGTGATCAGAAGCTTCTCTACTTCGTCTCGCTGTTTTCGGCCACTTCTTTTCTTCCAAAGCAAGGAATAACAGACATTCAGCTTACGTATGAAGGCGGACTGAAGTATGCCAAGGAGATAGAAGAGAACCTCCAATCGAAGATATTTGACAAGCAACTCTTTCTGGATCTCGCAAGAGCCATTTTAGATTTCACGAAAAACCGAAAATATTCGCCGCAAGACTTGGAAGCGGCAAAGGCAACGGCCCTTAAGCTGCTCTATCGAGTATTATTCATTCTCTACGCGGAGTCAAGGGCGCTCTTACCGATAAACAATTCAAGGTATGGAGAGATTTCTATTGGCTCTCTAAGCGAGAGACTGTCGGCGTTCGAAAAACAACCGGAGGCATCCTCTCTTTGGGATAATCTGCAAGAACTCTTCAAGACTATCGGGAAAGGGAGCCCTGAAAGAGGCGTTCCGGAATACGATGGAGCACTATTCGAAAGAGACAAGACGCTGGACAACCTGTCAATCAAGAACAAGTACCTCGTCCGAGGACTACGAGATCTGACGCAAATAGACGGGAAAGGGATAGACTATCAGAATCTCGGTGTCAGACACCTTGGGTCACTCTACGAAGCACTGTTGGAATATTCGATCAGACAGGCGACCCAGGACCTAATTGTATACAAAGATGAGATTCTTGACGCTTCTTTTGCTTCTGATCTGAAGGCAAAACCAGGACGCTACATCGAAAAAGGAGAACTCTATCTCTCAATCGCAGGCCTCGCAAGAAAGGGAACTGGGAGTTACTATACTCCCGAAGAGATCGTGCACTTCCTGGTGCAGAGAGGCCTGGAACCGCATCTCCAAGCGAGGACAAAGCAATTCTCAGAACACATGAGCGCGCTCAGACAGTCATCTACGAGAAACCCCGATTTGGAAAAGCAAGTCCTCGATGATCTTCTGGGCATTAGGGTCCTAGATCCGGCTATGGGGAGCGGTCACTTTCTAGTGTCAGCCGTTGATGAGATAACAGACTGGATCATCAGTCTTCTCAAGGAGAACCCAGATTCTCCTCTTGTCAAACTCATAGAGGACGACCGGTACCGAATTATTGAAGAACAGTCGAAGAACCAGATAAACCTAGACACCGACCTCTTGACGGATACTATCATTTTGAAGAGGACCGTGATGAAAAGATGCGTATACGGGGTCGACATCAATCCTCTTGCGGTGGAGCTTGCCAAACTTTCGTTGTGGCTCGATTCATTTACGATCGGAACTCCACTGACCTTTCTTGATCATCACGTCAGATGTGGTGATAGTCTCATTGGTCTTTGGCTCGAAAACATTTCTTCGTAGGCCCTTGGTGCAACAATTCTAGACGACTGGACAGGGGTTCTCACGAACGCCGGCTCAGAATTGTTCAAGATGGTCAGCATGCCTGCGGATCTTACAGTTGAGGAAGTTAGGCAGAGCCGAACGGCCTTTCAAGATGTGCGTTTGAAGACGGAACCTCTCAGAATACTCCTTGACCTAAACGTCGCTAGCACCATCGATCCGGACTTGGGGAGAAAACTTCCGAAGAACCTTGCGATGATAGAACAGGCCCATTCTATGAAACCTGACGAAAGACCGAATTGGTGGAATCTCGTTCAGAGAGCGGTTTCCCTTGGAGGGACCTACAGGGCGTTCCATTGGGAGTTCGAGTTCCCTGATGCATTCTCAGAAGATCGTAGAGGCTTCGACCTGGTTGTCACCAACCCTCCTTGGGACGCAGTCAAACCAGAAGATGATGACTTCTTCTCTGAGTATTACACAGGGCTACGAAGAATAGCTGACTCTAAAGAAAAACAGAAAATCATCAAGACATTGCTCAAGTCATCGGAGATCGCGGATCTCTATCATGCCTACAGAGAGAGCATCGAACAGAAAGTGGCGTTTTACAAACAGTCTGGACAATACGTCATGAGAGGAAGCGGAGATACCAACTTCTGGAAGCTCTTCTTGGAAAGAGTCCTAAAGGTCTTGGCTGATACTGGAAGCTTTGCTCTCGTTATACCATCCGGAATCGTGGCTGATGAGGGTGGAAAGCAGTTGCGTGAGGCCCTCTTCAGAGGGCGAATTAGAGCGATGTATGAGTTCGAGAATAGGAATGGTATCTTCGAAGACGTTCACAGAAGCTACAAATTCGTATTATTGACTTGGGACAAGACTGTTAGCATCCCGACTTTTCCAGCCGCCTTCTATCTACATGACATTCAAGCCTTAGACGGAAAAACAGAGAGAGACAAATTCATCGAAATGCCGTTTGAACTGATCCGTAAATGCTCACCTGACAGTCTTTCAATCCCTGAAGTCAGGAATAGACAGCAACTGCAAGTATTCACTCGAATCTACGAAAGGCATCACCTGTTGAAGGACATTAGGGGATGGACAGTTACCTTCGTGAGGGAGCTGGATAGAGCCAACGACAGCGATCTATTCAATCCGGATTCTAGAGGATGGCCTCTTGTAGAGGGCAAGAATTTTCACCAATTCCTACCTGACTTCGAGAAAATCGCCTTTACGGTCGATCCGAAAGCAGGACTACAACGCACAGGTAAGCATAGGGAATATCGTCTCATCAACGAGGAGATTCACAGGAGGTGCAGGCTTGTTTTCCGAGATGTTGCGAGTAGTACCAATGTCCGGGCAACAATCGCCTGTATCATCCAACCGAAGACCTTCACTCCACACACGGCTATAGTTGTTCTGCCGATAGTGAATGATTCCATTCCGAAAGAAACGGAATACGACCGAGTGATTTGCTACCTCGCTGGAATATTCAATTCCTTCGTGTTCGACTTCCTCGTTCGCACCAGAGTTACGATGCACTTGAGCTACTTCCACATGTATCAGACTCCCGTTCCTTCTGAGATAGTCGGGAAAACGGCAGAGAAAATCGCGAATATCTCAGCTCGTTTAAGCTGTCTCGATGAAAGGTACAGCGGCATCGGAAAGGCTCTCGGGATTGAACCCCATGTTTTGACCATGAATGAGAGAGTTAACCTAACGTCTGAACTGAACGTTTTGGTTGCAAATCTCTACGGTCTTTCGAGACATGAGGTCGAGGTCGTGCTGAACTCTTTCGATGGTTTTGAAGAAGATGGAGAACTGCTGAAGCTGGCCTCCAACACAAAATGGGATGATCATCTGATTCGCAGATTTAATGGCGAGGTCAGAAAGCGTGTGCTGTCAATTTTTGACTCACAAGGGTTAGACTAGGCGATGCCAAAGAAAGAGATCGTAGACAACGAGACTGAAGATTATACCATGGGCAAATTCCTCAACGAAGCCATTAGCAGGAATAGAGGCCCTATCTCTATCGCCACGGGATACTTCAACGTAGCCGGATTTGCAAGAGTGCGGGATAACCTATGGAAGGTCGGGAATCACGATGGATTCAGTTTTCGTCTACTGTTCGGGAAGGAAGCAACTTCAGGCGAGGAGAATTTAGAATCCTTCTATCTTACCGATATCACAGAGAGTTCTCTCATCAAGGAACTGGATGGGTTAACGATAGATGAACAATCCGCTAAGCTGATCGACGATCTTATCAGTTTTCTCAGAATCAATGGCGTTGAGGTCAGACAGAATCGAACAAGGTTCTCACACGCGAAGTGCTACATTTTTGATGATTCAGTCGTTGTCGGTTCCAGCAACTTCACTCGCGCCGGTTTAGAAACCAATCTTGAACTGAACGCTGTGCTGTACCAGCCCTCGGCACAAGAACTCGTAAAGGAGTGGTTTGATCGAAGATGGGAATACGCCGAAGATGCGAAAGGAGCTCTTATCGAGATTCTTGAGAACTCCAAGTTCGGCAATCCTCTTCAGCCTTACACGATGTACATGAAGTTCCTTTACGAGTACTACAAGCCTAGGCTTGAAGAGTTAGAACGAGAAAGAGGGAAGATCGTCGAGCTTACCACGTTTCAGCAGGACGCTGTCAACACAGCCCTGCGAATAATCAGGAAGCATAACGGCGTTCTGATAGCTGATTCGACCGGTCTAGGGAAGACCCACATTGGGCTTGAGCTTTTAAGAGAGTTTGTAGCGGCCAAAAGAAAAAAGGCTATCGTGATAGCTCCTGCACAAGTTCTCAACACGGTGTGGGAGCCTAAGCTTCTCGAAGAGAGCATAAAGACGCTAAACTTCAGCTTGGAAAGCACTGGTACAGATTCTTTCCACCCCGAGCAGTTCGTTGACTATGATGTCGTAGTGATCGACGAGAGTCAGAACTACAGGAACCCTTCCACGAAGAGACATGACAACCTGATGAAGCTCCTAGGAGGAGGGAAGAGAAAGCAGGTTGTGCTGATCACAGCAACGCCCGTAAACAATAGCCTGATGGACTTGTATCATCAGTTGGGCTTGATCTCGGCGGGTGATGATTCTCACTTTGCTGACCTTGGAATCGCCGATCTAAAGAAGCACTTCGTCTCCGCAGATCGTAAACAGCTAGCGCAGGGAATCGAGGACATTGTCCGAATCCTTGACGAATTGATGATACGAAGAACTAGGCAATTCATCGTAGAGAACTATGCGGGAGCAGAGTTGCAGGGTAAGCCCGTAAAGTTCCCGAAGAGAAAGCTGGCGAAGGAAGAGTACAGCTTGACAGAATTGTTCGGGGGTGCAGTATACAAACAAGTCTTGGACACGATTGATCGGCTTCATCTTGTGCCCTACAGAGTTGAATACTACCTTCGCACAGTTGATGAGAAAGAGAGACTTGAAGCAGAACAGAGGGCTACGCTCCAGAAGTTTGGACTACTGAAAAGGTTCGAGAGCAGCGTCGAGGCAATTAAGAAGAGCATTGCGCGTCTAATAGAATTCTATCGATTCTTTGAGAAGGCATTAGAGCAGAATAAGATACTCGATAGCAAGGCTTTCCATAGCATCGTACAAGACATGGGAGGATTGGAGGTCGAAGACGAAGGGAAGCTGTTCGAAGCTTTCGAAAGCGTCTCGCTCCAACAATTCACCGAAGAATATGACAAGAAAGCTCTCAAGAAAGATCTGGAAGAGGACATCAAGCTTCTAGAGCCCCTGAAACGTAGTCTCGACCGAATCATGCCCTATGCCGATAGAAAACTAACTCACCTCAAGGAAATATTTGCTCGGGATCAAGTGTTCGAGACGGGTGGAAAGAAGATTGTCGTATTCACACAATTCGTCGATACCGCGGAATACCTCTACCAACAACTCAAAGACGATCTCAAGAAACAGGAGGTAAGGGTTCTGACTGGAAAGACAGACCCGAAAACACGCGAGAAGATCATCAAGGAGTTTGCTCCAAAAGCAAACAAAGCCGCATACATCGAAAAGGAGGTACAAGCTCTCATCAGTACAGATGTGCTTAGTGAAGGGCAGAACCTTCAGGATTCAAACTACGTCGTGAACTACGACCTACCCTGGAATCCGATGAAGATCGTTCAACGTGTAGGCAGAGTTGATAGGCTGGGGAGTGACTATGACACAGTTACCGCCTCGGTCTTTCTGCCTGAAAAGGAGTTGAATGAGCTGCTTGGCCTGATAGAGAAGCTTGAACTGAAAATTCGGAAAGTAGCGCAAACGGTGGGTGTAGAGGTTACAATCCTCGGCGAGAAGGAGAATCCGAAGAATTTCAATGCGATGGCTCGTATCGTGAAGGAAGACCAGTCCCTGCTGGATGATTTGGAGCGAGGTGCGGAGCTCTTACCGACGCAAACTCCCTTTCAATTCATCTTATCATATCTCAAGAAAGCAGGAGCGAGAGGCCTGGAATCGATTCCGCTGGGACGAAGAAGCGGAAAACTATCTGATCTGAACGCACTAGTTATCTTCTACCGAGAAAAGCACAACCCCGAAGGCATTCATCTCTTAGCATACGACTACAAATCATCTAGTATAGCCCACTACAACGACGTAGCTTGGATATTTCGCAACATAGAGTGCGAAGAGACCGAACCCTTGAAACTGCCTGTGACAGGCTACGAGGGTTTCAGACAATTCAAGCTAATAGACGCTAAAGCTAGAGACGAGATACTCAAAGCCGTGAACGCCCCATTTGATTTTAAAGGGGCGCAAAGGATCAAGCCGAAGAACCAGAGGGAACTAGCAGGTCTCATACTGGAAGCGTACAATCAAGGCAAGCTCTCGAAGGACCTTGCTCTGCCGATCTACAGGGTCCTTAACCAAGAGAATCTGGTGGAGGTTTGAGGGAAAAGGGGAAGCCCAAGACGGTTGCTCCTGAAGAACTGAACGTTGTTTGCTACATGTTTCTAAGCAGACAGGATGCAGGAGAACTCGCGATTGAAGTTGCTTGAACCAGCGATGCATGACTGCCCAATTGGGACGGAAGGATGACAATACCCAACTCCTGCGATGAGAAGTGTAGAGACCGTCTGGAAAACGGGATCCTCCCCCCACCGACCCCGCAGAATCCTCAATTAGTTAGTCTCGGAAGCCCAAGACGCAATCTTGACGATTCTAGATCAGCTTAGAGACTGGCTCACAAGAGAGGGCAAGAAATGGAACAAGGCCGGTGAACGTGCCCAAGTCTATAGGTTGAGATCGAACGAGCTCGTTTACTTGCTGCGATCGACCAAGATCGGTTTTTGGGGACTAAATCGAAATGTTGTCAAGGAACTGAGAGGCTCTGGCTCTGTCTGGAGAGTAATCCTTGTCAGCGTAGACGAGAGTGTAGCGTTTGTCGTAAACGGCAAGAGCGACTTAGTCGAATCGATAATTCCTAACAAACAAGGCCACCTTTTGCTACATGAAAACATCGAGCTGAAGAATGCAGAGAAACTAACGACTTTGGCTGAAGTCATGAGGCAGGTCTCTGCACAGAGAATTTCTGAGGAGGCTCCTAAGCGGAGGGAGCTACGAAAGTATGGTCCGGGTGGAGAGGGCTCTGATCACCGGAAGCTGAAGGAGTGGATCCGCGATCATCCGGAAGACATCGGACTGCGCGGTGTATTGAGAAGTCACCTGGAATACGAGTTCCTCACAGGTGACCGGGTCGACCTATTGTTCGATCTAGAGGGGGACCGACATGCTGTAGTAGAAATTGAGACGGACAATCCGCTGCCCGGCGCGTTCCAGGCTCTCAAGTATAGGGTCCTCAAGTGTGCTGAGGTTGGGTCCGATATCAAGTCCACCAAAGTTGAAGCGATACTAGTGGCATGGGGAGAGCCTGAGGACCACGAATTCTGCCACATCTACAACGTACGCTTTGTCAAGAAGCGACTCTAGACATGGACAGCCGAAGTCGCGAAGATGTTGAGTACGAAATCCGACCTTGGTTGGGGTCAAGGGCTGTCGTGACATCATTGATTCGTGAAAGCCTTACCATTTGGGTAGACTCTTGAGACGATTTATACGTGTGCCGCGATGTCTGGTCGAAAGAGATTGACAGAACAGGCTCAGATGTATCCCGTTTCCGCTAAGTTCAAAGTTCTTGATGGTTTCGATATCTATCGTAGCGCCAATCTCATCATGGCTTTGGTCGTTGTCCAGAGCGAATCTGGTAAAGACTTACGGCTTTATCGTTGGCAGAACCGAAAGGGAACTTGGAAAGTAGACCTCTGCCGCATGAGCGTTACTCGCTGGTCCTGGGAATCTCTGGCTGCCAAAGCGACTGAGTTTATCAAGAAATACGAACTTGCAAAGTAGCGCGATTTCGGTCGTCTCAACGCATGTTATTGGATTTTGTAAAGTCGTCCGGATAGTGCAAGGCCGTGAAGAACAACGGGATGCCAGAGAACGATAAAGGTGAGACAGGGCCGACAGTCATGAAAGAATACTCCTTCTGTTTCGGACTGCTCTGAGGATCCTTGAACAATTGGTATAGTCCGATCGCCTCGTCATTCCCTCCTATGATCTCCTTGAGTGCCTGCAGCTCTACTCCATAGGCGAGGCCGAACCCAAAAATGTAGATTCGAATCTGGTTGATTATTTCTCGGTCTAAGCTTGAAAGCGTTTGACTGACAAACGCCCATCCTAACCCATATTTCCTCGTCGTCCTCACCGCGTCCTTTAGAGTAGCCTTTACCAGCTCAAACTCTGGATTCTCTTGCTTCTCGCGTGGAGCAAGTCGATGAGCTTCGTCTAGAACAACAAGCGTATTCAGCGTCTTCCCTCGTTTGAAAGCTCCCTGGGCCTCTGCGGTCAGTGATTCCAAGAATTCATTGATCACAATCATTTTCACATCATCATTCCAGTAAACGTCAGATGGCACATCAGTCTCCGATAGGTTGATGATAATCACCTGCCCACGGGCTTGCTGGGTTACGCTCTTGGTCAACTCTTTGACTTTCATAGAATCGACCTTGTCCTCGTAGGTGAAGAGGCGAGCTACTCTAGCCCAGTGGTCATAGAGATCGTCCACGTTTGCAGCCTTCATGTTTGCACGAACACGTTCGCGGAGATCTTGTGTAGTGTATATGTTCGCGAGGACTTGTTCATTCTGCAGGGCCTGCCAGACTACGTCGAAGACTTCTCTCCTATGATAATGCCAGGGCTTGGTTCCGTCAGGAACACGAAATAGATCTGATCTTCGTCCGTGAAGTATCGCATCAATCTGGTCGCTCGCCCGGCCCTTGTTATCATCGTGAATAACGCCCAGACGATCAAGGAAGCGAGAGAGAATGAGCACTTTCTTGAATAGTCCGTCTCCTGTCAAGACGAGGTTATGAAGGTCGTATACCTTTACCTCCTTTCCAAGTTTGTTCCTCAATGTGTCTCCAATAACTGGCTCGTCACGAATCTTTGCGAACTCGCCTTGGGGATCTAGGACAAAAATCGTCATCTGCTTGTGTCTCGAATAGCCCAGCATCAGCATCTTCGACAGAACGGATTTCCCGGAGCCTGTCTTACCGAAGATCCCTATGTGGTACGCTTCCCCGGCTCCATCTGTCTCTAATCCGAAATGTTTGAACCACATTGGCAGAAGGACACTGGACCCATAGGCCCTGCCGAGGAAGAAGAGTTGCTTAGAGTACTCAGACAGGAGATCATTCATGATCTGCTCGCTAACAAGCCTTACTGGCGTCCCAGTCGCCGGAACGGTTCCCAACATGCTAGGTTCGAAACCATCCACCGTTTTGCCAAAGACCGCACTCACGAGTAAAGAGGCTGTATGTGTGTCCTGTCGCTCGGTGATGGGATCGACCCGACCTTTCTGTCTAATGAGTCCCCGCATTGTTGGATCTTCGCTCCATACGTTCCTGAGCCTGATCTCCGTAATCTGTCCGAGGGCGTAGTGATCAGTCCCGTCTTGCGTAAATCTGAACATGCTGAGGCCTCCCACTAGGCCTTTGTCTGCGGCCGTTCCGAGGATATCTATGACTAGGCTGTGCGTCGAAGAGGGTGAACCTACAACCCCGATTCTTTCCGAATTATCGAAAGACTTTCTGAGATTGTCTTCCAACTGTTACTAAAACTCCGTCCGGTAGCCGTGCATTGCCATGAAAACACTTCCAACGTCCAGCTCCGTGGTAGTCGCTATCTCTTGCGTTGTTGCTCTTCTTATGGCCGGCAAGGCTGATCCCAGGTGCTTGACCATCCTGTCTGCCAAGTACAATGGATAAGGTTCCATGATTGCTGCCGCTCCAGACTGAAGTTGCAACGATTCCAACAGAATGGACAGACGGCTTTGGTTTCTCGCAATCGACGGGGCGAGTTCGACTCTTAGAGCTGGAAAATGTTCGTAAGGTCTATAGTACGACACAGCCAGGTCGCGAATCAGCGAGATTATCTCGTTGCCGCTGCCAATAAGCTCCTTTGGTAGGCTAGAGAAGTGCCAGTCTTCGCCATGCTCAATCATGTCTAAAGGCCCAACCAGCTCTCCCCCGTGCAGGGAGAACGATAGCATTGACCGATCCTCGTAGCTCGGTAGTCCAACTTTCCTAGCCACCTCGTTGCGACTTGTGTATTTCGGTACGCCAGCGTAAATCTTGTCAGTCCTCTTAGAAGCCAGAATCTCTTTGTAGTTATCGAGAGCGGATCCCAGCCTGCTAAGGAGAATTTGTGAGAGTTCTGCGGAAACCTCGCCCAATCGGGCCAAAGCCTGGTTTAGATGAATAACCGGAGTCGTCAGAGATCCATCCAAGAAAACCACATCGTGCGGTGCCTTTGCGGCCAACTCCAATTCCATTGTAATCATTAGGGCCCTAATGACGAGACCTGTCGCGTCGTTGTGATT
>WNGK01011605.1_pt1 | contig 10376 bp, 11 predicted proteins | sample 5400601 | NCBI WGS metagenome assembly WNGK01 (sample SAMN13153376, study PRJNA577476) | soil metagenome | isolation source: 60 cm soil or saprolite under Garry oak tree replicate 1 | place: USA:California | collected 2016-06-15 | reverse complement strand
ACGAGCTTCGGCTGCGCTCGCACCGTCCCCACGAGCAGCGTCGTGTACACGGCGACGAACAGCAGCGGCACCCACGGATAGCCCGGCACGCTGAACGGCGCCGGCCCGTCGCGCGAGCGCAGCCGGAACAGCCCGATCACGGCCCAGGAGTCGATCACCAGGACCTGGACGATCGCCAGACCGAGCAGCAGCTCGAACGTCCCCGTGGCGGCGAGCACGATGGCGAACCCGCCGATGGCGAGCATCGCCACCCAGGGCGTTCCGCCCGCATTGACTCGGGCGAGGGCGGCGGGCGCGAGGCCGTCCCGCGCCAGGCCGAACAGCACACGCGGCGTCACGAACACGTTGCCGTTCAACGACGCCAGCACCACGAGCAGCGCCAGCCCGGCGACGAGCGCCCCACCCTGCGCCCCGACGAGCGCGTCCATGACGTCGGCGGCCACCAGGTTCGACGCAGCAATCCGCTCCAGCGGCAGCACCTGGAGGAACGCCGCGTTGAGCGCAAGATAGAGGACGGCGGTGGCGGCGAGCCCACCCAACAGCACGCGCGGTAGCGTGCGGCTCGGGTCTACCACCTCGCCGGCGATCTTCGCAAGATCGGGGTAGCCGTAGTAGGTCCAAATGACCGGGTGCGCCGCGAGCGCGACCCCGACCCACACGCCCCAACCGGCCGGCGCGCCGGGGAGCGCGCCGTGCCAGCCCGCCCCGGTCCCGCGCGCGAACGCGATCACCACGACGCCGCCCAGCGCGAGCAGCTTCGCCGCAGTCACCAGGTTCTGCACCCACCGTCCCGACGCGACGCCCACCAGGTTGATCCCGGTGAAGAGCGCCACCAGCCCCGCGCCGAGCGGCGCGGTGAGCGTGGACGGCCAGCCGCAGAGCCGCACCAGGAACTCCCCCCCGGCCACGCCGATCGCGGCGATCGCCACACCGTTGGTGCCCAGGGCCTCGACCCAGCCCGTTACGAACCCGGCGCGCGGGCCGAATGCCTCGCGTACGAAGACGTACTTTCCGGCGGCGCGAGGCTGGCGCGTGGTGAGCTCAGCGAAGCACAGCGCGCCGAGGAACGCGAGCGCGGCGCCCAGCACCCAGACCACGAAGGTGAGCCCCGGGCGGCCGAGTCGCGCCGCCACGATGCCGGGCGTGCGGAAAATCCCGGCGCCCACGGTCATCCCCACGACCATGGCCAGTCCGTCGGTCAGCCGCAGCGAGCGCTTGAGTTCGGTCATACGGCCGGAGAATGTGCAGCAAAAAAAGCAGGGGCGCAGCATCCCGCGCCCCTGCTTCTGTACCTACGGATGTGAAGCTACGGCCTCCGGCGCGAGCCTCCGCCGCCATTGCCGTGATTCCCGCCCCCGCCCCCGCCCCCACCGGCCCCCGCCGCGCCGCTCTGGTGCGGCCCGCCCGCCGTCACGATTTTCTCCCCCGCCGCCCCCGCCCCCGCCCCCCACGCGCCGCTCGGGCTCACGCACCGTCGGCGTAGAGCGGTCGCCGCGATCGCGCGCCGGGAATGCGACACGGTCGCCGCCGTTACGGCGCATCGCATCGCGCTCGCGCACCGGCGTCGTGTCGGGACGCCGCCGCGTGGCCAGCGCGCCATCGGGGACGCGGAACCTCGGGCCTACGCCGCCCACCGACGTGTTTGTGCCGGACCGGTCCCTGAAGGGCATCTGGAAGCTGGTGCCCGTGCGCACTCGGTTGATAAAGAGGTTGCGTGAACGGTTGTGGAACGCGTACCCACCGCCGAAGTACGACCGATACCCGTAGCCATAGCCGAAGCCGTACCCGAAAAAGCCGTAGCCGTAGGGCCGGTAGAAGATCGGATCATAGCACAGGAACGGATCGTAAAAGAACGGATCGTAGCAGGTGCTGTAGAGGGCCCCGTAGCGATAGCGGTACGGCGAGCCCCAGCCGTAGCCGAAGCTCACGGCCGTGTAGTGGGGATAGTACGAGTCATAGTACGCCCGCGCCGACGTCACCGCGTAGGTGACGGCGTCGTAGTCGAAGCGCCCCTCTGTGGTCATGCGCTGCACCATGTCGAGCAACGCCGCTTCCTTGTCGTCCCCGGCCTGGCGCGCGTCGAGCACGCGATAGTCCCAGTGGTCGCCGCGCACGAACTCGTCGAACTTGAACGGCGCGGTGGACCGGGCGGCGAGCACCAGCCCCGAGCCTTCGCGATCGTCCACGAAGAACGCTTCGCGATCGCCCCGGCCGCGCACTTCGATGGTCTCGTGGCCGCGCACGAAGTTGTCGTTCGACGGGTCGAGCGGGAACAACACCCGCACCCGGCCCTCGGCGTCGGCGCGGAGCACGAGCAGATAGCCGTCGTCGGCAAACTTTACGTTGACTCGGGCCTTGTCGCCGCGCTGGAAATAGTTGTCGTGATTGAGCCAGACCTTGACCGGTGGATCATCGGTCGCGGAAACGACGAGCGAGAGCAGCAGTGGGAGCATCATGGGGCTATCCTCTATATAGCTAGCCCAGTTAACGGGTCAAGAACCATGCCGGTTCCAGATCGACCGTCCGCGCCCCGAAGTTGTTAATCCCCGCCCCGCTGTGACCCCTGTGGGAGACAGGCGTTGTCTCCTAGGGAGACGCCTCCTTCCCGGCGTCCGGCACGAACAGGCTTTGGCCGAAGCGGCTCTTGCCGTATTCTCCGATCAGCCGTTGGGTCTCGGGAGCCACCAGAAAGTCGGCGAGCGCCCGACCGCCGGCGACATTGATGCGAGAAGCGTTCCTGGGGTTGAGCTCCAGTACGTGGTACACGTTGTACAAGAGCGAATCGCCCTCGACCATCGGGACGAGCTGCAGCTTGTCGCGCCACGTCAGATACGTGGCCCGGTCGGTGAGCGTGTAGGCGTGCTTCTCGTCGGCGAGTTGGAGCGTCGCGCCCATCCCCTGCCCCGATTCGATGTACCAGTCGTTTCGAGGGATGCTCGAGAAACCCGCGCGCTTCCAGAACAGCTGCTCGCGCTGGTGCGTCCCGGATTGATCGCCGCGCGATACGAAGGGGGCGCGCCGCTCGGCGATCCGCCGCACCGCCGCGACCGGGTCGCTCAAGCCCCGCAGCCCCGCCGGGTCGCCCGCCGGGCCGACGATGAGGAACTCGTTGTGCATTACCAGGCGGCGGCGCACGAAGTAGCCCGAATCGACGAGCGCGCGCTCCGCCTCCGGCGCGTGCGACAGCACCAGGTCCGCGTCCCCGCGCCGGCCCATCGCGAGCGCCTGCCCGCTGCCCACGGCGATCACCTTGACGGTGTAGCGGGTTTGCCGCTCGAACACCGGCAACAGCGAGTCGAGCAGCCCGGCGTCGCGGGTCGACGTGGTCGTGGCGAGGATGACGTCGCGCGATTGGGCGGCAAGAGGCGCCAACGGGCGGCAAGGGGCGGCAAATAGAGCAGCGGCGAGGGCGAACGTCGTTACGCCCTGCCGCCCTCTGCCGCCTTCTGCCGCCTTCTGCCGCCCTTTCATCACCACCGCACCTGCATCTGCACCACGGCACGGTCGTTCTTCACCTGGATCGCTTGTTCACGAAATAGCTCGTAGTCGGCCATCATCTTGAACGCGTCGCCCCGCACGAAGTACTGCAGGCCCAGCAGATATCCCGTGGAGCGGTCGCTGGCGACGCGATCGCTCGGATCGAATTGCTCGACGCGCCCGACCAGCTCGACCCGCTGTGGCAGCACGTCGTAGCCGGCGAGGGCGTACCAGCCCTTCGTGTGAGTCCCGGTCCGCCGATTGTGCTCGTCGATGTACTCGGCGCGCGCCGTCCAGCGTACCGCCCGGTAGATGCCCTGCGCGTTCACCGCCGCGCTGTCGCTGTAGCCTTCGAACGCTCCTCCCACGTCGAGGCCCTTGACGGGTGTAACCACGGCGCGGGCGAAGTACGCCATGCGGTTGTCCGGGTTGCTGGCCCGATTCGGGCCCTCACCGTTCACCACGGCGCCCTGCAGCACCACGCGGTCGGGGAGGCGCCACTCCGCCTGGACCCCGATGTCCCGTTTCGCCGCGTTGACGATGCGAGAGCGCTCGGTGGTCTCGAGGATCGTCGAGCCGAGCAGCGACTCGAGGGAGAACGGGACGCGGAACTGCCCCACGGTCCCGCCCCACGCGCCGTGCGTCAGCTTGATCCAGAGGTCGGTGGCGGAGAGGGTGAGCGGCGAGGTCGCGGGCGTTGGCGCGGCGCCGCTCGTGCGCATCTCGACTTGCGCGCGGTACGACGCCCACGGCGTGATGCTGCCTTCCACGGCGAACCGCGCCCGGCGCAAGAAGAACGACGCCGTGTCACCGAGCGCCTGGAAGCGGGGCTGGAGGTAGCCGGTGAGCCGCGGCGCCGTCGAGAACGACGCCGGTGTTTGCGCCGGTGCCGTTGCACCGAGCGCGGCCGCGAGGGCGAGGAGCAGGGCGACGGAGCGTAGGCGCATGGGCCACAAACTACCGCGCCGCCGGCCCGATAGGCAAGCGGCTGCCTATCGGCGCACGATCTTCCGAAATGCCACGTCGCTCAGCCGCATCGCTTCCCGCCGCCACCGCTCGAACAGCTGCACGAGCCGTCGGGCTTCCAGCGTGAGGCGGGCACCGCCACGCCGCGAGCCGCCGCGCGTGGTGGCCAGCACCTTGGCACCGAGCACGCGCTCCATCGCACGGATGCGATTCAGGCAGGTACGGTAGCTCCACCCGACCTCGCGGCCGGCCGCCCGGATCGTGCCCGTGCGGTCGACCGCCTCGAGGAAGCGCAGGTAGCGCGGCCCCATCAGGAACGCCCCGTCCCAATTGAGCCACAGCTTGTGATGCGGCTTCAAATGGACGCGGAGCGACGGACGGCGGGGCGACGCCATGGCGGTCGGCTTGAGAGTAGATTGAGCGGCCAATACTAGCCGCGGCCACTCCATTGAGCCACTTGCTCGACGCCATCGCCGGCATCCCCAACGCCTGTGAGCCGATCCACGGGATCGTGACCGGGGGGCAGCCCGCGCCGGAGCACCTGGCCGCGCTGAAGCGCGCCGGATGCACGGTGGTGATCGACCTCCGTGAGGCGATGGAGCCACGTCCCTTCAAGACGCCCGACGCCGTCGTCCAGGCGGGACTCGAGTACCGCCACGTTCCGGTGGGGCATGGCGCGGTGAGCGACGCCACGTTCAGCCGGCTGCTGGACGCCGTGCGCGAGCTCGCGGGCAAGCGACCGGCATTCGTCCATTGCAGCAGCGGCAATCGCGTCGGGGCCGGACTGCTTCCCTATTTCATGCTGGAACAGGGGCTGGAAGAGGAGGCCGCCGTCGCTCAGGCGATGCAGGTGGGACTGCGCAGCGCCGAGCTGATGGAGCAGGCCCTCGAGTACGTCAGAAGTCGTCAGGGAATATAGAGGGGGGCGATTACGGGCTTCGATGCCAGTACATCCGCATCTCGCTGATCTTACCGTCCTTGGTCTCGCAGAAGATCGCCCCGCGGGCGTCCACCCATTCGCCGCTGCGGCGCCGGCGGTAGGTGCAGCGGAACTCGGTCGCGAACCACGGGCCCGCGACGTACACCTCGCCGGCCTTGAACGTCACGTCGGCCTGGTTCTGCGGGACGTCCTTCCAGTACGCGCGGATGGCGTCGAGGCCGGCGCTCTTGGCGCTGAACGGGGTCTCGAGAAACACGGCATCGGGGGCGAAGACGGAGACAATCTCATCCACGGCCCCCTGCTCCCACCCGCGGCCAAACGTTTCCAGCAGCTCACGATAGGCCTCGGCCATGGCGCCCAATATACGTGAAATCTGGAACCGCCGGTCGGGACGTATGGTAGACGGGAGCAGCCGCGGGTCGCTCCCTCGGTTCTCGCACCTTTCATGGTACCACATACAGGAGGATGAACGATGATGAAGCGCATCCTCGCCACCACCGCCGTCCTGGCGTGCTGCGCGCTGCCGCTCGCGGCGCAGGGCCACGCGATGACGGCGGGCGACGAGATGACGATCACCGCTCAGGTGGTCGACTTGAATTGCAACACGACGAACGGCGCGTCCGGCGCGGGCCACAAGGCGTGCGCCCAGGCGTGCGCCAAAGCGGGCGTGCCGCTGGGGCTGCTCTCGAGCGACGGCACGTTGTATGTGCCGGTGAGCTCGAAGCCCGGCGATCCGCAAAACTCGAAGCTCATGCCCTATGTGGAGAGCAAGGTGAAGGTGACGGGCACACACCGCTTGGTGAGCGGGCTGCACACCATCGAGATCAAGACGGTCTCGGCCGCGTCCTGATGCGGCTGGTGCCGGGTGCCGTTCTGGCGGCAGCGCTGTTCGGCTGCCGCCCGACGGCGTCCCCCCCGCCCCCTGGTCGCTTCACCCTTCTGTTCTTCGGGCGCTCCCCGGCCGCGTCGCTGGGCGGGTTGTCGTGGGCTCCCGATCCCGAGCATGGTCGGCTCGTCGCGTTCGATCGCGAGCTACACCTTACCCGCCAGATCACCCATCCCCGCCTCGCCACGCCGATGGCCGTGACGCCGCTCGGCGAGACGGAGCTGCTCGTCACCGAGCGCACCGGCGAGGGCGTGGTGGTCGACACTGCGGAGGGGGGCCGCGTGGTGCGCGAGTGGGAGAGCCCGGACATCGCATCGCTGTACGCCGCGGGTGCGGGCCGGGTGGCGGCGACCCGTTCTCCCTACTACGTCCCCCAGCTCGGCACGCCCGAGCCCGACACGGCACCTCTGATCCGGATGCTCGACACGCTGGGCCGGCCCGCGGGCAGACTCGCCACCATCCGCCGGCCGGCGACGCCGCTGCTCGACTATCTGGTGAACGCGGGCGCCGTGGCCGTGGGGCCGGATGGGGCGGTGTACTACGCGCCGCTGGTGCGCGACGAGATCCGGAAGTACTCCCCTGGGGGCCGACTCTCCTGGACCACGAAGCGCGGGCTGTTTCGGGGGGGGAGCGAGCCCGATCCCGAGTTCCTCCCCCCCAAAGGCGCCGAGCTGTCGCTCAAAAAGGCGCTGGTGAACGTCGCGCTGGCGCTCGGGCCCTGCCGCGACGGTCGGCTGTATGCGCTGGGCGCCGACGATTCCGCCGCGACGCGGCTGCGCGTGGATGTGCTCGACCCTGCGACCGGGGCCATCCTCGCGACCCGGCACCTCGGGCCCCGCGAGACGGCAGTGGCGCTGGACGCGAGCGGCGCGCTCGCCGCGTTCGATGCGGATTCGCTGGTCGCAGGTTCCGACCGCGCCGCGCCCGCTGCGCGGGAGCTTTTCACCCCGGCGTTCGCGCTGCCCGACCTCGCGGGCGACACGGTCACGCTGGCGGGGCTCCGAGGCAAGGTGACGCTCGTCAACTTCTGGGCATCATGGTGCGACCCCTGCCGCGAGGAGTTTCCGCACATGGCGGAGCTGTACCGGGAGTTCGACCGCAAGGACTTCGAGATCGCGGGCGTGTCGGACGACGTGGACAAGGGCAAGATGCTGGCGTTCGTGCACCGCTACCGGCCGCCGTTCCCGATCCTGGTGGGGGGCGGCCGCATGAAGGCGCTCTATCACTATCGAGGCCTGCCCTATTCTGTATTGCTCGACCGCACGGGTCGGGTCATCGAGCGGATCTTCGGCTTCGGCGGCGGGGACGAGTTCCGGAAGTTGCGCCAGACTATTGCAATCGAGGTGCGCGCTCCCTAGCCTTTATCCGTGCCAGAGTCGCCGCATCCCGCCGCCCGCCCCCCGCATCCCGTTTTGATCGATACCGACCCCGGCATCGACGACATGCTGGCGCTGCTGTTGGCGCTGGCGTCGCCGGAGCTCGACATCCGCGGGATCTCCGTCTCCTACGGCAACACGACGGTGGAGAACGCGTTCCGGAACGCCGTCGCGATCCTGCGACGCGCCGGCAAGCGCGCGACGATCGCTGTGGGGGCGCGGCGCCCGCTCAAGCGGCCGCTCGCCGTGGCGCGCGATACGCACGGCGAGTCGGGCCTGGGATACGCGGAGCTGCCACCCGCCGGCGTGATCCTCGACTTCGTGAAGTCGCTCGATCGCCTGCTCGCCGAGCAGCCGGAGCCCGTCACCCTGGTGACGCTCGGCCCGGTGACGGGCCTCGCGCTCGCGCTGCGCAGCGATCCCGACCTGGTGCGGGCCAAAGTGGCGCGGCACATCGCGATGATCGGCAACGTCGGCGCCAAGGGGAACACGACGCGCTATTCCGAGTTCAACGCCTGGTGTGACCCCGAGGCGCTGGACATCGTGCTGCGTGCCGAGCTGCCGACCGAGATGGTGGGCCTCGACGTCACCCGCCAGATGGTGCTGGCCGAGCACGAGACGACGCGGCTGCAGCACTCCGGAGCGCCGCAGGCGCGTTGGATCAATGATGCGCTCCGCTTCTACATCGAGTTCCACAAGCGGCAAGAGGAGCTGGATGGCTGCATCGTGAACGACGTGCTCCCGATTGCGGCACTCGTGAAGCCCGCCACGCTCACATTCGAGGAGCAGCAGCTGGTGGTGGATCTGGACGAAGCGGACCACCGCGGTCACACGCGGATCGATCCCCACGGCGCGCGGGTGAAAGTGGCCACGCGCGTGGACGTGGCGCTGGTGCGTCCGCTCCTGTCGGAGCGAGTATTCCGGTGGGCGGTACACCAGACCGCGACCCCGATCGTATCGCAGGAGGCGGTCGTATGACGACGATGCCCGGGAAGGTCGCGGTGATCGGCGCGGGCGACATCGGCTGCGGCTGGGCGGCACTGTGCGCTTCGGCGGGATGGCCGGTGACGGTGTTCGACGCCACCGCGCAGGGGCTGGAGCGCGCCGCCGCCGAGGTGCCGCGCCGCACCCGTGCGCTGGTGGCGCTGGAGCGCGCCACCCAGGGCATCGTGGAGCGCGGCTTGCTCGAGTTCACACAGGCGCGCAGCCTGCTCCAGGCGGTCCAGGACGCCGACTGGGTGATCGAGGCGATCTCCGAAGACGCGATCGCGAAGCAGAAGCTGTTCGGCTCGATCGAGCAGGTGGCGAGTCCCGACACGCTGCTCACCAGCTCCTCGAGCGGCATTCCCCCCGCCGAGATCTTCGCGCGCTGCCGCCGCCAGGACCGCTGCCTGGTGGCACATCCGTTGAACCCGCCCGAGCTGATCCCCCTGGTCGAGGTCGTCCCAGCCGAGCGCACCAGCACCGCCGCCGTAGTGCGCGCCCAGGAGTACCTCCGCGCCCTGGGCCGGATGCCGATCCTCCTCAAAAAGCCGATCCCGGGCTATGTGGTGGGACGGATTACCGCTGCGGTGTGGCGGCAGTGTATCGATCTGGTCCTGGAGGGTGTGATCGATGTGGACCAGCTCGATCGCGCCGTCTCACTCGGCCCCGCGCTCGGCTGGGCGGCGGCGGGGCCGCATCTGACGTATCACCTGGCCGCGGGCGACGGGGGCGTCACCCTGTTCCTGCAGCAGCTGCTCGGGACCTTCGAGAGCTGGTGGGGACAGCTCGCCACCTGGCAGCGGCTCGAGCCCGAGCAACAGCGCGCGCTGACCCAGAGCATCGAGCGAGCCTATAAGAGCAACATCGAGCAGCTGCGCGAAGCCCGCGACCGCAGGCTGGGCGCCATCCTGAGGGTGCTTGAACAAGCAAGAACGGCATAAGACGTAGCACGAAGGCTTTATTTCTTCTCCGCTCTGACCATCAAGATGGGAATCGTCGTTTGATGTCGTAATGCTGTCGCGGTGCTGCCCTTGACGACATCCTCCAACAACCGGTGGCCGTGGGTGGCCATGGCGATCAGGTCGCAGCGCTCCCGCTCGGCCGCGGCGGCGATCTCCTTCGCGGGGTCACCCGCGGCGAGGACGGCATCGACGTCCAGACCGTCGGCCTCGAGTCGGGCGCTGACTTCCTCCAGGTAGGCACGGTCGTCGCGCATCTCCTCCGACTCACGCAGGTCGAGCTCTTTGATGTTCCGCGCCACCCACCCGTCCGCCACATGAAGGAGGACGATGGCCGACCCCAGGCGCTTGGCCAAGCCGCGCACGTGCGCGAGGATCGTCTCGTCGGCGGCGGAGTGCTCGAGGGGGACGAGGATTCGGGCGAACATCAACCGAGCCAGCCACGGAACGTCTGGGCCAGGAGCCACGCGTTGAGACCCGCGATCACGACGGCCACCAGGTAGGCCAGGGCTTTGACCCACGTGGGGTTCACGAACTCGCCCATCTTCAGGCGATCGGACGTGAACCACACGAGCGGGAACACCGCGAACGACAGCTGCAGGCTCAGGATCACCTGGCTCAAAATGAGGAGCTTGGCGGTACCGCTCTCTCCGAAGAAGATAGCCGTGAGTGCCGCCGGCACAATCGCGATGAGACGCGTGATGAGCCGCCGCAACCACGGGCGGATCCGGATGTTCAGGAAGCCTTCCATCACGATCTGACCCGCGAGCGTCCCCGTGAGCGTCGAG
>WNGK01009638.1_pt1 | contig 10377 bp, 8 predicted proteins | sample 5400601 | NCBI WGS metagenome assembly WNGK01 (sample SAMN13153376, study PRJNA577476) | soil metagenome | isolation source: 60 cm soil or saprolite under Garry oak tree replicate 1 | place: USA:California | collected 2016-06-15 | reverse complement strand
CCGCGCGCGGCCAGCGCCTTCATCGTGAGATCGTATTCGGACATGGCCGGCGTTTCGGCGGCCCAGGCCGGAAGACGGGCGCGATTGATCGTCGGGCTATTGGGCGGAATCGCAATGAGCAACCGAGTGTTCCTCGCATTGAGCCGCGCCTGAAGCTTCGCCGCGTAATCGGCAAATTTCGCGACCGCGGCCTCGCGCATGAGCTGCCCTGTCGCCTGCTCGATCGTGCCGTCACCGTTGAGGAACAACCAGTTGTCGCGGCCAATGAGGACGCGCAGGTCGGTCGGCAGCAGGACCGCATAGCGCAGCACCCCATGCGCGCGCACGAGTTGTTGGCGAAGCCCGAAATGGTCGCCAAGAAAGCGGTCGATGTCTCGGGGCAAGGCGAGCCATTTGGCCAAGGACTGCGGCAGCGCGGGAGCGGGACTGAGCAGCCGCCCTTCACCTTCGGACACCGTCGCGCGGGGCTCGATCGCCTGGACGACCAGCGGCGCCGCGAACAGGCCGAGCACGATGACGATCCACGGTCGCCGATAGCGCGCGAGCAGTCCCATCGTTTAGAACCTGAAATAGAGGAACGGGCTATAGGATCCCGCGGCGACGCTGAGCACTGACAGGCCGAGAAACAATGCGACCGCGATGGTGTCCGCGGCGGCATAGCCGAGGCTCGCGATCCGCCCCGAGCCGAGCCTGACGATCGACGGAATCTCGATGCGAATCGTGGCGAGAAGGATGCCGATTCCCATGGCAACGAGGGTTGCGCCCTGGAGCACCGCGTGGGTCGACATGCCCAGGTCGGCCCACCCATTGACGCCCAGAAGACTCTGGAAGAATGCCAGCGCATGGTCGAAATCGCGGGCGCGAAACCAGACCCAGCCGGTCATCACGGCGAGCAGGGCGTAGAGCCTTCCGAGCAGCACCGGGGCACGGTCGAGCACGCGCTTGAAGCCGGCGCGCTCGATGATGAGACAGAGGCCGTGATGCGCGCCCCAGATCACGAACGTCCAGTTCGCGCCGTGCCACAGGCCGCAGAGCAGGAAGACCAGACAGAGATTGCGGTAGGTCTCCAGCTCCGGGCCGCGGCTGCCGCCCAGCGGGATATAGAGGTAGTCGCGCAGCCACTGCGACAGGCTGATATGCCAGCGGCGCCAGAATTCCGTGATCGAGCGGGCGGTATAGGGAAGCCGGAAGTTGCGTGGAAAGGCAAAGCCGAGCGCCAAGCCAAGTCCAATCGCCATATTGGAATAGCCGGCGAAATCGAAATAGATCTGAATCGTATAGGCGCCGAGCCCGAGCCAGGCTTCGAGAAAACTCGGCGCTTCGGCCTTGTCGAACACGGCACTGGCGATTCTCGCGACTTCATCGGCGATCAGCACCTTCTGGGCGAGTCCGATGATGAAAATTCTCATGCCGGCAGACGCCCTCCCGAACGTCATGCGGCGCTGCGCAAGCTGATGGGAGATCGTGCGGTAACGAATGATCGGTCCCGCCACCAATTGCGGGAACATCGCGATATAGACGGCGACTTCGATCGGGTTGCGATTGGCGCGGACTTGACCGCGATGAACGTCGACCAGATACGAGATCGCGTGAAACGTGAAAAAGGAGATTCCGAGCGGCAGCGCGAGGCCTGGCAGCGCAAAGGCGCTATCGCCCTCGCGCAACACGGCGTTCAGCGTTCCGACGGCGAAATCCGCATATTTGAACAGGCCGAGCAGCAGCAGATTGAGGCCGACCCCGATGGCGGTCGCCAAACTCCGCCTGCGTCCCCTGGAGGCGTCTATCATCAACGCGGCGCCATAGTTGAGCACAATCTGGCCGACCAGGACGACCACGAACCAGGGCTCGCCCCAGCCGTAAAAGAGAAGCGAGGCGATGAGGAGAAACAAATTCTTTGCTGTCACGCCTGGGGCGGCGCAATAACCGATGAAAAACAGAGGCAGGAAATAGAACAGGAACGTGATGGACGGGAACAGCATGTCGGTTGGTTCTTCGAACTGGACACTGAGGCAAACCGCGACCCTTTCGTGCGCTCGCGGCTCTCGATTGTTCGGCAGGTTCCGATTGCGGTCAATCGAGGGGCAGGTTCTCGATCATGTGCGCCGGTGCACCACTTGCATCATCCCCTGGCCAAAGGCGGCGCCGAGCTGCCGCAAGGCAAGGCTGTTGAGCGGAAATTCCAGCACGATATGCACCAGGCTGAGCGCCAGAAGGATGGTGAAGCCGAACGCGTAGTCATAGAAATAGAGCGCGGTCGACATGGCGCTCGCCGCGCCCACCAGCGCCAGTCGCGACCTTGGGATCTCGGTCCAGCGGATGACGTCCGCTTTGATGAACCAGTTGAGGTAATGGTAGGTGTAAACGAACGCGAGCAGGCTTGTCAGCCTCGGGTCGAGGGTCAAGTCCGGAATTCCGAGAAGCCTGCCGAGCGCAGGGGCGACGTTGCCGAAATACGCCTGTCCAGCCTCCGCAAAGGCCGGGATCTGCGTCGATGCCGACGGCGGCACCATCAGGATCATCCCGATCGCCGCCAGATAGACGACGATCAGCAGCGCTTGCGCCTTGCTGCCCGACCGGTAGGCCCCCAAAGTCATGAAAACGAGCGTGAACAACGACACATGGACCAGAGTCGGAAGCAGTATCCCCAGCACGGCAAGCGATGATCCGTTCGCATACATGATCGCCGTCAGCGCGACCGCGATCATCAACAGGACCGAGCCTTGAGCCGCGGTGGTCGTGGCGGCAAACAGCGCGCACACCACGAAAGCGCCCCACATGACGAAACCGAACCAGGAGGCGTTATCGATGATAGCTGCGACCACGGCGATGAAGGCCAGTCCCAACGCGACGCTGCGATGGGGCAGGAAATATTTTCGGTCATGCAGCCACGAAATCTCGGTGAAGTAGTGCGCGGGGCCGAGAATGACATACGACAGCAACAGGAGCTCGAACGGCACCAGGTAGGTGACGCCGAACGCCAAAAGCATCAAGCCCAAATGAACGACGTCGGTCGGGCGCATCGCTGAACAACCGTCTGACCCAGCAGGTCGACGATAAATCAACGCCATTGTTGTGGCAACCAAATGGCCGAGATCGATCGGATCGTTGTATGCTCGATGCGTCGGCGGCAGAAGCGCAAAGGAGACCGCGATCATGCGACCGTTCGAAGGCATCAGGGTGATCGACGTCACCCACGTTCTGGCAGGGCCTTTTGCGACCTATCAACTGGCCGTGCTGGGCGCGGACGTGATCAAGGTCGAGCATCCCGACGAGCCCGACCAGAGCCGCGGAGCAGGCACCGACAAGGCGCTCAACCGCCGCAACCTGGGCACCTCCTTCCTGACCCAGGCCTCCAACAAGCGCTCGATCACGCTCGACCTGAAGGCGGAGGGCGACCGCGCGATCCTGAAGAAGCTGGTCGCGACCGCGGATGTGTTCGTGGAAAACTACCGCCCGGGCGCCTTCGAGGCGCTGGGCCTCGGATACGAGGCGCTCGAGGCGATCAATCCGCGGCTGATCTACGCCTCGTTCTCGGCCTTCGGCCAGACCGGGCCGCGCCGCGAACAAACGGCCTACGACCACGTGATCCAGGCGACCTCGGGCATCATGGCGATGACCGGGACCAAGGAGGTCAACCCGGTGAAGTTCGGCTCCCCGGCGATCGATTACGCCACCGGCATGACCGGAGCCTTCGCCCTGGCGGCGGCGCTGTTTCAGCGCGAGCGAAGCGGGCGCGGCCAGCGTATCGACATGGCGATGCTGGACGTGGCGATGATCCTGATGAGCTCGCATCTGACCGGCTATCTGCGCAACGGGGCGCATCCCAAGCCCAGCGGTAATCAGCATCCGCACGCCACCAACAGCGCCTACCCGACCAGGAGCGGATTGCTGATGCTCGGCGCCAGCAATTTGCGCCAGCAGCGCCGGTTGTGGACGGTTCTCGAGCGCCCGGACATGATCAAGCGAACGAACGAGGAGCGCGAGCAGGATCGCGAGCGCGAAGCCGCGCTGCTATCGGACCTGCTCGCGGCAAGGACCGCGGAGGAATGGGAGGAGCTCCTGCAAGCCCGTCACGTCCCGGCCGCGCGGGTGCGCACCATGGCTGAGGCGCTCGCCGATCCGCAACTTGCAACCCGCGGCGTTATTCACCGCCACAATGGCGCCGGCGGTATCGAGGGTGGTTTCGGCGTGCCGCTCTCCGCCTTCACCTTCGCCCATGGCGGCCCCCGCATCGACTCGCCCCCGCCGCTCCTTGGCCAGCACAACGATGAGATTTTCGGCGAGATCGACCAGAACCAGAGAGATGATTGACCATGGGCGGCCACCAGCGGCTTGAACGGTCGCAATCGAAGCCGTGCCTGGCGCCCTCCCCTTCCGGCAACCTGGCCAGCGCTGTATGGTGCACAGACGGGCATCGAGCTCGTCCGCGAGCTGCCTTGAGGACGCGCCGAAGTCCTTTTTAGCGGCAGCGCTTGTGCTGTCGGCAGACATCGCCTTCCCAACGGCGCTCCTGCTGCGCCTCGCGCGCCTCGACATCGATGACAGGAGGACGGCATGCTGGACCGAAACTCGATCAGCACAATCGCGCTGGCGGCAGCGCTGAGCATGACCATTGCCGGCGCGCAGGCGTTCGATGAGACCAAGTATCCCGACTGGTCGGGCCAGTGGATGAGGATCGGCGGCACCCAATGGGACCCCAGCAAACCTGGCAGTCGCGGGCAGCAAGCCCCGCTGACCGCCGAGTACCAGGCCATTTTCGACGCCAGCCTCGCCGAACAGGCCGCCGGCGGCCACGGCTATGACTCGCGGTTTACCTGCAGGTCGTCGGGCATGCCGCGGATCATGACCGCGGTTTATCCGCTGGAAATCGTCGTCTCGCCCAAGACCACATACATATTGTCCGAATATGTCATGCCGCGTCGGATTTATACCGACGGGCGCGGCTGGCCCAAGGAGATCGAGCCGGCCTTCGCGGGCTACTCCATCGGCAAATGGATCGACGAGGACGGCGACGGCCGCTACGACGTGCTCGAAGTCGAGACCCGTCACATGAAAGGTCCGCGCGATTTCGACGTCGACGGGCTTCCGCTCCACAAAGATAATCAGACCGTCGTCAAAGAGAGGATTTACCTCGACAAAGCCAATCCGGATTTGCTTCACGACGAAATCACGACGATCGACCACGCCCTGACCCGTCCATGGACGGTGACAAAGAACTTCCGGCGCGAGAAAAATCCGATTTGGAACGAATACGATTGCAATGAAAACAACAATCATGTCGCCATCGGCAAGGAAAACTATTTTCTGAGCGCCGATGGCTACCTGATGCCCGCCCGAAAGGGCCAGCAGCCGCCGGATTTGCGATATTTCAACCCATCGCGTAAGTGACGACAATGCACGCGCAGTTCTGAGATCGATCGCAGGGAGGACCGCATGCTCGACCGAAACCTCATCGGTGCCATGGCGCTGACCGCGCTGTGCATGACCATCGCGGAAGCCCAAGCGTTCGATGACGCGAAGTATCCAAACCTCAAGGGCCAGTGGACCCGGGCGATCGTCCCTGGAGCCGGCGGCCAGCCTGCATTTGACCCGGGCAAGCCTCCGGGCCGCGGACAACAAGCCCCGCTCACGGCGGAATATCAGGCCATTTTCGAGACAAACCTGGCGGACCAGGCCGCGGGCGGGCATGGCAATGTCCTATGGAATACGTGTCTCCCGAACGCCATGCCGGGGATGATGACGGTGTTCCAACCGATGGAAATCGTCGTCATGCCGGAGACGACCTACATCCTGATCAATCAAACCCACGACGCCCATCGAAGAATTTATACCGACGGACGCGACTGGCCGGCGGAGGTCGAGCCGGCCTTCGAAGGCTATTCCATCGGCAAATGGGTCGATGAGGACGGGGACGGCCGCTATGACATGCTCGAAATCGAGACCCGGCACCTGAAAGGCCCCCGCGTTTACGACGCCAGCGGCCTTCCCCTCCACGCCGACAATCGCAGCGTGATCAAGGAGCGGATTTTCCTCGACCGGGCCGATCGGAATATCCTCTATGACGAAATCACGATCTTCGACAATGCGCTGACCCGCCCTTGGACGGTCACAAAAAAATACGTCCGCAATCCAAATCCACGGCCGGTCTGGTACGAATATGTTTGCGCCGAGAACAACCCGCATGTCGTCATCGGCAAGGAGAACTATTTCCGCAGCGCGGACGGCCTCCTGATGCCGGCCAAGAAAGACCAGGCGCCGCCGGATTTGCGATATTTCGTTTCCCGAACCGCCGCGGCGCCCGCCTGCAGCACCGACGGCGAGTGGATCGACGGGATGACAGGCAACTCCATCGACAGGAAGGAGCTCTTTCGCGATCTCGCCGCGAGGAATCCCGTCGTGCTGCTCGGGGAGAGCCATACCAATGCGGACCACCATCGCTGGCAGCTGCACACCCTGGCGGCGCTTCATGGCCGCAGCGACAAGATCGTCATCGGGTTCGAGGCGTTTCCGCGCCGCTTGCAGAGCGTTCTGGACGATTGGGTCGCGGGCAAGCTGACCGCGGAGGCCTTCCTCAAGGCGTCCGAGTGGCGACGGGTCTGGGGCTACGATGCGGCTCTCTATATGCCGCTGTTCGAGTTCGCCCGCCTCAACCACATTCCAATGATCGCGCTCAATGTCGAGCGCAAGCTCGTCTCGCGGGTCGGCGCAGAGGGATGGGCGTCGGTCCCCATGAATGAGCGCGAGGGCATATCCGATCCCGCTCCGGCCAGCCTGGCCTACCAGCGCGAGCTTGCCCGAGTCTTCTACATGAAACGGACCCTGCCGGCCGACGCCGCAGAAAGCCGCCGCGGCCCGCCGGACGAGGCCAGGACCGAACCCGACGAGCAGGCCTTGGCGGACATTTTGAAGCAGCCGGAATTCAAGCGTTTCGTGGACGCTCAACTGACCTGGGACCGCGCCATGGCGGAGGCGCTGGCCGCTGCCAAGCACAAGTTCTCCGACGCGATCATCGTGGGGATCGTGGGAAGCGGCCACGTGGAAGGTGGCTACGGCATTTCACATCAATTGAAGGATCTGGGGGTGGCCGACATCGCGGCATTCATCCCGGAATCCACCGAGTCGGCGTGCAAGCTCGTGGGCACCTCCTATGCCGACGCCATGTTCACGTTAGCGCCGGCATCGGAGGGAACATCTGAACCGGAGCGCCCCAGGCTCGGCATTCTGCTTGCCGATGGCGATGGCGCGCCCCGGATCGACCGGGTCGTTCCCAACAGCGTGGCGGAAGCTACCGGCTTGAAGGCGGGGGATCATGTCGTGCGCGCGGCCGGCTTGGAGACCCGAACGACCGACGAATTGATCGAGGTCGTCGGCCGCCAGGCGCCTGGAACGTGGCTCCCCTTGAGCATCAGGCGCGACGGTCAGGAGATCGAATTCATCGCCAAGTTTCCGCCGCGTCCGCGGCAGGACTTGTGACGCGACCAGTTGCCATGATGGCGCGCGTCCAAGCCGCTGCGTTACCAACACGGTAGGATTGAATCGTAGTGCCGGAACACGCTTGGATACTGAAGACTGATATTAAATATATTTTATATATCGACCGGACGTTGCCTTGAAGATAAAATATCTTTTATTATTTCTATGCGAAGGGGGATATGCATAAAATGGATTTTATATGGCGGCAACGCTCTGGGGTAAGGTCTACTACCACGATCTCTTTGCCGGTGAACTCCGGCAGGAGCCGGGCGGTCGCTGCGTGTTCACCTACGACCCGGCCTACCTTGAGGCAAAGCAGTCCGCTATCGCCTTCACCCTGCCGTTGCAGTCTGCGCCGCACATCTGCGAGCAAGGGCTGCATCCCTTCTTCGACAATCTAGCCGCCGAAGGGTGGCTCCGCAACGCACAGGCCCGGGCGCTGAAGGCCGACCCGAACGACCACTTCGCGCTGCTTCTCGCTTTCGGCCGCGATTGCGCGGGCGCCGTCTCCGTCATTGATCCGGCTCCCCTTACCGAGCCCACCATCGATATCGGCGATCCGATGGCGGTGGCCGCCCTCACCAGCCGCGCATCGCTTTCCGGCATTCAGCCCAAGCTTCTCGCCGTTCGCGAGGGGCGGGGATACCGGCCGGTCCGGCGCGACGAGAGCTCGACCTTTATCGCCAAGCTCCCTTCGGGTGCTTTGCGCGACATCGTCGAGAACGAATATCTCACCACCAAGGCGTGCCGCGCCTTGCTGCCGGATGACGCGATCGTCGCGCCGGCCATCGCGCCGCTGGAGGGCATCAAGGAGCGCGCGCTCATCGTGCCGCGATTCGACCGCTTGCGCAGCGGCGCCAAACGTCATTTCGAGGAGTTCAACCAGCTTTTCGGCAAGCGATCCGGCGACGACAAGTATGAAGCGTCCTACGACGACATGGCAGCCTTCATTCTCACGACGCCGGGATGTGCGCCAGCCGATGCCTGGCGGCTGTTCCGCCGCGTCCTCGTCTGCTTCCTGACCGGCAACACCGACGCGCATCTCAAGAACTTCGCCATGTTCCATACGGCGGACGGCTTGCGGCTGACGCCGGCCTACGATCTCGTCGCCGCCGCGCTCTATCCCGAATACCGGACGTTGGCCTTGGCGATCGGCAACGCCGCCAATCTGCCGCTTGAAGCGCTGAGGCCCAAGCACCTTGTCGCGTTGGCGAGGGCTTTCCGCCTGGACGATGCCCTCGTTACCGAGGCGGTGCAAAGGCTCGACCGGCGTCGGAAGGCGGCCGAGCAAGAAGTGACCCAGGAAGCGGCGCGCATCGGCGAGACGGCATTGGGAGAGACTTTGCTTGACATGATGGAGCGGCGATGGAACGGAAGCTTCAGATCAATTGGCCACTACTTGTCGAAGAAGCGGTCCGCCGCCGGCGACAAATGAACCTGACGCAGAAGCAAGTGGCCTCGCTCGCCAGGGTGAGCACGCCGACCGTTTCCCGCTTTGAGCAAGCCGAGAAGGACCTTCAGCTTTCTTCGGTCCTTGCGATACTCGATGTGCTCGGCATGACCGACAAGCGCACGCTCGTTTTCCCCGACCCGGAATTCCGCCCCGATGCAAGCGACGCCATCGTCTTCTGGGGGGAGGACGGCGAAGCGCGCATCCGCTGCCGCGTTTCGCGCGAGGCGCTCGACGATCATTTTTCGGATCGGGACCGGTTGAAGTCGGAGGCCGCGTTCAGGAAGTATCGCCGTGATATCGAGGCCCTCGCCCGCCGCAAATATCTGTCCGGCCAGCGTGAGCCGGACGGCTCGGTTCTGATCCGGACGGCCGACATTGGATAAGGCCAGGGATGCGATGACCGTTCGCGTGGCGCTGGCGAAATGGCTCAGTACCAGAAGCGGACCTTAGGGTACCAATCGAAAAATCCTGTCGCCCATCGTTTGCAGAACCGCAGCGGGGGTGTAAAGTAGGCGCGGCTTAGTCCGCGCCAAAGCGCGGAGCCGGTTGGGAGGGAAACTACCATGAAAAAACTCTTGTTGGCGCTTCTCGTGCTTCCGCTCACTCAGACTGTGGCCTCCGCTCAGGGTGCCGCGGGCAATGCCGCGACTGGAAAAGCGTACTGGGACAGGCTCGCGCCCAGAGCAACGGACTGCAAGAATTGCCACGGCACCAACGGCCAAGGCGCGTTCGGGCCGGATCTCGCCGGCCGCGGATTGAGCGCCGCGCAGGTTCTGCGGGCTGTTCGCCAGCCGTGGGGGATCATGCCCGCCTTCGTCGAGAGCCAGCTGAGCGATCAAGAGGCCGCCGATCTGGCCGCGTATTTTGCCTCGCTGCCGGAACATGGGCCTGTACAACATGAATTTCGATTATTTCTCGAACCTCGTCTACAACCACACGACCGCGATGCCGCAGTATCGGACCGAGATCGGAAATGCCAACACGAACCTGGACATGGGCAATTTCTCCAGGTCACGCTTGACCATCGGGCAATTGCGGCAAATCTACTTCTGGGCGCGTGACGAAATCGGCGTCCGCGCACCCCTGGCGGCTCAGATCGCCAAAGGAGAGCCCGGCCCCAACGGCGTGACATATCCCCTGACCATTACGAACAATGGCGTTCAGGGTAGAGGCGTGATCGCGGAAGGCCTGACGGTCAAGCTGGAAATACCGCCGGGCACCAACGTGGTGGCTGCGACGGGAGACGGATATCAGGGTGTCGCCAACAACGTCGCCACATGGCGGGTGGCGCGGAGCGCTCCCAAGGATCAACAGCGCCTGTCCATAACGCTGTCCCAGCCCGTAACCCAGGCCGCCAATGTCCGAGGCTCTATCACTTGGGCAAAGCCCGCACCGAAGAGCGGGCCCAACACCGATGTGGTCAACATCGCCGGGGCCCCGCTGTAGGAGGA
>WNGK01008899.1_pt1 | contig 10377 bp, 13 predicted proteins | sample 5400601 | NCBI WGS metagenome assembly WNGK01 (sample SAMN13153376, study PRJNA577476) | soil metagenome | isolation source: 60 cm soil or saprolite under Garry oak tree replicate 1 | place: USA:California | collected 2016-06-15 | reverse complement strand
CTTAAGCAGAAGCCGCGGGCAGACTTCGCGACGCAGTCCGGACCGATGCTGGTCATTAGCGGACGTCTACACCCGCGCTTCGCTCGGCACGGCGGATCGCGAAAATATCGAATTGGCGTCGGCAGTCAGGATCCGAGCACGTTGGTGTTCGCCATCTCGGAATCCGAGGTCTCGTTCGGCGAGTTCGCGCGTCTTTTCCGAGACAAGCTGCGCTGCAAGAATGCTCTTTTCCTCGACGGCGGAAGTGCGACAAGTTTCTATTCGCCGGGGTTGGGGCGGAATAGCAATCTGGTGCCGCTTGGCCCCATGGTCGGCGTTTACGATGCCGCCAACTAACGCTGTTCATGGCAATCCAAACTGAGAGTTATAGACACACGTCCCGGACACGATTTCGGACACGACATACCCCCCGGGGGTAAGATACGTTAGTCGAGAAATTTATCTGTCTTGCCATCGATTTACTCGGTATCGAAGATTGCGCGCCCGGCAAGGCGCCGCTGCCGGCCGAGACCGTGCAGCTGGTCATCGACCTCTCGAAATGGCGGCGGCGCGGCGCTGCGCCGGGGCGGCGCGTGCTCGAGCGGGGCAAAACCGTTTGCTGCTACGCGCAGTCGGAAAAATCCTGGATCGAGGATCCGGCCGGGATCTCCTGGGAAGCCTTTTTCACCACCGGCGAGAGCACGATCTACAGCGACGGCACCGGCGAGGCGCGATTCGCGGACGCGGAGTCCGCCGCGACCCTTTCCGCCTGCCGCGGCACTTGAAATACGGCTAGGCCATAAGTTGGCTTGGGCCAAGCAAAACCCATCAGCTTGCTGAAACTTGCAATCTCCTGATGCCTTTGCGAGCGGTCGACCGCAGCCGATGGCCGGGCTGTCGACCGGCGCTTGAGAAGCTGCTCTATATTACCGCCGCCAGCCATCTGAGGGTTCGAAGCGACGAAGCCATTCCGCAGTTCGCGCTTGCGCACGAGCGCGCGCGCCACGGCAAATGCATCTCTCAGATTGGGCGTACTGCGCAGCGCGGTGTTGAAAAAGGCATCGCCGAAATAGGTCCAGCTGGCTCCGTCTTTGCAACCGAACGAAGGGCGATTCGCGTCGGCCGCAGTAATCACCAGCGTGTCGGCATCGGCGAGCGGTCGTATGAAAATCCCCGAATAGCACGCCGAAATGATCACGACTCGGTGCCGCACACCAGCGACATGGAGCATGGTGGCGAGAGCCGACGGCGACAGCGTCTCGTTGCGGTTGCCGGCCTGCACTGCCAGACCGTCCGGAGAGCCGTGCGATGTCAAGATCAGGAACAGGACATCGTGTTCGGCGTCCATGCTCTTGGCGACCGATTGTAAGCTCGCCGAGAGAGTCTTGAGCGTCGCGTCGTCGCGAGTCTTGGTGTTGGCGCGCACGATCACCGGTCCGCCGCCGAACCGATTCGCGACGATCCTGGCCGCGCCGTTCGCTTCGCTCTCGAAGACGCTTTGATCGCCGAACAATCCGAACGCCACGACCGCGACCCTCGACCCGGATTGGGCCGCTTGCGAGATCGACGCGGCAAGCAGCGCGAGCAAGAGCCCTAGCAATCCCGCCGCCGCTCGGCTGAACAGATTTCTGGAGATCATCGCGAATTTCTCGATCAGCACGTACTAAAAGACAAAGCCACGCCAGTCCCCATTCACGCAGAAAAGGTCGGCGTGATGTCGCCACGCTCGGCTTGCACACCACCTTCTTGTATCGCAGGCCGTTTATTCTCAGAGAGTCGCGGCGGAGCAATTTGGCGCGCCCGAAGAGAGGCGCTGGCACTCCGAACAAGTCTCGAATTTTCCTCAACAATTTGGCTTGCTGCCGAGCAGTGATACCACTTGCCTATACCAGCCGCAAGCCCATCGGACGCCTTTGATTGCTTCCGCGTTCTGCCGATAGATCAACGGATTGACTTAGCTGAACGCCGGTGCCCAATTCGGAACCGCTCCAGAGCTCAACGGCCCGCAACCCCTCTCTGTTTCAGCTCATGGTTCCGCCAAAGCCCGATCCCGATCCGATTCAGGAGATTTACCGGCGCGAAGGCCGGCGCGTGTTCGCGACGCTTGTGCGGGTCCTGGGCAGCTTCGAACTCGCCGAAGACGCATTGCATAACGCCTTCGTGGCGGCTGCCGAGGGCTGGCCGCGCGAGGGAATGCCGAAGAACCCCGTTGCCTGGCTCGTTTCGGCGGGGCGGTTCAAAGCGATTGACCAATTGCGCCGCCAGCGGCGCATGACGCCCTGGAGCGACGCCGCGGAGCAGATCGATACGCTCGCCGACGACGGGCCAGCACCGGACGAGCGGGAGGCGGTGGAAGACGATCGCTTGCGCCTCATCTTCACCTGCTGCCATCCGAGCCTGTCCGACGAGGCCTGCATCGCGCTGACCTTGCGCGAAGTGTGCGGGCTTACGACCGAGGCCATCGCACATGCCACATTGCAGACGCCGACCACGCTTGCGCAGCGCATCGTGCGGGCGAAGGCCAAGATTCGCGATGCCGGCATTCCGTATCAGGTCCCGGACAAGGATGAGCTTCCTTCCCGGCTCAAGAATGTCTTGCGAGTAGTCTATCTGGTGTTCAACGAAGGCTACTCGGCATCTTCCGGCATTGATCTCCTGAAGCCGGACCTCTCCGCCGAGGCCATCCGCCTTACGCGTCTCCTATTGGCGCTTCTTCCCGAGCCAGAGACGCAGGGGCTGTTGGCGCTTCTTCTGCTCCAGGACTCGCGGCGGCGGGCCAGGATTACACCGGATGGCGACCTCATCCCTCTGGACGAGCAGGATCGCAGCCTCTGGGATCGGACCTCTATTGCTGAGGGCTGCAATCTCGTCCGGCAGGCGCTGCATTCGCGCCGGTTCGGCGCCTACACGCTGCAGGCCGCCATTGCCGCCGTTCACGCCGAAGCGCAAACCCCGCAGGAATCCGATTGGTCGGAGATTACCGGCCTCTATGACGCGCTCCTGCGGCTCGAGCCCTCGCCGATCATCCGGCTGAACCGGGCCGTGGCAGTGGCCATGCGTGATGGCCCTGAGGCCGGGCTTGCCCTCATCGAGCCTCTCCTTGGCCCAGGCGGCCTTGGCCGATATCGCTTTGCCCATGCTGCAAAAGCCGATTTGTTGCGCCGCCTGGGGCGCTTCCTCGAGGCCAAAGCCAGCTATGAGGCGGCGCTAGCCCTCACGCAACAAGAGCCTGAACAGCGGTTCCTGATGCGCCGCCTGGCCGAAATCGGCGGATAGCGCTCAAAAAAATTTCGGTCCGCTGTCGAATCCCGAACCGGCCGTTCGACCAATGAGCGAGGAGGCGATGACAGAGGCCTCCTTTAGAACCGGCAAAACCTTACGACGGAGAGGGTCATCATGGCACAAGCCATCCCCTATTTGGCTTTCGACGGCAATTGCGGCGAAGCCATGCGCTTCTATGAGCGCGTGCTCGGCCTCGGCGCGAAGCTGGAGATGATGCTGAGCGGCGCGGAGTCGCCCATGGCGGCGCAGATCCCGAAGGAGCATGCACATCGGATCTTGCATGCCCGCCTGCGCTTTGACGACGGCTCCTACATCTACGCGGGCGATGCCCCCGTCCACGTGCCCTACGAGGGCGTGAAGGGGGTGACGATTACGATGAATTATCCGTCAATCTCGGCGGCCGAGCCAGTGTTCAAGGCTCTCTCCGAGGGCGGGAACGTCATGATGCCTTTCCAGCCGACATTCTGGGCGAAGAGCGCGGGCATGCTCACCGACAAATTCGGCACGGCTTGGAACATCAATGGCGCGGTGATCATCTGAGCGGGGCGGCGCGCCCGGTGCGCCCGTCATGAGCGAGCCGCCATCGGAAGGAGACACGCATGAAATATCTCTGCCTCGTTTACCTCGATCAGGAGCACTGGAGCGCCTGTCCCGACCATGTGTGCGCGAGCTATGCGCAGCAATTGTCGGACAGCAAGCGGCTGATCGCCGGCGAACCTTTGCATCCGGTGCACACGGCGACGACCGTGCGTGTGCGCAACGGACAAGTGCAGCTCTTTGACGGCCCCTTCGCCGAAACCAAGGAACTGCTCGCCGGCTTCTATCTCGTCGATGCGAAAGACCTCAACGAGGCCATTCAAATCGCCAGCGGCATCCCGCCGGCAAAGCATGGCAGCATCGAGGTGAGACCGGTCCGCCAATTGGAAGTCGGCAACGCCGGCGAGTAGGAACCCGTCACTTTCGATTGAACCAACGACGCAAACCGACTTGAAGGAGAATGCAACATGCGATGCATCGTGCTCGTAAGGGCAACCAGGGACAGCGAGAACGGCGTCATGCCCAGTCCTGAATTGCTAGCCGCGATGGGCAACTACAACGAAGAGCTCTTGAAGGCCGGCATCATGCTGGGGGGTGGCGGCTTGCGTCCGTCCCAAGGAAAGCGCGTGCGCTTTTCCGGCGATAAGCGCACCGTCATCGACGGCCCTTTTGCGCCAATAGATGAACAGATTGCGGGCTATTGGCTCTGGGAGGTCAAGTCCATCGATGAGGCCGTCGATTGGCTCAAGCGCTGTCCCAATCCAATGCTCGTCGACTCAGAGATCGAAATCCGACCCGAATTCGAGGCCGCTGATTTCGCCCAATAATGAGAGATCACGCCGCGCCAAGCCTACGGGCGTGGCACAGCCCGCAATGCGTAAGAAAGAGGATTCCACATGAACGACACATATCTCGCCGTTTTTCTTGGCAGCAAGACGAGCCCGCGCATGAAAGCATGGATGGCTCTTCCCGAACCGGAACGGCGCGCAAAGGAACAAGAGGGCATGGCCGCCTGGAAATCGTGGATGGAGAAGCATCATGCCGCCGTCGTCGGCGCGGGCGGACCGCTCGGCAAAACGAAGAAGATCACCGAGCACGCCATCGACGACGTGAGCAACGAGATGGGCGCCTTCATGATCGTCCGTGCGGAGTCACACGAGGCGGCCGCCAAGCTGTTCCAGAAGCACCCGCATTTCACGATCTTTCCCGGCGAGTCCGTGGAGGTCATGCCGGTTCTGCCGATACCGGGTGGTTGATCGGCGCCAGCGTTCGTTCAGCAATTTCACCGTAAGGAGGAACGACCATGCCCAACACTGTTCGTTTGCACCGCGTCTTGGCAACCAGGCCGGAGAAAGTCTACCGCGCGTTCCTCGAAGCGGACGCGCTCGCCAAATGGCTCCCGCCCAACGGCTTTGCCTGCACCGTGCACCACCTGGAGCCGAAAGCCGGCGGCACGTTCAAAATGTCCTTCCGGAATTTCACGACCGGCGAAAGCCATTCGTTCGGCGGCGAATATGTCCAGCTCGTTCCGAACGAACGCGTGCGCTACACGGACAAATTCGACGATCCCAATATGCCCGGCGATATTCAGGTGACGGTGACCTTGGAAAAAGTATCGGTCGGCACCGAGCTCAATGTCATGCAGGAGGGCCTGCCGGATGCCATTCCGACGGAGGCCTGTTACCTCGGCTGGCAGGAGTCGTTGCGAAACCTGGCAAGGCTCGTCGAGCCCGAAATCAATCAATAGCGTATCAGCAATCAAACCGTGGCCGTTGGGTTGAGGGCCGAGGAAAGGATCGCATCCTTAAAAGGAGAAAGCATGAACATGGCAATCAAATACGTCCTTCCGGAAAACGTGTCCGCCGGTACGAAAGCGATCTGGCTCAGACGAATCCTAAGCGGGCTTGCTTCGGCGAGACGGTGCGCGCGACGGTCACGAGCGGGAAGGTGCACATCCACCACGGCAGCCAAGAGGTCGCCGTCCACACGGCGTGTACCGGCCATCGGCAACGCGCTGTCGACCCCGCGCACTTCAAAAGGCTAGGCGGGTTCCGGCCGGGCCGAGTGCGACCGCGTGATCTGGAGTCATCTGCTCTGCCACCGGCGTTGCTGCGATCACTCGGCGAGTATGAAGCACTTTTAGGAGGGGGCTTTTGATGCACGCCGCTCCAGTCCCCGATCGCCTCACCGATATGCTGACCCGATTGAAGCTCACCCAAGACCCACCTTGCCGTGGCGCTCGGGCGCGAAGCGATCCTAGCTGGGCATTCCGTGCAGTTTGTAGCAGCTGCCGCCGCCCCTTGGTTCGGCTGCAGGCTCATAGCCCGATCAATCCGTTCACGGATTGTCGGTCACGTATCGTCAGTGCGATCCTCAACAGCTGCCGGTAGCGGTATCAGCATGGTTAACCAGTCATTAACGAATCGGCCACATTGTCCGTTTTCAAGCAGTCAAATCGAATTTTCGTGAGCTTGGAAACGCTCGGAATAACGGGAGCAAAAAATGTCGGTCCTTCCTATCGTAGTTCTGTACGCGTTGATTGCGGCGTTCTGGTCAAGTCCGTTGATGCTGGTCAAGCCACGATAAACAGCATCCTCGAAAGTACCTACAGGTTCGGCCGCGCAGGGATGCCGGCCCGCTGAGCACATTGCTGGCACTTAACAGCCCAAATAAAGGCCATCGAGGGGGAGGGGAAAGCCATGCGAACGATCACGTTCGCTACTCAAAAGGGTGGCCCCGGAAAGTCTACGCTTGCAATCGGGCTTGCGGTGGCCGCCATGCAGATGGGCGAACGAGTGTCTCTCCTCGACACCGATCGTCAAGGCACCGTTGCGAACTGGCGTGGGCGGCGATCCCTCCCCGAACCCGGGGTGGAATGGATCCAAGACGGATACGAGCTTGAACGATCTATGCGGCGGCTCGCCAACAAGGGCTGCACCCTCGCGATTATCGACACGCCGGGCACGACCGATATGTCCATAACCGCCGCGCTTCGCGCCGCTGATCTTTGCCTTATCCCTGCTAGGCCAAGCGTGGCCGACATTGAGGCGACGCACCCGACCCTGTTCATGATTCGCAAGTTGGGAAAGAATTTTGCTTTTGTTCTTAACCAGGCTCCGGCTCACAACCGCCGACCGAGTGAAGCCGCCACAGCTTTAAATAAAATCGGTGTGCTTGCTCTTCCTTACATCGTAGAACGAAACGATCACCAAGACGCTCTTGCGATTGGCCTCGCCGCCTCGGAATTTGCGCCGGAGGGAAGGGCTGCCAACGAGCTTCGTGCCCTATGGACCTGGGTCAAACGTAAGCTGGAACACGGATCACTCGACAGTGAACTCGCGCCACTGGCGGAAGCTGGCTAGCGAGCATGCCATCAATCCGCACGCTACCCGAGGGGTGGCAATCTGCCGAGGGAGACGCAGCATGCTTACGCGACAAGAAATTGAAGAGTGGCATGATCCGCCCTGCAGTGAACAAGCGGAATGGCTTTTCAAGCTCGCAGATGGATTTATCGGCTTCGAACTCGGCAAGGAAGAATCCATCATGCCCACACCGGACCTGTCATCACCCGATTTTCTCAGGGAAAAGGCTGAAGAATGTGTCGCGCTCTCTTACCAAATCAACGACCCAAAAAAGCAGGTAGCGATTCTCAAGCTTGCGAGCTGGTGGATGCGTCTTGCGGAACAGTACATTAACAAAAATTCGCACCACGACACGAAGTAGAGTGCCGGCGCCCCGTTCCTTCGCACTTTTGGTCCTGGCGTGATCGGGCCCGCGTACTTTGGAGAACGCCGCGCGCATCAAGCTCGATTAAGGGACTCTTGCGCTCGATCGGCCATTTCATCGTATGCCCTGGCAAGATCCAAAAGGTTCGGCCTCGATTAATTTCTTAAGTCTCTGGAGGCGGTGCGGTACATCAATGCCTACGTCCATTATACCCTGGGGCGGTGCGTATTCGGCGCCTCACATCGTGGTCATGGGAAATCACAAGGGTGGCAGCGGCAAATCCACGTTTGCCATGCACATCATCACAGCGTTGCTCAAAGCCAGAAAGCGCGTCGCCTCCTTCGATCTCGACATAGACCAGCAAACGCTCACGCGATACATCGAGAACCGGCGTGAATGGGCCCGCCAAAACAAGCTCGAACTCGAACTGCCCGATCTTTATCCGGTCACGGAAGAACGACCCACCTATAGCGATTGGGGCAACTCCGTTGACCTGACCCGGTTCATGTCTCAGCTCAAGAAGATTGAGGACGGGCATGAGCACGATTTCATCGTGATCGATACACCCGGAGGAGCGCAGCACGTTAGTCTTGTCGCCCACGGTATGGCCGACACTCTGATCACCCCGATCAACGACAGCCTGCTCGATCTCGACGTATTGGTTGCGATCGGACCAAAGGATCTCGAGCCACAGCCGTCGGCCTACGCGAAAACGGTTTCACGCGCGCTGGAGGCGAAGCGAGCGGTTTGTGGTCGCACAACCGACTGGATCGTCGTTCGAAACCGGTTGGAGTTGCTTCCGTCACGCAATCAGCGTCAGATTAACCAGGTGCTTGAGGCAATTCGCACGAGGCTGGGTTTTCGCACCGCAAGAGGGTTATCGGAGCGTCCCGTCTATCGTGAGTTCTTTGCGGCAGGCCTTACGGCATTCACCCATTGGACGGGCCGGTGCCTGTGACGAAACCTAACCCTTCCAGCCTACTGGCGCGATTAGAGGTTCGCGATTTGGTCCATGACATCGGGCTCGTTGAGAAGCACGCCGGGGTCGAAGCGGCTTTCGGCGGAGCAATCCGGGAAGTCGAGCTAGCAATGGCCGAAGCTGAGGCCTTTGGCACAGACGATCGGGATGAAGCTCCTCTCAAGCCAAGCGCTACGACGTCGCGAGCACCCGAAGGCGGATTGAAGCGGGATACGTGAACCACTGTGGGATTAAGCCGACAGGAGCACTGGAATTTAAACGGGTGGCCAGTGGCCGCCGTCACCCGCTACTTGTCGGTTGAAGCTTACTGATTTTTGCCGCCAGGTACGCCGCCTCCCGTATGACCGCCGCCTTCGCACGAGATCAGAGCCGAGGGGCAACGCTTGTGCGCCCGTGATCTCCCCCGCCCGCAGTGAATGCAGTCGCGGCAGTAAGGATCAGGCCAAGTTGGCGCATGATCTCCTCCGCTTTTCAGATCAACGATTAGGCAGGAAATCGCGGAGATCTGATTATAGCTCCCGGGACGGGCTATTCCGGCAGTTGACGGATGTCCGAAAGAGGTGAAACGCTGGGCAACCAAGGGAGGTCAGCCGTGGCACAGATTGGAGAGCCCGTTAGAAGGTATACTGTCATACCTCTGGAAGAGCCAGTGTCGCCCACTACGGAGCCAGTGAGCCCACCGCCTCCCAGCAAGTTACCGGAGAAAGCACCGCTGGTTACCAACCCTGAACCGCAACCAGCGAAGTAGCGATGATGACCACAAACGATCATGAGCGCGAGTGAAAATCGGATCGCGAAGCATCTCAAACACGCCGGCGTTCGTGTGGGAGAAATCATCGCTTACCGAGCGTGGCGTGTGATCTACCCATGGTGGTTTCGGAGTGGCGATGATCGCCTCCACAGTGTTCTGATGAAAGATTACGTCTGGCATCCCGACGAGCCAGCGTCCGGCAATGTGCGAACGCATGGGATATATTCATTTCGCGATGTGATCCGATCCAAGGAGGAATATTGGTATTGCGTCGGCAGCGCGTTGCTGCTGTTTGGGAAGGTTAAAATCTGGGGCGAAGTCGTAGAGCACGAATTGGGGTACCGCTCCCAATTCGGAAAGATCGTGAGCCTCGATTATGGTGATCCAGAGCTTTTGGAGAAATTCCGCAAAATCTATCGGGTCAATCAGGTGCCTGCTTGCGAACCATCCGCCAGCAAGCCTGAGAGGTGAGCTTTACCGTCACTGCCTTTTTCCCCGACGCCGACTCGGATTTCTTGACAAGGCAGCAATGCTACATCGAGAATGGCCGAGAGCTGGTGCGCGCGGGCAGGGAGGCATTACCTCTGATAACATTCCATTATCAGAACTAACCCGCCCGCTCCGTGATCTCGCTCACCGCCGCGCGCGAGAGCAGCCGGCGGCCAGCCTCGTCGGTGAAGGTGTCCTCGATGTCACGGGTCGACAGCCCACGCGCGTAGAGTTCGACCGCCAGATCCTCGAGCGCTTGCGTCCGGCCGGCCAGGCTCTCCCTGATCGTCGAAACAAACGGCGCGGGCGTGTCGCGCACCTGCGGGACGGAGAGCTCCATCATCCCTTCGGCCGTCTTCATCCGGCCCCGCCGGTACCCCGTTGCGGTAGCCCTCCACCTCGCCATCGGCCCGCTCGTAGCGCTCGCGGCCAATCTTGTCGCGAACCTCGCCTTCCAAGGCTTCCTCCACGATCAGCCGGGCCGCCAGCAACACAAGGCTCGACCGGTCCGGCGCCGTCCCTAGACGGCCATCAATCAAGGCGCGAAGCTGCTCGCGTGTCTGCTCGGCTGCGGCTATTCTCTTCATCGGGATGCTCCTTGGGGCCGACGGCGCCAACCGAAAGCCCACTCTCC
>WNGK01012047.1_pt1 | contig 10378 bp, 11 predicted proteins | sample 5400601 | NCBI WGS metagenome assembly WNGK01 (sample SAMN13153376, study PRJNA577476) | soil metagenome | isolation source: 60 cm soil or saprolite under Garry oak tree replicate 1 | place: USA:California | collected 2016-06-15 | reverse complement strand
GGCAGGCTACGGCGTGCCAGGCGCTTTCATGTACCACTCGGTGAACGAGCGGCACCGGCCCTCATCGATGAAGCCCAGTACCCACAGGTTGTGATATGCGCGGTCGAGCGTCCCCTGGGTGTCATCCGTGTAATAGTAGGATATCCCCACAGCGATCGCGAGGTCGTCCTGTACCAGCAACGGGCTGTACGCACCGCGGTACGTCCCTGCTGCGTCGCGGTTCTCCAACCAGGCAGCAACGATCTGGGAGCGGCCGCGAGCCACGTCGTCGCCCTCGTCCCAGGGATGCCAGCGGTACTCGGCGTCGTCGGTAAACAGTGCACCGATCTCGCCTGGATCATAGGTGATCCAGGCGTGGTTGTACGCGTCGAGCCACCGCTGCACCATCTCAGCGTCAATCCTCATTGTACTCTCCTCTTTGATGCTTCCGCTTCCTCTTTCTCAGCGGAGACAAGTTCGGTGCTTCCTAGTGTAACAGAAGAAGAGGCAGATGTCGAAGCACCAGGCAATTATCTCAGCCTGACCAAATTTGTACCCCAATTGATGCACATGCTTGTTCTCGGACATTAGAAATCTATTGGCCCCCACCCTGGGGTGTCAGGTCGTCCAAGACGGTCCTACCATTCTGGTCTTCGATGATCCCTATGGGGTACGCTGAGAAATGACAACTACCTCCTACGATGATCCTCGTCGCTTGAGCACTGGGGCACGAGCAGGGCGATGGCTCACCATTGGTAAGGAGGAATGAGCAACAAGAGAGACCGCCCCTAAACTCGCTCGCAAGCGCACGCAATGACATCGGCGAGCAGGCCCTGGCCCGTGGCGACGCGACCGGCTCCAGGTCCGATGATCGTGACCTCAGACAGGGTGTCCGTCGCAATGGTGAGCGCGTTCATCACCCCGTCGACGCGAGCCAGGGGATCGCTCAGGGGCAATGCGATCGGCTCGACGCGTGCCTCTAGAGCCTCTTCTTTTCTCTCGTCACCTGCAAGCAGGCGCAGCGAAGCGACGAGCTTGATTCTTTTATCCTGCTCGATGGCCTGCTGTACTTGTTCTCGCGTAATGGTGGTGATGCCCTGCCGTATCACGTCACCAGGCTTGAGCGAGCGGCCAAAGATGAGCGCGGCCAGGATGAGCGTTTTGGCGACCGCGTCATGGCCTTCGACATCGGCCGTGGGGTCAGTTTCGGCATAGCCCCTGGCCTGGGGGGCGTGTACGCTCGCTCCCGCCATGCCTTCGCGTATGGTGCTGATGACCGGAGTGCCCGCCATGACCGTGGATTCCATACGCAGTTGCACGCCATGCTGCTGGGCCAGCGCGAAGAGTTCATTTGCGGCCAGCGCACCCGGACCTTTGTTCGCGGCGACTACGTGCATGCCCTGGGAGATGGCTATACGAATGTGGCTCATGCCCGGCTCCGCGTCATGCAGGTTGGTGGGGGTTGCTTCGACGAGTATATCCCCACCGGTGGCTTGCAAACCTTCCAGCGCGCTCTCCCGGTGCGTTATGCCGGGATGGGCAGTCAGGGGACGCCGCGCGGCAGCAAGCTCGAGAAGGGCCCTCGCGGTAGATGAAGCCGGAACGGGCGTTCGCAACGCTGACGAGGGTTATGTCGAGATTGTATTCTTGTTGCAGCAGGTCACGTTTGGTAGAGAGCAATTCGGCGAGTCCCTGGCCCACGGTGCCGAAACCGGTGATGGAGAGTCGGAGGCGTTTCATATGGTTATTCCTTACTATGGATTATCAGGCTTAGAGGACTTGATTTTACCACGAACCCTTGACATCCCAACAATTTCTTCGGTATACTTACTAAGAAATAAGCAGTACCCTACAACTGAATATGTGCAATGAGATCGACTCTCATCAAGAGAGGTGGAGGGAAACGGCCCGATGAAGCCCGGCAACCCGTCTGCGAAGTTGCAGATAAGGTGCCAATTCCGGCGGAGCATTCCGCAAGATGAGGGGTAATAAGGCAATGAAGCTAACCCCCTGAAATTACAGGGGTTTTTTGTTGCCTGCACATCAAAGTACTTTAGCAATCAAGTGAGCAACAACGTTGAAGAGGACGAGTAAACGTCCCGGGCGGCTACAGAGAGCTGGCGACGATGAGATGCCAGCACCGTACCAGCGTCGAATATGGCCTCGGAGTTGCAGGTTGAACGTCCGGTTGGATGTTAGACCGAGCCGGTGAGCCCCGTTACAGGCTGGAGTGTTGCGAGGTGGATGCTAGCACGCCCTGCAATACTTGTGGAGGTTGACGTCGTGAGGCGTCGACAAACCAGGGTGGTACCGCGAAGATGATTGACCCCTCGCCCCTGCCGGGTGCGGGGTTTTTTGTTCCCAATTTTAGAGACGGTCAGCAGGAAAGGAGTGCCAATGGTGACACAGATTGAGCACAATGTTGTGACAGGTGTGCCGCGTACTTCCACGGGATTGTATAGTTACACTTTCGACTCGTTGCCATTGCAGCGCGGCGGCCAGTTCGGCCCCATCACACTGGCATACGAGACGTGGGGGATACTGAACGCGACGCGGGATAACGCCATTTTGATCGTTCACGCGCTCACCGGCAGCTCGCACGCCTATGACGAGGAGCGGCCCGGCGATGCGAAGGCGGCCTGGTGGAATCCCTTGATCGGCCCCGGCCGACCCTTCGACACGTCGCGCTACTTTGTGATCTGCTCGAACATCCTGGGAGGATGCTATGGGAGTACAGGACCGTCGTCGCTTGACCCGCGCACGGAACGGCCCTATGGTATGCGTTTTCCCGTCGTCACCATCCGTGACATGGTACAGGCGCAGCAGCGGCTGATCGCACACCTCGGAGTACGGCAGTTGGCCATGGTCGCAGGCGGCTCAATCGGTGGGCAGCAGGCGCTGGAGTGGGCCGTGGCCTATCCCGAGCTGGTACAGAAGGTAGCGGTCGTCGCAGCAACGGCGTCCCTGACGGCGCAGGCGGTAGCTTTTAGCGAAGTTCAGCGGCAGGCCATCATGGCCGACCCGCGCTGGCTGGGCGGGAACTACGAGCCTGGGCGGGGACCGGAAGCCGGTCTCGCGATTGCGCGCATGCTGGCAATGATCACTTACCAGAGCGAGGAGTCGATGGAGCTGCGCTTTAGCCGGCAGCCTGCTGCGCGCGGTATCGCCTCCACGCCAAGTGGATGGAGCGACTTTGGCGGGCGCTTTGACGTGGAGGATTACCTGTACTATCAAGGAACATCGCTGGTACGGCGTTTCGACGCCAACAGTTACCTCTACATCAGTCGAGCAATGGATTTGTATGACGTAAGCGATGGCTATCCTTCGCTGGAGGCCTCACTGCGCCGCGTGCGCAGTAAAGCGCTGTTTATCGGCATTCGTTCGGATTTTCTCTTCCCGGCGGCACGTGTGCGCTGGCTGGCCGACCAGGTGCGATCACTTGGCGGAGATGCAACATATGTAGAACTCGACTCACCGCACGGTCACGATGCTTTCCTGAAGGAGTGGGAGCAGATGACCGGCGCACTCAACCTTCTAAAGGAGTAACATGGCACTGAACAACAATCGCAGCTATGGTTTTGAAACATTATCGCTACATGCAGGCCAGGAGACGGCGGACAGCGCGACCAATGCCCGCGCCGTGCCCATCTACCAGACTTCCTCATATGTCTTCAATAGCCCGGAGCACGCTGCAGACCTCTTTGGACTCAAGCAGTTTGGCAATATCTATACGCGCATCATGAATCCTACCCAGGATGCGTTCGAGCGCCGTATCGCCGCCCTTGAAGGAGGGGTTGGCGCGCTGGCTACCGGGTCCGGCCAGGCAGCGGAAACGCTGGCTATTCTCAATATCGCCCAGGCAGGCGACGAGATCATCTCATCGGCCAGCCTATATGGAGGCACATATAACCTCTTCCACTACACGCTGCCAAAGCTGGGGATTACCGTACGTTTCGTGGATAGCCGCAATCCAGAGAACTTCCATGCCGCCTTTAACGAACGCACAAAGCTTGTATTCGCGGAAACTGTGGGCAATCCGCGCCTGGATACGCTCGATATTCGCGCCGTGGCCGATATCGCGCACGAGCATGGCGTGCCATTGATCCTGGATAACACGCTGCCCACGCCATATCTCGTGCAGCCCTTCAAGCACGGGACCGATATCGTCATCCACTCGGCCACCAAGTTCATCGGTGGTCACGGCACGGCCATCGGAGGCGTGATTGTGGATAGTGGGAAGTTCGACTGGACGAATGGACGTTTCCCCGGGCTGGTTGAGCCCGATCCCTCCTACCACGGCCTGCGTTTTGTCGAAGCCCTTGGACCGCTGGCCTACATCATCAAGGCACGCGTGCAGCTTTTGCGCGACCTGGGTCCTGCGATAGCCCCCTTCAACGGCTGGCTCTTCTTGCAGGGGCTTGAGACGCTGCCGCTGCGCATGGAGCGGCACAGCCAGAACGCGCTGCGCATCGCCGAGTTCCTGGAAGGACATCCCTCGGTCAACTGGGTGAGCTACCCTGGTTTGAAGAGCCATCCCCAGTACGAGCTGGCGGCGAAGTATCATACCCACGGCTTCGGCGCCATCCTGGGCTTCGGTATCAAGGGCGGCCTGGCGGCGGGCAAGCAGTTGATCCGCCACGTCGAACTGTTCTCGCACCTGGCAAACGTCGGCGACGCCAAGTCATTGATCATCCACCCGGCCAGCACGACGCATTCACAGTTGACGCCCGACGAGCAGTTCGAGACCGGTGTCACACCCGACTTCATTCGCCTGTCGGTAGGCCTGGAGACGGTAGAGGATTTGATCGATGACCTGGACCAGGCATTGAGGGCTGCGACCCTCGCAGCAAGCGAACCGGTAAATGTAATTGTATAGGAAATACTGTGGAGGTGCGTTTGCGCCTCCACAAATGTAGGAGCGACCATGTGCTCGATATATCGGCACTCTACGCAGTCACCCGGCCTGCCAGACATCACATATCAATGAGCTTGACAGTTTAGTAATCGTACAGGAGTAATCTTATGGAGAGTAGTGTAAGTGTCCTTAAGTTTGGAGGAACCTCTGTCGGCAGCGGCGAGCGCATACGGCGTGTGGCACATATTATTGCGCGGCATAGCACTGAGCCGGGAGAGACCTTTCCTATTGTGGTCGTCTCGGCCATGTCGGGGATAACAGACCAACTGCTGCGCATTGCACACTACTCTTCTACCGGCCAACATGCGGCGTGCGAACAAGAACTGGGCGCGTTAAAAAGGCGACACCTGGAAGCAGCAGAGAAGGCGGTACATCACCACGAAGGGCAATGCACGCTACAGCATGACTTAGAGACGGCCTTCGCTGCCCTGGAGCAGGACGTGGCTGCCTTACAGCCAGCAGCAAAAGGGGCACAGAGTGTCTCCCTGCTTACCAGCGCGGTTGCAGCGTGGGGTGAGCGTTTTTCTGTACTGCTGGTGGCGGCCGCGGCGCGCGATATCGGTCTGGCAGCTGCCGCCGTACGCGAGGAAGTGATCATTACGGGCTACCCCCAGGATGAGCCGCCAGAGGCGACTGGACGAGGCGAGGTGAAGCTCACCGTCGCCCACGCCGATCCATTGCCCGAGGAGACGCGAGTTCGAGTCCACGCGCTGGTACATCCTTTCATCGAACATGGTATCATACCTATTGTGGCGGGCTTCATCGGCCGCACGGCAAGCGCTCCGGACTCCTCCGCTCCAGGTTTCGTGACAACGCTCGGGCGCAATGGTTCGGATTACTCGGCAGCGGTGATCGGAGCTGCCCTGGACTGTATCGAGGTCTGCATCTACTCGGACGTAGATGGCGTTCTGACGGCCGACCCACGTGTAGTAGCGAACACGCTGCTGCTGCCACGGCTCTCCTACGCGGAGGCGGCACGCCTGTCATGGTTCGGAGCTAAGGTGCTGCATCCCCGCACGCTCATCCCGCTGGCGCATCGCAATATTCCGGTACGCGTGCGCAATACCTTTCGTCCCCATATACGCGGCACGCTGGTTGGGCCAGAAGGGAAGCAGCACAGCGCGGCTGCGGCGATTACTGCACGCCGCCACCTGGCATTGATCACGGTCGAAAGCACCGATATGTTTGGAGCTCCTGAAAATGCAGGGCAGGTGTTCGCGCTGGCGGCTCGCGCGGGAGCGGCGCCCGTCGCTATTTGTTCATCATCGGGCCAGCATCTCTCGTTTGTTGTCGAGGAGCAGGCCGCGGACTCCGTGGTGGCGCTTTTACAGCATGACATGGGAGCCTGGCGTGTCTTGAGTAGGCGCAACCTGGCTGCTTGCGCGTGCATTGGCTCGGGATTCAGCGTGGATCCCATGAGTCCTGCCCGCGCCGTCACCGCTCTGGCACGCGAGCGTATTCCGGTAATGACACAGGGAGCCTCGGAGCTTGCCATTATCCTGATAGTGGAAGACCGGGACAGCGAACGAGCCGTGCGCTGCCTGCACCGCGACCTGGTCGCGCCAGTGATCCCACTGGTCCGGCATAGCGCACACGAGAAGCGGCGTGAATCCCTTCAGGAGGCATAACAGTGGTACAGAGGCAAACGCGTATCCCTGTGGCGGTGCTGGGAGCGACTGGCATGGTCGGCCAGCGCTTCATCGAGCTGCTCCAGGGGCATCCCTGGTTTGAACTGGTCGCTCTCGCCGCATCGGAACGGCATAGCGGGCGCTCCTACGACGAGGCGACGCGCTGGCGACTTTCCGGCAGCGAGATGCCCGCTGCGGCTGCCAGGCTACCCGTCGCGGCCTGCCGACCGGAGGCCTTACCGGGTGTTAAGATTGCCTTTTCTGCCCTGCCTGCAGAGGTCGCAGGCGAGATAGAGGTCGATTTTGCCCGCGCTGGCGTGGCGGTCTTCAGCAACGCGAAAACCTACCGCATGGCTGCCGATGTCCCGTTGATAGTGCCGGAGGTCAATGCCGGTCACGCGGCAGCCATTGTGCAGCAGCGTAAACTGCGCGGCTGGCCCGGCTGCATCGTGACTAACGCGAATTGTTCGGCGACGCCGCTGGTGATGGCGCTTAAGCCACTGCAGGAGGCGTTCGGCTTACGCAAGGTGATGGTGACAACGCTGCAGGCCATTTCGGGCGCGGGCTATCCAGGCCTGCCTTCCTACGACATCCTCGACAATGCCATTCCCTACATCGGCGGTGAAGAGGAGAAGGTAGAGAGCGAGACACGCAAGATGCTGGGGACCTGGGAGGAGGGTGAGGGCTTTACGGACGCGCCGGTTGTGGTGAGCGCGCAATGCAACCGCGTTGCCACGCGCGAGGGGCACCTGGAGTGCGTGAGCGTGGAACTGGACCGCGACGCAAGCCCGGAAGAAATAATCGCGGCGTGGGCAGGCTACAGGCCCGAGCCGCAGCAGCTTCAACTGCCCAGCGCACCGCAGCCTGCCTTAGTGTACCGTAGTGAGCCTGACCGGCCGCAGACGCTGCACGACCGCGATAGCGGGCGTGGTATGGTGGTGAGCACCGGCAGGCTGCGCCGCTGCCCCATCCTGAGCTATAAATTTGTGCTGCTCGGGCATAATACGATTCGTGGGGCGGCCGGGGGTTCGATTCTCAATGCTGAACTCTGCGCCAGCAAGGGGTTGATTTGAAGTGAAGTAAAACTTCGAAGGCGTGATAGAACAGGCTAGCCACTTAATATAAATCATGGTATACTCTATTGGATATGTCATATACAACGATTCATGACAATAAGATATGGAGTGTCATATGATCCAAATCAAGACAAAACTAGCCGAAGGTGGAAGGATAGTCATTCCGGCGGAATATCGTCAAGCACTGGGACTGCGCATCGGAGATGAGGTAATTTTACGCCTGGAGGATGGAATATTGCGTCTCTTTACTCCGAGGCAGGCAATTGAGCATGCGCAGGAATTGCTTCGCCCATATCTTCCTCAGGGACGTTCTTTGAGCGATGAGTTGATAGCAGAACGCCGCTCAGAAGCTGAGAATTGAAGATGCCTCATTACGTGCTGGATGCTTCAGCTTTGCTGACTTTATTACATCAGGAGCCTGGAAGTGATAAAGTAGTACAAGCTATAGAAGATGGAGCGGCCATCAGTACAGTGAATCTTTCAGAGGTTGCCTCAAAACTTAACGATCTAGGAGCACCAGAGATGGTGATTCAAGATGCTATTAACGCACTGGAACTCGCCATCGTTGACTTCAATGCTGAACTCGCTTACAAAGTCGGCGTACTACGTCCACTGACAAGACATATCGGCCTCTCGCTAGGTGATCGAGTCTGCCTTGCACTCGCTCAACATCTTGGTCTCCCTGCACTGACCACCGATCGCGCCTGGGAAGGCTTGTCATTAGGAATAACAGTTCAGGTGATTCGTTAGCACTTCATCAGATTAACCCGGCACTGGCCAGATCCTGGCGCAGTTCTTCGCGCTCAGCGGGGGTTATCTGCGGCAGGGGCGTCCGGACGGGACCGCCTACCATGCCCAGCAGCTCGCTCCAGGCCTTCAAGTACGCGATCGGCATCAGGCGGCGCCTGGGCCAGGGTTCACGCAGCCACTTCTCGAAGACCGCGCGCGCAGGGTCGAGGCTGGCTGCCACCCTGGCAGCTTCTTCGACCTGGCCCGCGAGAACCAGTGCGGTGTAGTCCTTAATCAATGTATGGCCCGGCTTCTGGATGAGAAAGGGCGAAGCCGAGGACATATAGACTCGGATGCCAAACTCAACCATGAGCCGGTACCAGTTGCGCTCATCCGGATGGCTGACGATGATACGATCACCGGCGAGGCGCAGGGTTTCAAGCGTGTGGGGCCAGGGCGGCGAGTTCTTTACGGCAACGATGTTCTCCAGGTCTGCCAGGCGGCTGACCATTTCAGGGCTCAGCACAACTCCCGTGTAGCCGGTGTTGGTGATCAGCAGCGCTGCCTCGGTACGATCAGATATGTAGCGGAAGTAGTCGTAGATTTGACTTTCGTCATTGGCCATGAAGTAGGGATTGCCAACCGCCAGGTAATTCGCGCCGATGCGCTCGGCATGATGTGATAGCTCGACACTCTCCTTTACCGACGTGTGCCCCGTGTGTACCATTAGCGGAACGCTGCCCCTGCATTCGTCAATCACGATTTCTGCAGCACGTTTGCGCTCCCCGGTGGTGAGCGCCCAGAACTCGCTCATGAAGTGACCGCAGTAGATACCATCCAGCAGCTTGTTATCGATGTAGTAGCGGATATTGCGCCGCAGCCCCTGCTCATCGAGTTCATCGTCAGAGGTAAAAGGATAAGGGATGGCGCCCCAGACGCCCTGCAGGTTGGCTCGCGCGTAGGACTTTGCATCTGAGCGTTTGTAGGGCAGGGGCGGGTTTACAATACTCATAAAGCATCCTTCCTTCTGGTATGGTAAGTCGCATGCGTCTGCACCCTGCAAGGAACCGCATGCTAGCTTTAGTGAAGGTATGCCACAAAATCCTTGTGCAAGTCAAGCTTAGTTCCTGATCTTATGCCACAAACTTGTCTCCTCATGACGATCCTCATGACGCTTTCATGACGCTTCCTTCCTATACTAGCAGCACATTGGGCGAAGAGCGTTCGTTGGGCAGTGGCCCGAAACTCTGCCGGGGCTGTGCGTTCCGCATTGCCCCCACGACTCATCACTTGAGCGTGACGCTCGCGTCCCTGCACGATCAACTTGCTGTTGTGAACGCCGTTGTCCTCTCCAGGAAGCGGCGAACATCATCGATAAAGAGGATGAAGGAGGAACACCATCATGGGCATGTTACGCATCATTTCCTGCCGTGGGGATGATCGCCGGCTCTGGAACGAACAGGACGCTCTGGCCGGGGATGCTGAGGCCATAGCCGCCCTGCGCGAAGTCGAACGCATCTTCGCACAAGAGCGCGCCAGGGGTGCCACGGCTTTTCGCGTCGAAGCAGGGAAGCCAGTAGAGCGATTGGGGCAATTTGATCCACAGGCCTCGCAGATTGTCATGGTGCCACGAGTCGTGGGAGGATGAAGGTGGACACGCTGGTCTACGTGGTGCTCGCGATCATGGTCTGTGTGTCCCTCGTGCTCTTCTGGTGGTTCAACTCCAGTGCGGAGCGACGGGCGCGCCAGCTGCTGCGCACCGTCCTCACCGAGGAGCAATACCGCCACTTGTTCCGCTGGGGCTACCTCGATATCCCCAGCCCGAGTTATCCACAGCGCTTCTACCGTGTGCCACGAGCTCCTGGGATTGTGCACGTGATAGAAAACGGGAGATTACAAGCGAATCTCTGCTTGCAACCGTATGATGAGGTACCCGAGGCCGATTTCGTAGTCATTCACAAGCTCATGATCGAGGCAGACGAGCAGACCTATCTGCTGAAAGCCAATAGGATCGTGCCGATAGGTACAACCGCTTTCAATGATGGAGACCT
>WNGK01008895.1_pt1 | contig 10378 bp, 14 predicted proteins | sample 5400601 | NCBI WGS metagenome assembly WNGK01 (sample SAMN13153376, study PRJNA577476) | soil metagenome | isolation source: 60 cm soil or saprolite under Garry oak tree replicate 1 | place: USA:California | collected 2016-06-15 | reverse complement strand
TGAAAAAGCTTCAGACGACGGAATCATGATTCGCCAATATTCACGAGGACTTTTTCAACAGCATCGACCTATCTCGGATGCGATAGGCACTACAACCGCGTCCGTCCCGCCCAAAAAGCGCTGTCACTTCCGTCATCTATGCGTTGGCGGCGCATGCGCGTCGGCGGGCTGGCAAATAAGTCACGCTGTCCCACAAAATGACACGGACCCTTTACTTTGCGGCCAGCGCACCTTGGCGGGGTGTCGGCCGCTTTGTAAATTCGGTGAGGGGTTTCATCGGGGGAGGTGGACGTGCGCCGCTTCGCGATGGTGCTCGTTGCGTTGCTGACGGCGGGAGGGCCCGCCGTCGCTGACGTTGATCCCGCCGTCGTGGCCATGCTCAGGGAGTGGTCGCTCGCGTCTCCGAGCCCATCCCGCGTCGTCATTTGCCACGGCTTCGGATGCGCCTACCGCACCGAGATCGCTCTCGCGGGCGGCGATCACGCCCAGATGGCCGCGATCATGGCGTCGGGGGCGGCCTCGGCGCAAGCGGAACGGGCTGCCATCGGCCGGACCGAGGCGTGGTTTGAACGGCGCATCGCCCCCAGAACCGGCACTGCCAAGCGCGTCGCGCGGGCCGGCCCACTCGTCGGCGGCGCGAACAATCCCGCGCAATTCGATTGCATCGATACGACCAACAACACGAATTCGCTGCTGCTCGTTCTCGACCAGCTCAAATTGCTGCGCCACCATACAATTGCCGCGCCGGCGTCGCGGTTTCTATTCACCGAGGGTCCGCACAACACGGCGGTGATCAGGGATCGCAGGACCAACGAGCTGTGGACGGTCGATCCCTGGACTCACAAGGGCAGCGAGGTGCCCGATATCTGGCCGCTCGCAAAGTGGAAGGCGGGCGAATGAAAGCATCCGCGCCCCCGACTGACCGCCGATTTGCGCGCTAACGCTCATAAGCTGATTGCATCACGCGGCGATGTCCGCTGTCGATGCTGACCGGACATATTAGGACAAACTCGCCCATGTCCGCTCCGAGGGGCGAAGCGGACATGGCCCAAGTGACGCGTAAAGTCTGCTTTGACCCCGACCGGACCTTGAGATGCAGACCGTCCGCCGATGTCCGGCATTCCTGCTGACTGATCCCTGCCGGTTCGCTATCCTGCAACGCGGCCCGCGTCCGGGTTAACGTTGCTCGCCGATGCGTGGAGGTATCAAGCGATCGTCGTTGTATTGGTCGCACGCGCGTGGCGCCAAGAAGGCGCGCCTTGATCGAAGGGGGCCACCGAGATGGAATACATCAGCGCGATTCTCGGGCATGTGGTGCCCATCATCAGCGAGGCGTCAAAAAGCCAGTTCGGCCTGATGTCGCTGATCGCCCTCATCGCCCTCGCCATCGTGCTCCTCTTTCTCTACCTCACCGCGCGAACCCGCCCGGTCCTGAGTTTCGTCCTGGCCCTGGTCGCGATACTGCTGATGTTCGGTGGGGTCGTCGGTCTGGTTCTCTCCGTCGACGTGCGCAAGCCGGCGATCGTGTATGACGTCGACAAGCTGCAGCGGCTGCAGACCGTCGGCTTCAAGATTCCTCATTTGGAGGACGCGACGTCGACGGACTACGAGCTGCTCGACGGCATGCTCCAGCGCCAGCCCGACGGCACGTGGCACGAGCGGCAGGAACAGCCGAGAGGCAGAGAAGTTCTCTACGAATACAAGCGGACCAACGTCACGGAGGGAAAAATCGACTACCGGAGGCTGGACGACACCGTCGACCTCTTTGTCGACTTTCCACAGCGCAAGATTTGCTGGCGCGAGAGTGCTCCGGCCACGGGCGCTGGCGAATACCGCTGTCCCTACGCGGTGGTGAGCTTCGACTGAGAGGCGAGCTCGCGGCGTCTGCTGCGAGGGGCAAAGGGGACCTCGCCCAAGCCATGACGGTGTGTCCGCTGATGACCCCGACACGGGCGTCGTGAGGATTTGTCAGTCCACCTTGATGCGCGCGGTCTTGACGACCTTGCCCCACTTCTCGATTTCGCTGGCAATGTATGTCCCGAACTCGGCGGGCGTCATCAGCATCGGCTCTGCACCTAAACCGGCAAACTGCGCCTTTATCGCCGGATCCGCGAGCACGGCGTTAATCTCTTTGTTGAGTTGTTCGATGATTTCCGCCGGCGTCTTCGCGGGAGCGCCGACCGCGTCCCAGACGTAGGCCTCGTAGCCCGGCACGAATTCCGCCGCGGCGGGGACGTCCGGCAGCGACTGCGAGCGCGTGGCGCCGGTCACCGCCAGCGCCCGCAGCTTGCCCGCGTTGATGTAACTCAGCGATTGCAATATGGGAGTGAACGACGCCTGCACCTGCCCGCTGAGCAGATCGGGCAAGTAACTGCCGCGGTAGGGAACGTTCACCAGGTTGACGCCGGCCATCTCCTTGAACAGCTCGCCGGCCACGTTGGTGGCGGCGCCGCTGCCCACCGACGCATAATTGATCTTGCCGGGATTGGCCTTCGCGTAGGCGATGAACTCGGGAAGCGTTTGGGCCGGAACGGACGGATGGACCACTATGACCAGGCCCAGGCGGACGAGCCCCGCGACCGGGGCAATGTCGCGGATGAGATCGAAATCGAGGTTGTCGTAGAGGGAGGTGTTGATGGCGTTGGTCGTCGTCACGACCAGGAGCGTATAGCCGTCGGGCGGAGCGTGGGCGACAATCGCGGTGCCGACATTGCTGGCGCCGCCGGGCCGGTTGTCGACGATGAATTGCTGCTTGAGCCGCTGCGACAGCGATTGAGCAACCACGCGCGCGACAATGTCGGGCGCAATTCCGGCGGGATAGGGGACGACGATGCGCACCGGCCGCGTCGGATAGTCGAGCGCCCGTGCGAGTGACGGCAGCGCCGGCAATGCGGCAGCGCCGGCGGCGAGATGCAGAAAGCGACGACGCCGAAGTTTCATGGCGCTTCTCCACGAGAACGGGCGCACTCTCCAAGGTGGACGGAAAGCGGCTTGCAGCTCCGCGACGAGGCTACATGAACTTCGCCTGGACGTGGAGCGGCGCGATGTCACCTGGCGGCGCCGAAGCACTGGTGAAATTTGCCGAAATGACCAAGGAGGCTCGGATCGTGGACCTCGTGGTGGAGGGCAATCGCGCGGCGCTGCTGTACGATTGCGAGCCGCCACATCCGGTTGGTAAGCTGAAGATTGCCTCGTTCTTTTCGCGTTGAGAAGGGAAAATCCGCGTGTACGAAACGCTGTTCGATGCCACGGAGCTTCGCAAGCTTCAAGCCCGCCAGCGAGTCGGACAATGAACGGTATTGCTAACACGGATGTCGACGTCATAGCGCGCATCGTTCATGCAGTGACGTCCAAAGCGCTTGCAACCACGCGCGCAGCCGCGCTTGCTTGCGGGCTCTTCCTCACGCCGCCCGTTTCCGACGCCATCGATACGATCACCAGCACGGTCACGTCGCTCGTCCCGGCCAATATCGGCGATCTCAGCTTCATGTCCTCCGCTCAGGGCCAGCCCGCCGCACTCACGAAATCGGATGCGCTCAATGCATACGACAAGGCCGTCAATGACTTTAAGTCGATCTTGCGGGAGCGGCGCGCGCAGATCAATTCGAATCAACAGCTGCCGAACTTGCCGGGACAAGCGCTTTATCTTGCTCGCAACAACATGATGAGCGCGTATAAGGATCTCACCGACGCGCTGCCGTCCAAAATCGGAAGACCCAATAAATTCGGAATTCCGCCAGCATACTTCGACGCCGACAATGAGCCGCTGCTCGATGAGTATGCAAATCTCTTCAAAATCATGCAGGCGCCGCCCGCCAATGCGCAAAACTCGAATACTCCATTTCATGACGTTGTCGCGTTGGGAACCGCTATCGGACGAGCCAAGGGCCTCGATGCGGGAAATGCCGAAGTGGCAGGTCGCATCAGCTTGGGCATTTTCTTTGCCGAGACTAATGGCAATCAGAACATGGGGAACGCGCGCTCGAATAGGTACAAGGGAAGTTTGCAAACAGGCGTCTCCGAAGATCAAAATGGTCAAAAGAAATGGGCAGCGATCAAAACGTCGATCACAGCCTTTGATCCTGCACTGAGCGCGCGCGACGACAAGGAAGAGGCGCGGGCGGGCAATTTAGATCATCGATACAATCACTGGACCGCCGTGAGAGACGGCCTCATGAACGCACACGCAGAGCTGTTCGCGCAAATACCGGCGATCGTGAAAGCGTTGCCGAATCCGATCGATCAAATGAAACTTTTCGAGCTCATCCAGATCATTCCCAGTCCGACGAGGTCCGCTCTCAAATCAGGCAACTTCGCCAACTATAAAATTTCCGACCCGACGATCATGGGATTTTTGCGCAACAATAGCATCTTCACCTTCGGACAGGCCGACAGGGCGAAAACATCCGCGACCTTCGGCGAAATTCTCGATGCGATGTGGCTCTTCAATGACAAATTTGAACGGGCGCTGTCCAAATTCAACGAGATCAAGGCGCAGCGAAAGGGTGAGAATCGGCAGACCGGACCGACATTCGCGGAGCAACCTTCAGTCAGGGGATGAGGCTGCGTTTTGGCGAAATTGCGCTCCCCTCCCCCCTGTGGGGAGGGGTCGGGGGGTGGGGGTCGTGCGATTTCTTCGCAGGTGGCGCCATCATTATCTCGCCGCATCACCGCATCACCCCTCTCCCTCCCTTCCAGGCAAGCGGGGGCAGCGATCGGCGGCGGAAACCATGATTGCGCACATGGCATTCCGTTAAGATTCCGTTTAGCTCTGGGACCGATGATCCCGGCGTGACCCACGATCGCGTGGCTCGCGCGAGGATCCCCATCATGGACGACGCGGGGCAGAGGCCCCCTGGGACAATCGGGGCGCTCTGGGCGGCAACCGAGATCAAGATCGGTGCGGAGCCGAAGCAGCTCGACCTGTGGCCGGCGGCGCAGTCGGCAAACAACGCAAGTGAAGCCGCCGCCGGCAGCGCGGAGTTGCGCGCAGCGTCCATCGACAACAGCGGGCCAACGCACGCGCCCGAGCAGAGAGCGAAGTTCCTGCCGATGATCGTTTCCCCGTTGGCATCGTCATGCGATCACGAGATCAGGGCGACGCGACGCGGCGCGTTCGAGATCTCGGCCGCGTCCGCGGGCGCGCCATGGCTGCATCCCGCGCTCGCGACCGGCGCGCTGGCGGTGGCGCTCGGCGTGGGATGGATCGCTGGCGCGAGCTCGTCGCGTTTCTTCGCCCCCGCGCCGGCCGCGACGCCCATCCAGCAAGCGAGTGCTCCGAGTTGTGCGCGCGAGCCCGGTCAGGAGATCGCCTGCGCCGCCAAGGCGGATCGCCAGGCGATGGCGGGCGCAGCCGCCAAGGCCGCCGGCCCCGGCGCGAGCGGCTTAAACCGCGGGCACGAGCGCTCGCGCAGCCCGCAACTCGCGAGCGCCGGCGCCAACAAAGACCCATTGACGACGAACAGCATCGCACCGGCAGCGGCGAGGCCCGTGGCGGTGCCGGAGACACGGCCGACCACCATCGAGGGCTGGACGATCCGCGAGGTGGTGGGCGGGACGGTGGTGCTGGACGGGCCAAGCGGCGCCTGGCGGGCGGCGCAGGGAGATACGGTGCCGGGAATCGGACGGATCGATTCGATCGTGCGCTGGGGCAGCCGCTGGATCGTTGCGACGACCAAGGGCCTGATCTCGACCCAAAACTGATTTTCAATGGGAAGCGGGTTTGATCCCCGCGCGCGATGCGCCGGCGCTATGTCCGGCCGACCCCTCTTTCAGCACCGATCACGCCGCTCTGCAAGCGCAGGCTCCTCGTAAGCTGCGGCGAGCTTGCCCGCCGATCCAGCGTCGGGTGCGGACGGCGCCTCACGTCGGAAGGTAGATCGACGACAGCACAAACAGCATGCCGATGATCGTGTAGAGCAGGACGCCCGTGCGGTCCGAAGTCCAGGTCATGACGTATCCCTCGTCTTCCCAACATCTCTGGGGCAAGAGATAGAGGGGCAGCGCGGTTCCGTCTGTGATCCGCGTCACGCTTTTGCGCATTTAGGCCGGTTGGCGGCCATGGGAAGGCGCCTGCCGGCCGGCCCCATGAGGCTGCCGATTAGTCACGGCCCTGCCGACAAAACCAGCGGTTTGCACAAATTATTGCGTTGTGCGCGGAGGCGGGAGAGACCACGGTGCGGACATGATGGAATCAACGGTTTCCTTCCCGGCCGTGTTCTTTGCGGCGATCATCGGCGTCATCATCTTCATCGCCTTGAGTGCGGTGTTGCTCGAACCGCGCGAGTGACGCGGCCGCAAAGACAGCGCGTCGAGACGGCGCCGCGGGACTGATCCCCAACAGGCGCGGTCATGTCGGTGCGTCAGTCGTCGAGCGGCGTGATCGGATCGCCTTTGCGGATGGTCCCGCCGAGCTCGATCCGGCAATTGAGCCCGGAGCGGTTGAGCAGCGCCGCATAGACCGGCCGCCCCAGCAGCTTCTCGAGGTACTTGCAGGGGAAGTTCAGCCGCCCGCCCATCAGCACCGCTTCGCCGACCCTGAAACGCTTGTCGACGAGATGATGGAGCGGCACGCCAAGCGTCGTCAGATTGCGGCGATGTTCTCCGGGCGCAACTTCGACCTTCTCGCCCGGAAATGGAGGATCACCGCGGGCGATGGCGTCGAGCACTTCCATTTCGATGAGCGTGACCTCGCGCACATCGGGTTTGGGCGAGTAGGTGCCGATTCCGTTGAAATATCGATCGCCTTCGATCCCGCGCCCAGCGATAAGCTTGGCTTCGTCAAGCTCCTCCATCTTGGACGATGCTCTTTCGGCGATATGAATATGGAGGAGGCGACCGGACCAGATCATCGTGTCTCACCCGGCCGCCGATTCGTGTGCGGCACCGACGTTCCTCGGTCTTGCAAGGACGCGCGCTTATTCGGCCGCCTGCCGTGACGGCGAGCGGACGGTCTCGAGCCCGTCCGCCTCGGTCGCGGAAATCGTCGTGCGCACCATGAGCCGCGCCTCGTGCGCGGGCCATGGTCGACCGCGATGCATGGTCGCGCGGTTGTCCCACATGACGACGTCGCCCTTGCGCCAGCTGTGCACGTAGCTGAGCCCGGGCGCGGTTCCGGCATCCATCAGCTCGGCGAGCAGCTTTTGCGCGGCCGCTTGCTCCATGCCCTCGATCGCATAGGCGTGCGAGGCGATGTAGAGCGCGCTGCGCCCGTTGATCGGGTTCTTCCACGCCATGCGCCAGCATTGCGGCGGCAGCGCCGCGCGCTCCTCCGCGCTCGCGAGGTCGGGCGCGATCTTGCCGCGGGAATGGGCGTAGTCGTGCCAGGCGAAGGAGTTCTCGAGCCGCTGGCGCAGCGCCTCCTCGAGCCGCTCCCAGGCGAGGCGCGTCGAGACGTATTCCGTCTCGCCGCCTCGCGCGGGAATGATGCGCGCCGACAGCACCGAGGCCAGCGCCGGCACGCGCTTGAAGGTGCTGTCCGTGTGCCAGAGCTGGTTCGCCTTGTTGCGTAGCGCCAGCCGGTGATCCGCTGGCACGACCTTGCCGTTCTCGTCGATCGTGCTGAGGATCACGAGGTTGGTGCCCGCGCCGAGCGAGCCGACCTTGGTCACCTCGAGCGGTCCGAACCGGCGCGAGAACGCGAGCTGCGCCTCGTCGGTCACCTCCTGGCCGCGAAAGACGATGACCGAATGCCGCTCGAGCGCCGCGCGCGTTTCTTTGTAGGCGGCCTCGTCCGCCGCGATTTCGGCAAGCGTCATGCCGCGCAGCTCGGCGGCAAAGCCCGGACCCAGCGGGACGATCTCCATCGGGGAGCCCCCGTCGCTTGGATTGCGCAACCTTCCACAAGATCGGCCCACCCGCAAGGAAGCGCCGTCATTGGGGAATGAGCTTCGATCCGGGGTCGGTCCCGGCTCATCCGCGCCGGTGCGATGATCCGCCGTCACGAGTGCCGCTTTCCTCCGAGCGCGTCCGAATGCGGCCACCGCGGTGAACCGATGCGATGTGCCCGGAACGGGACGTCGTCCGGAGCTATTCGACCGCCTCCTCGGCGCGCGCCAGCGGCCCGTCAAGGCGTGGCGTCTGGACCGCTTGAGTGGTGAAACCGCGCCCGGGAGCGCATCCCTAGGTGGCTCACCGGAAAGGAATTTATGGGGTCCAAGGTTGAACCAATTGGCCCCTGCCCGCGACTAAGAGGTGGTAGCCCATGGGTGGCGTTGGGGGGCATGCAAATGCGTTTGAACGGTTCACGGTTTCGCAGGTCCTCCGCCTTGGCAGTGGTCGGGGGCTGCCTGGGGGTCTACGTCGTCCTTGCCGTGGGCTTCCATTGGTTCGTCGAGCCCACCCTGGGAAAAAACCAGGGGGTATCCGCGTACGACCCCTCTCCCACACGGATTGTACCGCTCTCGGGCCCACCGGCTGTAGCTCCGGCTCGCTCGGAACCGGCGTCGCGTCTCGCCTCGAAACCCGCGGCGTCAACCAAAGTCAGGTCAGCGGGACCGGCGGCCACCGAGGCGATTCGTTCAGAACCGCCGTCGCGCGGCGCACCCCCGCCGATGATGACCATCGTCACGAAGCCGGCGCCCACCGTGACCGCCCGCTCAGAGCCACCGTCGCGCGCCGCACCCCCACCGATGATGACCGCCGCCACGAAACCCGCGCCGGGGTCCACGGAGGCCGCCCGCTCAGAATCGACGTCGCCGGTCGCATCTGAACAGCCGACGTCAGACACGGTCGCGGCAGCGGAGTCCACGGAGGCTGCCCCTGCGGCGGCGAAAAAAACCCCCAGCAAGCGCAAGACCGTTCGACACGAGCGGCCCTCGAGAGACTTCTGGAACCCGATGAACTTCTTTGCCTGGGGTTCCAACGGCGCGCGCCGATCGTTCTAGACCTAGCGCCAGACCTTCGTCAGCAAGACCCGCTCGTCCCCGCGAGGGGTGCCCCGCGACGCTCGCGTCGCGGAGGCACCGTTGCAGGGACGGGACTGCGCGGAGTGTCTTGCAATCTTTCACGTTGACTGCGTCGTCGGGTCGCGGGGCTTCTCCAAGTTCAACGTGAACGCAACGCGATTCCCATGGAACGCTTGCTCGCGGAACCCGACCGAGCGCGCCAGTCGCGCGACCGTCGGGCGGGGCTGGAAATGGGGATCGAAAATGATCTCGGTCACGGAGAGCATACCGCCGGGCTTCAAGGCATCGAAAATCTCCCTCAGCGCCGCTTCCCGATCCGGAATCTCGCCCAGGACCGTCACCAGCACCGCCCGGTCGAACCGGTTGCGGCCGAGTTTGCCCTCTCCCAGCCCGCCCTCGAGAAATCGAATATTGGCGAGGTTTGCGGCCTCCCTTTTTCCCGGGCGCGCTCGAGCATCCCGGCTTGGATATCCATGGCCACGACTTCGCCTCGCGGGCCGACTTGCCTGGCGATCGGGATGGCAACCCGACCGGGACCACAGCCGGCATCCAGCACGGCCATGCCCGGTTGCAGATCCAAACGCTCAACGATGACCGCCGCGCGATTGGTTTTCGTGAAGGGACTGTCCAGTTCCACCAGCCAGCGCAGCCATGCCGGACAGGGGACCGAATGGCGGCGGGAACCGACGCGCCATATGACAGCGGCGAGACCGATGACGCCGACCAAGGCGAGAAGGACGTAGGCGACGACCACGGCAGCCAGACTCAGGCTAGGTCCACTGCGAAGCGTTTGAGATCGGCGAGCGAGCAGTGGTCGAGAGCACCTTCGTGCGTGGCGCGCAAGACCACGCGTGGCGCTTGGCCGGCCTCGAGAGCTTCCTGCCAACGGGGTGCGCAGAGGCACCAACGGTCGCCGGGCTTGAGGCCGCGAAAGCCGAATTCCGGCACCGGCGTCGAAAGATCGTTGCCGCGGGATTTGGAAAACTCGAGAAACGCCGCGGTCATGACGGCGCAGACCGTGTGGCTGCCGATGTCCTCTCGCCCCGTATCGCAGCAGCCGTCGCGAAAGAACCCCGTCATAGGATTTATCGAGCACACTTCGAGCCGGTCACCGAGCACATTGCGAGGTGTGTCCGGCCGACCGCCTCCATGCCCGCTGTCGTCCCTCAGCATGGCCGTCTCCGCGCGCGCATGAACTTGTTCGGCGATACTCCCGAAACCGGAATCCGTCCACACCCTCGGGCATTTTACATTTGGCCGGGTCGGCGCGCCATCGCATGCCACGCACCGGCATCATTCGCTGTCAGATCCAAACTAGCCGCTCGGCTCGCCAGTGGAGCGGACGCCAAAATCGTCGTCGACGACACCGAAATCGAAGGGCGCAGGGATGCGGCCCCATCCGCGGCGGCCTAGTTTTGTTTGTCGTCGTCCTTGGGCTGAATCTGCTGTTGCTGCTGCATGGCCGGCTGCTC
>WNGK01014535.1_pt1 | contig 10379 bp, 15 predicted proteins | sample 5400601 | NCBI WGS metagenome assembly WNGK01 (sample SAMN13153376, study PRJNA577476) | soil metagenome | isolation source: 60 cm soil or saprolite under Garry oak tree replicate 1 | place: USA:California | collected 2016-06-15 | reverse complement strand
GAGTTTGAGCAGGGTGGATCGGCGAAGAACCGAGCTAATGGATCAAACACGTTGAGGGGCCAAAAACGGCGATGTGGGAACCAAAAGATGAGGTTCTGGACGAATCGTCGCTAGCCTTGATCGGAAACACCTCGGGGCAAACTGTTGGGTGGAGTGGGGATCTCAATCCGAGGCGTTTCCGATCAAGGCTACGGAACGGCAGCCATTCCGAAACCGCCGCGGGTTCGTGGTCAGTCACGGTATAGATTCCAGCGTCGGGATTTCGACGCCGGAGAGAGTCGCTGAAGCAGGCTCTGCGGCAGCCTGGTTGACCAGCCTTACATCGGGCGCTGGTGAATGATCGTCCACAGCGTTCCGAACCTATCGCGAAGCTGGCCAAAACGAGAAGCGAAGAACGTCTCTGCAATCGGCATGCCTATCTCACCTCCTTCTGCAAGAACTGCATAAACCCTGTCCGCGTCTTCAGAGGAGTCGAGGGCGAGGAACAGGTAAGAGCTTCGGACAGGTTTAAAGTGACTCTTCGGTACATCGTTTGCGATCAACTCCACTCCTGCAATGCTCATGCGGGCATGAACGACATCATTCTCCGTGCCGGGCTCCACCTCATATTCGACCGGCAGCCCGCTTTTTTTCATCATCATCGTGATCTTTCCGCCAAGATGCTTTTCATAAAAGTGGAACGCCTCTTCGCAGTTTCCGCCAAAGTTGAGGTGAGTGTAGAGTTTCATTCCATCGTTCTCCTTTTGAAGCTGTGAGTTATGGCCTTTTCATCCAGGCCGACTTGTATGCCTTCAAGTAAAAGAAGGTCAGAAGTTGGCTCCGATTCGGACACAATCGTGCCTTTCACCTACAACGCGAAGGCCGATCACGACTGTTGCATCGTCTCGTCGTGGGTCAGGAAAATTAACTCATTGCCATCGGAGTCCTTCACTGCAGCCCATCGTTCCAGCGAAGACGGGTTGAAGCCGGAGCTGACTTCCAATCCTTTTCCACGCAGAGCGGAGGTTGGCTTTTCTAAGTCATCTACCAAGACGCCTATGTTCTTGGATTGCCCTGAGGCGCCTGGATCCAGCAGGTCGATGCAGATCGGGACGCCGGCAATCTCAATCTGCACAAACTCCTTAGGACTCTCCCGCAGAACTTTGCAGCCGAGCACGGTAACCCAGAATCGGCGTGCTTGTTCCAGGTCGCGCGTGTAGATCGTTACAAATTCAAGCCGCCGGATTGATAGGTCGTCCATAGTTCCTTCCCGCCGCCCAATTAATTCTCCATACCGTCGGTCTCTTACCTGCGCCACACGCTGAGTATGACGGCCATGAGGGGCAGTTTCACGAGCCAGTCACCCGCGTGGATGGCGGTGAGCTTCCATGGCACGTTGTCCCACACCACCGCACCCACAAGGATCATGAAAACAAACCCGAACCACAGCCAGACTCCAAGCTGCACCGCTGCCTTCCACTCGACGACTCCAAGCAGTACGACAAAGCGTGCGACAACATAGGCGATAACGAATTCCCGAACCAATTCCGCAGCCTTCTTCCATGCCGGCACTTTCCTCATGTCGGCCGTTGCCCGCGGGTCTTGGTCAAGCAGATCCATCCGCGCTTTGCCGAAGGCGGTGTACCACAGCGAGCTCATCACAAACGCCGCAACGGCCGCCACAACGACGCTTAAATAATGGATTTCGAGCATAACTCCCTCTTTGGTGGTGGCCGTTCGAGCCATCGCGGACTGATTCCTCACAACTACCGAAACGGAGCCCGCCGCCAAGTCCTAGGGCGAGACTCTCTGGCTGATAGCCAAGATGTTTCCCTCGCTATCCTTGAACCACGCAGTCTTTGCCCCGTCCGCGTTCGCGATGCTGTTCTCCATCTTGATCCCCGGTGGGTCATACTCTTCGAACACCACGCCTCTGGCCTTGAGCTCACGAACTTCGGCGGCGACGTCATCCACCGCCCAGAACGCGGTGCTCGCCTTTGACGTACCCGCGCCGGCTGACGGGTACATGAATACCCACGAGCCGTCTCCGCATTCATAGATCACGCCTCCCGCGTACTCCTCTTTGGGCTTCAGCCCCAGCTTCTCTTCGTAGAACTTTCGGGCTCGAGCGACATTGGTTACCGGAATATACGGAACGATTCGTGCATGTTTCAGCATCTGATTCATCCTCCCAGGCGCGTGCGCCGGTCAACGCGATATGGGTTACACGATCATCACGCGGCGGATTCCGACGCCGTATAGTTTGACAGCCATCCGGCGCTGATAAGGTCAAACACACCCTCGAAGGGCATGGCTCGGCGATACGCCCAATAGCCTCTTCATGTGCATCGCCAGGTGGCTCTGATGAGCAAAGCCGACGTCCACGGCGATTTGGCTGATCGGCAGCGTGCCCTCTCGCAGCAGCAGTGCCGCACGCTCCACGCGCCGTCGAATCACGTACTGGTGAACCGGCATCCCTGTCGCCTTGCGGAATGTGCTGTTAAGGTGCGAGGCGCTCATCCCGGCCACATCCGCAATCGTGTGCAGCGAGAGGTCGCTCCGCAGGTTCTCTTCGATATAGGACTGCACTTGACGTAGTTTGTGCCGAGGCATGCTACTTTCCATCAGCGAATTGGTCCCCGCTACCGAACTGTGGTTACGCAACAATTGCACAGCTATGGCCGTAGCCATGCTCTCCATAAAAAGACGCCCGCTGGGGAACCCGTTCTGCACCTCGGCCATCAGCGCCCACCCGATATGTTCGATCTGCAAATCGCGGACGCGAAATCGGCTGCGAATCTCAACGCGGTCTCCGAAGCCGGACTCTTCAGCTACGTCGCGCAACAGGCGCCGTCCCAACCTAAGCACCAAAGCCGTATCCGCCTCCTTCATTTCCCAGCGGGAAGGCACACAGTCCGGGATGATGTCGATGTCTCCGTGGAGTGCCAGACCGGAATGGCTCCGCTTGCCGTGCCTGCAGTCCATTCTGACCGGCCTCCCTATGTGAATTGCGATGCGCGGAGCATCCAGCTCCGGTACATCGAGCACGCCGGGGCCATCGGACTGCAAAATCACACGCAATACATCGGAGCGGTCCTGGGAGTCCAGAGACCGTACTTGCGTCATTGGCTTGGGCGGAAATGCGAGAGTTGGGTCAATCATTTCGCTGTTTACCTCACGCTGAGAGACCGCTGGGCCATCGACCTTGACTATCCCGGCTCCGGTCTCAAGCAACTGCCGCGAACGCCTACCGCGGTTGCATCTGTCGAGTTAGGGATACGATGCTTCGGCGCCCCGAGATGTTCGTCGCGCAATACACATTTAACCACCTTATGTTCGTCTTCGATCCGGTTGCCGAATGTATTCCAGGGCCATCCCGGCTCAGTGGCACAGGTTTTCCTCCGAACCTGCTCAAAATTGTCCGATTTTGCGCGGCGTCCCAGCGCGACGAGACTAGCATCGCCAATGAGAGGTGACTCTGCACGTTCCGGCGCCTGTGATGAAGAATCCAGCGGTAACCGGACTTCAATCAGTGAGTGTTATGGGTTATCGAATTCGCCATTGCGTCGAATGTCCGAAGTGCGTCACTCGATACTTGGTCGCTTGCAGTCCCTACCGCAACGGGTCTTACCTCGTTCCCACTGTTGCTGGCTCACTGGAGGAATACACGCTGTATTGCTCCTGCGGGAGATTAGCAATCGCCAGTCGATGGAGGTGGAGCGAGGTGAAGACTTATGAAGTCTCGAAAATAGCCTTTGATCGTGGATACGGCACGCCCGACGAAGTCTTCCCAGTTAGACGACCAGCCACGTCATCCAGTGGGCGCCAGGGCATACGCTGTTGGTTGTGATGGTGCATGCGGCGGACGAAGAACGTGCTGATCGCGCCGGGATTTAGACCGATGGCATCGACCGCCACTTGGCACGCGTTTTTGGACCGGGTAGCGACATGTGATGGATCACTTTGTTTAAGGCTCGAGTGATCGCCGCCTCGTCCAGTCGGCGCGGGAAGTGGGGAAAAGTCGTGCAGTCAAGGACGAGTGAAGCGGGAGAGCGCGTCGCCGTTCATAGTGCTCGTGCCTCGCCTTCCCGCTACGTCGAGTCCTCTTAGCATATGTGGCACAAGATGGCCAACAACTGCCCGTGAACTGGTGTTACCCAGCTGCATCGTTTGCCGGCCACATTGTGAATCTGCTACGAAGTGTTTGAGTCTAGAAACCGGACGCGAACTGTTCATGTAGCGGCATTTTGTTGGCATAGGAGAAATGAGGTATATGAGTGCGATTCGCGCCGCGATGCCCGCGTCACGGCAGCGCCCCTTTGCGGTGATTTTCTGGGGTGGGTTGTTTGCGGGCGTATTCGATATCACTCAAGCTTTTATCGGATTCGGCTTACTGGGAGCGACGCCGTACCGGATCCTGCAGCACATTGCCGGTGGAATTTTGGGGACGCGTTCTTATCAAATGGGATGGGTCTCCGCTGCGATTGGTCTTGGGTGTCACTTCACTATCGCGTGCACTGCCGCGGCCGTCTATTACATGGTAAGCCGTAAGATACCTGTGCTCGTCGAACACGCTGTTTTCTCAGGACTGCTATATGGCGAAGCAGTATTCCTGTTCATGTACTTTGTCGTACTGCCACTCTCGGCTTTAGGTCCGGCTCGGTTCAACATAGCGACCTACATTACCGGGCCCATCGGGCATCCTCTTCTAGTGGGACTCCCGATCGCCTTTTCCGTCTGTCGCTTCGCAAGCCCGCTAGAGCATGCTTCTTGACGATTAATTCCACATGATGCACCGATCCGCAGTGCTTTCGAGGCAAGAGCGACGCCCACGTAGGCAAGGCTCTCGAAACCAAACTAACCTTGGTTCAGATTTCGTCCGCGTGGAACAGCCGGGAAGGTGCTCCGCACGGACGAAATCGTTACGTGGAATTGCAGATCAAGAAAGCAAGGACGAACGGCGAACGCGCCAAGCTGTCAACGTTCCAAAACCCTTGCGACAAAATGGCCGAGGCAATCGTAACGACGGAGGCAAGCGAGGACACGTCGTCAAGGTTCGTCCCGATCCAGCTTGTCGGGTACATCGTCCTGACGCGCCGTCTCCCGAGCAGGTCGAACGGGAGCGGGCAGTGGAACGCAAGCAAATCTAGAGGGAGAAGCTTGCGATTACGACCCGCCATCGGATACTGGCGACCGTCTTGCAACGGACTTCGGCTCCGTTGACGAAGGCGCGTACGCTAAACGGAAGTGTTCGAACTTGAAACGGAAACACGTTGTCGGGAAAACTCTCCCTCCGGAACTGCCGTAAGCGCGCAAAAGATGTGGTTGCATGTTGGACGGCATCAAACAAGCCGTCGAACCAGAAGTATTGTCTGGTCGTCTCTCTGCTCTCCGTACTCTCGAACCCGTGCTCTGAGTTCCGCTGAGATCTCTCGGAGTTCGTTGTTTCGGGCGCTCTGGATGATTTCTTGTATACCGGCCATTCCAAACTCACGACCCTTGGAGTCGAACGTTTCTGTGAAGCCGTCACTGACGATCGCAAGGATATCGCCGCACTCAAAGCGAAGCGTACTTGAAGTAAAATCTTGATCTGGCAGAATTCCCAACGGCAGGTTTGAAACTGAGCACTGTTCAATCCTTCCAGCAGATGCACGGTAATGCAAAAGCGGAACGTGTCCTGCAGATGAGAATGCTAGATCGGGACTGCCATCCCACGCTGCATAGGCAAAGGTAACAAACGTGTTTGGTGTCAATAACGCCTTGTTCATATCGGAAAGCAGCGCCGAGTCGTGTGCCCGCGATGCCTCCCACATGCGGACAGCGCCTTTTGTCATGCTCATGAGCACCCCGGCGGGAACTCCATGCCCAGAAACATCTGCGACGTAAGCGAACCAGCGACCGTTCGCCGCAATCACGTCGACAAGATCTCCCCCGACAGTTCCGCTCGGGAAAGAAGCTCCGAAGAATTCAAATTTCACTGGTTCTGAATGACAGCTCCGGCACAAGGGAACGGTGAATTTCAGCCGCTAGCCTGATTTCAGTATGCGCGGCGAAGAAGCGCTTGCCTTCCCGCTGGAAAAACAGAAGAAATAACACGTATCCACAAATGAAAGAGATCAGGACGCCGGCAGCATCCACCCGTAGTTTGTCCTTGAATGCCGCAGCATCCATCGCTAAGGTCGGCATATTGCTATACACGCGAACAAGCAGCCAAAGGGCGGGGACTTGCAACACCCCAAAACAGGACCTCACCACGACGTTTATGGTCAGCTCGCTCACGGTGGTTTTCTGAAAGTTCAGGCTGTCGAAAATGAATCCGAGCGATCCAAATAGACAGAAAACCCCCGCGAGAAAAATAAGCAAGGAACTATTCGGCAACGTTTTCCAGAAAGTTGCGCTACCCGTCCAATTCTTCCAGTTCATGCGTCACCGGCCCATCGCTTCAATTCCGCTGCAGTGTTGATCGTGCGGAGAACAGAATACGCAAGCCGACACGATCAATATAAAGCATGATGTGATGATGAAGATCGTTGCGCAATCGTCCGTCAGCGCGGCTGTACTTGCGGAGACCGCATCGGCATAGATGGTGTGGAAATCGGGAGAGGTGCCAGCCATCCAGTAGTGAGGTGCCTGTCCTTCGGGCGGCACTCCTTTCTCAAGGTAACGAGTGATCCTTGCATAGCGGGCAGCAAATAGCGAAACAAGCATATCCAACGTGTGCTGGTGGAAGCCGCGAAGCTGGCGCCGAAAGAGGACCATGATCTGGGCAGAAAGCATTTGGATTTGCGTAGACAAAACGCACGGCACTCTGTGTCACAGCATGACCTTACCCCCATTCACATCACGCACGTGGCCCGTAATCCATGAAGAAGCATCCGAAGCCAAAAACAGCGCGGCCGCGGCCACGTCTTCTGGTGTGCCGATTCGCCGTAGCGGCAGCTGTTCGGCCACCTTCGCTTGCATGTCAGCGGACATAAACTGTTCAATTCTTTCGTTCCGGACGATAGATGGCGCTATCGCATTGGCCCGAATACCGAACGGGCCGAGTTCCAATGCGAGGTGGCGCATGAACATGAGAGTTGCGGCCTGCGCCGCTCCGTATGCTGCGGACCCCAGGGACACTGATCGCCCGGCGGTCGAACTGATGAGAATGATGTTTCCTCTACCTCTGGCTTTCATATCCGGCACAAACGTCTTTACGGAAAGAAACTTGCTATTGAGATCGGAATCCAGTGTTTTCCGCCATTGCTCTTCAGTTATGTCGAGAACTGGAACGGGATTGCCCATGCCACCTGCGAACGCAGCGAGCACGTCGAGAGTTCCGAAGCGCTCGTAGATGGTGGTCCGCAATCGGGCCAAATTCGTGGCAGATGTTACGTCTGCGACAATACCAAAGCAATCTCCACCCTCACTTCGAATCGAATGCTCAACGCGGCCGATTGCCTGCTCGTCACGGCCGTTCACAACTACGTTCGCACCCGACCGAGCAAACGCGCGTGCAGTCTCTGCGCCGAGCGCCTTTGATGAGCCAGTTATGAGAACCATCTTCCCTTTTAAATCGGAATAACAAGCCATCGCATCCTCCTCATACACTGCCACCAAGCAACCTGCTCATCGCAGCAGCAAGAAACCCAGGCACAGAAAAAAGACGTTGTTTATAACATGCATAAAGGCGGTGTTGAGAGTGGACTCGGTTCGAATGCGAATCCAACCCGTGAACACGCCAAACACAAAGGCGTAAGGCATGGCGATTTGGATAGATATGCATTGCGGCAAACAGGACTGCCGCGACGACAATCGCAAGGAGGTCGGGCAAATGATGCCGGAGCCACTGAAGCAGGGCACCACGAAAGAACAACTCCTCAAAGAGCGGAACCAGGAGACAATTGTAACTACGGGACCTGTGTAGCCATATGCAGCAGAGCACTCGCCACCTGCCTGCTGATCGATCAATAGAAACAGCTGCTGTCCGATCAGCCGGTCAGTCCAGTAGTCATACCACCAGGCGATCGCGTAAGCGAAGCAAAGCTCCCTTGCCCGCCTCTCAGCGGGAAGCGGATAGTATTTCCGCCCTCTGGAAGACGTCGGGATCAAGGAACCAGCCCGCCGGCAATGAATCGCTGCAAGTGACCGGAGTAGACGCCAGTCCGGAGGCCTTCGAAAAGTATGCTCCAGGTAAGCGGGTGTTGCATGTTGCGACGCACGGATTCTTCTTGCAGGGCAACTGTGAGTCAGCAGCGCAAATGGAATCCGATCCGAGCAAGCGAGATGAAAAACTCCTGAATGCGACCGCCGAGAATCCGTTGTTGCTATCAGGCCTGGCATTTGCGGGGGCAAACCACCAGAGTCCTACGAACGCAAATGAGAGTGACGGCATTCTGACCGCAGAAGAAATCGCAGGCCTGAACCTGGAAGGTGTGGACTGGGCGGTGCTTTCCGCCTGTGACACGGGAGCCGGAGAAATCAGAGTCGGCGAAGGAGTTTTTGGCCTCAGACGTGCGTTTCAGGTCGCTGGAGCGAAAACGGTGATCATGAGTCTCTGGCCGATTGAAGATGAAACCGCAGGGCGCTGGGAGGCTGTGCGCACCGCTAGTCTGCACATTCTGAGGCAGCGCCGGGCAAAACATCAAAGCACTCACCCGTTCTATTGGGGAGCATTTATTGCAGCAGGTGAATGGCAGTGATTATGCGGTCGCCGTTTCTAAGGTTCGCCTAAGAGCAGGTGTGCCGTGAGTGTGTCCTGTGCTTTGAGATCGCAATCGGTTACTCCCCTGGTTTCAACGTCACCGTCGTCTGCTTCCGTGCGGGCTTGGTTAACGGCAAGTTGTTGATCTCTCGATCCATTAGAAGCTGAAAACACTTCAAGCGGACTAACGGCCGATAAGCCATCCTTTCCACAATCACCCAGTTAATGCCTGCGTTATGCATCCGGCAGTGTGTGCGTAGTGTGCCTCTCTTTGCGGGCCAAGGAGGGAATCTCTATAGCTCGCAAAGTTGGCCAAATCATCGCACGCGGCGATCGCAGATGGCTCATCAGACATTGGCTCACGCTATGGACGACTGGGCGATGGGCATTGGCTCTGACTCCACCAGCGGCACTCGCGCCTGCCGATATTTCTCGTTTCGCGCGTCTGGAGCACAGGCGATTGTGGGGTGGAGACCCAATAGGCACCGTCAACGGCACGGGCATTTACACCGGGATTGCAACTTCCGGACACTTAAGTTAAAGTGCGCTATCTAACCGTCCCTTCCCCCGGTTATTCAAGAGGAGAACTGTGTATCCGGCGGGAGCGCCATGCGCTCTCATGGCAGTGATGTTGCGCCTTGCGTGTGACCTTCATATCCAAAACCGATTACGTGTTGTGGCGGGCCTGTCCGAAGAATGCATGGTTGCGAATTCATCGGCCCGAAATTTACTACGCCACGGAATTAACCGAATTCGAGCAATCGGTCATCGACATGGGGATTGAAGTCGAGTGCGTAGCGCGCAGCCTCTTTCCCGAGGGCGTTCTCGTCCCTGGCAGCAAAGCGGAAGCTCAAGAAAATACCGCGAGGTATCTTGCCGTAAACACCGGGACCTTATTTCAGGCTGCATTCGAGCGAGAGCAACTGCTGGCGGCAATTGACGTTCTCGAGCGGGACACATCCACCGGAGAGTATTCAATCTTTGAAATCAAGTCCTCGACGAAAGCAGAAAAAGAACACCTCTACGATCTTGCTTTTCAGGTGATACTTCTTCGCCAGCACAACCTGCCCATCCGGCGAGCTTCGATCATCCACCTTAATCCTCATTACATTCGAAAAGATGATCTCGACATTCAGCAACTCTTCCTCACCACCGATCTAACAGCTGAAGTTGACCAGCTATCAGAAACCGTCGGTCGAGAAACGCAAGAAGCGAGAAATTATCTGCTCAATGAAGCGGAGCCCGATGGTCCATGTTCATGCATTTACAAACCGCGATCGAGACACTGCACGACCTTTGCATACTCGAACCCGAAGGTTCCCGCTTATGGCGTTCACGATATCGCCCGTATCGGTAGCAGCCCGAAGAAACTGAAGGAGCTGGTTGATCAAGGCATTTACGAACTAGAAGAGGTGCCTGAGGATCTTAAATTAACTGCTGTCCAAAAGGCGCAGCTGCGGGCCTATCGAACGCGCGCTATTGTTATCGACAAGCAAGCGATCTGCTCTGAACTCGAGGATCTGAGCTACCCGATCCACTTCATCGACTACGAAACCTTTGCCCCGGCAATTCCGTGGTACCGCGAATATTGCCCCTACGATCAAATTCCTTTGCAATACTCCGTACACATTGTAGGCGCGCCCGGTGAAGAACCGATCCATCGGGATTTCCTGCACGCCGGAACCGATGACCCGAGCACTGCCTTCTTTTGTTC
>WNGK01008894.1_pt1 | contig 10379 bp, 7 predicted proteins | sample 5400601 | NCBI WGS metagenome assembly WNGK01 (sample SAMN13153376, study PRJNA577476) | soil metagenome | isolation source: 60 cm soil or saprolite under Garry oak tree replicate 1 | place: USA:California | collected 2016-06-15 | reverse complement strand
ATCTACCCCGACCAGGTGTGCAAAAGCGCGCACATCCATCTCTCGCTGGTCGCGTATTCACTGAACCCATACTCCAAAATCCATTGTTCCCCCGTCTCGTAACATGCTCTTTTCTCTCACGCGAACAGTCCACCTCAGGAGAGCGAACGCCGATGCGCTCTCCAACGTTTTTCACTGCAAAAGGTGTCCCGTTCCCCTATTATACGTTATCTGTCTCGGAAAAAGCAGCCTTTCTCCCCCGCCATTCTCTTTGCTATCCACTTGACAAGAACGTGCGTTCTATTCTACACTAGAAGCATAACTGATTGTTGTTGTTGTGCATCGCTATCTTTCTCTTGGGCATCGCTTAGAGACGTTGCCTTCCCAGGTACAGCAGAACAGAAGCATGAGATGGTAGGAGAACGGTGTATGATTGCTACCCCATACCACCGTTTGTCAGGCGTCTGGCGTGCCTTTCTCTATCTGGGAGGCGCTCGTCGAGAGCAGAGGTCGTGGTGATGCAGAACCAAGTTACTCTTCTACAGGGAGGAGACGATGGAATGCAGTGATCCCGAGGGAGTGCTGCCTGAAGCGCAGCGCCGTCTTTGCCTTTTAGGGCCAGCCGCCACCGAAACGTATGACTATCATCGCCTCAAAGCGCGCGCGGCTGAGACGTATGTTCCTCTCAAGGTCTTGTGGGCCTGGTGGCAGGCCTATCACCACCAGGGTATGGTTGGACTCACCCCGACCGATTGGATGCCATGGACTGAGCTGCCGTCCAAGACACAGACGGTGATTACCGAACGGCTGACATTGCTTCACGATCTCGTTCATGCACGCGCTCTACCAGACGAGTGCGACCTTGACGAATACGTCTCAGCGCTGGCGAAGCGAAACCAGTGGTCTCTGCGCACGGCGGAACGCTGGGTGCGCCGCTATCAGGTCGGCGGCTGGTGGGGCTTAGCGAAAACCCACGATCCGGCAAAAGCGACGCGCGAGCAGAAGGCGCAGCGAACGCCTGCTCTTGGAGCTCTCGATGACCCTGCGCTTGAAGCAACCTTCCATCACCGCGAGTGCCTGGGAGACCTCGCGACGAAGCCAAAGGCGTCGCGCGCAGAGGTTGAGGCGCAAGCCAAGAAGGTGGGCATTGCGCCAAGTACCCTCTGGCTCTATCTCAAACAGTACCGTGACGCTGGCCTCTCAGGGCTCGCGCCCAAGGAGCGCTCGGACAAAGGCGGGCACCACAGGATTACCGATCAGATGTACGAGATTATCCGGGGCGTTCGCTTCTCTCAGGTGAACAAGTCTGTCCGCTCGGTGTATCAGGCCGTCTTTCAGAAGGCCCAGACGCTGGGCGAACCGGTCCCAAGCGAATGGCAGGTACGCAAGATCTGCGCGGAACTGTTCGAGCCAGAAGTCTTGCTGGCGGACGGACGTGACGATGATTTTCGAGATCGCTACGAGGTGACCATGCGCATGGAACACATACGACGTGCGAGTTTTCTCATTACCTATCAGATCGACCACACTCCCGTGGACGTGTTGGTCAAGGATGAGCGCAGTGAACCCTACCGGACGAAAAGCGGAGAGGTTCGCCCCTGGCTGACGACCTGCATCGATAGCCGATCCCGGCTCTTGATGGCGGCGGTCTTTGGCTATGATCATCCCGACCGCTATACGGTGGCAGCCGCCATTCGAGAAGCGGTCTTAACATCAGAGCAGAAGCTCTATGGCGGCAAACCGCACGAAATTTGGGTGGACAACGGCCTCGAATTGCTCTCGTACCATGTCTACCAGCTTACGCAAGCGCTGCATATTGTCCTGCACCCCTGCAAGCCGCACCGGCCACAGGAGAAAGGGATTGTGGAGCGCTTCTTTGGCACGTTGAATACTCGTCTGTGGGCAGACCAGCCTGGCTACGTTGCCTCCAACACCGAGGAGCGCAATCCCCATGTCAAGGCCAAACTCACGCTCTCAGAATTGGAGGAACGTTTTTGGACCTTTATCCGGCAGTATCACCAGGAGGTGCATAGCGAGACGGGGGAAACGCCATTGGAGTACTGGGAGAAGCACTGTTATGCGGAACCCGCAGACCCTCGAGACTTAGATATGCTGCTCAAGGAGCCTGACGACAGGGTCGTCGCCAAGGATGGTATTTACTACCGGAACCGCATTTATTGGCACGCTATGGTACCCGACCTGGTGGGCAAGCATGTGGAGGTTCGCGCGGAGCCCATCTACCGAGCGCCGGATGAGATCGAGGTCTTCCTGGATCACCAGTGGATGTGTACGGCCAAGGCAACCGATGCGCAAACCATCACGCAAAAGGATATGGGAACGGCGAAACGCGAACAGAAAGAACATCTCCGCCGCGGCATCAAGAAGGCGCGTGAAGCGGCTGAAGCGGCTGATCGCGAGATTGCCGCCTTACAGTCCAAAGATTCTGACTCCACCCACCATCCTGGAGAGAAGGCAGCGGCTGATCGGGAAATTGCTGCCCAACAGCCCGAAGGTTCTCTACCAGAGACACCGCCTCCATCGAAACCAAAGCGGAGAGAGAAGGCCGCTGCTCCGCCGAAAGCTAAGACACCGCAAGGCGATTTCCTGGAACGCATGGCAGCACGTGAGGAAGCACGAAGAAAGCGAGAAGGCGCATGACCACCAATCCATTTGCCGAAGATCATTTGCCAGAAGGCCAGCCCGTCATTGAGACGAAGAATGTCAGAAGATGCCGATCGTTTATGCGGCTGATCACAGACCCCGAAAGACGTTCACCCACGATGGGGGTGATTACCGGGCTTGCGGGTGTGGGCAAGACCATCGCCACCCAGTACTATCTCGACAGTCTTGCCCCACACGCGCAGACCGCGTTACCCACCGCTGTCAAAATCAAGGTGATGCCTCGTTCCACCCCGCGTGCGCTTGCCAAAACGATTCTCGACAGCCTGTTGGAGAAATCTCGGGGAAGCAACATCTATGAGATGGCTGATGAGGCTGCAGCTGCCATTGAGCGGAACTATATCAATCTGCTTGTCGTAGACGAAGCTGACCGGCTCAACGAGGATAGCTTCGAAGTATTACGACACCTTTTTGATAAGACCGGGTGTCGTATCGTCCTGGTCGGACTTCCCAACATCATGAGTGTGATTGAGCGGCACCAGAAATTTTCCAGCCGTGTGGGGCTCCGCATGCCTTTCGTCCCACTGGAGTTGAAAGAAGTGCTGGATACCGTCCTCCCAGGGCTGATCCTTCCTTGCTGGACCTATGATCCAGAGAATCCTGCTGATCGCCAGATGGGGACAGCGATCTGGCATAAGGTCAATCCCTCCTTACGGAACCTGTACGGTCTGCTGGCAACCGCCAGTCAAATGGCAAGAGATGAGGAACTCTCATCTATTACGGCAGCTATCATTGACGAGGCCTATATCTGGATGATGACCCAGCAGGAGCAGTATTACACAGACACGCCGAATCCTCCAACAGAGACTGAGGCCAAAGGTTCACTTGAACGCGCCTCCGAAGAACGGCATAAAGCGAAAGAGAAGACGAACAAGTCATGACGAATCCGTTCCGCTCCACCTCCGTTTTCAATCTTCCACTGACTTTGGAGGTCTGCCAACAGATACACGCCGTCGCACTCTTGCATGTAGCACGAGGCATGGAGATGGATGCGGTTCCAGGAAGCGTTCCTGTCGCCTGGCTGCGCGAACTGGTGCATCGCTTTGGCACGGAGGTCTGCCTGATGCATCCCGCGGAGATCGAGCAGCGCTTTCGCGGGGTGACGCTCTCTGTCTATCAACGGATTGAGGCGCTCTATTGTTCCCGGTTGGCGCGGAGCATCCAGATGATCACGCGAATCCTCGACGCCATGGCACGATGCGAAAACAGGCCGAGGGTCCATGAAGAAGCCGTCTGGGCCATCTGCCTCTACCTGGAAGAGCGGCGCCTCCAACAGACGAGCGTGACGACGGAGCAGCTCGATGCGACGTGGTGGATCGGCGAAATCGTTCCAGGCGCGCCTGCCACAACAGAAGGCGGGGATAAAGAAGACGCCTCACGCTCTGTCCTCGTGGGCGTCATCGATGTGTCCCATGCGCGCCTGCTCGCCTCTCGGCAAGGCGCGCATGGGTCCGAGGCCGAACTCTCTGCACTCTCACTCTATGACGCTCTGGTGAATGCGCGTCATCCACACGCACTCGGAGCAGGCGGACTGGTCTGGCAGGTGCCAACCCGCCTTGTCGCCACAGGGACGCTTTCGGAAGCGTGCAAAGCCTCGTGCGCCTCGCTCGGCATAAGGATAGAGCGCGCCTCGTCCCCTGCGCCGCTCATTGAGGATCTACAGCAGTTGTGGACGGACCTGTGCACGCGTCTCGCGGTCGCGCCTGCCCGCTGGACGGTCGTCTTCGATAGCGCGCTCAACAGAGCCTATGGAACGAGTCCGCTGCGGACGAGAGAGGAGGCCGACCACCGCTTTGGGCACTTGACCGGGTACCAGAGCGATCCCGCCGGTCTCGTTCCGGCACTGCGGGCGCTCCTTCCGTTGCATGATGCCTCTATTAGCCAGGAAGGAGAGGTCCTCTATGACGGATTGCACTACGCTGATGACCTGCTGTCGAACTTTCCTGGATCGCACGTTGCGGTGCGGCAGTCAGAGCAAAGCGAGGCAGCGATCTGGGTCTACCTGGATGGAGAGATTCTCTGCCAGGCTATGGCTCGTGAGTTAGCGCGGCGCGATGGAAGCTACCGGTCCCATCGACCGGGGAGGTGAAGCATGTCATTTGTCGCGCTCCTGATCCATCTCAAACCGGTGTCCACCAGACTTGCTCCCTCGTGGGACGAGGTATGGGGAACTGGCGAGGCCATGCTGCGAGAACTGCGAGCCGCTGTGTCTGCACCAGATGGAACAGATCATACGATTCAGGCAGGCTGCGCACAACCTGTCCCGCTCACACCCACACTGCTTTTGGATGAACATCACCGGCTCCATCTCAGGGTCACCGCACTCGAAGAAGCAGGTCTGCTGTCCGTTCCACCTCTCTTGGACGCGCTCACCGTGCATGCACCGCTTCAGATTGGAACCCGTCAGTATAGCGTTGAGGCAGCAGATCTTTCGCACTCGGCATGGGCAGGACTTTCCACCTGGGCAGACTTCCTGGCTCCTCCTTTCGGGCAGACGATCAAGCTGCATCTGGGCACGCCGCTCGTGCTCCTGCCGGATGCTGGCGCAGCCGGAGAACAAAGCTTCCACTTTCCTAGCCCTCGCCCACTCTTTGCAGAGCTGGCACGACGCTGGCAGGAGCTTGGTGGTCCGCCGCTGCCTGTCGGATCTCGTGATTTATTGCCTTTGCTGGAAGATGGAAGCATCGTTCTGGCTGATTACCGCTTGCGCTTATCGCAGGTCCTGCTCGACGGGAGGCTCCAGTTCGGGTTTCGAGGCTGGATCTGCTATGAGTATCGCAGATCCGCCTCTGCCGCGCGAGCGACGCTGGCCGCACTCTCACGCTTCGCCTTCTTCGCCGGAGTAGGCGCCTTCACGGAGTTTGGCATGGGTGCGACACGAACCGCCATTGGATAAGGAAGGAGGAACTATGAAGTGGTGCGTGGTCAAAACGGGGGCAGAGCTGTTCGATCTGCTGCACGCCTATGGATTAGGGATTCTGCTCGCGCACGCGTGCGGGCAGCCGGTAGAGGTCATGAACACAGGCTGTTCCTACACCCTCGCGGGACACGTTTCCGCGCAGCCTTCCGGGCCTTTTGACCTCGTAGATGAGGCGCTGGCGCTACCGACTCCACAGGAGGTAGAAGCCGCCCGGCTTCTTGATGCCGGAGTCCCGGTTCCAGTTGCTAATCTTGATGGCCTGCTCACGGTCCTCTTTACGACCCCTGGCGCTGTGCGCGCCCTGTCAGTGGCAGACCTCTTGTGGAAGGCGCGACGTGACGACTCCGTTGCCGAGCGGGCCATCAGGAAAGCGCGTCTCGCTCTTGCCCGGTGGAAAGATTTCGTCTCCAAGGAGCCATCTCACGGCACAGAAAGCTGGTTCGAATGCGTCCTGCGAGACTACGATCCCGTCGCACCCGCCGTCCCAGTTCCCGCAGACGCTCGTCCAGAACGAGACCTCTCGCTGGTGATGATGCTTGATCCATCCTTCAGCTACTCAACGCACAGGCCGAGAAGCGATGGGCTCGTCTCTCACAAAACGCAGGTAGCCATCCGGGGAACGCGCTTCGCCGTCTTGCTCGCCCAGGTCGGAGCGGCGCGTTTCCTACGCGCTCAACGCGTGGGCGGTGACCTGGTCAATTGCTATGTGCCAAAGGCCGACAGGATCAGACTGGACGGGGACACGCACTTGCCCTTGCTTGGCGGAGCTTCCACCGAAGCCTCCCAGGCGGCGCTTGTCCAGTGGCTGGCCTATGCAGGCAGCGCCGTTCACGTGGCGCACGCGCGATGGACCGGGCTGGCTTATCAGACCATCCAGACGCAAGGGACACAGCAGTCGATCCCACGAGGGCAGGGCTGTCTTGACCTGACCTGGCTCGCATCGCTCCCAGATCAGTCCCGGGAGCCGCTGCGCTCCTTCTGGTGGTCGCTGCTCGCCCTCTCGCCAGAGCGCCGCCCATGTGAGGTCGATGCGCTTGTGGATGCTCTCTCTACCAGGTCGCAGAGCAGGTGGGAGACCCATCTGCTCGAGGTGGCAAGGCGCATCCACGCCGCGCCAGCAACGCTTCGTTCGTACACGCTTGCAGAAGTGAAAGAGGTAACCACGCATATGCAGACATCATCTCCCGCGCTCCTCAAGAAAGCGCTTGAACAAAAAGCGGGGACGCTGCGCTTCGGACAAGCGTTGCGGCTCCTCGGCGAGTTCAATGCCGCCGCGCTCCGTGATCTGGTCGAAGACCTGGAAGCGGTCACGACGCTTGACCACTTGATCTCCGTGCTCGCACATGCCGTCCAGGCATGCCAGCTGGCAGCCGCGAAAACCAGGTTTATGCTGGTGCCAGACGAAGATGATCTCGGCCCCTTGCTGACGGACGTGGAACAGTCGAGCCCTCAGACCATCGCCCGCTTCCTGGTATTGCTCTCGGCCTTACGCTACCCGCGCCTGACTGAGCAGCAACAGGATATGGGACGGCTCACACGGCTCGTGTTTCTTCTCACGACCGCGCTCGCAACGCTCCTGCCGGTTGACGAAGAGGAGCAAAGCGCGCCAACCCTCGCCTCATCCGACCAGATGGTGCGAGCGCCCGAGCAGGACATCATTCCTGCTGTCAATAGGCAAAAAAAGGAAGAGGACAATCATGCATGAACAGACAACGTCTCCGGTCTACGAAGTGTCGTTCAGCGTTCGTGTGGCGTGGCAAGCGCACAGTCTGAGCAACGCAGGCAACAACGGGTCCAATCGTCTCTTGCCACGTCGTCAGTTGCTCGCCGATGGCACAGAAACCGATGCCGCGAGCGGCAATATCGCCAAGCACTACCACGCCGGATTGCTCGCTGAATATCTTGAAGCCGCGGGGAGCCCACTCTGCCCTGCATGCAGAACGCGCGACGGGCGCAGAGCGGCGGCGCTTATCGAGCAAGCGGCGTACCGGAACCTCAGCATCGACCAGATTGTGCGAGACTGTGGGGTGTGTGACACCCACGGCTTCTTAGTGACGGCCAAAAACGCGGCCAGCGATGGAACGACAGAGGCCCGCCAACGACTCAGTAAGCACTCCCTCATTGAGTTCTCCTTTGCGCTGGCCCTTCCAGAACACCATGCAGAAACGGTTCAACTCATCACCCGTTCTGGTGACACGAAAGAAGAGGGACAGATGTTGATGAAAATGACCGCTCGTTCTGGCGAATACGCGCTGTGTGTCCGCTATAAATGCGCGGGGATTGGGATGGACACGGACAAATGGAAGCTGATCGTGGACGACGAACGGGAACGAGAGCGCCGACACTGCGCCACGCTCAAAGCGTTACGAGATGGTCTGCTCAGCCCACAAGGAGCGCTCACAGCCACGATGCTGCCGCATTTAACGGGATTACGCGGAGTGATTGCCGTCTGCACGAGCACAGGACGCGCCCCGCTCTACTCGGCACTCGAGGAGGACTTCATCCCACATCTCTCAGCTTTGGCGAGCGAGTCATGCCGCATTTCCACGTTTGAGACCATTGAGGAGTTCCACACGCACATGCGCGCCCTGATAGAAACGACACGGCCAGCCCTTCCTGCCGCATGGGAGCATCATGACTGATCCGCTGTATGCAGGATCAGCACAAGCCGTGCTGGTACAAGAAAAAGGAGCCACACAAACGATGGAGATGTCATCCCTCACCTGGCTACGCGCCGACTATCACCTGCCCGCAACGTATTCCTGTCGTGTTCCTATGAGTAGCATCACCAGCGCTTTGGCGCTGCCGACACCGGGTCCAGCAACGGTACGTCTGGCGCTCATCCGCACCGGCATAGAAGCGTTCGGCGTCGAGTATGTGCAATCGGTCCTCTTTCCACACATCTGCGCGATGCCCATTCACATTCGCCCGCCAGAGCGTGTGGCGCTCACCGCTCACGTCCTGCGTGCCTATAAAGCGGAGGAAGACGCCCAGGTGAGCGAAGCGCCAATCGTCCGCGAGATGGTCCATGCGCAAGGACCGGTGAGCGTTTACCTCCAGGTCCCCTCGCACCTGCAAGAATCCTTCAGTTCCATCCTGCGCATGATTGGGTATTGGGGACAGGCCAGTGGGCTTTCGTGGTGTACAGCAATAAGCGCTGGCGCTCCATCAACCCAGGAGTGTGTGGTGCCCCTCCGTCTCCTTCCAGGGCATGCCCCGTTGCGCCCTTTCTTCTCCAGCATTCTCTCAGAGTTCCGCAACGGATCAGTGACCTGGAAGGAACTGATGCCCGTGGTCGGAGAAAGGAAAGCGAATCCGCTGCGTATGGATATCTATGTCTGGCCGCTGATGCTCACAGAACACCATGGGAGCGGGAAGCTCTTTGTGCGCACACCATTCGGAGAACTGGGGAGCGATGTGCCCAACAAGGAATAATTATCCGCTCACACGTGTGACAAGAGCCTCACCCGCTTCTGGGTCAGGAAGTTGCGCTACCACCTGATCATACACAGAAAACAGGGACAGATCTGCCGGGTCAAGCTGATAACTATACTATTGAGCGGCGAGCTTGCGCGCGAGGGGCTGACATTGAGTCAGAAGCGGAATCAGTGAAGAGTCGTCCCTAGGGTATTCTTTTTTACCTCCTCTTTTCTCATAGGAGACTCGCGATAGGCATCATTTCAAAACACAGAAGCAGTGGATTTCTCTCTTTAGTTGCTGTTGTCTCTCAGTTTTGTGTGTACAAAACTTCAACGGCGAGGTGCCTCTTTCTTCTTTCGCAGACTTGTTACTCCTGAAGACAAAAATGGTCATTGAGCAAAGTGATGATCAGTTGAGAACGATCTATCCCTTCAGTGAGGCGTTTCAGTGTAGGAGTCAGCTTCACATTGACGCGTACCCGGTTCTTTCTTGGGCGCCCACCTGGATGTTTCGATTCCCTCTGATGCCTTCCGATTTCCTTGGGCTTTTGCGATACGTCTGCTTGTGGCCAGTGCGGCGCATCTACTTGTTCAGGTTCCGTTGGGTGCGGCGCATCTACCTCCGGGTAGAGGTCATGATAGAAGCGCCAATTATCACGGTAGTAGGTCTCACCAAACGTCGTGAGACGTATCCAATAGATGGGCTGGCTCTCATCCCAGGTGTGACCAGAGGATTGATACTCGACCTGTTTCCAGGTTTTATAGGTTTCAACAAGCGCGGCAGTTTGATAGTCTTTGAGCCGTTGCCACGTCTTCGCGCTGATATTGCCATACCAGCCATGCCCTGCATCTGGAAGCCCATTGGGACGATTCCTCCACAATGCGCCCATGGCTTTCCAATGCCATTCTCGAAGCTGCCCTTTCGGTAATGGTTTTTCCCGTGGCACACCGAGGGCCTGGCGGACGAGTTTCCGACCTTTCGCCGTCATCTGAGTAGCCAGGAAGCTCTCTCCAATCTCTTCCCCATTCCTTCTCTTTTGCGTGTACCAACAGTCAATCAAGCCACGTCTTTCCAAAGCCTCAAAGGTCGAGCCGGTTCCTTCATCCAAGAGATGAAGAGAGGCGAGTTTCATTTTGAGGGAGGAGTATTCACCATAAAAGATCCCATATTCTATCCAGCGCCATTCGCGAGCCGGGCGAGGATGCTCTCCACGAGACCAACCGCTGCGTTCGTCCTTTTCCTGCTCCTGGTCAACCTCATAGATAGCCACGAGATACTGCTGTTGCCGTTCATTCAGTTCTTGCCATAGGTTCATCATAGGATTTCCCTTCTTCTCTCTTTTCAAAACCTCGCTTTTCCCTAAGTTTTGTGTGTACAAAAC
>WNGK01023190.1_pt1 | contig 10380 bp, 11 predicted proteins | sample 5400601 | NCBI WGS metagenome assembly WNGK01 (sample SAMN13153376, study PRJNA577476) | soil metagenome | isolation source: 60 cm soil or saprolite under Garry oak tree replicate 1 | place: USA:California | collected 2016-06-15 | reverse complement strand
CCCCAGGCGCATGAGGCCACTGGTTTGGGCGAGCCCTTGAGCTCGACCAGGCACATGCGGCAATTGCCCGCGATAGACAGCCGCTCGTGGAAGCAGAAGCGCGGGATCTCCGCGCCCGCGGCCTCGCAGGCCTGCAGCAAAGTGTAGTCCGGGGGGACGTCGATCTCTTTGCTGTCGACGATCAGCTTGGTCATGCCGCCTTGGTCCTCCGTTCGCTCATCACGCGCACCGCGCCGCCTTCCACAGCCGCGCCGCCGGCAAGCTTTCCCAGCCGAAGGCGTAGTCGCTCGGGCCGTGCTGCTGCAGGTGCCCGAGCCGCTCAATGGCGTCCTGCACCGTGGGCCGGTGTCCGGCCGTCACCCACCACATCACGAAGTAGCGCTCGTTCATCTGCTCAAACCACTCGTGGCGCCGGCCGTAGAAGCGCTTATGCACGGTCTGCCAAACGAACCGCTCGAGCGCTTCCACGCTGTCCCATACCGACAGGTTAATTGCCATGCGCGGGTCTCCGGCAAACGGGCGAGTTTCAATCGCGCTTCCGCTGTCGTCCTGGTAGCGCCAAACAAATCCCGGGCTGCGTTCGGCCAACCCGTTCACGAGCGCAAGATTGTCGATGAATTCCGCCATACGCGGATCGGCAGCCTCATGATGCAAGCGGCCGATATTGAGCTGCGCGAGGTGGAGCGCTGTCATGGCCTTTGTTACTCCGCCGCCACCGGGATCGGTTCCGGATGCGGATCTGCGCTGTATTCGCTGATGCGCCGCTCGATCTCCGGGCGGAAGTGGCGAAGCAGGCCCTGCACCGGCCAGGCCGCGCCGTCTCCGAACGCACAAATGGTGTGGCCTTCGATCTGGGTCGTGACCTCCATCAGCATGTCGATCTCGCGTTTATGCGCGCGACCTTCCGCCATGCGGCTGAGAACCCGCCACATCCACCCCAAGCCCTCACGGCAGGGCGTGCACTGGCCGCAGCTTTCGTGCTTATAGAAATAGGAGATGCGCGCCATCGCGCGAATTATGTCGGTTGATTTGTCCATGACGATCACGGCGGCCGTGCCGAGGGCGGATTTGAACTCGCGGCATCCGTCGAAATCCATGAGCAGATGTTCGCATTGGTGCGCCGGGATGAGCGGCATCGAGGAGCCGCCGGGAATGACCCGATGCCCGCGAACCATGCAGCGCCACGCCGCAAAATGTCCGGCACCACGGCGATGGATTCGACGTTGTTGACCGTCGTCGGACAGCCGTAGAGACCGACATTGGCCGGGAACGGCGGCTTCAGGCGAGGCTGGCCCTTCTTGCCTTCGAGACTTTCCAATAGCGCCGTCTCCTCGCCGCAAATGTAGGCGCCGGCGCCGTGGTGCACGATGATATCGAAGGGAAAGCCGTGGACGTTGTTCTTGCCGATGAGATTGGCGGCGTAGGCTTGATCGACAGCCGCCTGCAGGCGCTCGCGCTCGCGGACGAATTCGCCGCGGATATAGATGAAGCAGGTATTCGTGCCCATGGCGAAGCCGGCAATCAGACACCCCTCGACCAGCAGATGCGGGTCGTGCCGCATGATCTCGCGGTCCTTACAGGTGCCGGGTTCTGACTCATCGGCGTTGACCACGAGATAATGCGCACGGCCGTCGGACTGCTTGGGCATGAACGACCACTTCAACCCTGTGGGAAAACCGGCCCCGCCCCGTCCACGCAGGCCCGAGGCCTTCACCTCGTTGATGATCCAATCGCGCCCCTTCTCGAGGATGGCCTTGGTGCCCTCCCAGGCACCGCGCGCGCGCGCCCCCTCAAGGGCCCAGTCGTGCAGGCCGTACAGATTGGTGAAGACGCGGTCCTTGTCCTCAAGCATCAGGATTGCCTCTTCGTCGAGGCGTCGCCGGCCAGGAGCTTGGGTATCGCCGCCTGGCGCATATTGGCGGGTTCGCCAGCCTTTTTGGCGGCGGCATCGCTCAAGGCCGGTTGCTGCGGTTGCTCGACGTTGCCCCGCACATAGAGCGCGGCATCGGTGAGCGTGGTCGGTCCACCGACCGGAGCCGAAAGCTGCCGGGCGACCTGGGGACCAGGCTTAACCGTGTTTCCGGCCGCAAGGTCGTCTAAGATTCTAGTGAAGCTCTCCGGGACAAGATCTTCGTAATAGTCATAATTGACCTGCGGCCCGGTGCCGTTGAAAGAGCTGATTTGTGCCACGGGCCCGTTCACGCAGGCACCGAGGCATTCGACCTCGATCCAGGAGAGCTTCCCGTCGTCAGTCACTTCAAGAGGCTCGCCGATCCGCTCGTGGCAGAGCTTGATCAGCTTATCCGCGCCACGCAGCACACAGGGTGTCGTGCCGCAGAGCTGAACGTGGAAGCGGCCCACCGGGGCTAGGTTGAACATCGTATAGAAAGTCGCGACCTCGAGCGCGCGGATCTTCGGCATTGCAAGGAGATCTGCGACGTGCTCGATCGCTTTCTGCGGCAGCCAGCCGCCAGCCTGCTCCTGCGCGCGCCACAGAAGCGCAATGACGGCGGAGGCCTGCTTGCCTTCCGGATATTTCGCGATCTCGCCCTTGGCCCAATCGAGGTTCTCGACTGTGAAGGCGAAACTTTTGGGCTGAATTGCGGGATCGGCGAGGCGACGCACTGCCATCAGCGATCGACCTCCCCGAACACGATATCGAGCGAGCCAAGTATCGCCGAGATGTCGGCGAGCATGTAACCCCGGCAGAGAAAATCCATCGCCTGCAGGTGGGGGAAACCGGGCGCACGGATCTTGCACTTATAGGGTTTATTGCCGCCGTCGGCGATGAGGTAGACGCCGAATTCCCCCTTGGGGGCTTCAACCGCGGCATAGACCTCGCCCGCAGGAACGTGAAAGCCTTCGGTGTAGAGCTTGAAGTGATGGATGAGCGCCTCCATGGAGCGCTTCATCTCGGCGCGCTTGGGCGGGACGATTTTGTTGTCGTCGACTGCGACGGCCCCCCGCCCTTCGGGCGCGCAGAGCTTCTCCAGGCATTGCTTCATGATCTTGATCGACTGCCGCATCTCCTCCATGCGGATGCAGTAGCGATCGTAATTGTCGCCGTTCTTCCCGATGGGAAGGTCGAAATCGAGCTCGGAATAGCATTCATAAGGCTGCGCCTTGCGCAGATCCCATGCCGCGCCCGATCCGCGCAGCATCACGCCGGAGAAGCCCCACGCCCAGGCATCGGAAAGTGTGACCACGCCGATGTCGACGTTACGCTGCTTGAAAATACGGTTCTCCGTCAGCAGATCCTCGAGATCATCACAGACCTTGAGGAAGGGATCGCAAAACGCAGCGATGTCGTCGATCAGCTTCGCCGGCAGGTCCCGATGTACGCCCCCAACGCGGAAATAGGCCGCATGCATGCGGCTGCCGGATGCACGCTCATAAAATCCCATGAGCTTTTCGCGCTCTTCGAAGCCCCAGAGCGGAGGAGTGAGCGCGCCGACGTCCATGGCCTGCGTGGTCACATTGAGGAGATGCGACAACAATCGTCCGATTTCGCAATAGAGCACGCGGATGAGCTGCGCGCGCTTGGGTAGGCTAAGGCCGAGCAGCTTTTCCGCCGCCAGGCAGAACGCATGTTCCTGATTCATTGGCGCGACGTAATCGAGCCGGTCGAAATACGGAATTGCTTGCAGATAGGTCTTGTGCTCGATCAGTTTTTCAGTACCGCGATGCAATAGCCCGATGTGTGGATCCACGCGCTCCACCACCTCGCCGTCGAGTTCGAGCACTAGCCGCAATACGCCATGCGCCGCGGGATGCTGCGGTCCGAAATTCAGGGTGAAGTTGCGCAGCTCGGGTTTAGCCGCGGCTGTGATCGCTGTATCGGTCAACGCCAATCCCTATTCGCCAGTGGCTATTCGCTATTTATCGGGTTTGCCGTCGCCTGCCTTCTCGTCGCCTGGCAGCGAGTAGGCTGGACCTTCCCACGGCGACAGGAAGTCGAAGTTACGGAATTCCTGCGTGAGCCTGACCGGCTCGTAGATCACACGTTTTTGCTCGTCGTCGTACCGCAGCTCGACAAAACCGGTGAGGGGAAAATCCTTGCGCAGCGGATGGCCCTCGAAACCGTAGTCCGTTAGCAGCCGGCGCATGTCCGGATGGCCGGTAAAGAGCACGCCGTAGAGATCGTAAGTTTCACGCTCGAACCAGTTCGCGCCGGGAAATACGCCAATGATCGACGGCACAGGTGTCGTCTCATCAACCTCCGTCTTCACGCGGATGCGCAGATTCTGCTTGGGCGACAGGAGATGATAGACAACGTCGAAGCGGCGCTCGCGGCCTGGCCAGTCGACCGCGGTGATGTCGATGAGGCTCCAGAATTGGCAGCGCTCGTCGTCGCGCAGAAACCTGACGACCTTCACGATGTCATGACTGATCGCGCTGATCGTCAGCTCGCCGTTTGCAACGAGATGGCCCGTGAGCGAATCTGCAAGCGCGCCGGCGATGGTCTCGCCGAGTTTGTCGAGCCTATCATCCATTGCGTGAGTTCCATCAGCGCTCGATCGTGCCGGTCCGGCGGATCTTCTTTTGCAGCAACAACACGCCATAAAGCAGTGCCTCGGCCGTCGGTGGACAGCCGGGGACATAGATATCAACCGGCACGATGCGATCGCAGCCGCGCACGACCGAATATGAGTAATGGTAATAGCCGCCGCCGTTGGCGCACGAGCCCATCGAAATCACGTAGCGAGGCTCCGGCATCTGGTCGTATACCTTGCGCAAAGCAGGCGCCATCTTGTTGGTCAGCGTCCCCGCCACGATCATCACGTCCGATTGCCGCGGAGACGCGCGCGGCGCAAAGCCAAACCGCTCCGCATCGTAGCGCGGCATCGACATCTGCATCATCTCGACCGCACAACAGGCAAGCCCGAAGGTCATCCACATGAGCGAACCGGTACGCGCCCAGGTGATGAGATCATCGCTCGCGGTGACGAGAAACCCCTTGTCGGCAAGTTCTCCATTCAATCCGGTGAAGAAGGGATCGTCCGCGCGCGCGGGTCTGCCGGTGCGCGCATCAAGAATACCTTCTCCCGGCGAGGTGAGCGTGCGCTCTAGTCCCATTCAAGGGCTCCTTTGCGCCATTCATATATGAAGCCGACGGTGAGAACGCCAAGGAATATGATCACCGACCAGTACCCGTAGAGACCGAGATCGGCAAAGGCGATGGCCCAGGGAAAAAGGAAACTCACTTCCAGGTCGAAAATGATGAAAAGGATTGCGACGAGATAGAACCGCACGTCAAACTTCATGCGGGCATCGTCGAAGGCATTGAACCCGCACTCGTAGGCGGAGAGCTTCTCCGGATCGGGAGCCTTATAAGCGATCACGAACGGTACGAGCAGAAGGGCGAGACCGATCCCGAGCGCCACCGCGATGAAGATCACTAGCGGCAGGTAATCCAGCAATAGTTGGTTCATCGGCGACCTCACCTCCGATGCTCCGGCCCCGTACGGAAAGCCCCTCCCCGCCCTGCACCCAAGGTGCCGTAGGCGCTCGCGAAATCGCCTTCAGATCGGATCCGTTCCAAGGACGGGCGCGAGGAGGCTTAGCGCAGTGCACAATGCGAGGCAAGCAGCCGGCCGCCCAAAGCGTGGCTTTGACGGCAGTCCGAGTGCGAGCGGTTCGGATTTGCCCGTTGAACTACCGACTGCGGGCATGAACCGAACCCGTTGGCTTTGATCCATTCCGCCCATGCGAAGCTCTGGGCTCGGCACCGTCCCCGCGCTAGGCTTCGCTGCAAAGCACGATCAGTGTCCTGGGAGAGCGGCATGCAACGCAAGGTCATGGTCTCATGCGCGGTCACGGGCTCGGCCGACACGCCCGGCCGCAACCCCGCGGTGCCGGTGACACCCGCGCAGATCGCACAATCCGCGATTGATGCCGCCAAAGCCGGCGCCGCCATCGTTCATATCCACGTGCGCGATCCGAAGACCACTCGGCCGAGTATGGACACTTCCCTCTACAAAGAGGTTGTCGAGCGCATCAGAGAAAGTGGCAGCGACGTTCTGATCAATCTGACCACCGGCCCGGGGGCGCGGTTCGTGCCGGGCGATGATGACCCACTGAAACCAGGCCCTGGCACGACCATGAAGACGCCGGCCGAGCGCGTTAAGCACGTCGTCGCGCTCAAGCCCGATATCTGTAGCCTCGATATGGGCAGCATGAATATGGGCCCGCACGTTTTCATCAACACGCCCACTTACCTTCAAGCCATGGCAGTTGCGATCCGCGATGCGGACGTGCTGCCGGAGCTGGAAGTGTTCGAAACCGGTCATCTCCTCCTGGCCAAGCGAATGATCGAGAACGGCCACATAAAGCCGCCTGGCATGTTCCAGATCTGCCTGGGGATCAGCTGGGCGCAACCTGCTACCCCCGAGGCGATGACCTATATGCGAAGCCTCTTGCCGGCGGCGGCGCCGTGGTTCGCGTTTGGTATATCTTTGCATCAGTTTCCCATGGTCGCGCAGGCCGTTCTGCTTGGCGGCCATCCACGGGTCGGCCTCGAAGACAATATTTATCTCGAGAAAGGCAAGCTCGCCCCGAGCAACGCCGCGCTGGTCGAGAAGGCGGCCAAAATCGTTGAACTGCTCGGTGACGTCGTCGCCACTCCGGAAGATGCGCGCGCAATTCTCGGGCTCAAAGCGCCGCATTAGGCGGTTCGCGTCAGGAAGGCGGCGGGGGCTGGGTCTTCTCGTCGATCTCCTCGAGATTGATGCCCTTCGTTTCGATGGCATAGCGCTGGGTGACAAATGCGCCCACGAGGCTGGTGCCGACCAGAATCAACAGCAGAAGATCGGTGCCGATGTCCTTAAGCAGGATTGGAAACAGAAACGCGGTCAACACCGCGCCGACCTTGGCGAACGACGCCGCGAATCCAGCTCCCCTGCCGCGAATCGAAATCGGAAACACCTCCCCCGCAATCAGGTAGGTCATGGCGTTGGGACCGATGTTGGTCATGAAGCTGAACATCATGAACCCGGCAAAGAGCAGCACAGCGGATGGCGTTCCGCTGACGTGAAGCGATAGCGCCGCAAGCAGCAGGCCGACGGCGCAGCCGATGAAGCCCAGGAGCTGAAGGCGGATGCGGCCTACGCGATCCGCCAGCAGCACGGCGAAGACGATTCCCACAATCAGCAAGATATCGATGAACGCGGCTCCCTTGGTCGCTAGGATGTCGCTCTGAATGAGTTCGGCGGTATTGCGCGGATGATCGACGCGAGCGCCGACGAGCGTCGCCAGGATGGTGGGCGTGAAGATGCCGATGCCGTAAGTGCCGAGGTAGGATGTCGCTCTGAATGAGTTCGGCGGTATTGCGCGGATGATCGACGCGAGCGCCGACGAGCGTCGCCAGGATGGTGGGCGTGAAGATGCCGATGCCGTAAGTGCCGAGGTCTTGCAGAAACCAAGGCACCGAAGCGAGAATGGTCCGGTGCAGATTTGTGCCGTGAAACAGCCCGGACCAGGACGATTTCCCGGTGCGACCACTACCGGGAGCCCCTGGGTACTGCAGAACCACTTCTTTCGGGTATGGAGGATCGCGCCGTAGAAGCCGCTCCGTGGCCGCCTGGGCCTCCTCGATGCGGCCGCGAAACATCAACCACAGCGGGCTCTGGACGATGAAGAAGCGACCAATGAGGACCGGAACCGCCAGCACGATCGTACTTGCATACATCCACCTCCAAGCGCCGACGTCGGGATTTTCAAACAAGATCAAGAACCCTAAGGCCGTGCCCAGCAAGCCGCCGACCGCCTGAAACCCGAACGCCGCTAGCACCATTCGGCCGCGAATACGGCTCGGAATGCTTTCGGAAATGATCAGATGGGCGGTCGGATAGTCGCACCCGAGCGCAACGCCGACGCCAACAAGCGCCGCCACCGCGATGAGATAGGCGGGACTGAGCGCGAGAATCGCGGTGAAAAGGCCGAAGAGAACCATCTCCGCGATGAACATCTGCTTTCGGCCATAGCGGTCGGCCAAACCGCCGAGAAGCGTGGCGCCGATGAGGATGCCGAACAGTGAGGATGCGGCAACGACGCCTTTCTCCGTTGCCCCCAGTGCGAACTCTTTTCCCATCAGCGGCAAGGCTACGCCGGTGGTGAAAACGACCATGCCTTCGAAGAACTTGCCGGCAGCGGCTAAGCCCCAGATCAGCCACTGCATACTCGTGATGGGGGAATAGCGAACCGGCGTCGCGTCCGCCCAGCGCGGAGTCTCGTCGATGTAGCCCTGGACGGTCCTACCGGCTGCTCCACTGCGTCTCCGCGGCGTGCTGTCCGAGGTCATGGCGTGAAGCCGCAGAGAATTCACCGAAGAGGCGAGAGATGATACGGTGGGGAGAGAAGCCTAGACCCGCCGATATGATGCTTCAAGCTGCGTCGGCCGCGAGCACGATAGAGCCGCGCCAACGAGACTAAAACCCAGCGAAAGCTTCTTTGCAGATTGGGCACGGAAGCTTACGCGCTTGTCGGCTGCGCGCCTTCGGCTTTAGCTTATGCGGGAGCGAGCAAACCACGACGGGCGCCCATGGCGGAAGAGACAGCGAGATTGGCCGACTACGCGGCGAGTTGTCGCTACGAGCATATCCCGCCGGACGTCGTTGCCCGCGCCAAGCAATGCATCACGGACACGGTCGCCGCGGCGATCTTCGGTTGCGGCCTGCCCTGGAGCCGCATCGTTGTGAAGTTTGCGCAAAAGAACGGCGCTCGCGGCAACAGCCGCATTCTCGGACCGGACGGAGGGTGCGTGCACGCACCGGCGGCGGCGTTGGCCAACGGCACGCTCGCGCATGCCTTCGAGATGGATAATCTGACCTGGCCAAGTACCGGCGTGCATCCTGGCGCAACGCTGCTGCCTGCGGCACTCGCGGTCGCGCAGGAGCGCGGACAAGGCGGCAGCGAGCTCATCACGGCGATCGTTGCCGGCGCCGAGGTCATGATCCGCATCGGCCGCGCGACTCAACATAACAACGAGAGTCGCGGCTTTCATGCACCCGGCACCACCGGGCCTTTTGGTGCCGCAGTCGCCTGCGGCAGACTGATGGGCTTCGATGCCGAGCGCATGCGAAACGCGCTGGGCATTGCAGGCTCGCTCGCCTGCGGATTGCTGGAATTTGCACGGGCGCAAAACGGCGCCATGGTGAAGCGTCTTCATCTCGGGCGCGCGGCCGAGAGCGGCGTGCTCGCGGCTTCTCTCGCCGCCGACGGGTTTACTGGTCCAGCGAGCGTGCTCGAAGGCGAGTTCGGCTTCCTGCGCGTATTCTGCGGCCCCAACTTTGATCCGCACGAGCTTACTCGCGGGCTGGGCGAGAGTTATGCCACGCGTTCCATCATGTTCAAGCGCTTCCCCTGCCACATCACGGCGCATACCGCGGTGCAGGCGATATTGGATTTGCGCGCCAAGCACGGCTACGCAGCCGCCGATGTCGTGTCGATCCACATCGGCGGCAGCGAAAAGATGGCACGGGTCAACAACATCCCCTCCCCTGCCGACATCATGATGGCGCAATACAGCGTCCCCTTCTGTGTCGCGCTCGCTCATGTCCGCGATCCCCGCGATCCGCGTTCCTTCGATGAAAGCGCCTTGCACGAGGCGCAGATCCGCTCGCTAGCCGAACGCGTGAGGGTCACGGTCGCCGAGAACCGTCCGACGCCGCTGGCAACGCATGTCACAGTTAGACTCAAAGACGGGCGCGTGCTTGCGCGCTCCGTCGCCGAGTTCAAGGGAACGCCGGAGCAGCCGCTTGATCGAGGGGAGTTGCGCGAGAAGTTCTTAATGGTGACCCGCCACTGCCGCGCCTCAGCAATGGAAGAAACGTTCGATCGCCTGCAAAATCTGGAGCACGAAACCGACCTCGATTGGATCGGCGTTTGCGGTTAGAGGAGATTGAAGCGGTCTTAGGGGGCGAGACGTGCTGCGTGGTCGCTTACGCGAAACTGGCGGGAGCGACGGGGCTCGAACCCGCGACCTTCGGCGTGACAGGCCGACGCTCTAACCAACTGAGCTACGCCCCCGCGGGCGCGCTGCGGAGTTAAATACCGGGTACCGCCGAGTCAAGGCAGCGCCCGAAATGGCCCGCCATTACGGCCAGATCAACGGCTGCGCCTCATCGACATGTGCTTTCAAGCCCCGTCATTGGCCGCTTTTTGTGGATTGGCATTGAAAAAACCCACATTTTTCGGCAATAAGTCATGGTCAGACCGTATCCGAATCGTCTAAATGCCACCGTCGAAGCGGGCTTTTGACGACACTTTCCCGCAACCAGGAGGGCTAGCCATGGCAGCGAAGAAACCGGGTGCACAGGCAACAGTGACCCTGAAGCATCTCGCCGCGAATCTCTCGGAATCCCATGAAATGTCGAAGAAGCA
>WNGK01025131.1_pt1 | contig 10381 bp, 7 predicted proteins | sample 5400601 | NCBI WGS metagenome assembly WNGK01 (sample SAMN13153376, study PRJNA577476) | soil metagenome | isolation source: 60 cm soil or saprolite under Garry oak tree replicate 1 | place: USA:California | collected 2016-06-15 | reverse complement strand
CGGCAGCCGCCTCGAAGGGCTTCTTCCATCCATCAGATAGATCGCTGCGGCGCTTGAACGTCGTGGATATAGAACCCTCCGTATCGCGTGTCGTCGAAGGTCGCGCGCTGAGGCCGGGAGGCTATTGCCATATGTTAGCCTCGATCGTTCAGACGGCTTGAGGTCTGGTTACTGATCGTGCCGGAGTGTGTTTTTCGACTCCGTGTCTGTTTGTTCTTGGGGCGGGTGGTGCGCGGAGCGCCCGGTGTGCCCGGGTGCGCACCGGCTCCGACTGCGCCGGGCTGTGCCTCCTTCCGCGTCGCAGGGGCGGTCTGGCTGGTCATGCGGGTGCTGGCAGGGCGCAGAGCCGCTGCCAGCAGGTGAGGAAGGCGTCCTTCCATGGCCAGCCGGGGCTGATGGCGAGGGTTCGCTGCCGGGCGTGGCGGGCCAGCCGGGCGGGCAGGTGCCAGATCCGGTAGCTTCTCTGAACTTAGAGATGATCATGGTTCTAGGTGAGGCGGACGGTGGCCTGCGGCGTGTATGAAGGCGCTGATCGCGAGCGTGAGGTTGTGCTCGTCGAGGCCGGTGAGGGCGTCACGGAGATTGACCGGCAGTCCGGCGGCCAGGCTGGCTGCGAGGCGGAAGATCCTGCGTTCCCCGCCGGAGCAGGGCAGGGTGCCGGTGTCGAGGGCGGTGGCGGCGGCGGTCCAGTCGATTGCGGCGTGCGTGGCCTCGCCGCCGGGGCGGCCGTGCTCGCTGGTGGTGATGTGCCTGGTGAAGTCGTCGCGGTCGAGGAAGGTGCCGTGGCCGATGAGCAGTTCGATGGCGGCCTCGTCGGGGTAGATGCCGCGTGCGCAGGCGCGCAGGGACCGTGCGAGCGGATGCTGAGGTGCCGGGCGGCCGTTCACGGGTCTTCGTCTTTGCTGTCCGGCTGGGCGCCGGAGGCGGGGGCGCTGCGGGTGAAGGCCGGCATGCCCAGGTCGGTCACGGCGGGCTGGCGGGCGATCCGCGCGTCCAGCGACTGGAGTTTGTCCGTGACCGTGGCGAGGGAGACCCGGAGGCCTTCGAGTTCGCCGAGCCAGCCCTGCGCCGTGGCTTCGGTGACCCGTGCGGCCAGGCTGTCGCGGATGAGGATCAGGCGGGGCCGCTGGGCGGGATCGATGCGGAGCAGGGAGCATCGTTCGCAGGCCATCTCGTGGACGCAGCCTGTCCCGTAGGCACGGCCGCAGTCACCGAGGGCGACCCGGCGCCGTTCGAAGTGGCCGAGGAACTCCTCCCACTCGGCGTCGGTGGGCGTGCGGTATTCCTCTGCCGGGCGCAGCTGGCGGCGGCGCGCGAGGAACGCCCGGTGACCGGTAATGACCTTCTCCGGGTAGACCGTGTTGTAGCCCATGGTGGTGTTGAGGTTCTTGTGGCCCAGGATCAGCTGGCAGATGTGCGGTGGCAGGCCGTTCTGCAGCGCCTCGGTGGTGAAGATCCTTCTCATGTCGTGGGGAGTGAAGGTAAGCGGGCCGCCGGTGCTGGCCGTGAGGCCGGCCGCCATCGCGGTGTCCTCGATGCGCCGTTTTATGTAGTGGCGGCTGAATGGCCGGTCCTCCGCGCCGGCGCGGCGCTGGAGCAGCAGCGGCGACGGCGGGTTCCACACGCGCTCGAGCGGATCGTAGGCCGTGACCAGGGGGACGGCCCCGGTGCCCTGGCCGCGGACCCGCGCGATGACGACGGCCAGGACCTCGCTGAGCTCGGGCGAGATAACCAGCATGCGCTCGATGTCGGTTTTCGACGGCGCGATGTGCAGGAGCGGGATCAGCTCGGCACCGGGCAGCTGGTAGCGGACGAGGCTGTGATGGGACAGCTCGGCCAGTTCCTCGATCCGGATCCCGGAGTGGCGGAGCAGCTCAATGCTGGCCCATGCCCAGAACGCGTGTTCTTCCTCTTCGGTCAGGTTCCGCCGTTTCCCGGTGCCGCGGTCTTCGGCCCAGATCCTCGGGCTGGGATCTTTCAGGATGGCGCGCGCCAGGGTCTGGCCGGCGGCGGTGAGCTCCTGGCCGGGCGCGGCGGCCGCTGCCGCCGCCAGCCGGGACGCGGCCCCGGCGAGTTCCCTTTCCGCGGCGGCGATCAGCCGGGGCAGTACGGGCAGGCGTTCGCGGGTCCGCTGGTCCGTGCGTGACTTGCGGCGCCTGAGCGCCTGCCGGTGGGTAAGGTCGCCGGGGCGGACCGGGCAGGGGACCGCCCACTGCGCCCACCGGGACGGGTCGGCGGCAGCCCACTCGGCGATGTCGAGGTAGAAACTCCGCACTATGGTCAGGTGATCTACCGCTGACAGGCGCGGCACCCGGGCCTGCGTGCGCTCCCCGCCAGGTCCCGTGGTCTTGACCGTGCGGGACTGCATCCGCTGTTTCCACGCCACCGCCACGTCCGGTGCCAGGTTAAGGGAGCCGATTCCGGGGTGATGGGTTTCCAGGTCCTTCCAGAAGAGCAGGCCGAGCTGGTAGGCCAGGCCGTTCATCGTCACGTAGTCGATGCCGGGCCGACGCTCGTTCAGGTAGTCGACCAGCAGGTCCCGGACCGGGCGGCAGGCCAGGTCATAGCGGTCGATCAGCTGCCCGGCGGACAGCTGGCCGCGGACGCGCGGGTTGAGCATCCCCGCCCTGGGCGGGGCGCCCGCCGGCAGGAAGCCCGCCGCGTGCAGCAGCTGGTAGAAGTACGTTCCTCCGTTATCGGAGTCTCCCTTGGCACGGGCACGGGCCTCCAGCAGCTCGAGGCAATCCCCGACGGTGACATCGCCGGCCATGCCGCCCTTGACGGCCATGATGACGGCGACCTGGAGCATCGCCCGGCGGGTGGTGGAGACGCTGACAGATGCCGGCCCGGCGGCCTCCTGCAGCGCGGCGAAGCCGGCAGGATCCCGGACGCGGGCCATGTCAGCGGCCAGATGCGCCGGCGTTGCCGAGGCCAGCAGCCAGCCCAGGTCCGGCCGGATCACGTCGCGGCCGATCAGCAGTCCCAGGGCGCCGCCGAGGCTGCGCCATACGGACTGGTTGCCGGCCGCGATCCGTCCGGTGTTCTTGAGGTGCAGCTCGGCGATGTCGCGCCAGTCCTGACCCGCTGCGGACCGGCAGCCGGCATGCCACCGGTCCTGCCAGGTAGCGCCAGGCTGCGTCTCCAGCCAGTCCAGCATCCGGATGATCCCCAGCCGCCGGGAATAACGGGACTGATCGTTCTCGACGGCTGCGTACGGACAGGTCATCGCCTCGGACACCACTGTGCCGCGGCTGGCCTGGGTCGCCGGCCAGCTAGCGGCGACGGTGCGAGGCGGGAACTTCTGCCACAAGGCGGCGGCCTCGGCGGACAGGCGGCGAGCTCGCGGTGCTGCGTCCTCCGCGCCCGCCGCCGGGACCACAGCGACGTCTGCCGTTATCACCGTGAATCCCCGAACAATGCGTCCAGTGCCTCAGGCCGGTAGTGCAACCGGGTCCCGGATGGCTCCGGCATCGCGTCCTTCGCCGCGGCGCGGCGCTCGTAGTGGGCCAGCACGTCGCCGATGGCGTCCTGCGGCGTCGTGTTCAGATAGAGCTCCGTCGTGGACAAATGCGCATGGCCCAGGATCCACTGGACATCGGTGAGCGGTACCTGCGGGTCCCGGGCCAGCCGGTAGGACGCCGAATGCCGCAGGTCATGAAGCGTCCAGTTCGCTCCCAGAACCTGGTTGGCCCGGCCGAACATCGCCCTGGCCGCCGGATAGGACAGCACCCGGAACGGCCGCCGCAGCGTCCACCACACCGGATCGGCGGGACCAGCCGGCACCAGGCCATGCACCTCCTGCTGGTAAAGACGCAGCCACACGAACGCGTCAGGCGAAGCCGGCAGCTGCTGGACTGCCCGCGCCCCCTTTCGGATCACCGTGATCAGCTGCTGGCCCGGGGCGATCCCGCCGGCCAGCACGCCGAGCAGCTCCGATGCTCGTGCCCCGGTCGAGATCCAGAACGCCAGCAGCGCCCGGTCCCGGTGCGAGCACAGAGCGGCGAACAGCTCATCGAACTTGCCGTCCGGAATCTGCCGCGGGATCCGCTGAGCCACCCGCGGCCGGAACAATCCGGCCCGCTGCCCGTCGAACCGGTCCATCGGATTGTGATGCGCGTGCGTCCGGCCGGCCCTGGCCAGCGGGAACGGATTCACCAGCGGTCCCGTCCCGGCCTGCAGGTGAAAGTCGTAGAACGACCGCGCCACCGTCTCGCCGTGCGCGACCGTCGCAGTTGCGAACTGCGGCCCGGGCGGCGACTTCCCTGTCACGCGGTTCGGCACCGAAACGCCCGGACGGACCCCTGCCGCGTCATCATCACCACGCCAGTGCCGGCGAGCCGGCTTGCCAGCGACCTGCACCCACCGGATGAAATCGCGTGCCTCCACCCGCGTGGCCTGATCCCATGGCACCTCAGCGGCCCACAGAAACCGGAACCACCGCAACAGCGCCATCGAATACGACCGCTGCGTGGCCGCCCCGCCGCCCGTCCGCACGCCTGCAAGTCGGCGAGGAACACCATCACTGGCGAGACCGGCTCACCCGCAGGATCGGTCAGCCGGTACGGCTCGAACGGATCCTCTGTCGCCTGCACCGCACCCACCAGCGGCACCGTCAGCCCCGCCAGGCCCAGCGGCCCATCGTCTTCGATCATGACCCCGGACGCTAGAACCGACGCAGGCAACCCGTCCCGGGGACCAGGGAACCCGCACCGCTAGTTCAGTTAACAGGGCGGGTGCTGCATGCCGCGGCCCGCCTGGTCCGCGGCGGGCGACGGCGCCGCCTGAAAATCCAGGCCAGCTGGCCATGGGCCGACGCGATCACGGCCGCGTGGCAGCGCATCGACGCGCTCCCGCAAGCCCCCTGACCAGCCCCAAGCCGTCCCTGCAACCCAGGAAGGACAACCGCGGGGCCCGTGGAACCCCCGGACCCGGCCCGCCAGCCGGGCCACCGTCATACCCCGACGCTAAAATCGCCGTCACAAACGGGGCCAGCGACGCTCAGCGCCAGCCATCAACCCCGATGAAAGATCAGGGTTAGGCAGACGATGGTAGACGCGCGCCGCGTTCTTGGCCATCTTGACCTCGCGATCTCGTCCTGCAAATCAACGCCGGTCACCTCGGCGAGGCCCAGCAGGTAGATCGCCACGTCGGCCAGCTCTTCGCCGAGGTCTTCGCGGCCCTTGCGCCAGGCGTCGAACGCTTCGGCCATCTCGCCCTGTAGCAGGCAGAATTCCAGCGGGACATCGGTCGTATTGAACCCTTTGGCAACTTTGTTCTGCCAGGCTCGCTTCTGTGCTGAGCGGATATCCACGTCCCCTCCTGAGTGTGACCGGGGCGGGCAGCTGGTTCGTTCGCTAATTAAAGAACTTCAATTATCCCGGGCGGGCAATGGTCCTATGGCGGCGTGTCCGACCTGATCTTGACCGGCCCTTCGGAGGTATGGACCAGCCGACGGGGACGAAAATGGCGGTTGGCGGGAAGGGAGTCCGGCGGCTTGACCGGAGATCGTTAGGGATCTAGATGAAGATCATTGAGGGGTCGGTGCGGCTGGCGGCTAGCGATGTTGCCAACTTCCTGGCTTGTCGGCGGCTGACGCAGCTGGACCTGCTGCGGGCGCGGGGGGAGCTGTGGCCGCCGCGGGAGTTCGATGTCGGGTTCCAGGATCTGGTCCGGCGCGGGGAGGTGCACGAGCGGGCCGTGCGGTTCCGCGCGGACGGGCTGGACGTCGTGGACATCAGCGGGGCGGAATGGCTGCCCCCTGGCCTCGAACCCGCCGGATAACACCACAACGCTTGTACTCGTCACGTCACACCGCTGACGCTTGCTGAATAGCTACCCTCGAACATGTACTCCTTGCCGACCTGACCATGGGCAGCCTGCGCCGGGCGGCGTTGAGGGCGTCGTGCTTGCGGGTCAGCTCCTTCTCCTCGGCAGCAGCCGGCGCCTGGCCTCGAGCCACTGCTCGCGCGACACGACATCGGGAAGACCTATCACGCAACCTCCTGTGATCGGTTCAGAACTTCTGACCGTCTTCACAGGGACGACGAACCGGTGAGACAGGAATGGACGGCCGGAAGCCGAAATCCCGTGGACGGTAACGTTGCATCAGCTAAGCAGTCCGGCCTCCACATCTTCGGCTATAAGTTCGTCTCGCTCGTCACCACCGAGCCAGTGAGCTTGGCTGCCTGCCGGGCCCAGCGTTACGGCGAGCACTCTGTCCATGACCTCGGCCACAGAGCGGAGGTGGCTGATCACGGCTACGAGCCGACCGGTTTCGGCCTGCCTGCCGAGGGCGTCGAGAGCTTCCGCTAGCGAATTCGCATCGAGGGAGCCGAAGCCTTCGTCGAGGAAGAGCGCGTCGAGCCGACCGCCCCCTCTCCCGGCAAGCTCCACCAGGCCAAGGGCTAGGGCCAGGCTTGCGAGGAAAGTCTCTCCGCCGGACAGTGTCTTGACCCCCCGAGGAAGGCCGGTCAGCCGGTCGACGATCTCGAACGTTCCCGAGAAGCCGTACCGGTCGCCGGTCATCGAACCGAGGATTTCGGTTGAGATGGCAAGGAGCGTCTGCTGCTTGCGGGTGACGACGTAGGCGATGAACTTGCCGTCCGATAGTAGGCGGGTGAGCTCATCGAGCGCTCCGAGCAGGTCTTGCCCTTGCTCGATCTTGGCAACCAGCTCGGCCACCTGCGGTATCTGTTCGGTCGCTACCTGGATGTCTTCGGCCGCGCGGCTCAGCGTCGAGGACACCTCGATGATGACCTGCTGCAAGCCCTTCTCGTCCGCCACGGCGGCTGTGGCCAGGGTGGCAGCGATGGTCGCAACAGCCTGATCGCGTAGCCGTTTTAGCTCTGCGCCGGACGCCCGGGCTTGGGTGAGGGCCGCGTCGGCGGCGCTCTTGAGCTGGTCGGCCCACTCCGCGTCCTCGGCGAGGCTTCCACCGAACCTGGCTGGGGCTGGCGATACGCCGAGCAGGGCGGCCAGATCGTTCAGCCGTTCCGCGGCGGCCGCGAGCCGGGGAATGAGCTGACCGGCTGGTTCGTCAACCTGTTGCCGGTACTGATCGGCTAGCGTCTCCAGATCGTGGCCAATCTGATCGATCGCCGTGCCAGCCGCGGAGAGCTGGTCATTGACATCGCTGAGCTCCGCGCGCCGAGCCGCGACTCTCGCCGATGCGGCGGCCAGCGCCTCGTCGGTAACCGGGACAGGTACCCGGTAGCTCGCGGGGAGGCCGCCGGCGACGTTTTGGAATGTGGTTCGCTGGGCATCGAGTGCCTCTTGGCGGTTGCTGAGCTGGTCGGCTTGCTGTTCTTGCTGGTCGCGGAGGGCGTGGGCGGTTGCCGTGGCGGTCGCAGCCTGCTGCGCGAGCCGACTCGCCGCGGTGGCCTGCGCGTCGTGCTCTGCCTTCGCGCCGACCGACGCGGCGGTGAGAGGTGCGAGCACGGCTTCGTCGTCAGCCTCGAGGTCGGCTCCTGGAAGGACCAGGTGCAGCTGTGCCATGGCATCGGCTACGTCCGTTCGGGCTTCCTGGGCGGCTTGCTCGGCTCGTTCCACTTCGGCCGACGCGGTGTTGAGCTCGGCTTCCCGTGCGGCCAGCGCCGAGGCTGATTCCTCGGCGGCGCGCTCGGCGGCTCTTTGAGCTGCCTGCGCTTCCGCGTCACCCGGAGGCGGTGGCATGGCGAAGTCCGCAGGCAGCGGACGCTGGCAGATCGGGCAGTCGTCTCCGGGCTGGCATCCCTCCGCGGCGTGCGCAGCCGCATGGGCCCGCCTGATAGCCTCCAGCGCTGACCTGGCCTTATCACGCTCATCTGCATCGGTTTGGGCGCGGGCGGCAGCGGGATCGATTGCTACTGCGGCCTGTGATTTTCTCTCGCTCGCCTCTTTCATCGTTCTTTGATAGCCGGAGAATGTAGTAGCCCAGCTACGGGCGGTCGCCAGACGGGTGCGGGCTCGGCCGAGGTTCTCGCCGGCCGCGGTGGCGTCGGCGCCCAGCCTCGTGGCTTCGGCCTGGGCCTGCTCCGCTTGGGCTCTCAGGGACGCAGCCGCCGCCTCCTGGTCCTCAAGGCGTTCAGACAGTGCCTCCAGGTCATGTGCTTGTTGTTCGCAGAGGGCCGTTTCCCTGGCGAGGTTCGGTAGCTGTTTATCTAGGAACGCCAGAGACGATGTGGCGCTGGCCAGGTCCTCGAGCCCTTCGCCGTCGCTGGCGGCCTGCTGGAGCAGGCCTGCCAGCGAATCTGCCTCCCGGCGATGCAGTTCGCGGCCGACATCGAGCCGGCGGCGCTGGTCCTGGAGCTGAGCAGCGGTCGCCGCGATGTTCGCCAGGTCGGCGCCGGCGGTCGGTAGGACCGTGTCCCGGACCTGACGTTCACGTGCATCGAGGTCGGCGGCCCAGCGGTCGGCGTCGTCCCGCCGGCTGGCGGCGACCGATATCTTTTCGGCCAGATCCTGGAGGTGAGCCAGGCGTGAGCGAGCCTGATCGTGGCGTTCACGAGCTCCGGCCAGGGCAGCTTGGGGGTCGGGAAGCAACGCCGCTCGCTTGACTCTGAGGTCCTCGACTCCGGGACGAAGCCTCCTGGCGGCCAGTTCAGCCTGATCTCGGGCCGCCGCGAGCTGATCGAGCCGGAAGATTCCCTTCAAGATGGCCGTGCGGGCAGCCGGGGTCGCCTGAAGGAGCAGCTGGAACCGGCCCTGCGGGAGTATCACGGTGCGCACGAAGGCATCGTGGTCCAGCCCGATCAGGCGCTTGATCTCGTTGGTGACCGGGACGTCGTTATCGAATCGGACGGACGGGTCGTCGAGGCACTCGAGTTCGTGGCGCCTCTGCGAGCTGGTACGGGAGGCTGACCGGAACACGCGCCACCGGTGGCCTTCGGCGAGGAAGACCAGTTCGACCTGCATGACGCTGACCCCGTCTGAGATGAGCGGCACCGCTGCCCTGTGATCCCATGTACACCCGCCGTAAAGCACGAAGAAAAGGGCCTCGAGAATCGAGGACTTGCCGGCTCCAGTGTCACCCACGATCGCGATCAGCCCGGGATCGCCGAAGTCGATGGTTACCTCGGAGCGGTAACTGCGCAGACCCGACATGCGGATAGTGAGCGGTCTCATCTCAATGTCATCTTCCCGATCGGCACGACTATTTACGAGGGGATTCCGGTGCAGCGGTTGAGATGGATGCCTCTTCAGGAAAGTACGCCGCTTGCTCCATTTCAATGGCCTCTAGCAGCCTGCTGAAGGTAGCCATGACCAGGTCTGCGGCCGCTCCCCGCGTGCCCTGCTCGGCGAGGTAGCCGCGAAAGATTTCCTCGATTCCGGGCTCGGGTCCGGCCGGTGCCGCGGTGACCGCCATACCGAGTCGCCGGTCAGCGGCTACTGGGTAGACGTCGAGGACGACCGCGTCGGGCAGCAGATCCTGTACACAGCTATGCAGGTCGGCGATCGTGGACGGAGAGTGGATGGTCGCCAGAGCCAGGGCCCGGCCCACGCCGGATGCCGCGGTGGCTAGCTCTTCCATGGTTCCTTCGAACCGCCACAGCGGCCGTCCCCCGGAGAGCGGAAGAGACTGGATCTCGGGTGGGTAGCCGGGGCGGGCGTCCACCAGTACGATCCGCTTGGCCTCATCCAGTTCGCCGAAGTCAAGCTGGATGGGCGATCCCGCGTAGCAGCCGGTGACAACGCTGCCCGGAAGATCCTGCGGCTTGTGGATATGCCCGAAGGCCGCGTATGTGACTGCTGGCAGATGCTCCAGGTAGGTGGCGTAATTGTCGCCGACCTGGACCCTGCGTTCGCTGCCGGAAAGCACCGCTCCGCCCACGTACAGGTGGGCGGCGAAGATGGCGACATGGCGCCGGTTATCGAAGCCGTCGAGCAGCCCTCGGGTCAGCGCCTGCTCGACCAGGTGAATCCGGTCGGCATACCGCGCCGACCAGGTCCCGGGCTCCTCGAAGCCGTCCAGCATCCGGTTGGCATGGACGAACGGGAGCGGCGCAAGCCGGATCTCCTCTCCGGCCGCCGTGGGGAACGTCAGGACTCCGCCCTGGTCCGCTGCCCGCGCCCGGCTGGCGAAGTGAATGGGCGAATCCGGTCCGATGAGCTGACTGAACAGCTCGAACAGCGCCGGGGAGTCATGGTTCCCGCACAGGACGACGACCGGAGCCACCACGGCGAGTTCCTGCAGGGCGTCGATGCCGCGGGCCATGTCCTGATATGCGGGCCGGACCACATCGAACAGGTCGCCGGTGTGGATGATCAGGTCGGGTCGGTGCTCGCGGGCGTAGCCGAGGATCTCGGCGATGACGGTGTCGTGGTCCTCGGCGCGCGAGGTGTTGTAGGTGGTCCGGCCCAGGTGCCAGTCGGATACGTGAAGGAGTCTCACAGGCCTCTCCTC
>WNGK01024133.1_pt1 | contig 10381 bp, 9 predicted proteins | sample 5400601 | NCBI WGS metagenome assembly WNGK01 (sample SAMN13153376, study PRJNA577476) | soil metagenome | isolation source: 60 cm soil or saprolite under Garry oak tree replicate 1 | place: USA:California | collected 2016-06-15 | reverse complement strand
GCGGCCCTGCACTACTGCCGCGTCAACAAGCTCAATCGCATCGTCATCGATTCGCCCAACCCGCGGCTGGGCATCATCACCAGCGGCAAGAGCTACCTCGACGTGCGCCAGGCGCTCGACGACCTCGGCATCACCGAGGCCGACGCTGCCGAAATCGGCATCCGCGTGTTCAAGGTCGCGATGCCCTGGCCGCTCGAGCCGGAGGCAGTGCGTCATTTCGCCGAGGGGCTCGAGGAGATCCTCGTCGTCGAGGAGAAGCGGCAGATCGTCGAGTACCAGCTCAAGGAGCAGCTCTACAACTGGCGCACCGACGTCCGCCCGCGCGTGGTAGGCAAGTTCGACGAGAAGGGCGAATGGGTTCGCCCGCACGGCGACTGGCTGCTGCCCGCCGTGTCCGAGTTGACCCCGGCGATGATCGCGCGGGTCATCGCGCAGCGCATGGAGCGCCTGGAGCTGCATCCGCGCACCATGGAAAAGGTGCGTGCGCGCGTCGACTGGATCAACGCCAAGGAAAAGGCGCTCTCCAAGCCCAAGATCACGTTGAACCGGGTTCCGTACTTCTGCTCGGGCTGCCCGCACAACACGTCAACCCGGGTGCCCGAGGGCAGCCGCGCGACCGCGGGCATCGGCTGCCACGTCATGGCGATCTGGATGGATCGCTCGACGTCGACCTACACCCACATGGGGGCCGAAGGCGTGCCGTGGATCGGCCAGGCGCCATTCACGAAAACCAAGCACATGTTCGCCAACCTGGGCGACGGCACGTATTACCACTCGGGCATTCTCGCGATCCGCGCCGCGGTCGCTGCGAACGTCAACATCACCTACAAGATCCTCTACAACGATGCGGTGGCGATGACCGGCGGGCAACCCGTCGACGGGCCGATCTCTCCCGCGCTGATCGCGCAGCAGGTCGCCGCGGAGGGCGTGAAGAAGATCGTCGTGGTCAGCGACGAGCCGACCAAGTACCCATCCGGCTATTTCGCGTCCGGCATCGAGATCCATCACCGCGACGAGCTCGATCGCGTGCAGCGCGTACTGCGCGACACCGCGGGCTGCACGATCCTGCTCTACGATCAGACCTGCGCCGCGGAAAAGCGCCGCCGGCGCAAGCGCGGCAAGTACCCCGACCCCGCCAAGCGAGTGGTGATCAACGAGCTGGTGTGCGAAGGTTGCGGCGACTGCGGCGTCAAGTCGAACTGTGTGTCGGTTGCTCCGGTCGAGACCGAGTTCGGACGCAAGCGCACCATCGATCAGTCCTCGTGCAACAAGGATTACTCCTGCGTCAACGGGTTTTGCCCGAGCTTTGTCACGGTCGAGGGCGGGTCGTTGCGCAAGCCGAAGAAAGCCGACGCCGCGGACTTCTCGCGGCTGCCGGAGCCCGCGCTCGCCTCGACCGCGGAGCCGTACGGGGTCCTGGTGACCGGTATCGGCGGCACCGGCGTGGTGACGATTGGCGCGCTACTCGGCATGGCGGCCCACCTCGAAGGCAAGGGCGTCTCCGTTCTCGACATGACTGGTCTCGCGCAGAAGAACGGCTCGGTGGTCTCGCACGTGCGCATCGCCGATCGTCCCGAGCAGCTCCACGCGACGCGCATCGCCGCCGGCGAGGCGAAGCTGATCCTGGCCTGCGACATCCTGACCAGCGTGGGCTACGAAGCCGTGGCGAAGATGCAGCGTGGGGTGACCAAAGCGCTGGTCAACACCGCGCTGGTGATGCCGGCCGATTTCACGCGCAATGCCGACCTTGAATTTCCGCGCGGCTCGATGGAGCAGGAGATCCGCGACGCGGTTGCCCCGGGCGATGCCGAATTCCTCGATGCGACCAGGCTAGCCACCGGTCTGATGGGGGACTCGATCGCGACCAACCTGTTCATGGTCGGCTACGCCTTCCAGCGCAGCCTGATCCCGCTGTCGGAGGCTTCGATTCTTCGCGCCATCGAGCTCAACGGCGCCGCGGTCGAATCGAACAAGCAGAGCTTCCGCTGGGGCCGGCTCGCAGCGCTCGAGCCCGAGCGCGTGCTGAAAGCGGCGATTCCGCAGGACAAGCCCGAGTCGCAACGCCTGTCGACGTCTCTCGATGAAATTATCGCCCGCCGGGCGGAGTTTCTCACTGGCTATCAGGACGCGGCCTACGCCCGCCGCTACACCGACTTCGTCGCCCGGGTGCGCACCGCGGAGGCGCAGAAGTTGCCGGGAAAGACCGCGCTCGCCGAGGCGGTCGCCCGCTATTACTTCAAGCTGCTCGCCATCAAGGACGAGTATGAAGTCGCCCGCCTGTACACGGACGGCGAGTTCACGAAGCGCGTCGCGGCGCAGTTCGAGGGCGACTACAAGCTCAATTTCCACCTCGCGCCGCCGCTGACCAACAAGCCCGACCCCACGACCGGCGAGCCGAAGAAGAGCAGCTACGGACCCTGGATGATGAGCGCGTTCCGCGTGCTCGCGAAACTGAAGGGTCTGCGCGGCACCGCGTTCGACATCTTCGGCCGGAGCGCTGAACGGAAGCTGGAACGCGCGCTCATCGCCGACTACGAATCCCTCATCGACGAGCTGCTGCCCCGCCTCGCGGCGCACAACCATGCATTGGCGGTGGAGCTCGCGAGCATCCCCGAGCATATTCGCGGGTATGGACACGTGAAGGAGCGCCATCTCAAGGCGGCGAAGGCGAAAGAAGCCGAGCTGGTCGCGGCCTTCCGCGCCGCGAAGCCCGCCGCGGCGTCGGTCGAGCGGGTCGCTGCGTAGCCGCGGCGAACCGTAACGCGCATCCCTGGCGCGGGGCGCGTGCCATAATGCGCGCCCGACCGTCGAGACGCCAATGGACGCACCCTTCGACCTCTCCGGCAAGATCGCGCTTGTCACGGGCGCCTATCGCGGGCTCGGCTTCGCGATCGCAACCGGCCTCGCGCGCGCCGGCGCAACGGTCGTCCTCAACGCCCGCAACGCGGACGCGGTCGACGAGGCGGCGCAGGCGCTGCGCGAGCAAGGCCTCGCCACCGACACGAGCGTATTCGACGTTACCGATCGCGCCGCGGTGCGCGCGGCGGTGACCGTGATCCAGGCCACGCACGGTGGCGTCGACATCCTGTTCAACAATGCCGGCATCCAGCGCCGCGGAGCGCTGGTCGATTTTTCCCAGAGCGATTGGGACGCGGTCATCGCGACCAACCTCACCGCGCCCTTCATCGTCTCGCAGGCCGTGCTTCCCGGAATGATTGCGAACAGGCGCGGCAAGATCGTGCACATCGCCTCGCTCATGAGCGAGATGGCGCGGCCGAGCGTCGTGCCGTATACCGCGGCCAAGGGCGGTGTGCGGCAACTGACGCGCGGCATGGCGGTGGAGCTCGCGCCGCACAACATCCAGGTCAACGCGATTGCACCTGGCTATTTCGCGACCGAGATGAATCGCGCGCTTCTCGACAACGCCGAGTTCACGTCGTGGGTCAACAAGCGCACGCCGGCAGGACGGTGGGGCAACCCCACGGAAATCGCCGGTCTGGCAGTGTTCCTCGCCTCGAGCGCCTCGGATTACGTCACCGGGCAGATGATGATCATCGACGGTGGAATGTCGGTAGCGCTGTGAGCAGCGAGAGGGGAACCCGCGAATGAAATGAGCGGGGGCGAGCGGGAGCGAGTGGCGGCGCGAGCCCGCAGCGAGGGGCCCCGCGAGCGTAGCGAGTGGGGATCGCGCGTGGCGAGTCGCCGCAGCGACCGACTCGCGGCACGGCGCTTTCGCGACTTGCGCGCAAAGAGGTCGCCGCTGGCCGCCGACACGCAACGCTCCCACCAATCCCGCCCGTACTAGGAGGCGGCGCTGTGAGCAGCGAGAGGGGAACCCGCGCGCAGCGCGAACCCCGAGGGCAGAACTTCAATCGGCCGCGCCCCGAGCATCGCTTCGCTCGGCCGGCCTACACAACGTTTTCATCCACCCCAGTCCCGCCGACGTGCCTGCCAGCGGCCGATACTCGCAGCCGACCCAGCCGCTGTAGCCCAGCTCGTCGAGCAGCGCAAAGAGGTGCCGGTAGTTGATCTCGCCGACGTCGGGCTCGTGTCGCCCGGGCACGCCTGCGATCTGGATGTGCCCTATATGCGGCAGCCAGCGGCGAAGCTTCTCCGACAGGTCGCCCTCGACAATCTGCGCGTGGTACAGGTCCATCTGCACCGACACGTTCGTCGCGCCGACCTCCGCGCGGATCGCGTGGGCTTCGGCCTGCGTCGTGAGGAAATAGCCGGGCACGTCGCGGGGATTGATCGGCTCGATGGTGAGTGCAATGCCCCGTTCCTCCGCCTCCCGCGCGGCGAAGCGCAGATTGCGCACGAACGTCGAGCGATGACGCGCGCGCCCTTCGGCATCGGCGCCTTCGGGAAGAACGCCGGCCATGACGTGAACGCGGGGGCAGCCGAGCGTCTGCGCGTAGGAGAGCGCGGTCACGATGCTCGCTGCGAATTCTTGCTCGCGTCCCGGTAACGCCGCGAGGCCGCGCTCGCCCGCGGCAAGGGCGCCCGGCGGTGCGTTGATGAGCACCTGGGTCAAGCCGTGCGCCTTCAGCCGCGCCGCGATCTCCTCTGCCGGAAAATCATAGCCGAAGGCGAACTCGACCGCGCCGAAACCGTCGCGCGCCGCCGCAGCGAAGCGATCGAGAAACGGCACCTCGATGTACAGGAACGACAGATTCGCCGAAAAGCGCGGCATCGAGACCCCTGGGTTTACAATAACAATGGTTGCTCATGTTGCCGTGCGCGAGCCTTGGATGCAACGCGAGAAAAGGAATACCCCTCGCCGTTTTGAACGCTGCCGGTCGCCGACGGAAAGCAACGCATGATCTTCCGCGACCGCAGCGACGCCGCTGAGCAGCTGGCGGTGGCACTCGCCCATTGGCGGGGAAAAAATCCCCTGGTGCTGGCGATTCCACGCGGCGCGGTGCCGATGGGTGCGATCGTTGCCGAACGGCTCGGGGGCGATCTCGACGTCGTATTGACGCGCAAGCTCGGCGCGCCGGGCAACCCGGAGTTCGCGATCGGCGCGGTCGATGAGACCGGCTGGACCTACCTCGCCGATCATTCGGAAGCGACCGGCGTGACGCGCGAATACATCGAGCGCGAAGTGGCCGTGCAGCTCGAGACGATGCGCCGTCGCCGAGCCCAGTACACACCGGCACGGGCCTCGCTCGATCCGGCCGGACGGGTTGCGATCGTCGTCGACGATGGGCTGGCGACCGGCGCGACGATGCTCACCGCGCTGCACGCCGTCGCCGCGAAACACCCGAAGCACCTCGTCTGCGCGGTCCCCGTCGGCGCGCACGAGGCCGTCAAGAGGGTACGACCGCACGCCGACGAGCTCGTCTGTCTCGATCCGTCGATGGAGTTCTTCGCCATCAGCCAGTGTTACCGCCGGTTCCCTCAGGTCGACGACGACGAAGTCGTGGCGATCCTCCGGGGTTGAACGAACGCATGCCATGGCCTGGGAGCATTTTCCCCACGCTGCCGACATCGGCGTCCGCGGCCTCGGCGCGACGCGGGAGGAGGCCTTCGCCGAAGCCGCGCTTGCGCTCACCGCGGTGCTGACCGATCCGGCCCGGGTCGTCTCCAGAGATGCCGTCGCGGTGCGCTGCGAGGCACCCGACGACGAGCTGCTCTTCGTCGACTGGCTCAATGCGCTGATCTACGAGATGGCCACACGAAGCGCCGTCTTCGGCCGCTTCGAGGTGAAGCTCACGGGTCATCGGCTGGAGGCAGCGGCATGGGGCGAGCCACTCGATCGCGAGCGTCATGGTCCGGCCGTGGAGATCAAGGGCGCGACCTACACCGCGCTTTCGGTCGGTCGACGCGCCGACGGTCTATGGATCGCGCAGTGCGTGGTCGATGTCTAACAGGCTGACGAAGTAAGGGCGGCCATGGATATCTCGCGGTTGAGTCGCAAGGCCGAGTGCGAGTGGCATTTGCCGGCGACCGGCGCGATCAACGTCGCCGCCCTGCCCGGCATCGTCAAAGCCTCGTTCGCGATGCCCGACGCGCATTGGGGCTACGGCTTTCCGATCGGCGGTGTGGCCGCGTTCGACCCGGACGCCGGCGGGATCGTTTCCGCGGGCGGGGTCGGCTTCGACATCTCGTGCGGCGTGCGCACGCTGCTGACGGGCCTCAAGGTCGCGGACGTCGAGCGGGTCAAGCGCTCGCTGGCCGATACGCTCTACGCGCGCATCCCGGCCGGCGTGGGCAGTACGGGCGCGCTGCGTCTCTCGCCCGTGCAGACGGACGCGATGCTCGCCGGTGGCGCACGTTGGGCGGTCAGCGAAGGCTACGGTCGTCCCGAGGATCTCGAGCGCATCGAAGAGCGCGGTGCAATGAGGGGCGCCGATCCGCGCGCCGTCTCCGACGCGGCCAAGCAGCGCCAGCGCGATCAGATGGGCACGCTGGGCTCGGGCAACCATTACCTCGAAGTGCAGCGCGTGACCACGCTCTACGACACCGCGATCGCCACGGTCTTCGGGCTCGAGGTCGGCGACGTGGTCGTCAGCATCCACTGCGGCTCGCGCGGTCTCGGTCATCAGATCGGCACCGAATTCCTGCGCGAAATGGTGATCGCCGCGAAGGCCTCGGGCATTGCGCTCCCGGAGCGCGAGCTCGCCTGCGCACCGATCCGCTCGGCCGTCGGCGAGCGCTACCTGGGCGCGATGCGAGCAGGCATGAATTGCGCGCTCGCCAATCGACAGATCCTCACGCACCTGACGCGCGAGGCGTTTTGCACCCTGCTCCCACAGGCGCGCTTGTCGCTTCTCTACGACGTGTCGCACAACACCTGCAAGGAGGAGGAGCACGCCATCGATGGCAAGCGACACCGGCTCTTCGTGCACCGCAAGGGCGCGACTCGCGCCTTCGGTCCGGGGCATCCGGACCTGCCCGAAACGTTCCACTCGACGGGTCAACCCGTGCTGATCGGCGGCAGCATGGGGACGGCGTCGTACATCCTCGCCGGGACCTCGCGCGGCATGAGCGCCGCGTTCGGCTCGGCGTGCCACGGCGCGGGACGCAGCATGAGCCGGCACGAGGCAACCCGTCACTGGGGCGGCCGCCAGGTCATCGATGCGCTCGCCGGACGCGGCATCCTGATCCGCAGCCCATCGCAGCGCGGTGTGGCCGAGGAAGCGCCCGGCGCGTACAAGGATGTCACCGAGGTCGTCGATGCGGCCGATCGCGCCGATCTCGCGCGCAAGGTCGCCCGACTGGAGCCGATGGTCTGCGTGAAAGGCTGATTTCGGTCGGCACCGACCGCTGCCGCCGCAAGCATCGATGCCGCTCCAGGGGCGAGGCCAAATTGCCTCGTTGTTGACGCCGGTCAATACCAGGATCGCGCGACCTGCTAGTCTGGATTGGGGCGTGACGAGTTGTTTCAGTCCAACGTTCCCGGAGGCTTGCAGTTCCCAGACCTTTGAAGGAGCGCGATATGACAAAGCAAAGCGAATTGATTCCATCGTCTCTCGATGTGCGAACCTTGTGGGGGATCAACCCGGAATCGCTGGGCTACGCGGAAATAGCGTACAGGACATGGTGCGAGACAGCGGGCGACATTCAGAGCCGCGCCACGCAATTCCTGAACAACCGTTTCCAGAAGGACTACGCGGCCATTGCGCGGTTGGGTCAGTGCAAGACCCCGGGTGAAATGTTCACCGCTCAGGTCGACTACGCGAGCAAAGCCTTCACGGATCTTGTCGACGAAGGCCGGCAGGTCGTCGCTTACTTGAGCAACATGGCGACGCAAGGAATCTTTAATGGACCCGTCGCGCAACTGGCTTCGGTATCGAAAAGCAAAGTAACCGGAAGAAACGGACGGTCGCATCGCGTCTCAGGTCACTAAGCGATTTCGGTTTAGTTGAGACTGCCCGGTTGCACAACCAGCCGCGGCAGGCGTGGGGGGGTTTGCGTCCACGTTTCGTACTGAAATCGAAAATGGTTACAGGTTAAATTCGCAAGGAGCCAGAGCAATGACCAAGGCGTATCACGAAATCACTCAATCCGTCTCCGCGTCGCTTGCGAAGCTCCGTGTGGATACGCCGGGCATCATGAAGGGTTTCAGCGCATTGGCGGAGGCTGCAACCCGTGACGGCGCGCTCACTCGCAAGACGAAGGAACTGATCGCGCTCGCGCTGGGCGTCGCCGGACACTGCGACGCGTGCCTGGGCTTTCACCTGAAAACGCTGATCAAGCTTGGCGCGACGCGGCTTGAGGTCGAAGAAGCGCTCGGTGTCGCCGTCTACATGGGTGGCGGGCCGTCGCTCATGTACGCGGCCGATGCACTGGCGGCGTTCGAAGAGCTATCGGCCGCGAGTATGGCGGACTCCGTTATCGCGGAGGTGCAGAAGGTCTGACGAAGATGGTCTGACGAAGATCGGTTTCTTACGAGCCGTGCTCGTTGCCCATCGCTTTCAAGCCTTGCAGATCGAGAATTCGGACCAGGCTCTTCTCGATCTTTATCAGCCCCTTCGTTTGAAAACGAGAGATCAGGCGGCTGACCGTCTCCAGCGTCATCCCCAGATAGCTGCCGATGTCTCTTCGCGTCAGCCGCAACACGAACTCCGTCGATGAGTAGCCGCGTTGTCGATAGCGCTGCGACAGATTGAGCAGAAACGCTGCAAGGCGCTCTTCCGCGCTCATGCTGCCTACTACCAGAAGCAGATTCTGGTCGCGCAGGATTTCGCGTGACAGCAGCCGATGGAGATTATGCTGCAGCGGTGGCAACCGCCGGCACAATTCCTCGAGTCGTGCAAACGGAACTTCACAGACCTCGGTATCCTCGAGCGCGACCGCCTGACACTGATGCCGGCCGCTGCCGATCGCATCGAATCCGATGATGTCGCCCATCAGGTGGTATCCGGTGACCTGCTCCCGGCTGCCCTCGCCCCAAACCGTCGTCTTGCACGATCCTGAGCGAACCGCGTAAAGCGCGGTGAAACGGTCCCCTCCCTGAAATACGGGCGCGCCCTTCTTGAACCGCTGGCGCCCGGCAACCAGCTCGTCGAGTTCCCGCATCGCGTCGGTGCCCAAGGCGACCGGCAGGCACAATTCGCGCATGCTGCACGTGGCGCAGTGCGCCCGAAGCTCGTCGATCGATATGACGTTGTCGGGAGCCGCAAGCTGCGGGTCGGGGAGAGGACAGGCCATCGGACGTCCGCGGCCCGGCGCTGGACAAATCACCATCGCCCACGAGTCCGCGGCGAGGCGAATTCTAGCCCTGATCCGCGCTGACAGCCAATCGGACGATCACCGCACGGCCTTCACCACCAAGCGGGTCGGCGCGGCCGACCTGCTGGGGTGATGATCGGAGTGATGGGTGGCCCACGCCTTCGCTCGGGCGATGGCAATGCGGATCGCCCTCCCCTCTTCCATTCCCTCCTCTTCCAGCAGTGCATTCGCGATCTCGATGGCCTTCTCTCGCACGACGGGCGGAAGGTGCTTCATCGACTCGGGGTACTGATGAGGGCTCCAGGGCATGGTCGGTCTCCGTGGCGGCTCAAGCTCGCTCGGTTTCGTTCAGTTTCGTCTCAGTTTCGTTTCATGCGGCGCGGGTCTTGGAGCGCGAAGCCCGCGGCCGCGCGTGGTCGCGCTCGAGCAGCGGCAGAAGCTCTCTCAACCCGCGCGCGTTGAGAACGTCGTCACGGCAGAGCCAGGCGCGGCGCGCCTGTCCCACGCCGTAACGCAACTGAGCGAGCTCTCCCGTGTCGTGCGCGTTCGAGTCGATTGCGACCAGCACGCCTTCGTCCTTGGCCATCCGGCAATGCTTGTCGACGAGATCCACGCGATCGGGATGCGCGCTCAACTCGAGATGGACGCGTCGCGCCTTCGCCTTGCGCACGATCCTGAGCATGTCGACATCGAAACTTTCGCGCTCGCCGATCGACGATTCGTTGGGCTGCGCGAGCAGCGTGACGTACGGATTGTCGAGCGCGCGAAGGATGCGCTCGGTCTGCCGTGCTCGCGACAGATCGAAGCGGCTGTGCACGGCTGCAACGACGAGGTCGAGCTCAGCGAGCACCCTGTCGGGAAGATCGAGCCCGCCGTCCTCCAGGATGTCGACCTCGACGCCTTTGAGCACGCGGATGCCCTTGCTCTTGGCGTTGATGAGGTCGATGGCGTCGCGCTGCTGCGAGAGCCGCGCGGCGTCGAGTCCTCGGGCCATCGATGCGCGACTCGGATGCTCGGCGACCGCGAGGTATTCGAGGCCGAGGATCCGGGCCGCGGCGACCATCTCCTCCAGCGAGTTACGCCCGTCGGCTGCGGCCGTGTGCAGGTGCAGGTCGCCTTTGATCTCTTCTGCCTCGATCAAGCGAGGGAGCTGTCCCGCGCGCGCCGCGTCGATTTCGCCCCGGTCCTCGCGCAGCTCGGGCGG
>WNGK01009634.1_pt1 | contig 10381 bp, 11 predicted proteins | sample 5400601 | NCBI WGS metagenome assembly WNGK01 (sample SAMN13153376, study PRJNA577476) | soil metagenome | isolation source: 60 cm soil or saprolite under Garry oak tree replicate 1 | place: USA:California | collected 2016-06-15 | reverse complement strand
ATCTCGGGTTCTTCTTTGTTCAGCCAGCGGTAGAACACGTCAGCCGCACGAAATGGATCTTTGACATCTTCGGAGCCGCGATCTTCCTCGTTCTCTACTGGGGAATCTTCGTGCTGGAGAGGCCGCGGCCACTTGTGCATGTTGGCGGCATGTTGCTGCTGGGAGTCCTATTCCTTCCATACAACTCGGGTGGATGCACATTCTTCATTTTTGCGGCTTCCATGACTCCCTTCCTGGTGAATACACAAGCCCGTGCCATCAGGGGACTTGGGGTGATCGCGGCTGTTGGCGCGATTGAAGGTCTACTTCTGCGGGTGAGCGTATGGGAATTGTTCTGGGCGGCCGTTTTTCCCACGTTCATCGGAGCGGGAAACATTTTTTTCGCCGAGCGCAACCGCATGAACCGGAAACTGCGCAAGGCGCACGAAGAGATTGAAAACCTGGCGCGACGCGATTCGCGGGTATCGTTCGCAAGGACTCGTAGCCGAATTGGCGCAAGCCAAGGCAACACTGGAGACGGCAGGTCTTACGGTGCAGTGCGATGCGGCGACCACCATGAAACTTCCCGCAGTGCAGGAAAGCGTGCTCTCACTGGCGGTGCGCGAGGCCGTCACAAATGTTGTACGTCATGCGCAAGCCCGCACGTGCCGCATGCGCCTCGAGCAACAGAACGGATCGTGCCGCTTTGAAATTCACGACGATGGTTGCGGCGCTTCTAATGGCGAGGGCAACGGCTTACGCGGCATGCGCGAACGCGTCGAGATGATTGGAGGCACACTGAACCGTAGCCACGAAGCGGGCACAACCCTCACCATTACGCTTCCCCTGAAAGAAGTGATGCCGAACAGCGAAGGCTTCCAGAATTGAATCCCTCAGGACGAGACAACGCACGTGACAGCGCGAAAGACGGCCGCAAGACCATCCGCGTAGTTCTGGCCGAAGACCAGGGGATGGTGCTGGGCGCGCTCGCCGCGCTGCTTGAAATCGAGGGCGACATTTCTGTCGTCGGCAAAGCGGGCAACGGCCGGGAAGCGCTCGAAGCCGTACTGGCGCACAAGCCCGACGTTTTCATCACCGACATCGAGATGCCGCACATGAGCGGCCTGGATGTGGCCGTCGAGTTAAAACGGCGCCGGACCGGCACACGCGTGGTCATCGTCACTACGTTTGCGCGTTCCGGATATTTGCGCCGCGCGCTCGAGGCTGGAGCCTCCGGCTATCTGCTGAAAGACATGCGCGCCGAAGAACTCGCGGATGCGGTGCGCCGCGTGCATCAAGGACTGCGCGTCATCCATCCCGAACTTGCTACCGAGGCTTGGGGAGAGATGGACCCACTCACCGACCGCGAACGCCAAGTGCTGCGCCTTGCGGGTGAAGGCATGGCCAGCGGCGATATTGCCGGCGAGTTGGGCCTGTCCGACGGCACAGTGCGGAATTATCTGTCAGAGGCGATCAGCAAATTGGGCGCCAGCAACCGCGTGGAAGCGGCCAGAATCGCACGCACCAAAGGCTGGTTGTAGACGTTGAAGTAACATTCACAACTTCCTGGCGAATTGTTCGCAAGGCGCGTAGAGTCTATGGACTCCTAGCATCTGGAAACGGGCGCAGCCAAGTCCTTGACTGCCAAGGGATTTGACATCCTCATAAAAACTTACCCAGCGCTTACCTCATAAGCTTTGACTAAGACCCGGGGAATGGGCATACTGCGACTGCGATTTTCGCCGATTGTGAGCTGCAGGAAAAATCTTTCATTCGCGTGAGCCAGTCGGGCCCAAAAAATCGTATTAACAAGTAGTAATTAAGATTGACAGCCGTTCGCTGATCCGCGGCATTCTCGGGGGCCAGAATTTGGATCAGCATGGGGATCCTTTCCGTTCGAAAGCTTTCGTTCAAATCCTTGTAACACAGGCAGATTTGCCTTTCAGGAGATAAACATGTGCCGCATCCTGTCCCACTCTCGCTTCTTCTTGGTTGTCCTTGCTCTGGCTGTGGTCCCATCCGTGCTGGAGGCGCAGACGTTTACTGACTTGTTCGATTTTGATGGGACCAATCACGGCTGCTGCTCGTCCTCACCGGGCGTATTGGCCCAAGGGCGAGATGGCAATTTGTACGGCACCGCGCTGCAGGGAGGCGCCAACGCCCGCGGAACCGTCTTCAAATCAACCCTAACCGGCACCGTTACCGTGCTGCACAACTTCGATGTGACAACCGGGTACAACGCTCAGGGCGGCCTGACCCTGTTTACCGATGGAAACTTCTACGGAACGACAGCATCGGGCGGAACCCATTCCGCCGGAACAGTCTTCAAGATCACGCCCAGCGGAACCTATGCCGAACTCTTCGACTTTGCCGGCGGAGGTGCGGGAGGTTTTCCTCTGGATCCCCCGGTCGGTGGTCCTGATGGAGCGCTCTATCTGACTACGCCAATCGGTGCTTTCTTGGTTTACAGGGTGACGCCCGCAGGGATTGCGACCAGCATCGCAACTCTTGATGCCCCGAGCAATGGGCCGTTGAGTCTTGCGACGGACGGCAAGTTGTACGGGGTCACCCAAATGGGCGGCGCTAATAAACGAGGGTCTGTATTCTCGGTGACTACCGCCGGCGTCCTCAAAACAATTTTCAGCTTCAACGATCCCACGGGTGCTTTGCCGTTCGGTCCTATCCTGCAGGGCACGGATGGGAACTTTTACGGCACGACATCGGCCGGCGGTACCCTGGGCGGAGGCGTAGTTTACAAGATGACATCGGCTGGTGTGTACAGCGTGCTGCACAACTTCGATGGAAGCAATCGCGCACTGGGCAACGACCCGGTGGCCGGGTTGGTTCAGGGCAGTGATGGCTTTCTTTACGGCGTAACTTCCGGTGGCGGCGCCAACCTCGTCGGCACTATCTTCAAAATCAAGACCGACGGGACTGGATTCGCCGTGGTGCATGACTTTGATGGTTCGCACGGCGCGGCTCCGAATTCACAACCTCTGCTCCATACGGATGGAAAGATTTACGGACAGACAGCCTTGGGAGGCTCGCATAATGATGGCGTGATCTACAGCCTGGCTAACAACCTGAAGCAATTCGTCCAGCCCGTGGTCGTGAAATCTGCCAAGGTTGGAGGTTCGGTAGGGCTGCTCGGACAGAATTTTTCGACAGCCACTCAAGTCGTGTTTGGGTCTGGAGCAGGCACCTTCACCAGTTCCGGCAACGCGTTTATGACTGCGAAGCCGGCCGACGGATCCACCACCGGAATTATTACCGTCGATGAGCCTGGAGGAAATCTGACGACTGCGCAAAGCTTCAAAATCACACCGGTTCTGAAGACATTCGCTCCCATCAGCGGCCCAGTGGGAACTCAGGTCATTCTTACCGGGACCAGTCTCTTGCAAGCCACATCGGTTAAGTTCGCCGGCAAAGCGGCCACATTCACGGTCAACTCCGATACTCAGCTCACAACCACGGTTCCTGTCGGCGCGGTAACGGGAAAGATCTCGGTCACGACGGCAGGAGGAACCAGCACGACCTCGGCAGAGTTCACCGTGGAGTAAGGGACGCGCTGTTCACATGGTTCGGCAAGCGGCGCATTTCATACGGCTGAGGGATCTCCCTCTCTCTGATTTCGTGAGTGGGAGATCCCTCCGCCTGAAAAGCGGCTCTGGTCGGGATGATTCCAACTGTGGACATTCCAGCGGCTCAAAAAGCCGGCATTGCTTTCGATGCTTACGGCGCCGCTGAAGCCGCAGCACCCTCTCTCAACAAAGTCAAGTCAGGGTTTTTCTGCAGCCTGCTAGGCTAGAGAGTGCTGCGCTCAATTCCGGCCTCCTCTTTGTGGACGGTCTTATAAGCCCAGGCCATGCGCGGGGTATTGTGGGCGATGCCGATGCGGCCTTGCGGGTCGAGCACGATGATTCCGCCGTGGCCGTTCAGGCGTTGCTGGAGATAGTTCATCGCTTCCTGCGCAGACCACTCGGGCAGATTGCCGGCTTGAACGCGGTCGGCGGTCCACTTCGCCAGCACTAACTTCATGATGGGTTCGCCCCATCCGGTGGTAGAAACGGCGGCGCTTTCGTTGTTGGCGTAGCAGCCGCATCCGATCAGCGACGAATCGCCGAGACGTCCGGGAGCCTTGTTGAGGGTGCCTCCAGTGGAAGTCGCGGCGGCGATGTTGCCGTTGCGATCGAGGGCGACGGCGCCGACGGTGTCGTGCGAGATCGTCGGATCGTCCGCCGCGGGCGCGAACAGATCACTTCCCGGCGCTGGGTGTCCCATTTCTGGCGCGCCTTTTGCGTCAGAAGTGGGGACTTTTGCCTGATACTCACGCAGGCGCTCGACTTCGCGCGGGATGATCAGGTCTTCGTTCTTGCAGAGTGCGATGCCGTGTTCGGCGGCGAACTGCTCCGCGCCCTCTGCCACGAAATAGACATGCGGGCTCTCACTCAGAATCTTGCGTGCGGCGCGGACCGGATTGCGCAGGTGTTCGACGCAGCCGACGCCTCCGGCGCGGAGCGTGGCGCCGTCCATGATGAGAGCGTCGAGTTGGACCTTGCCGTCGCGGTTGAGGAAGCTGCCGCGTCCGGCATCAAAGGTCTCGTCGTCTTCCATGATGACGACCGCTTCCTCGACGGCGTCGAGTGCGGAGCCGCCGCGTTCGAGCACGCGCCATCCCGCAGCCAGCGCGTTGGTCACGCCATGGATATGGGCGTCGACCATGTCATCGGGCATAGCCCAAGCGCCACCATGGATGACCAGAACGGGATCGGTTGGCAATGAGTTGTCCTTAGAATTGGTGATGCGACTTGCATAGAATAGCACCCATTCGATCTATTAGTCCATGCTAAGGCATTGATTACAAAGACTATTTTATCGATTTACGCGTTAAGATCAGAGCGTTGACTTTAGTTTGGATTGGGCGTACGGTGTGCGAATGCAAGAGATTTCCTCAGGCGACATCATTCAGCGAATCAGGGTAGAAAACCCATGGTGGGACGGCGACCACACGATAGCGCCAGCTTACCGCGATATGAAACTTCGCGCCTATTTCGCCGTCCTATTTCCTCTGATCAAGAACCTAGCTGTACGTCGGGCTGTGGTTCTTATGGGGCCTCGGCGGGTGGGCAAGACCGTGATGATTCACCAAGCGATCCAAGCCTTACTGACCGAAGGGGTGGCGCCCAAAGCAGTGTGCTACTTTTCAGTGGATCACCCAATTTACAACGGACTGAGTCTCGACAAGTTGCTCGAATACTATGGGCAGGCGACGGGAGTGGATCACAAAGCCGAGCAAATGTATGTTTTCTTCGACGAAATCCAGTACATGCGCGATTGGGAACAGTACCTGAAAGCGCTCGTCGACACGTACCCCAACGTCAGAACTTTGGCCTCCGGATCGGCCGCTGCCGCCCTACGACTAAAGAGCGAGGAATCAGGCGCTGGACGCTTCACGGATTTTCTCCTTCCGCCTTTGACGTTTTACGAGTATTTGGACCTTCTCGGAAAGACGGGGCTCTTCGAATGGTCAACAGATGAAGGGGCGTTCACTGCGACCGACATCAACGAAGTGAATCGCCAGTTTATTGATTACTTAAATATTGGGGGATACCCCGAGGTTGTCTTTTCGCGCGAGATTCAGTCTGACCCTGGACGATTTATCAGGAACGACATTATCGACAAGGTGCTTCTGAGAGATTTGCCGAGTCTCTATGGAATTAGCGACATCCAGGAACTCAATTCTCTATTTACTACCCTGGCCTTCAACACCGCAAACGAAGTGTCACTAGAAGAATTGTCCAAGAATTCTGGCGTAGCGAAAAATACCATCAAACGCTACATAGAATACCTTGAGGCTGCTTTTCTGATTAGGTTGGTGCACCGCGTAGATCGCAATGCGAAGCGGTTTCGCAGAGCTAACTTTTTCAAGGTGTATCTCGCCAACCCATCAATGCGAGCGGCGTTGTTTGCGCCAGTTAACGCGAATGACGAGAGGATCGGAGCACTTGTGGAAACGGCCATATTCTCGCAGTGGTTCCACGGAGCGCCAGCTGTTCTGTACTATGCTCGATGGTCGGGGGGTGAGGTGGATATTGTCTCGCTTGCATCGGATACTCAGAAACCCAGTTGGGCGGTTGAGGTGAAATGGTCGGACCGTTACTGCGAGAAGCCTGAAGAGCTGAAGAGCGTGATTGCTTTCTGCCGTTCTACAGGGTTGCGGGATGTTCTTGTTACATCCAAGACGAAGGCATCAACCTGGAAGACAGAGGCGGTGACAATTGAATTCGTTCCTGCCAGCTCATACTGCTACACGGTCGGATTCAACGCAATTCACAACCGGAGCCTATCGGCCTCAGTGAGGGAGAAGAACCGCTGAACACTCATTGCAAAGACCGACCTATTCAAAATTTATGCGGCTTGGTTTGGGGTTAAAGCCACTGGCGGATCCTGCGTGCGGGTCCAGGTATAGCGCATGCGGTGGATGACAGTGATGGTGCTGAGGACTGCGATGACCCAAAGAACTGGCGCCATGCGGTTGAACAGGGCTCCGAGGATGACCAGAACCAACCGTTCAGGGCGTTCCATGAAACCGACGCGGCAGGAGCCGATCAGGCTTTCGGCTCTGGCTCGGGTGTAGCTGACCATGATGGCGCTGATCATGACGAAGGCGGTGAGGACTACGTAGAAAAACCGTCCGCCGCGGGCGTAGAACACCAGCAGCCCTAGGAATTGGCTGGCATCCGAGTAACGGTCGACGACCGAGTCGAAGAAGGCTCCGAAGCGGGTGACGCGGTTGGTGGCGCGGGCGACCTGGCCGTCCACGAGATCGAAGAAGCCGGAGAAGATGATGACCAGGCCAGCGTAGATGAACATGCGCTTCTGGTTGGATGCGTTGGCGGAGCCGAACAGGATGGCTGCCCAGGTGTTGACGACGAGTCCCATGAAGGTGAGCACGTTGGGATTGATGCGGGAGAGGGCGAGCCAGCGCACGATGGTGTCGAGCAGGACTCCGCAGGCGCGGCCGAAGGCGCTGGTCCAGGAGGCGCTCATCGGGAGCACCTGTCGCGCGACAGCAATATATTCACCACGAAGGACACGAAGGTGCACGAAGGAAAAGCGTTGTAACCTTGCGTTGATGGAATTTCTTGTCCTGTGTGGTCCATGAAGTTCTTGCGAGCTTTTACGCGCCTGCCTCTTTGGGTTCGTCGGCGATTTCGTCGTGGATGGTGCTCAGGGTGAGGATTTCCAGTTCGCGCTTGCCGTTGGGACTGACGACGATGACTGTGTCGCCGACCTTCTTGTTGAGCAGGCACCGGCCGATGGGCGAGGTGGTCGAGATTTTTCCAGTCGCTACGTCGGATTCTTCGCTGGTCACCAGTTTGTATTTCATTTCTTCGTTCTTGGTGCTGTCGAAAACTGTGACGGTGGAGCCCAGTCCCACTTTATCGTGGGGGATGTTGTTCATGTTGACCATGGACAGATCGGCGAGGCGCTTGCCGAGTTGGCGGACACGCGCCTTGACGAACTCCTGGCGCTGCTTGGCCATGTGGTACTCGGCGTTCTCGCTGAGGTCGCCGAGAGCGGCGGCCTTTTTGATCTCTTTCGGAAGCTCGTGGATCAGCTCGTGTTCGAGCGCGTTGATTTCTTCCTGCAGTTTTCGTTTGATGAGTTCTGTCATGGATTTACCGGCCGGGCTTGGGACATTATAAACCCGGCTTTGGGCTTTCGGCGTCAGGCTTCGGCTCTCCGGAGTGGGCGGGCGCGAAATTTTCCTGTAAAAAAGGGTCCGGTGTGTCGATTTCTCCACCTTCGGTTCGACGCATAGGTGGAGAAGAACTTGGAGGGGGAGCGAAATGTCTGATCCAGCAACAATTCCGATGGGGAGAAGCATTGGGCGGCGGCTGGGCCGAAGTGTCTGGGCAGTTGTAGCGGGATTCCTGGTGGTTGTAGTTCTTTCTTTGGGTACCGATGCAGTAATGCACCTCCTACATATCTATCCACCGCTGGGGCAGGGAATGTCGGACGGGCTGTTCGCGTTGGCGACGATCTACCGCACGATCTACGCGATCATTGGCAGCTACGTTACGGCCCGGCTGGCGCCGAGCCGACAGATGGGGCATGCGATGATCGGCGCCATGGTGGGAACTATCGTGGGTATGGTGGGTGCGGTGGTGACGTGGAACAAAGCTGAGCTAGGGCCTCACTGGTATCCGCTTGCGTTAATTGCTACGGGATTTCCGTGCGCGTGGATTGGGGCGAAGATTCGGGAGAAGCAAACTCAAAGTTAGTGAGGTCGTGTCGATTTCGCCGCTCGTCGTTCGACGTCAATATAGAAGTTGATTCAGACAGAACGAGACAACCCGAACTATCAAAGGAGAAACGTTATGCGAGTCATGGTTATCGTAAAGGCGAACAAAGGGTCGGAAGCAGGGCAACTCCCTGACACCGAGATTCTTACCAAGATGGGTAAGTATAACGAACAGCTGGTGAAGGCCGGTATCATGCTGGCGGGGGATGGGCTGCATCCCAGTTCGAAGGGGAAGCGGGTGCGGTTCTCGGGCGAGAAGCGGACGGTGATCGATGGGCCCTTCACGGAAACCAAGGAACTGATTGCGGGCTACTGGATGTGGCAAGTGCGGTCGATGGACGAGGCGGTGGAGTGGCTGAAGCGGGCTCCGTTTGATGGCGGGACGGAAGTGGAGATTCGTCCGGTGTTTGAAGCGGCGGATTTTGGGGAGAACTTGACTCCGGAACTCAGAGAGCAGGAGCGGCGGCTTTCCGAGCAGATTGCGGGCAATAAGTAAGAAAATTCTTGAATGTCTGTGTCGATCTTGCGGTTTAACGTTCGACGTATTCATAGAGCGCGGGAATTCGAGGCCACGGCGTCGAGACCCGTCTCCCAACCTAAATCAATACTTCAAGGAGAACTGTGATGAGATTCCTAAGTATCTACAAGGCGGTTGAGCGCAACACTCCACCAACGGCGGAAGAAATGGCCAGCATGGGCAAGCTGATCGAAGAGGGAATGAAAGCGGGGTGGCTGGTTAGTACGGAGGGCTGCTTGCCATCGGCACTGGGGGCGCGGGTTCGACGGTCGAGCGGCAAGGTCACCGTGACCGACGGTCCGTTCACCGAGTCCAAGGAGTTGGTGGGAGGGTTCGCGATTCTGAAGGCGGATTCGAAGGAAGAGGCGATTAAGCTGGCTAAGGATTTCCTCAGCGTTGTTGGGGAAGGCGAGTGCGAGTTGCGCCAGATTTACGAAGCTGGCAGCGCGCAGCCGGGCCAGCCCGCTTGCCACGAATCGGGTGCGGTTGCGCTCAAGGGCTGAACATGATGTGATCGGTAGCTGTGACGGCTGCCGAGACTCATCGCGCGATTGATGCTGTATGGAGAATCGAGTCGGCCCGCATTATTGCCGGGCTGACTCGAATCGTGCGCGATGTAGGCGTGGCGGAAGAGCTCGCCCAAGACGCGCTGGTGGCCGCTCTGGAGCAATGGCCGGAGTCGGGGATCCCGGAAAATCCCGGAGCCTGGCTCATGGGCACGGCGAAACATCGGGCGATCGACTTTCTGCGGCGGGGTACGCTGACCGACCGCAAGCACGAAGTCCTCGGTCGCGAGATGGCGGAGCGGGAGATGCAGGTACCGGACCTTGCTGCTGCCATGGATGATACGATCGGCGACGATTTGCTGCGGTTGGTGTTCATTGCCTGCCATCCAGTGCTCTCGACGGAAGCCCGGGTCTCACTCACGCTGCGGCTGCTGGGCGGGCTGACGACCGAGGAGATTGCGCGCGCGTATCTGGCGGCCGAGCCGACGATTGCGCAGCGCATCGTTCGAGCGAAGCGGGCGCTGGCCGAGGCGCATGTTCCCTTCGAGGTGCCGCGCGGGACGGAGTTCACCTCTCGATTGTCTTCTGTTCTGCAGGTCATCTATCTCATCTTTAATGAAGGATACTCGGCAACGTCGGGCGACGACTGGCTGCGGCCCTCGTTGTGTGAAGATGCACTGCGCCTGGGGCGCATTTTGGCGGAGTTGGTTCCGGATGAGGCCGAGGTGCACGGACTGGTCGCACTGATGGAGATTCAGGCGTCGCGGGCGAAGGCGCGGGTCGGTCCTTCTGGAGAGCCGATTCTGCTGCTCGATCAGGACCGGGCGCGATGGGATCAGTTGCTTATTCACCGGGGTCTTGCGGGGATTGATCGAGTGGAGCGACTGGGCGGGATGCGGGGGCCCTATGCCATACAGGCGGCAATCGCGGCTTGCCATGCGCGGGCTGCGACTCCGGAAGATACGGATTGGGGAAGGATCGTGACTCTCTATTCCGATCTTGCCGAGGTCGCTCCTTCGCCGATCGTTGAGTTGAACCGCGCGGTAGCCGTGGGAATGGCGCGCGGTGCGG
>WNGK01028117.1_pt1 | contig 10383 bp, 8 predicted proteins | sample 5400601 | NCBI WGS metagenome assembly WNGK01 (sample SAMN13153376, study PRJNA577476) | soil metagenome | isolation source: 60 cm soil or saprolite under Garry oak tree replicate 1 | place: USA:California | collected 2016-06-15 | reverse complement strand
CTTTCTTGTCTGTCTTTCGTCCTGGAAGGTTTCGAATGTGTTCTGAGTTCGCTAACTTAATGTCAAAGTGACTTTCGAGCAAATTCCAAACAGGTCGCCAGTAGACACCAGTGGATTCCATCGCGATCAGTTGAATATTACGGCTGCTCAACCAACTCGCAAGCGCGTTTATCTCATGGGTGGTTGTGCCAAACGTGCGGCTCTCCTTCTTTACCTTGCCCTCTTCATCGATCCAACGCACACACGCGGCTAGGCTGTCCTTGTGAACATCCACTCCACAACAGCGGGCATGAACAATGTCCCCGTTCATAGCACACCTCCTTGTACCCGATGCGGTGGGCGCCTGAACTCTAATGAGTCTCTCTCGCGTGCTCTCTCTCGAGGCAACAGTTCGTTGTGCCAAAAGGCGCCCGAGCTAAACTCCGAAACGGGCTCAACGGCACCAAGCCAGCCCAACCTCTTGTCCGCTCCGGGCAATTAGACTGTAGCGCGGCTTGCGTCAATTTTCATCGTTCGTTGTGCCGGTTACCGGCATGAATAACTCCGAAGGAATCGGTTATCGAGACCCTCTGCGGTTTGCCTGATGGGCTGACTGGCAGAGGGTTTCGTGTTTTGTGCCAGATTCCTATGGTGAGGCTTTGTCGGGGGAGGCTTCTGGATCCCGAGTCGCGACGCCGCCGGGCGCACTTTGCCCGGCATCCTTATTGCATTTGCTTTTGTCATTGGTTCTCTCCCGGACTGCCGGTTTTGATTCGCCAGCTGCGCGGTCCGCACTTGAGTACGTGTCCGTGGTGCAGCAGCCGATCCAGCATTGCGGAGACGGCGGCGCTATCGCCAAGCAGCTTTCCCCAGTCTTCCACGGGCCGATTCGACGTGATTAATGAACTGGCTCGCTCGTAGCGTCGCATGATGATTTCCAGCAGTTCCTCGGCGGCGGTCAGCGGCAGCCGCCGCATTCCTAAATCGTCGATGATAAGTAACGGCACGGTGGTGAGCAGTTCCATGTGTTGCTTGCGATTGCCGTCCAACGTGGCGTCTGCCAACTCCTCCAGCAAGATGTGTGTGCTTCGCGATAGAGCACACGGTAGCCCTGCTGGATAACCCCGTGTCCGATGGCCTGGGCGCAGTGGCTCTTACCACTTCCAGCTGGACCGAGGAACAGTGCGTCTTCGCGACGACCGACCCATGCGGCAGTGGCCAGATCGAAGACGAGACTGCGGTTCATCTTTGGATTAAATTGGAAGTCGAAATTGTCAAGGCGTTTGTCAGCGTCACGGAACTGGGCCTGCTTGTGGCGCCGCTCCAGCAGTCGTTTGCTGCGACAGGCAAGTTCGTCAGAGACCAGGATGGAGATCAGGTCGATGGGGGCCATGGCCTCAGACTGAGCCTGTAGCAGACGCGTTTCCAGCACTGCGGCCATGCCGCTCAGGCGTAGTTGTACCAGGGAGCGATTCAGTTCGATCAGGTTCATGGTTTGGGTTCCTCGCAAGATAGAATAGACCGAGCAGTTCATATTCCGAGTCTTTCGGCGACCATTCACTCTGTCGAGCTCCGCTCTACCAGGCAAAATGCTATTCTTTGTAAAATAGGTAATAGAAATCTCGAATCCTAACTCCGGCAGGAGCAAATGCCCGCAGATGTCTCGCTTTCCGAGAAGCCAGGTTACGTAGATTCTCCTCCCATCGCGCCAACACTCGGGCACAATCCGGAGCAGAACGGCGAATTCTTATTTTTGGATCTCGTGATTATTCTTGCTGAACGGAAGCGGTTTATCTTCTCGGTTACAGCGGTGTTCGCGATCGGGGCTATTGCTGTATCGCTGATCCTGCCCAAGCGCTACACCGCAATGGTGACTCTTCTGCCCCCCCAGCAGAGTTCCTCGATCGGAACCGCACTTGCCTCCTCTCTTGGGAATTTGGAGGGGATGGCCGCGTTGGCGGGCGGTAGCCTTGGCCTCAAGAATCCGAATGACATGTACGTTGCCATGCTCAAGAGCCGCACCGTGGAAGATGCCATGGTGCAGCATTTTGGCCTCATGCAGGAGTATCGCGATCGGTATCTTTCCGATGCACGAAAGTCCTTCGAAAAATACACGGCCGTGGACGGCAATGGCAAAGATGGTTTAATCCATATCTCTGTTCAAGATCGCGATCCGAAGCGCGCTGCGGAACTAGCAAATGGATATATAGACCAATTCAGAAGTTTAACCGCTCATCTTGCCATCACCGAAGCTTCGCAACGCAGACTTTTCTTCGAACAGCAACTTGAACAGGCGAAGGACAAGTTGGCTAATGCCGAAGAATCCCTTAAGATGACTGAGCAAAAAACGGGGCTGATTCAGCTTGACAGTCAAGCCCGGGCCCTAATCGAGTCGGCAGTATCGCTTCGCGCTCAAATCGCAGCGAAAGAAGTTCAAATTCAATCGTTACAGACATTTGCGACAAATGAGAACTCGCAGCTGGTACAGGCTCAGCAGGAGTTGGAGGGCCTGAAAGCCCAATTGGCGAAGCTTGGAGGGTCGGCCAGCATCGACGCCGGACTCATGGTTCCCAAAGGACAGGTGCCGCAAGCGGGACTGGAGTACGTACGCAAAGTGCGCGATCTGAAATACTTTGAGACGGTTTTTGACACTCTCGCCAGACAGTTCGAAATTGCGAAACTCGACGAGGCGAAGCAGGGCTCGGTTATCCAAGTCGTAGACCCCGCAATTCCGCCAGACAAGCGCTCATTCCCGAATAGGACCGTCATAGTGATCGGAGCAACGTTCGCCGGTTTGTTCATCGGAATGTTCCTTGCGTTGGCGCAAGCCACCGTGCAACGCATAGCCAGCGCGCCCCGAATGACTCAACGTCTCTACGATCTTCGGAATGCACTCTCTTTCGCGAGAAGGCGGACTGCTTGACCAGGTTCAAAACAGATTTCGGGCATCATAGGAAACTCATCGGCTTCAAGATAACCCTCAGTTTGAGTGCTTTGCTGTTCAGGGATCGGAAACATTGACAGTGGTTGCATGGGAGTATTCGGGCGATTGCCCGTGAGTAGCGAATCACATGGGCGATTGCGGATCACAGGTCCTTTCTCCCTCTTAGTTCAGCAAGATGTCGCCAAGTTGCAAGTCTCAGCCTGCGAGATTTTAAGAGGCGTCGGATTAATTCAGCTCGAATGACTCGGAGAAACTCCGGCTGTTCTGCTTTGTATTTCCGCTTCAAAAGCAGGAGAAGCAATTTCAAATTCGCCAGCAAGCGGTCGAGAGAGCCTTTATACAGGTCGTTGAATGCGGACTCCGCCAAGAAAATGTTTTGGAGACGCTCGGGACTTAGTCTTCCCTTCCAGTCCGCAAGAGATAGCTGGTGTTCAACCCTGATATCCCCGGACACATACACTCTTCTACCCGACCGAAATGTGCGGTGATAGAGAACGTAATCGAGATAATCGAGCCAAAAATTCTGATCGAAATTACCGATCGCGCGCAGGTGGGGAATGCTCCACATGCTGCATGAGTTCATGGCCGTAATTTCTCGTTCGGGGAAGCCGGAATATCCCAGCGGTAGCCTGCGGGAACCCCACCGTTGAACATAAAGAGGCGACTGCACAACGCCCTGCTCCACAAGTTGAGGTACGATCCCTGCAACACTGGGGTCCTCTGAAAACTGCTGAGCAAGAGTTGTCATTCTCCGCAAGATTCCATTGGGCAAAGATGTATCCTGATCCAAAGTGAGCAACCAGGAGCATCCTGCGGCCTCCCCGATGTCTAACGCGAAGTTGTACGCTTCCGCTAGGCCGACATTTCGGGAAGCCTGATGGAACAGGACGCTCTCTGGAAGATCAGCTGGTCGTCTCGCGCCGGGTGTGTTGTCATACAGCAGGACGTTCAAGTGTAGGGCTTGTCCAGGAGTCTCTCTTGCGGATTGCATCAACGTCTGAAAGCTTACCGATTCCGACGGTCTCAGCCGGTACAGAACAATGACGACCATGAGGGAAACCCGCGTTGGGGTGACATTAGACATCCTTATGCATCCGTGTCCGAGAGAATGCCAAATTTCGAGTCTGATGAGCCAGAGTTGTGGAACATTCCTCGGTTGGCTTTTGCGTTTCTAGTTTAGTGTACCTTTTCGCAGTCTGCGGCATTGTTGATGCGCCCCAACTCGTCCGTCACAAACTAGTTGTGGAGTCTCAACTGCTCCGTTTCCGAACATGCTTTGGCTGATGGCAGACTGCAAGCCCCATAACACAGTAAATGTTGAATAAAGATCGATTTTGGGGACTGGCGGCCCAGTTCCTCACGCACTATAATGAAAGGGGCAATCAACGTCCAAGCTGTCCGTGGATCTCCTTTCGATCCCTACAGTTTACATCGATGCCAAAGGTCTACATCATTGTCGTGAACTGGAACGGATGGGAAGACACCATTGAGTGCCTTGAATCCGTTTACCGCCTGAAGTATGACGACTTCAGTGTGATACTTTGTGACAACGGCTCGATCAATGATTCCTTAGAGCGGATAGCCGAGTGGGCGGAAGGTAAGATCCTGGCAAGTTCTGCAAACCCACAGCTCAAGCACCTGAGCCATCCGCCTTATCCGAAGCCGATTCCCTTCTCCAGAATCGACGCTCACAGTTGCCAAAATTTGATCGGACGTAAAGAACGTTTATTCCTGATTCAAATCGGAAGGAATCTGGGATTTGCAGCAGGGAATAATGTTGGCCTGCGACTTGCGCTCAATACGGGGGACATGAAATACGCATGGCTGCTGAACAACGACACAGTCGTTGCCCCAGATGCTCTTATCCGACTCGTGGAAAGGATGGAAGAAAGCGCCGAGTCGGGTCTCTGCGGTTCAGAGGAGCAGATGGATTACGTGGTTGGTGCATCGATGTTGGTCCGCCTCTCTTTTCTCGAGAATGTCGGCCTAATGAATGACCGGTACTTTCTTTTCTTCGAAGAGATTGACTGGATTACGCGAGCCAGAGGGAAATTCCACCTAGCCTACTGTCCCGAAAGCATCGTCTATCACAAGCAGGGTAGAAGCACTGGAGAAGGTCCAACCAAGAATAGGGCACTCGATAACGTGGGCGGGCGTTACGGACCAAGAAGCCGCATTCTATTCACAAGAATTCATCATCCGATCGCACTCGTCTCAGTGGTAGTGGCGCTTCTGGCGAGCGCCGCGTTCAGGCTTGCTACCGGACGGTTTGCAAGTTTCAAGACTCTGATGCATGGAGTGCTATCGGGAACTACCATGTCGCTGAATGACCCGAGCGACGATTTCAGTTCGCCACACACGAACGAATACGAGTCTACTCTCAATTGAGATTAAAAATGCTAGTGAACCGGAATTCTGCATGCCTCGAAACCACGATCGCCGGACACACCTGGTTGGTCGTGAAAATGTCGCATAGAGGTTTCTATGTGCGATGGGTTTCAGATCCGACGGTCAACACATGTGAGAAGCCATGCCGCAGAAGTTAACGGCATCTATCGAGGTAACTGGACTTTTGGCGATTGTAGCCACAGCAAGCACATTTGCGGCAATCGGTTTCCTAACGGAAGTCGGCTGCATTTGGCTGACCCTGGTTCTTCTTGCCACGATCCTTGGGCTTTCGTGGTACCAATTCGATGGTGGCCGACATCCATGCTTCCTCTTCATGGTTATGCTGTTTGTCTTTCAGGGCGGAAGGCTTGTTGGCTACGTAGTTGGTCTGAAGCAAGATCCGATGCTTATCGAAGTGCAGACACGTCTTCCAATTGCTGTCGAACCGAAGTTTGCTGAAATAACGCTACTGATTATTGTTCTTTCCGCGATTTTGGTGTATTTCCCTTGTCGGTATTGCTATAAGCCTGCCGCTTTCCGACGACCTCTTGATAATCGCTGGTTGCCATCTTTGTATGCGCTGGTGTTTATGACTGTTCCATTCTCGCTTTACAAGAATCTGATGTATTACTCATATATTCGGGCACACGGTGGATATCTCGCAATCTATACAGATAATGCCGCTGTATTGCAAAGCGCCGGTGTAGTGGCTAGGACGCTGTCGCTGGTGAACGTGACCGCGATCCTTGTTCTCTTTGTTGTGGAGAATCGATCGAAACGAATGGTCGCAGTCCTTTGGCTCTTTGTCGCACTGTCCGTCTTGGATCTGTTGATTGGCTTCCGGGGCAAGTTCTTCTCTGAGATGATCAGTCTCTGGTTTCTTGTCAACCTCAAGACCGGTCGTCGGTTCAAACTTCCTTATCTAATTTCCATCGCGTCGGTAATTAGTCTGATCGCTGTTGCGATCGGATTCTTCCGAGAGAATCAAACTTTCAAAATGGTCAGCCCCCTAGGCTTCCTTGTCGTACAGGGAGTCTCGCTCAACGTCACAGAGGCAGCCGTGAAGTTCCACAGCACATTCTCTCGTTTTGGCTGGGAATATCTCTGGGGGGGGTTCTTGAATGGCTTCACGCCTTCGGCAGCGCATGGCCTTCGGCTCTGGTCGGGAGACCTAAGCGTGTTTTTGAATCCAGTCGCCAGTGACTTGGGGTTTGGTACCGCATCTTCGTACCTTGGCGAGTTGTATCTGTTCGGTGAAATCCCCTCCATCGTTATTGGCTCCCTCGCAATTGGATATTGCCTTCACCTCTTGCACCGTGTTAGTTCACGGACAGCCGGAGCACTCCTACTGGCATTCATTCTTCCACCCGTGATCTATTTGCCCCGTCTTGAGCTTCTCAATCCCTTGGCAGTTCTCGTCAAGTCCTGCATTGGACTTGGAGTCATCGCTGTCTTTGTTCTCTTTTTTGATTTCATTCTGCGCGTCTTATGGATCAAGGCCAGCCCACGCCGGGCGGGTATCATATGAACACAACGCAATCCAAACAGTCATCTTTAGGCATATCCCTGGATCCGAGCTCCAGCGTGAGTCAGCACCACGTGTGCCGGAAAGTTCTCATTTTCAATTTCTTCGGCGGCATTCTTTCCAGAGGAATTCCTCTTTATGTGTCAAACCTTTGCCTAGCATTCCAAAAATGCGGAATAGAACCCACCCAATTCCAATGTCCATCCCCATTTCGGCGATTACCGCGCCCCCTTCTGAATTTGCTGTTTGTATTTACTGAACAATGTGTCGTGCCAATTCTGAGCACCAGGTACGAGAAGGTGATCTATGCATCTAATTCTGCTTCGATACTTGGATCTCTTTTCCAGCGTCCAGCTATAATCGTCCACGACTTTATATCGATGAACCGAAGAAATACATCGTTCGCGGCTCGTTACGTTCGGATGACACAGCGGGTCCATTCCGTACTCGGACGAGACGTCATTTATATTTCCAAATCCATTGAGAGACTTGGCAAAAGAGCTCAAATGTTCCCCAAATCAAGAACGTTCAATTTCCCTAATGCTTTTTATCGATTTGTGGAAATGCGGTCCGATGGAACCGTGGATCGCAATCAGCATGTACTGCTGTGCTCCGGATGGGGAGCAAATAAAGATCTCGCGGGCGCCCTCGGGCTCTATCTTCGTTCTGATTTGTATAAAGTACGCAGTCTGATTATCCTCGGGTTGGCCGGAAGAACCGCATCGGTGACTAATTTCTTTAAGGAGCACCCAAAGCTCTCGGATCGAATTACCGTTTTGCCGCAATTAAATGATAGTGATGTGATCAAGTGCTACGAGCAGGCGGCATGGGTATGGGTGCACTCAAAAAAGGAAGGATACGGTAGATCGATCGCGGAAGCGCGGTTCTGTAAAAGCGCCGTGGTAGCGACCGACATCGCGCCTTTCCGGGAACAGCGGGATGAGTTCACATTCCTGTATTCCGATCTGGAGGGTTTCAGGAAAGCCGTGCGCGAGTGTGAGATGAATTCGGCCGCCGTCTCAATTCGCGAGCCGATCGAACATGACCAACTGGTCACGGAGATCAGCAGATTCTGTCTCGACTAGGGGGAACGGGAGGAATACGAGTTTGGGGAATCCCGCACATTTATCGGACACAGGCGCCGCTTCAGAAAAACAATAACCTCTGTGTGGTTCCCTCGGCTGTGATGGCGATTGTTACTTCTGAGCGGAATGATTCGAGGAACGTGCCATTTGCGCTTGGATTCTTCAATGCTGGGTGGCCTACGCTGGACTCCCAACCCTCGGCTCGGGACCGATCGCAAGCTCGAAATGTTCCCTGATAAGTTTCCTTCGAGGCGCTTGAGGTCTGAGTGCTAGAAAAAACTTTCGGGGGGCGTCTAGGATCCAGTATTCAGCGTATTGATAAACTGCATGCTTTGCCAGTTCGAGTGTAGAACGCTGGACTACCCAGAAAAGGATTTGAGAATACTGAGATGAAACGTCTGCTGGTATTAACATCCCGATTCCCTTATCCCCCGATTGGCGGGGATCGGCTTCGCATCTATGAGATATGCAAGTATCTCTCGTCGGAACTCGACCTTTCTCTCCTGAGCATGTGCGAATCCGAAGAAGAGATGAACTATGATGTACCGAAAGACGGCGTATTCTCGCACATCGAGCGCGTATTTCATGGGAAAGCACAGCGGTTGGTCGGCTGTCTCCGAGTGCTGCCCTCCAGAACCCCGTTTCAAGTTGGCTACTTTCGAAACAAAGAGTTCGCACGACGATTGAAGTCACTCATTGTTCAGAATGACGGTGTACTGGCTCACCTGATCCGAACCGGTTCTTATGTAAAGGACTGCGAAGCTCCAAAGATATTGGAGATGACTGACGCGCTTTCACTGACGTATAAGCGGGGTGAGGAGGTGTTTGCGGGGAGTGTTGCGCGGTCCCTTTTCTACCGCGTCGAATCACACCGCCTCTTGGCATATGAAAATCGGATGTTGCGAGAATTTGACTTGTCTATTCTTGTATCGGAAGTCGACCGCGCGGTTCTCACTCGGGGCGGTGTCGATTCGAGAATCCTGGTTTGCCCCAATGGGGTTGACACTGGCGCTTTGGGCTTTCAATACGAACCCGACCGGAAGACGATCATCTTTATCGGTAACAATACGGCACGTCATAATGCAGACGCTATCCTTTACTTCGCCACAGAAGTGCTTCCAAGGGTGAGATCTCGGATAGCCTCAGCCCAGTTCAAAGTGATTGGTCGAATCACTGATAAACTACGTACGAGACTGGGGAGATTGAACGGAGTGGTGGTGATCGGCGCAGTGGAGAACGTGGCCGACGCAGCGAAGCATGGCTCAGTCGGAGTTTGCCCCATTCGATTTGGTGCTGGAGTCCAGAATAAGGTTCTGGAATATATGTCGCTCGGAATCCCGACCGTGACTTCCTCGATCGGTCTAGAAGGATTCGCAGGCGTGCCAGGAGTACACCTTCTCATAGCCAATAGTTCGGACGAGTGGGCAAGTCAAATTTGCAGTCTGCTCGACGACCCAGCACAAGGCCTTGAATTTGCAAGGGCGGGTAGACGATTAGTAGAAGAGAACCATTCTTGGCCCTTTATGCTGAACCCTTTGCGGCAGGAGATCTGTCGTTTGCTGGATTCTGAGTAGAGGCGAAAAACGATCCTAAGATAAAACGCGTCGGCTTAATCCTGTCGCGAACTTTTGCCGCAATTAGGTTCACATGTCGTGCTTGTTCCCGTGGCAGAGATAACTGGCTTGGCCAAATCCAAGCATCCCAGCAAACATATCGCTTTCGATGAAGGCCACACCTTGGGGGTCACCCAAATCCGGCCATAGAGGGTCACTTCAAAACCGGCCATAGAGAAACGACCTAAGACATTAACTCCGAACGGGGGAAGTTAGCCTCGGTTGGCATGGGTAATGTCTTGGATAGAGCGAAGCGGGAACAGGTGATCGCGCTGGGACGTCTTGGTTGGTCCCTGCGGCAGATCGAGGAAGCGACGGGAGTCCGTCGCGAGACGGCTGGCGCTTACTTGAGGTCAGCCGGGATAGCACTGCGCACGCCGGGAGGTTGGGGCCATAGTTCTCCGGCAAAACCGGCCATAAAGGTGACCGCCGGCTCTGTCGGTTCAAATCCGGCCATAGAAGTGACCACCGGCTTTTTCGGTTCAGCACCAGCCATCAATTCAAAACCGGCCATAGAGGTGATCACCGGCTTATTGGCCTCAGGTGCACCTCCAGCGCAGGTCGGCAAGCGCGTGACCGGAGCCAGTGAAGCGTACCGCGAGATGATCGAGCTGGAACTGTCGCGAGGCCGCAACGCGATGGGTATCTATCAGGATCTGGTCGATGGGCACGGGTTTCGAAGCAGCTACCAGAGTGTGCAGCGATTCGTACGCAAGCTGCGCGGAGCGGTATCGCCGGAAGCGCGGGTAATCATCGAGACCAAACTCGGTGAGGAGTGCCAGGTTGATTACGGCACCGGCCCGATGGTGCGTGATCCTGACAGCGGCAAGTACCGGCGTACGCGGCTAT
>WNGK01009592.1_pt1 | contig 10383 bp, 7 predicted proteins | sample 5400601 | NCBI WGS metagenome assembly WNGK01 (sample SAMN13153376, study PRJNA577476) | soil metagenome | isolation source: 60 cm soil or saprolite under Garry oak tree replicate 1 | place: USA:California | collected 2016-06-15 | reverse complement strand
ATACACGTCATTGCCAGAAAAACGGAGTCCACAACTATGCGCATGAGACGCGATCTCATTTTCATCCTGACCGTCGCTGCGATTAGTGCCTCGGGGCGAGCGCAGGAAATTCAAAGACTTGATCCTTCTCTCGATCAACTTGTCGCACCCAACGCAAGACTGGAACGTATCGCAGATGGTTTCAACAAGTGGACCGAAGGCCCCGTCTGGACGAACCAAGGCACCCTTCTATTCGCCGAGATTCCCGCCAACAATATTGACGAGTGGGTTCCGGGCCAGGGTGTGCGCGTATTTATGCATTCCAGCGGATATGAAGGATCAGCGCCCTTCAAAGGGCCGGAACCGGGTTCGAACGGGATGACGATCGATGCAGACGGGCGAGTCACAGTGGCGGGTCACGCGCGACGCAATGTCTGGCGCTTGGAGTCGCTGAGTCCAAACGCGCAGATTACTGTCCTGGCGGATTTGTATCAGGGTAAGAAACTAAATAGCCCGAATGATCTTGTCTACAAGTCAGACGGATCCCTGTACTTCACCGATCCTCCGTACGGATTACCGACCCAAAGTGATAACGATCCGGCGAAAGAAGTACAAATTAATGGAGTCTATCGCATTCCTGCGGCGCGCCAGCAAAAGCCGGGAACGCAGCCCGACCGAGAAAAACTTCAGCTTCTCATTAAGGACCTCGGTAGGCCCAACGGCATTGCGTTCTCTCCAGATGAGAAATTCTTGTACATAGCCGAGTCTGGTAGGAAGGTCTGGTTACGCTATCGTGTCCAGCCTGACGGCTCAGTGAGCGATGGGGTTTTGTTCCTGGACCCTTCTTCTGATAAAGCCCCAGGCGGACCTGATGGGCTACGGGTAGATGAGAAAGGAAATCTCTATGGTTCCGGCCCGGGGGGCGTCTGGGTTATTTCGCCGGCAGGCAAGCATCTAGGAACGATCAAAGTTCCAGAGATCGTAAGTAATGTCGCGTGGGGCGATGAAGATCACAAAACGCTTTATATCACCGCCAGTACCAGCGTCTACCGCATCCGGCTGAAGATTCCAGGAGCAAGTTTTATCAAAGGTTCCGAAACCAGTTCCAGGTAGTTCGGTGTCCGCAAAGGGCAAAGGACCTCTTGCATTTAGGGTGAAGAAAACTCTAATGCATGTCCTTCAGTCGTATAAGAGCAGCAATGCGGTCCTCGTGTTAAGTCGGAAGAGTCCCGCCGTCGAACTCCTGTGACTTCGGCCGATATCGACTCCAGCACGCGCCGCTCTCTAGCGGCTGCACTTACACAGCTCGCGGTCGGTTTCCTTATTGTGTACGGACCGCGGTAAACTCTCCGTGGCCGTGCTTTCTTGTTTTCACGCAGAACAATTGATATGTTTGCGGATCGGTCTGCTTGTTGTTCCCCCCGTGAGAAGCGACCGAAGACTCTAGAATGGACGTGATGACACGAACTGAAGTAGCCCGTCGCTATCCGACGCCAGCTCTGGAAAAAGGTCTTGATGCACTCGAACTTCTTGCGAGTGAGTCGGAGGGGCTCACAAAAACAGAAGTTGCGCGCAGGCTCGGTCGAACGGTTTCGGAGGTCTTCCGGATGCTCGTGTGTCTTGAGACACGCGGTTATATTGCTCGATCTGGTAGCGACGATCGCTATTCATTGACCCTGCATCTGTTTAGGCTTGCATACGAGCATCCTCCAATTGAGCGCCTGACTACTGAGGCCTTGCCGATCATGCGGCACGTCACGCGTCAAATCAAGCAATCGTGCCATTTGGGAGTGCTCGACGGAGATCGTGTTGTAATCATCGCCTAGGTCAATTCTCCCCTCAGCAGCGGCTTTTACGTAAAGGCTGGTGGCATTGGTGACCTGATGCGTTCGACAACGGGACAGGTAATCTTGGCGCATCAGCCCCCGGAAGTTTCCTCTCGGGCTGTAAGGCTCTGGTGTAAGCATAATGGGAAACGCCCTCCGCGCGATTTGGGCCAACACTTGACCAAGATTAAACAGTACGGATTTGACGAGAGAAAAAGGTATGAAGTAGAGGGCGTAATCAATATTTCGTTTCCTGTTTTGGACGATCGCAGCTACGCTGTCGCTGCCCTTAGCGCTCCGTTCCTTCAAAGAATCGATCACTCCACAACTCCCTCCGCGGTGAAGCGTGTACTCGCGGAGGCCAGTTGCGCGCTGTCAGAAGCGATCGGTGGCGTGGCAACGCAAAAGAGTCCCTAAGCCAGGTCAGCTGATCACGAGGTCACAGGGAATGCCTAGCGGGCGCAACGCCGTGAAGGTCAGACGAACTGCCCGGAAGCTCCGGCGTGCGATAGACGCCCTCCTCTATTTTGGCCGGAGCCACAAAGTGTTTCTGAAGATGTGGAATGCATTCAAGGAACAGTGCATCGTGCCCCAGGGCGATATGATTAAACAGCACGAGATGCTGGTGAATCTGCCCCATGTCCCCTACGTGGGGAACGACTGGTAATCCGAACTTTCGCGCAAGCAGGCTCACCGTCAAGAACTCGGACACTCCGGCAACGCGAGTGCAATCCACCTGCACGAAGTGCAGCGCACCCGCCTGCATCATGTTCTTGAAGAGAACGCGATTGGGAACATGTTCACCAAGTGCAATTCGAGTCGGTGCAATCGCCTCCGCGAGTCTCTTATGAGCATCAATATCGTCCGGATGTGTCGGTTCCTCCACGAAATAAGGTGACATCGCCGCAAGTTCACGGCAGATTTTCACCGCAGTGGGAAGCGTCCATTGCTGGTTTGCATCCAGCATAATCATGGCCTTGGAGCCGGCCAGTTCACGCAGCATGAAGGCGCGGCGCAAATCACGCGACCCCTCTTCTGACCCGACTTTTAATTTGAATGCGCGAAATCCACGTTGAATCGCTTGTTGCGCTAAGGCTTTAACCTTGTCGTCACCGTACTCGAACCAGCCAACTGACGTGTCGTACCCGGGATAACCATGGTGCAGGATCGGCTCTCGCGCCGCACGTCCGGGCATCTCCGTGGCAAGAATTGAAAGCGCATCTTCGCAAGTAAGCACATTCTCGAGGTAGCTGAGATCCAGAAGTTTTATCAGTTGCTGAGGATTGAGATCCAGCAGCAGGCGCCATAACGGAACGCCGCGCACCTTTGCCCACAGGTCAAAGGAGGCATTGGTAAGCGAAGCAAGCGCAAGGTGCACGACACCTTTGTGCGGTCCCAGCCAGCGGAGTTGTGGGTCGTCAGCCAACTGCCTTGAAATATCGCCGAAGTTTGACATCAGCTCTTCGACGTCGCGCCCTATGAGCTTTTGTGCCAACATCTCTATCGCTCTGCACACGAGTTGGTTTCCGTTGCCAAGCGTCAGCACGATTCCTGTGCCAAAGTTCCTAGCTTCAGTTGTAATCAGTGTGGTGGCGAACGCGTACTCGGATCCGGAGTGTACGGCATCGCTGCCGGCGCCCTCGAGAAGAGGGAAGCGCACATCTCGGGTTTCAACCGCGGTAATTCGCTCGTCGTGCATATCAGCTAGCTGGTGGTATAACCAGATTCTTTTTCAATGCGAGAAATTTCGACTATATTGAAGCGTTTGGGTGCGTGCAACTTCGATTGAGCGCAGAAAAGCATCGGAGTGGACCTGTTCGAGCGCGACTTGATCGTCAAAGAGGCATTCGCAATGCAACGGTACGGTTCAGTTATTGGAGTCAAGCCGGAAGCAATCGCCGAATATAAGAAGCATCACGCGGCGGTTTGGCCGGAAGTCTTGGAGATGATCCGAAATTGCAATATTCGCAATTATTCCATCTTCCTCAAAGATGACTTGTTGTTCGGTATTGGGAATACCATGGAACGGATTTTCGGGCGGACATGGCGAAAATGGCGGCTGATCCCAAAACGCAGGAGTGGTGGAAGATCATGGGGCCCATGCAGCGTCCGCTTCCAAGCCGCGCGGAGGGCGAATGGTGGGCCAGCATGGAAGAAATGTTTCACATCGATTAAAGAACGGTGGCGGGTACAAATTGCGCTTTTTCTGCAAGGGTAACCGGGGAGGAGCATTGCTGGAAAGGGATCTTTTGCGCGCGTTAGCAATCGCGTTTGCCGTGCTGGCGGCTTCAGCAGCGCCTTCGCTCGGACAAACGTCATCTGCGAACACGTCTTTGCCTGAGGCAAAATCAGCAGCAGAGGCGTACCAGAATATTCAAGTTTTGAAGGAAATTCCGGCAGATCAATTTATTCCCGCTATGCAATTCATCACATACTCTCTGGGAGTGGAATGCAGTTATTGTCACGTGGAAGGGGCCCTGGAGAAAGACGATAAGAAACCGAAGCAGACCGCGCGGAAAATGATGCAGATGATGGCGGCAATCAATCGGGACAACTTCGATTCGAAGCAGGCGGTTACCTGCAACTCCTGCCATCGTGGCTCTCCGCGCCCGGTAGCCATACCTATAATTGCTGAAGGCGGTCCGAGACCAGTCACTGAGAGTGTTTCCGGAGAAGACAACTCGATAATCAATGCTCCGCCAGCCGAGCAGATCGTCACGAAGTACGTCGAGGCTATTGGAGGAGCAGCAGTCGTGCAAAAAATGAACACACGACAGGAGAAGGGAACGATCAACGTTAGCGGGCGAAATCTGCCGATCGAAATGTTTAGCAGGACAGGCGGGAAGCAACTCACCGTCATTCATCTGCCTAATGGCGACAGTGTTACGGCTTACGACGGAGCGTCTGGCTGGACTTCCACCCCGAATCGCCCAGTGCGCGAAATTTCTTCGGTGGAAGTTGCCTCCGCGCAACCTGAGGTGGACCTGCAACTGCCCCTGCATATGAAGCAATTGTTCAATGAAGTTAAGACAGCTGCGACGGAAAAAATTGGAGACCGAGAGACCTACGTCGTCGCCGGCATGAATTCGGGAGAGGTTGCGGCCAAGTTTTACTTCGATAAAGATACGGGATACCTGCTGCGCCTCGTGCGCTACACGAAATCTCCACTGGGCCGAAATCCCACGCAGATCGACTATGCGGATTATCGGAGCCAGGACGGGCTCAAGATTCCCTTTCAACTGACGATTGCGCGGCCCAACTCACGTCTAGCGGTCCAAATTGAGGACGCGAAGTTTAACGTGCCGGTGGATGACGCGAAATTTACGCGGCCTGCCGCGGAACCTTCGCCCGAACGGCATTCTCCTTAATCACGCCAGCACTCCAAAGTCTTAGGGAACTACTTTTTTGCTGAAGTGTAAGGTTGTTTGCGGACGATCCCCTTGCCTTCTTCAATCGTCACGATTTCACCCGCCGGTACTGCCTTGAAATTCTCTACATTGCCGTCGAGCCAGCGGATCGAGAGGTCTGCTGTGCTGGCCCGGCCGAGGCCGAAGTGCAAGCGAAGATCATTTTGTGAGATGTAGGAGCCACCGCTGCGTAGTTCGTCAATTTGCTTATGCCCACCGGCAGTGACCGTAATGCGTGAGCCGATAGCATCTCGCCCTGAGGTAAGCGCACGTATAAGTATCGAATTCCCGCTGCCTGCAAAGTTTTTGAGCAGGGATGGTGCTTCACCCATATTGTTGATTACGACTTCTTCGCTCCCGTCATTGTCCAGATCGCCTACGGCCAGGCCTCGCGAGGAGTGAACGTCGGAAATACCCGGACCGCCCTGCGCAGAGAGATCAAAGAATTGTCCGTCGCTGCGGTTCCAGTAGAGAAGCCGGGGTTGCTTGTACTTTTCGGCGGTGTGGCCAGTGTCTACTTCGGGATAGACGTGACCGTTGGCAACGATCAGGTCTTTCCAGCCGTCATTATCGAAGTCGAGGAATGCGGTCCCCCAGCCCAGATATTTTGTGTTCACCGCCAGACCCGAGCCTATAGTATCGTCGTCGAAATTATTTCCGTCCCGGTTCTTGTACATGGTGTGGGTGTCGTCGGCGAAGTTTGTTTTGAAAATATCGAGTAACCCATCACCGTCGAAATCGGCGGCAGCTGCGCCCATACCGGCTTGTTCGCGCCCATCTTCGTTGTATGCAAGCCCGGCGCGGACCCCGACCTCTTCAAACAGTTTTCCGCCCACATTGTGGTAGTACAAACTCGCGGTCGAATCACATGCCACAAAGATGTCCGGCCAGCCGTCATTATCGAAATCTCCCGTCAGAGCGGTGAAGCCGTAGTAGTTCTTAGGACCTGAAATGTGTACCTGATCGGAGACGTCTGTGAAATGTCCGTGTCCGTCATTTTGATAAAACGACAGCGTTTCCGGAGGAAGACCGCGCGGGCCGCACATGACCGGCTTTCCTTTCCACTGGCATTGGCTGGTCTGGCCGGGGTGAGGTGTGTGCGCCAGGTCGAAATCCACATAGTGCACGACGACGAGATCCAGGAATCCATCACGGTTGAAATCGATGAACGCGCAACCTGTGCTCCAGCGCGGCTTTGGCGAAAGCAGCCCGCGTTCCTTGGCTTCGTCTCTAAACTTGCCATTGCTGAGGTTACGATAGAGAACGTTCTGTCCCCACTGCGTGATGAACAGGTCGGGATAGCCATGATTGTCGATGTCTCCGACGCAGACTCCCTGTCCCCATCCAGTGGATGCGATTCCCGCCTTGTCAGTGACGTCTTCGAATTTCAGCCCGCCGAGGTTGTGATAAAGGAAGGGCTTCGGCTGAGCAGCGTCTTTCTCAAGTCGCCCTGAGTTGACCAGAAAAATATCGGGCAAGCCGTCATTATCGAAATCGAAGATCGCGACACCGTTGCCGGTTGTTTCCACGATGTACTGTTTTGAAGTGTGTGACCCGGAGATGTTCACACCGACGAGGCCGGACTCTGTTGCGATGTCCCGATAGTCAACGGCCGGCGTTTTCATGCCCGGAGGAAGTGGCCGGGCGGGAACCGCCGTACCTCCGGTGGCCACACCTTGGGTGTGCGCGGGCTGAACACTGCCGAGCGCAAGGAGTATGAAGCCGAAAAAAAGAAGGATCTCGCTTGAAGGTGCTTTGCTCAAGTGTCGAGTCCCACCCGCATATTTCGCGATCATAACACTTGGCCTAAGTACGTCTGCGCTTCTCTGCTACGATGGAAGTGCAAGCCGGAATTCCAATGGCGTTCTCGAACTATCCATGCACTGTGGCCCGAATCGCTCTCTGCTCGTGGCTTGTGCACGTCGTGACGACGGGTTTGTTCGCACAAATGCCTGCCGCGTGCAAAGGTCCAGCTGAGTTGGAGAAAGTGCTTGCAACTCATCCGTCGGCGGGTGCCTACGACGCGCTGGGCGCCTACTTCGGTCAGCGACAGCAGTTGTCGTGCGCTATCGCGGCATTTGAAGTTGCCGTGCGTCAGGATCCGAACTCCTGGGAGGCGCGCTTCAATCTTGCTTTGGCGCTTCTGCAAAAACACGAAGCAGCGAGGGCAGCTCGTGAACTCAGAGTAGCCGTCCGCATAAAGCCTGACGATCCGATGGGGCACATTGCGCTGGGCGAAGCGCTGGGTGAGTTGGGGCAAAATGACGCCGCGATCGACGAGTTCAAACTCGCACTGAAGTCGGAGCCAAAGTCCGTGCCCGCGCTGGATGGCTTGGCGAAAGCGTTGATTGCGGAGAAGCGTTACTCGGCCGCGATTGCATACTTGAAAGACGGTCCCTCCGATCCGGCACTTCAAGATGACCTTGCAGTGGCTTACTCCAGTAACGGCGATGTCGCAGAAGCGGTGAAGTTGCTGGCGGAATTAGTACAGCAGAATCCAACATCAGCAGACCGGCACGCCAGGTTGGGCATTGCATACACGCAGGAGTCTCAGTTTCGGCAGGCAGTTGATGAGTTCCGTGAGGCGTTGAGGCTGGATCCGAGCAACGACGTCACGAGGCTTTCTTATGTAAAGGCGTTAATCATTCTCGCGGAGTTCCAGACTGCGCTGCCCGAAATTCAGAGCTACTTTCGACGCAAGCTGGGCGACTTTGACGCGCTCTACTTGATGGGAGTAGTTGACCGCGGACTTGGAGACTACGTAGCTGCTGAACCTTTACTCAAACAGGCGGAGGCACTCAACCCGAATCATTACGACACCCGATACAACCTGGGCTTTATTCTTGCGAAGCTGGGAAGGCCGCAAGAAGCACTGCTTCATCTTGAAAAGGCGGTGCAGCTGAATCCGGCATCGAGTGAAGCACGATTTCAGTTGGCAGCGGTGCTGCGAAGTGTGGGCCAGGAGCAGAGAGCACGTCACGAATTGGAAGCCTTCCAACAAAAGAAACAGCAGAGCGTCAAAGAGAACGTGGCCGGGACGAAGGTCAACCAGGCCAATGAATATTTTCAAGCGGGCGAGTATCAGCGCGCAGCTGATTTTTATCGCGAAGCTTTGGCCGAGGATCCTGGGAACCCACGCACATACTACGATCTCGCACTAACGCTTGATCGCCTGGGCAAAACGGCGGAGGAGCGCGAGGCACTGCAAACGGCCATTCGTCTCGATTCTTCTCTCGCTCGCGCCCATAATCAGTTGGGCTTCCTCAGCCTGCAAGCCGGCCAGGAGGTCGAGGCGGAAAAGGAACTGAAGGCGGCGATTGCGCTGGATCCGGGTTATGCAGAGGCGCAGAACAATCTCGGTGTGCTATACGGCCAGCAAGGAGAAAACAAAGAAGCAGAGGAACTCTTCCGTCAAGCCACGGAAAATAGTCCTGAGTATACACAGGCATTTATCAACCTCGGGCTGATTCTTGCAGGTGAATCGCGCTTTTCTGAAGCGGAGCAGGTAATACGTAGCGCACTCAAGATAACTGCGGACAATTCTCAGGCGCTGACTGTGCTTGCCATGGTACTCACGCGCTTGAAGCGGACGGAAGAGGGCATTGGCTATTTCAAGAAGGTCATCGAACTGGAACCTAAGTCCTCAGGCGCACATTTGAATCTGGGAATTGCATACGCGGATGAGTTCAACCTGGAGGGCGCCTTAGCGGAGTTTTCTGAGGCCGTGAAACTGGATCTGAATTCCGCACCTGCTCACTACAACAAGGGGCGGGTTCTGCTCGATCTGCGGCGCGACCAGGACGCGAAGCCTGAGCTTGAAACTGCGGTGGATCTCGATCCGCAGTATGCGGAACCATGGTATTTGCTTGGATTGATCGAAAAATCAGCCGGAAATGCCGCGGCCGCTGTTCAGGCTCTACAGAAGTCGGCTGTGCTCGATCCGAAAAATCCGGACACGCTCTTCGTGCTCGGTCAAGAGCTTCTGCACACCGGAGATCGGGCCGGGGCAATTGCGCAATGGCGGAAGGTGACTGAGATCAATCCTGAGCACGGCGAAGCGCTTTACAACCTCTCGCGCCAGCTGGCGCAATCTGATCCTGAAGAGTCCAAGCGCCTGCAATCGCGCTTTGAGACCCTGCAGGCACAAAAACAAATCATGGATCGGGCTCAGACTTTGGGGAACTTTGCGTTGGCATCCGCCGCCGCGCACGACTGGCCACAAGCTATTTCACAATTGAAAGAAGGGATCCAGGTCTGCGGCGGCTGCACCGCGCTTGGCCAATTGCACAAGGATCTTGGGCTCATTTACCTCCATTCAGGCGACACAAAGAATGGACTCCAGGAACTGGGCGAAGCAAAAAAGCTCACGCCCGCGGACCCGGATATCGACAAGGCCATTCGCATCGCGCACACTGCTCACGGATATCGACAAAGCCATTCGCATCGCGCAGACTGCTCAGAGGTGAAGTACTGTAGAGTGTAAGCCATGTTTCAGCTGCGGGTCAGCGTCATTCTCCTCTGGTCGTTGACTTGTCTAGTTGCGCAAGACATCGATTCCGTTCCGTCCCTGCAGAAACGTAACTTGGCTTCAATCGCTGATGAGATATCTGATTCCGCGGAGCGCTCTGCATTCTTGCAACTCTTCAAACCAGCTTCACCGGAAGAGATGCGTACGCGAGCCGAAGCTTTCCTCGTGCGGTTCCCACAGTCGGGGTTTCTGGCGCAAGCGTATGAAGTCGCAGCCCGCGGCTGCTTCGATCTCGCCGAATATGAGCCGGGGCTCGGTTATGCGCAACAATCGTTAGCGCTGCTTCCCGAGAATCCATTGCTGCTGGTTCCGGTTGCAGATGTAGAAGCACGTCAAAATCTGAACTCCGCGGCTATTGGCCACGCGGATGAGGCACTAGGCGACCTCGATCGCTTCGCTCGGCCAGCCTCGGTTCGCGAGGAAGATTGGCCTAATGTAAAGCAATGGCTCAAATCAACCGCAAATTTTGCAAAGGGCCGCGCTTTTTTGCAAGAAGCGCTGGCGCAACCAGCGGGCGAAAGGCGGAAACAATTGCTAAAGGAGTCCGAGGCGTCGCTGCTCGACGCACAGCACTTCAACAATCAGGACCTTGAGATTGTCTATGTGCTGGGGCTGGCGCAATTCAGTTCAGGGAGAACGCTTG
>WNGK01021046.1_pt1 | contig 10384 bp, 6 predicted proteins | sample 5400601 | NCBI WGS metagenome assembly WNGK01 (sample SAMN13153376, study PRJNA577476) | soil metagenome | isolation source: 60 cm soil or saprolite under Garry oak tree replicate 1 | place: USA:California | collected 2016-06-15 | reverse complement strand
TGATTCTGCATGCGTATGCCGCTTGGGGCACGCCATGCGTCGAGCACTTAATGGGGGATTTCTCGTTTGCGATCTGGGATGCAGCTAAGAGAGAACTGTTTTGTGCTCGCGATCATTTCGGTATCAAGCCATTTTATTACGTGCAACGAGGAGATCTTTTTCTGTTCAGCAACACATTGAATTGCGTTCGAATGCACCCGGAAGTATCGGGCGACCTGAACGACGCGGCGATCGGCGATTTTCTGCTGTTTGGGTTGAACTACGACAACTCGACTACAAGCTTTCGCGACATTCAGCGTTTGCCTCCAGCACATTATCTGACTTTCTCCGCGAATGGCTCGAGAATCCGGCGTTACTGGAAGCCGCCTACGGACGGGCGGATTCGCTACGCGAAGCCCGAAGAATATGTCGAAAATTTCCAATCGCTGCTGCAAGCCGCAGTGGCAGACCGGCTGCGCACAGACCGAGTCGGAATCCTCCTGAGCGGGGGGCTGGATTCGTCCTCGGTGGCGGTGGTGGCGAAAGCCGCGCACCCAAATGGAGTGCATCCTGCTGCGATTCGTGGGTACACGTGTGTCTACGACTCGCTAATTCCGGACAGCGAACGTGATTTTGCAAGCGAAGTCGGAGAGTTTCTGCATATTCCCGTCACACATGTAGTCATGGACAACATTGAGCTTTTCGAAGGCTGCGACGAACCGGAATTCAGCTTTCCGGAGCCGATGGACAATCCACTCTATGCTGGATTTCTTAAGTCCTTCCGCTTCGTTTCCGCGGACTTCCGTGTCCTATTGTCAGGCGAGGGCGGCGACAACCTGATGCTCTTTCAGATGTGGCCTTATATAAAAGACCTACATCGAAACGGGGAGTGGCGGCGGCTAGTGACGGAGGGGACGAATTTTCTTTGGGTGCGGCCCTTCCCGTGGCGCGGGATTCGTGGGCGGTTCCTGAAGCTGGTCGGGAGGGATCCGGATGCGCGCATGTTCCCCGGATGGCTAGCCCCGGATTTCGCGCGGCGCGGGAATCTCAGGGAAAGGTGGAAGGAACGGAACGAGCATCCTGCACTGCCTCTTGAGCATCCCATTCATGCGAAAGCCCATGCCTCTCTCTTCCTGCCGCAGTGGACGCTTATGTTTGAACAGGATGCGGGAGTAACGAATAATCTGATGGAAACTCGCTATCCGTTTCTGGATCTGCGAATCGTGAATTATTTGCTCGCGTTGCCGATGTTTCCCTGGTGCTTTCAGAAAATGCTTCTGCGCGAAGCGATGGTAGGGAGGTTACCGGAGCGTGTTCGGGCGAGGCCCAAGACTCCTCTGCAAGGTGATCCAGTCTCAGCGCAGCTTCAACGGACGGGAGCGAGACGGCTAAGTCAAGTTTCCTGGTGCCCTGTTGCTGATCGGTATATCAAGCGCTCGTCGCTTTTCCAGCCGCATGGTAATATGAAGCCAGAGCAAGTCAGCAGGGATCTCCGGCCCTATTGTCTCAACATATGGTTGCAGTCGGTTCGAAGAGTTCGATATGACATGCGCGCGGAGGCTGGGAATGGATAAACCCGTTAAACGGGAAGAGAAAAAGCCATATGTGAAGCCCACGTTAACGATTTATGGAACAGTGCAGGAACTTACGCAGGCGCGGGGGAACAAGGGCAATAAAGATGGTGGGCACGGAAATACTTCAAAGACACACATGTGATGGTAAGCAGTTACGACTCAGCAGAGGAGGGGGCGTATCCCCGAGCACCCATATCCACTCTCTGAAATCGCAATTTCAGATCCTAAAGAATCGAACGGCATCGGCTCGAAGAGACAAATTTCGAGACTTAGCCTCGTATAGTAGATGAAGTGGATTTCACTCACAACGTTTTCGGCCTCGTTCTGCGATCCAATCTCGCCATTCCGGGACTTCCGCCTCTGGAAGCACCTTCTGGAATTCCTGATGTACATATTCATCTAGGCGTATCGCCATCCAGCGAGTCTAGGAGGCCGGACAAGCCTCCACTTGTTACCTACACGAGTTCCTACATGGATGAAGGTGGCAAGCCAATCTGGGAAATCCGGGCAAGCCCGCACGGTTCTCTTTTTCATCTGACATATTACGACGGAATGCAATTCTGGCTTGATCGCAGAGGGAAGGCTCTCTGGGCGGTCTGGCCTTCGCAAACGACCCTTGAAGATGCTTGTTCCTACTTGCTTGGCCCTGTCCTGGGAATGTTGCTGCGGCTGCGCGAAGTAACATGCCTGCACGCGAGCGCAGTGGCCTTCGGCGATTACAGCGTCGCTTTTGTTGGCTGGGCAGGAGCGGGAAAGTCGACAACCGCGGCGGCTTTTGCACGGCAGGGCGGCGGAATCCTCTCCGATGACATCGTGGCTCTAGCGGAAAAGGAAGCCGGTTTCCACGTCCTCCCGGCCTATCCTCATCTTTGCCTTTGGCCAGAGTCAGTGAAAGTGCTTTATGGTTCTCCCGAGGCGCTACCACGTTTCGTTCCAGATTGGGAGAAGCGCCGTCTCGCGCTGGGTGAACAGGGCGCTCGTTTTGAGGATCGCCCTCTCCCACTCGGTGCCATCTATGTTCTGGGAGATCGACGACCGGAACCGGCGCCTTACGTAGAAAAAATCGGGGCGCAAGATGCCTTGGTCTCGCTGGTGACCAACACATACGCAAACAAGATCCTTGATCGTGAACTCCGGGCACGCGAGTTTGCGGTTCTCGGCCGGCTGGTATCAACTGTTCCGGTCCGCCGGGTTTATCCTCATGCCGACGCAACCCGACTCGAAGAACTCTGCAAAGTAATCCAAGAGGATCTTGCGGCAATAGGTTTCCCGGCAACTGCACAGCCTCCAGAATGATTTTGCCCTTCCTGCTACCCCTGGCGGCGGCATTCCCTGCGGGAAAGCACGCAATTGTCTTATGTCATTGCGAGCCATTCAGGCTTTGCTGCCGCGCCCGTATTTTCGCACCAAGCGAAAAGGCCGGCGTGCGGCGTCGAGAAACCAGTGGCGCTTCTCTTTCGCCCCGCCCGCCCAATCCTCTTCCGTGGGCGAAAAAGAAAGCCTGCACAGATAGGCGGGGCCGGAGAACAGGCCGCCACGCATGCGCATGCGAAAAAGGGCGCGCTCGAAGAGAGCGGGGGGAGCATATCCGGCGGCGGGCAGCCACGTGAAAATTTGCCGCGCGAGCGGCGTGGCCAGGGCATCTTCTTGCACCGCCGGAGCAATCCTTTCCGGGAGAGGCATATTAAGAAGGCCTTCGGCGAGGCGCAGCCCGATGTGCAGCATGCGTTCCGCTCCCACTGCTTTCGCCGAATCCGCGACACGCTCCCAATCGATACCTGTTTGGCGCCAGACCAGGGCAGCGACATCGGCAATCCACATCAAACGCTCCCAAAAGTGCTTTGCGCCGTGTATGCAGATCAGCACCAGTTCGTCTTCCACCGAAAGGGTGGGGGCTTCGTGGGCATCGAGCCGCACGCGAATTTGCCGCGCGAAAAACTCTTCAAGGGGGAGCCGGCGAGGAAAATAACGCAGCGTGCAGTCATTGTGCAGCTCGACAATAAGCTTCGAATCCGGCTTGGAGAACAGATACTGGCCGGGGATTTTTCCGGCGTCGATGGCGCCGAGCGGAACTGCAGCCGCGTAACCAGCACCGCTCATCAATTCCGTGGCCCGGCGAATGTCCCTTTGGCGGACCAGCAAGTCCAGGTCGCCATAGCTGCGCATCGCCGGATCGCCATAAGCCTGCACCGCAAGCACTGGCCCTTTTACGACCACGGCGCCAATTTCCTCCGAAGTGAAGCGCTCCAAGATGCGAAACAGCTCTGCCGTCAGCCGCAAAGTGAAAAAAATCTGCTCACGCTGACGATCGACAAGCGTCTTCCTGATTTCCGGTCCGTGCTCTTCCGCAAGGACGAGCAAACGCGTCCAATCCGCAGAGCGAAGCAAGCCCGCAAGCCGCTGACCATCGCGCGCTGGAGAAGCACACTCAAGCAGCACCGGCCATTCGTTCTTAAACGAAGCGATGGCGGATAGATGCGATGGGGATAGCGGCACGGCCATGGTCATCAAAGCCTAGTGTAGTCGATTGGACGGGGAATTTTCCGAGACCGATGGTGGAGAGGAAATGTTCGTGCGCTGCCGCAGGCTATTTTCCGATCGGGGCGGACAACATCTCATCACTGCGGCCGCGCCGGCGGACATCAATTCCGAGGCGCTTGATTTTCTGATTGAGCGTGGAAAGGGGAATCAGAAAACGCTCGGCGGCTTCGGTCTGGTTCCAGCCGGTGCGCTCCAGCATATCAATGATGATGCGGCGCTCGATCTCGTCCATGATCTGGAACAGAGACGGTTGCGGATTGTCCGCAGAGGCCCGCGAACCGGGTTCACCAGGAAGCGGCGGCAAAAATTCCGAGAGCTGCAGGCGCACACCGCGAACGATTTCCTTGCTGCGAATGCTTTCTGGGAGCAAGTCCGCGTCCACACGTTCGTGCGTGGAGAGCACAACGGCGCGCTCAACAACGTTTTCCAGCTCGCGCACGTTGCCGGGCCAGTCATAATCCATCATAAGCTTCATCGCCGCTGGCGTGAATTGCCGGAGCGGCTTGCTGTTTTCATGGCAATACCGTTCCAGGAAATGCGCCAGCAGAAGGGGCACGTCTTCCCGGCGGTCGCGCAGCGGGGGAACCTGCAGGTGAATCACGTTCAGGCGGTGATACAAATCTTCGCGGAAACGCCCCTCTCGCACCAGCGTGAGGAGTTCGACGTTGGAGGCGGCTACGATGCGCACGTCTACTTTGAGTTGCTCGGTGCCGCCGAGACGCATAAATTCGCGTTCCTGAATCACGCGCAGAAGCTTGGCCTGCGTTTCGGGGCTGATGGTGGCGATTTCATCGAAGAAAATGGTGCCCTGATCGGCAACTTCGAAGAGGCCCTTCTTAGATGCAATGGCGCTGGTGAAGGCGCCCTTGACATGGCCGAACAGCTGGGACTCCAGGAGATCCACGGGGATTGATCCTGTATTCACGGGCACGAAGGCCTTGTCCGCGCGGGTCGAGGCGGAGTGAATGGCCTTGGCGATGAGCTCCTTCCCCGTGCCACTCTCGCCACTGATGAGAATCGTGGAGCGCGAAGGCGCGACCTGCGTGACGAGATTCAGCAGCACTTGCATTCTGTCGCTCTTGCCGACAATGTTCGGGAAATTAAAGCGTTGCTTCAGGGCGCGTTTGAGCTGAACGTTTTCATCTCGCAGCCGGCGCGATTCCACGGCCTGGGCCACCTGAGCAAGCAATTCATCGTTGGACCACGGCTTGGTGATGTAGTCCATCGCGCCGTTCTTGAAAGCCGCGCGAGCCATTTCGATCGAACCGTAGGCCGTGATTAGAACGACGGAGAGCTGCGGATCGCGGCGGTGAATCTCCTTGAGCATGTCAAGACCGTTGCGGTCCGGCAGGCTCACGTCCAGCAGGAGAAGGTCATAAGGATGCTGTTCCAGTTTCTCGAGGCCGGATTCGCCCGTTTCCGCGCTGGAGACTCCGTAGCCTTCGCCTCTGAGCAGAACTTCAAGGCCTTCGCGGATTTCCGATTCATCATCAACAACAAGGATGGAACCCTTAGACATGGACCGCTTTCCTGACCGCCGGGAACTCGACGTGGAATGACGTGCCTTTGCCCGGCGTCGAGCGCACATCAATTTTTCCTGAGTGTTCCTTGATGATTCCATAACTCACAGAAAGACCGAGGCCAGTGCCGCGGCCGCTGGCCTTTGTGGTGAAGAATGGGTCAAAGATGCGATGGATGTGTTCACGAGGTATGCCGGCGCCCGTATCCGCCACTTCGATTTCGACACTGCCGTTATGCGCCACGGTGCGAACTTCGAGCATTCCCCCGCTGGGCATGGCATCACGTGCGTTCAAGAAAAGGTTCAAGAAGACCTGCTGTAGCTTGTTGGCTGAACCGCGAACGGCCGGCAGCGGTTCGCCAAGTTGCTTCACTACCTGAATTTGCGAGGCTTTGAGAGGGTGGGCCACCAGAGACAAGGTCTCTTCGACGACACGATTTACATCAATGTCCGCGGCTTCCGCGGCGCCGGTCCGCGAAAAATTGAGCAGATTGTTAACGATTTCGCTGGCGCGGAACGTCTGCTTGACGATTTTTTCAATGATCGACTGGCGCGGGTCGCCTTCCGGCATCTGCTTCGCCAGCATCTGGATGTAGTTGGAGATAACCGCGAGGGGTGTGTTCACTTCGTGCGCGACACCAGCCGCGAGAAGGCCAAGAGAGGTCAGCTTTTCCGTCTGCGACATCTGCTCTTCCATGCGCTCCCGCTGGGTCACGTCATCGAAGAGCAGGAGGCGGCCGATGCGCTCATTCGATTTGCTCACCAGGGGCGTGATGGAAACGTTCAAGGTCAGCGATTTCCCTTGATGCTGGACTCTCTGTTTATAGATACCGGTAATTTGTTCCTGGTCGCCACGCGCGGCGATTTCTCGCGCTAGTTCTTCCGGCAATAGCGAGCTGAGCTGCCGTCCAACGGATTCCTGGCGCGACACTCCGAAAAGCTGTTCCATGCGCGTGTTCCAGGATTCGACGATGCCATCCAGGTCAACGGAGAGCACGCCAACATTCAGGGACTCGACGATATTTTCGCTGAAGTCCTTGAGGCGGGCGATTTCGAGGGCCTTTTGTTCAAGCGAGCTGTAGAGCTGCGCGTTATCGAGGGCAACAGCGACGTAGCCGGCAATCGTCTCGACCAGCTCGACGTCATCGCTGGACAGATAGTCTCCATCTACCGTCTTGCCGAGACCGAGAACCGCAACGGTGTGCTCGCGGATGCGGCAGGGGACAAAGTAGTTGAGATCCAGTTGCTCTAGCGTGCGACGAACGGAATCACTCACGTCTCGTGCGGCACGGGGCGACTCGAAAAAGAGCGCCCCGCGGGCAAACTCGGGCCGGGCCGGCTCGAGGAAACTCAGATCCAAAGACTCGGAAAGCCGCACGCCCATCGAACGGGCGATGCGCATCTGCCCGGGTTGCATGGCGTTTTCCACAAAGATCGCGAGTCGGTCGACCAAAAGAGTTTGGGAAATCCGGTCCATGACCGAGCCCAGCATGGGGTCGAAGCGCACTTCGTTCGTCAGCGTGCGCCCGAATTCGATGAGGGTGCGGCGATAGTCGAGCCGGTCACGATAGAAGAAACGATCCAGGCGCGCCTGAATCCCTGTGCGGAAAGGCTGGAACAAAAACGCGGCTATGACGATGGCGATCATGCCGCCAGCGGGGCCATTCGTGGGCGTATGGAAAATCTCGGCAATCAGCGCAACCAACGCGAAGTAGACGGCAGCTACACCGGCCGTTGCTGCGGTATAAGCCAAACCACGCTTGAAGATGATGTCCACGTCCATCAAGCGGTAGCGGATGACGGCGTAGCCGAAACACAGAGGGATCAGTACCAGGCTTAATACGGAGAACTGCATCCACGGGCGCAAGGCCACCGCGCCGAACACCAAAGGAACGATATAGAGCAAGGAAACAGGCAGACTGCCTGCAAGAGTTCCACCAGTGAGCCATTTCAGTTGCTGGCGCAGGACACCGGACGGCGCCTCGCGGTAGCTCCGGTAGAAAACAAGCCCCGCTGCCAGGAAGCAGAGGCCGAGATAACCGAATTCCAATTTCGTGAGCAATATATATGGTGCTAGCCAGGGCACGAAGCCGAAGGCGTTGAGCGCCGTGCTGACATGAATCAAAAGCAGCACGGCAGGCAGGGCGTACACGGCCAACAATCTCGAAGAGGAGCGAATGGTTGTTTCCGTTCGGCCCGGGAAAACCAAGGCAAAATGGAGCAGCAAAGCAGGAGCCAGCAGGCGCGCCACAATCTCCGACCAGTAAACTTCCCAGTCAAAGGCGTCCAACTTTCCGCTGAAATGGAATGACCAGAGAACGAAGGAAACCAGGCAAAAGACGTAAAAGTGCACTGCACGAGGAGCGTTCCAGCGCCGGATGAAAATGAACAAGCCAATGAACAGATAAAGCAGGCCTACGATTCGGAGGTAGTTCTCGGTCGCGAGAGGTTTTTCAGCCGGCGTCGTGAGGAGGGGCGTTTCAAATTCGTCACCACTGCGGGAGAGCTTATAGCGCACCTGGGTCCAAAGCCCCGCACGGTCCAGGCGCCTTGCAACCTCCGCGGCTCTTCTCACCGGGGCACTATTGATCGACAGCAGTAGGTCTCCGGGGCGGATTCCGGCGCGCGTTGCAGGAGAATTGGAGGAAACCCGGCTGGCCTGAATTCCGTGGTCTGTGTCTAGCCAGGCCACTCCGTCGTATACCACTTCAAAGCGGCTGCGCTGGTCGAAGTTAATCAGGGCAAAGATCACCGCAGCCAGCGTGGCGAGCGCCAGCACGACAGCCCCAAGGCTAACTCTGAGGTTTTGCCTCATAACTCTGCGGGGCAGGACTATACCCCACCATGAGAAACCAAGTGCAACCCAATGTCCAATGTTTGGTAGCTGTTCACTCGCAGAACTCTTTTATATTCAATAGTTTACTACGGCAGTAGGTCAGGCTATCCCGCATCATCCTGTTTCTGGAAGGACAAATACAGCTTTCTAGAACCCAAAAATTCCTAGAACTGGACGCTCAGCCCGCCTCGAAACGTCCGGAATGCTGGGACCAGGACAACACGGCCATCCCTGCTATTGGTGGAGACATATCCCTGTGCCAATAGGTTGTTGCAATCCGCAATGGCTTCCCACCGCCCTAACGCAAACTTTGGAAGCGGCTGCCGGAAAATCAAATGTAGATAGGGGTCCATTTGGAAGACGGACTCGCCGTAGCTGTCCACGGAGGAGACGGTGATGCCGTTCACCCATTTATATCCCGCCTGGACTTTCGTGCCGAAGCGAGGCACCTTCGCGGAAATTCCGGCACCCAAAGAATGCCGCTGCGCCGTCCGAAGCGAGTCGCGAAGCAAACCGTCCACATCGTCCGAAGGCGTCAAAGCTCCACCGAAAGAATAAACGGCCGTCAATTCCACGTCGCCATCAAGTTTTTCGCGAAATGCGAGGCGCGTTCCCCAACTGCTGGAGGAGCCGCCGTCATAAGCAAAACCGTTGGAAAAATATTCCTGAAAATAGTCAGCGGCGGGCAGGTCGCTTCCCCGACCGAAGACGGCCACGTGGCGGTTGTCGTCGTGGAAGCCTGCGATTTGGAGCTTGCCCCGAGTACTCATTTTTCGTTCCGCGGAAATTTCTTCATGCAAACCGTTCTGCAAAACGGGACGTCCCTGACGCCAGAGCAGCGCGGGAAACGCATCCAGTTCATTAAGCGCGGCCGCGAGGGCGCCACCCGGTTGCGCGTCATTTGCTTCAAGTGGACCCGGCCCATTGGGCATGGAGGCGAAAACAAGAGCGGTGCTCCAATCGTCGGTGAGACGCACATTCAATTCTGCCCGTGGCCGCAGCGAAGAAGCTGCGGTTCCGAGTCCTACTAAGACATACTCGCCGCCGTAACGCAGAACCGTGCGATCTCCGAGCGCCAACGCACCACCCTGATCAAAACGGACACCTCGGAAGGTCGGACCGACGGGTCCGAGCTTAGCTTCGCGAAGGACCAGAGCCGTATGTGGACCGGCACCAAGGGTTCCCGTTGGCAACCACACCGTAGCGATGCCGCCGGCAGGGGCATCGCCGTCATAGTTCACTTGGCCGGCCAGGATCATTCTGCCTGTGCCGCCCAACTTCTGGTCGTAGGCCACAGCCGTTGCAGGTGAAGAGGCAATGCTGGAGGCCGAAGCGGGGCGCCGCGCGCCATCCGTAAATTCCATTCGCATTCTAGGTGCTCGGGGTGCTCCCAACTCTCCGGTAACGGTCGAAGCGCTCAAGGTGTCGTGGTCCACCCATTCCAACACCGGACGCATTCCCGAAGCGGACCGCAACACCCATTTCCAATCATCAATTTCCGCGGTGCTGCTCGAAGGCATACGCCGCAATTGATCCAGCGACGCAAACATGGATTCCAACTCGATGCGAACGACGGTCGTCAGATTCGAAGTAACGCGGATGTGTTTTTCAAGTGTTGGAAGAAAACCAGCGAGAGTCACGCGGACGGTGTAAAAACCGGGAGCGAGCTTGTCGCCCCGGAACATCCCTTGCGTATTCGTCAGGAAGCTGTGGCTGGCCGCTACTCCCATCGCTTCGGAAATCAACTCCACGCTCGCGCCCATCTGCGGCGTGCCTGCGACGTCGTGTACCACTCCTGCAAGCTTGCCCGGGACAGGCTTCGCTTGCGCGGCGGCCGGAATCGCCGCTAAGGACGAAACCATGACCGTCAGGACCAGGGCCCCCAGGGCTCGGAGCCGTTCCTGTTTCACTTTGCTTTACCTCCCCGGTGCAGCA
>WNGK01018242.1_pt1 | contig 10384 bp, 6 predicted proteins | sample 5400601 | NCBI WGS metagenome assembly WNGK01 (sample SAMN13153376, study PRJNA577476) | soil metagenome | isolation source: 60 cm soil or saprolite under Garry oak tree replicate 1 | place: USA:California | collected 2016-06-15 | reverse complement strand
AGCCGCGCCGCGGTCGCGAAGCGGGGGCGGCCGGTGAGGTCCGGGTGGTCGGTGACCTCGGCGAGGACGCGGCGGTTGGTCAGCAGGGCGGGCACCATCACCTGGTGTGTGTCGTCGTGTTCCAGGGCTACGTGACCACCGATGGTGAGCAGACGGGCCGCGAGCGCGATCACCGGCTTGAGCACGGTGAGCCCGTCCGGTCCGGCGAATACCGCGACGGCCGGATCGTGGTCGGCCACTTCCGGGGGGACCGCCGTTCCCTCCGGCACGTACGGCGGGTTGCACAACACGAGGTGCACCGATCCGTCCAGGTCCGCGAACAAGCCGGGGTCGGTGACGTCGCCGGCGTACAGCTTGATCGCCGTGTCGCCGGCCTGCGCGCGTACCTCGGCGTTCTGCCGCGCCCACGCCAGCGCCACCCCGTCCAACTCGACGGCGTGCACGACCGCGTCCGGACGGGCGTGCGCGACCGCGAGGGCCAGCGCGCCGGTCCCGGTGCACAGATCGACCACGACCGGCTGCTCGATGTCGGCGATCGCGGCCAGGCCCCATTCCAACAACAATTCAGTTTCCGGCCGGGGCACGAACACGCCCGGTCCGACGCCGACCGTGATGCCGCCCATCGCGGCCCAGCCGGTCAGGTGTTGCAGCGGCACGTGTTTGGCCCGCTGCGCGACCAACTGGCCGATCGCGTCCACCACCGGTGGATCGACCAGTGGCACCATCGGCAGCCGCCCACGTTCGACGCCCAGGACATGTGCGGCGATGAGTTCGGCGTCCACTCGTGGCGACGCGATACCCGCCGCCGCGAGCAGGCGTTCCGCCCGATCAGCCTCGGTCAGCGCGTCCAGCACCGCGTCCAGATCGCCGTCGAGCACCTGATCGAGGTTGTACGCCTTGTAGTTCACCCGGTGGTCGGCGATCCGGTTCTCCGGGAAGTTGTAGGTGCGGACGCGCTCCGACCGGTCGACGGTGCGTACCTGGCCGCGCCGTGCGGCGGACGCGGCCGCGGCGGCCTGTTCTTCGGCCAGTACCAGCAGCCTGGCCCGAAGTACGTGCATCGCCCTGGTCTTGTTCTGTAGCTGGCTGCGTTCGTTCTGGCAGGACACGACGATGCCGGTCGGCAGGTGCGTGATGCGCACGGCCGAGTCGGTCGTGTTCACGCTCTGGCCGCCGTGGCCGGACGAGCGGAACACGTCCACCCGTAGGTCTTTCTCGTCGACGTCGACCTCGACGTCCTCGGGCTCCGGGTACACCAGGACGCCCGCGGCACTGGTGTGCACCCGGCCCTGTGACTCGGTTTCCGGCACCCGCTGCACGCGGTGCACACCGGCCTCGAACTTCAGCCGCGCCCAGACGCCGTCCGGTCCGTCGCCCTTGCCCTTCACGGCGACCGTGACGTCCTTGAAGCCACCCAGCTCGGAATCGGTGCCGTCGAGCACTTCGGTGCGCCAGCCGCGTCGTTCCGCGTAGCGCAGGTACATCCGCAGAAGGTCGCGGGCGAACAGTGCGCTCTCCTCGCCACCTTCGCCGGATTTGACCTCCAACACGACATCCGAGCCGTCGTGCGGATCGCGCGGCACCAGCAGTTCGGTCAGCCGTGCTTCCAGGGTGGGCAGTTTTGCCGCCAGCGCCTCGGCTTCGGCCGCGAAGCCGGCGTCCTCGGCGGCGAGTTCCCTGGCCGCTGTCAGGTCGTCGCGGGTCCGGTCCAGTTCGCGGATCGTACGCACCACCGGGCCCAGCTCGGCGAAACGGCGGGACAGCTTGCGCGCCAGCACCCGGTCGCCGTGCACGGCCGGATCGGCCAGCCGCCGCTCCAGCTCGGCGTGCTCGGCGGCCAACGCCCCCAACACCTCGGGCACCGGCTTGGTCATCGGACTCCCGTCACAACAGGCGACGGCGCCCGCGGGCACCATTTGGTGCTCCAGCGGGCGCCGCCGGCCGGGTCACTTCTTGCGCTTGCCGTAGCGCGCCTCGAAGCGCGCCACCCGGCCACCGGTGTCCAGAATCTTCTGCTTGCCGGTGTAGAAGGGGTGGCAGTTCGAGCACACCTCGACGTGGATCGAGCCGTTGGCCTTGGTGCTACGGGTGTCGAACGTGTTGCCGCAGCTACACACCACGTTCGTGACCACGTAGTCCGGGTGGATACCGGTCTTCACTGTGTCGTCCTCTCATCGTGGCCGCCGGGTCCCCAGTCGTGCTGAGATGGGGTGAACCGGAGCCCGCTCAGTTTGCCAGACGCACTGACGTGCACGTCAACGCGCCCGATGACCGGCTTGTTCCCGCCGGGCCACCGGACGCGTGTCGGTCGCTAGTCGTCGCCGGCGCCGGGCGTGGTCTTGGCCACCTGCATCAGGAACTCGATGTTGGTCCGGCTCTTGCGGAGCTGCACCAGCAGCAGGTCGATGGCCTGTTGCATGTCCAGGGCGTGCAGCACGCGACGCAGCTTGTGCGTGACGGCGAGCTCGTCCGGGGACAGCAGCAGCTCCTCCTTGCGGGTGCTGGACTGGTCGACGTCGACGGCCGGGAACACCCGCTTGTCGGCGATCTTGCGGTCCAGCTTCAGCTCGGCGTTGCCGGTGCCCTTGAACTCCTCGAAGATCACCGTGTCACCGGTGGACCCCGTTTCCACCAGCGCGGTGGCGAAGATGGTCAGCGAGCCGCCGTTCTCGATGTTGCGTGCTGCGCCGAGGAACCGCTTCGGCGGGAACAGCGCGGTCGAGTCGACACCACCAGACAGGATCCGGCCGGACGCCGGCGCCGCCAGGTTGTACGCCCGGCCCAGCCGCGTGATCGAGTCGAGCAGCACGACCACGTCGTGGCCCATCTCGACCAGCCGCTTCGCCCGTTCGATGGACAGTTCGGCGACACTGGTGTGGTCCGACGGCGGACGGTCGAATGTGGAGGCGATGACCTCGCCCCGCACCGACCGCTGCATGTCGGTGACCTCCTCCGGCCGTTCGTCCACCAGCACCACCATCAGGTGGCACTCGGGATTGTTCGTGGTGATGGCATTGGCAATGGATTGCAGCACCATTGTCTTGCCCGCCTTGGGTGGCGACACGATCAGCGCGCGCTGGCCCTTGCCGACCGGCATCACCAGGTCGATGACGCGAGTGGTCAGGATGTGCGGCTCGGTTTCCAGCCGCAGTCGCTCGTTCGGGTACAACGGCGTCAACTTGGTGAACTCCGGGCGGTCCTTGGTCTGCTCGGGGTCCAGGCCGTTGATCTTGTCCACCCGCACCAGCGGGTTGAACTTCTGCCGCTGCTGCTCGCCGTCGCGCGGCTGCCGGACGACGCCGGTGATCGCGTCACCGCGCCGCAGGCCGTAGCGGCGCACCAGCGAGACCGCTCTCGCGACCGCTTTCCCGGGCGTCGCCGACCTCGCCGCGACCACGGCCACGCCTGCGGTCCCGGAACCGGCGGCCACGCCGCCCGCCCCGGTCGTCGTCATCGTCCGGGCCGCCACCGCTGCCGGGGCGGTTCGCCGGCCGGTCACCCTGACCCTGCTGGGGCCGGCTGCCGGTGCGTTCACCGCCACGGTCGTTGGTGCGGTCGGAGCCCGAGCGGTCCTGCCGTTCCGGCGCGGACACGGAGCCCTGGTTGTCGTCCCGACCGCCGGATTCCCGCGCGTCGTCGCCGCCGTCCCGCTGGGCGCCGTCCGGGCTACCGGCCGGGCGGGACGCGGAGCGCCGACGACGATTGCGGGAGAAGTTCCCGTCGTCACCCTCACGAGTGGTTTCCCGAACGTCCTGGTTGTCCGTCCGGCTCTCCCTGGTGTCACGGCCTTCGCGGGCCTCCGTACGGGCCGGCTCGGCCGCGGTTACCGGAAGCTCGGTCTGGCCGCCCTTGGCCGGGGTGGTCCTGCCGTTGGCACGGCCGGAACCGGCCGCTTGCCGCTCCTTGATGGCGGCGATCAGATCCCCCTTGCGCATGCCGGCGGTGCCGGAGAGGCCGAGCTCGCCGGCGAGTGCCCGCAGCTCAGCCAGCACCATGCCGGAGAGTCCGGCGCGCTTGCGCGTGCCGTTGGACGAACCAGGATCAGAGGATGCCGCAGCCGCGGCCTTCGCCGCGTCGCTGCTCAGCAGATCGGTGTTGCTCACACATGTCCTTCCTGACCGGTCCACGCCTCCTACGTGGACCAGCGGACTTGCCGGCCGACGGAACGCGGACCGACAGACGCCCGTTGCGGGCGGACCTGATCGACGTCGAGACTGCTTGCTTGAGTCCTGTTGACGAAAAGGCCTGCCGACAATGAACTGCTCGGTCACCACGGCCATCGGGTACCCGCCAATGTTGACCTCCGCCGCGAGACGAGGTCACCTTTCAGCAGGAGTGCGACCCAGGCCTAGCACTACCCTCACCACTAGCCCGGGAGTTGCACCGGCGTCCGTGCGCGCGGTGACTGATCTGCCCCGAGCGTAGACGCAGCCGTCGTCCGGTGCAACAACGGGGGCCGGCGTGCCGCTTTTCGAAGAACCCGATTCACCAACCGTTTGTTCCCGGCGACTAGCGGCCGAGTCGTTCCACGACCACCCCGGACCGATCAATGTCCAATGGTAGCAAGGAAAAATCCGAATCGAGACCACCAGGCAACTTGCCGTCGGTGGTGAGTGCCAGCACGGTTGGCCCGGCCCCGGACACGGTCGCCGGCACGCCGGCCGCGCGCAGGGTGTCCACCAGTCGGGCGGTCGCCGGCCAGGCCGGCGCGCGGTAGTGCTGGTGCAGCCGGTCCTCGGTGGCGGCCAGCAGCAGCTCGGGCGCGTGCGTGAGCGCGTGCACCGCGAGGGCGGCCCTGCCGGCCGCGAAGGCCGCGTCCGCGTGCGGCACGCGGTCGGGCAACAGGCCGCGGGTGGTCTTGGTGGTCGACTCCTCGGCCGGGACCAGCAGGATCGGCCGCAGGTCGGGATGCGGTTCCAGGCGGGTGGCGTGGTAGCGGTCGCCGTCCTGCCACGCGATCACCAGGCCGCCGTAGAGGCTGGCGGCCGCGTTGTCGGCGTGTCCCTCCAGTTCGGCGGCCACCTGGAGCGCCCGGTCGTCGAGCCGCTGCCCGGCCAGGGCGAATCCGGCCGCGACCCCGGCCACCACGGCCGCCGACGACGAGCCGAGGCCGCGCGCGTGTGGCACGGCGTTGTCGCAGTTCAGGGCCAGTCCGGGCGGGTGGAAGCCGAGCCGTTCGCAGGCCGCGCGCAGCGCGCACACCACCAGGTGGGTGTCGTCGGTGGGCACCGTGTCCGCGCCCTGGCCGCTCGCCGCGACGGACAGGCCACGCTCGGTCACCCGCACCTCGACCGTGTCGTACAGGGCGAGCGCCAGGCCCAGCGCGTCGAAGCCGGGCCCCAGATTGGCGCTCGACGCCGGCACACGGACCCGAACGGCGTTCATGACAGGTCCAATGCGGACGCCACCGCCTGCGGGTCCACCCGCAGCGGCTCGATCTCCAGCAGTCCTTCCAGCGCGGTGGCCGGATCCTTGAGGCCGTGCCCGGTGACCGTGCACACGACCAGCGAACCGGCCGGCAGTCGGCCGTCCGCCGCCGTGATCAGCAGGCCCGCGACCGCGGCCGCGGACGCGGGTTCGACGAACACGCCCTCCCGCGTGGACAGCAATCGATAGGCGTGCAGGATCTGCTCGTCGGTGGCCGCCGCGAACAGGCCGCCGGACTCGGTCTTCGCGGCGACGGCTCCGTCCCACGACGCCGGGCTGCCGACCCGGATCGCGGTGGCGATCGTCTCCGGTTCGCGCACCGGCGAACCATGCACCAGCGGCGCGGCGCCGGCCGCCTGGATGCCGAACATCCGAGGAGTGGCGGAAATCACGTCGTCGGCCGCGTACTCCTGGTAACCCTTCCAGTACGCGGTGATGTTGCCGGCGTTGCCCACCGGCAGGATGTGCACGTCCGGGGCTTGGCCGAGCACATCGCAGACCTCGAACGACGCCGTCTTCTGGCCCTCGATGCGGACCAGGTTCACCGAGTTGACCAACGTGATCGGGAACTGGGCCGCGGTCTTGCGGGCCAGTTCGAGGCAGTCGTCGAAATTGCCGTCCACCTGGAGGATCCGCGCGCCGTAGGCGACCGCCTGGGCCAGCTTGCCCAACGCGATCTTGCCGCTGGGAATCAGCACGGCGCTCCTCAGGCCGGCACGGGCGGCATACGCGGCGGCCGACGCGGACGTGTTGCCGGTGGACGCGCAGATCACCGCCCGGCTGCCGGTGGCCAGCGCGTGGGTCATGGCGACCGTCATGCCACGGTCCTTGAACGACCCGGTCGGATTGACACCCTCGACCTTCAGGAACACCTGGCAGCCCGTGAGTTCACTCAACCGGGGCGCCTCGACCAGCGGCGTGCCGCCCTCGTAGAGCGTGACGACGTCCGCCCCTTCGGGCAGCGCGATCCGGTCCGGATAGGCCCTGATCACTCCCGGCCAGCGACTCGGAGCCGATGGTTCGCTCGCAAGCTCGCTCACGTCTGTTCGCCCTCCACCCGCATGACACTGACCACTTCCCGCACCACCGGCAGGCCGGCGATCTTGTCGACCGTGGAGCGCAGGGCCGCGTCCGGTGCGGCGTGCGTGACGATCACGAGACTCGCGTCGACGCTGCGGCCCTCCTGGCGCACCGCGGCGATGCTCACGTCGTGCTCGGCGAAGACGGCGGCGACCTGCGCCAGTACGCCGGCGCGGTCGGCCACGTCCAGGCTGATGTGATACCGGGTCGGGGTCTGCCCCATCGGCCGGATCGGCAGCGCCGCGTACGCCGACTCGCGCGGGCCCCGGCCGCCGGCGATCTGGTTGCGCGCCACCGCGACCAGGTCACCCAGCACGGCACTCGCCGTGGGCGCGCCACCGGCACCCTGACCGTAGAACATCAACTGCCCGGCCGCGTCCGCCTCCACGAACACCGCGTTGAACGCGCCGTTCACGCCGGCCAGCGGATGCGACCGGGGAATCATCGCCGGATGCACCCGCACGGTGACCCACTCGGTGCCGTCCCGCTCGGTCACCCGTTCGCACAGCGCGAGCAGTTTCACCGTGCGGCCCAGGATCTTGGCCGCGGCGATATCGGCCGCGCTGACCGCGGCGATTCCTTCGCGGTGCACGTCGGCCGCTGTCACCCTGGTGTGGAAGGCGAGTGACGCCAGGATCGCGGCCTTGGACGCCGCGTCGAACCCGTCCACGTCGGCCGTCGGATCGGCCTCCGCGTAACCGAGGCGGCTCGCCTCGTCCAATGTCTCGCCGTAGCCGGCGCCGGTCGCGTCCATTGCGGACAGAATGAAGTTGGTGGTGCCGTTGACGATTCCGGTGACCCGGGTGATCCGGTCGCCGGCGAGCGACTCGCGCAGCGGGCGCAGCAACGGGATCGCGCCGGCCACCGCCGCCTCGAAGTACAGGTCGGCACCGCTGGCGTCGGCGGCCACGAACAGTTCGGCGCCGTACTCGGCCAGCAGCGCCTTGTTCGCGGTGACAACGGACTTACCGGCCCGCAGTGCCGTCAGCAACAGCGTGCGCGCCGGCTCGATCCCGCCGATCACCTCGACCACGACGTCCGCGTCCCCGGCCACCAGGGCCGCGCCGTCCGTGGTCAGCAGTTCGGCCGGGACCTGCGGATGCTTGTTCGGCCTGCGCACCGCGATCCCGGTCAGCTCGACCGGCGCGCCGACCCGGGCGGCCAGATCGGGCGCCTGGTCGTGCAGCAGCCGGACCACCTCGGTGCCGACCGTGCCGCAGCCCAGCAACGCGACCCTGACCGGTTTCACGGCGCCCCCGCTTCCAGTCGGAACAGGTCGTCATCGGTCTCCCGGCGCAACAGCACCCGGGACCGGCCCTCGTGCACGGCGACCACGGCCGGCCGGGGCAACCGGTTGTAGCCGCTGGACATCACGTAGCAGTAGGCACCGGTGGCGGCCACCGCGATCAGGTCGCCGGGGGCCAGGTCGCCGGGCAGCCAGCAGTCCCGGACCACCACATCACCGGACTCGCAGTGCTTGCCGACCACCCGGCACAGCACCGCGTCGGACCCGGGCTCGACGGCCCGGGACACCAGCCGGCAGTCGTACAGCGCGTCGTAGAGCGCGGTGCGGATGTTGTCGCTCATCCCGCCGTCCACGCTGACGTACCGCCGCGCGGTGCCGTGGCCGAGCGCGACGTCCTTGACCGTGCCGACCTCGTACAGCGTCACCGCGCCCGGTCCGACGATGGCCCGGCCCGGCTCGACCACCACCTTCGGGTGCGACAGGCCGGCCACGTCGGCCTCGTGCGCCACGATCGCCAGCAACTGCGCGGCCAGCGTGGCGACCGGCGGCGGGTCGTCGTCGGTGGTGTAGGCGATACCGAGGCCGCCACCGAGGTCGACGGTGGTGATCGAGTCCACAACGGACTGTCCGTGCTCGTCGCGCAGGCCCCGCAGCAGCCCGATCACCCGGTGCGCCGCGATCTCGAAGCCGTCCGGGTCGTAGATCTGCGAGCCGATGTGGCTGTGCAGGCCGACCAGCCGCAGCCCGTCGCACTTGAGGACACGCCGGGCCGCCTCGGCGGCATCGCCGGACGCGATGGAGAACCCGAACTTCTGGTCCTCGTGCGCTGTCGCGATGAACTCGTGCGTGTGCGCCTCGACCCCGACCGTGGCGCGGACCATGACGTCCTGGCGCACGCCGAGATCCCGGGTCAGCGCGTCCAGCCGGGCGATCTCGAAGTACGAGTCCAGCACGATGACGCCGACACCGGCCCGGACCGACGCTTCGAGCTCGGCGGGGGACTTGTTGTTGCCGTGGAACGTGATCCGCTCGACCGGGAAGCCCGCCCGCAGCGCGATGGCCAGTTCGCCGCCACTGCACACGTCCAGCCCGAGACCCTCGTCGGCCACCCACCGCGCGATGTCCACGGACAGGAACGCCTTGGCCGCGTAGTGCACCAGCCGGGGATCGCCGAACGCTTTCGCGAACTCGGCGCACCGCGCGCGGAAATCCGCCTCGTCCACGACGAACAGCGGGGTGCCGTACCGCTCGGCGAGATCCCGCACGTCCAGGCCGGCCAGTGTCAGCGCACCGTCCGCGGCACGCGTCGCGTTTCGCGGCCAGACATCGGCCGGGAGCTCGTTCAACTCGTCCGCAGTGGCCGGTGCCGCACCGGCGGTGTTGGTCGGCAGCACGACATCCGCGTGCCTCGGTCCGGCCGGATGTGCGCGCATCACATCCGCTCCGGTGCGGTGACACCGAGCAGGTTCAGTCCGTTCACCAGCACCTGCCGGCAGGCCAGGTAGAGCGCCAGGCGTGCGCCGGCCAGCGGCGTGACCGGCTCGTCGCCCTGCGGCAGCACCCGGCATTCCTTGGTGTCGTAGTACTTGTGGAACGTGCCGGCGAGATCTTCCAGGTACCGCGCGACCCGATGCGGCTCCCGCAGTTCGGCCGCCGAGCGCGTGATCCGGGGAAACTCGCCGATGGCCCGGATCAGCTCGCCCTCCCGCTCGTGTGTCAGCAGGGTCAGGTCGTCGTTCGGTGCGATGCCGAGTTCGGCCGCGTTGCGCAGGACCGAGGACATCCTGGCGTGCGCGTACTGCACGTAGAACACCGGATTCTCGTTGGTGCGCTGGTTGAGCAGGTCGAGATCGACGTCCAGGGTGGAGTTCACCGACGAGCGGATCAACGCGTACCGCGCCGCGTCCACGCCGACCGCGTCGACCAGGTCCTCCATCGTGACGATGGTCCCGGCCCGCTTGCTCATCCGGACCGGTTTGCCGTCGCGGACCAGGTTGACCATCTGTCCGATCAGGACCTCGACCGAGGCCGGATCGTCGCCGAGCGCCTCGGCGGCGGCCTTGAGCCGGGCGATGTAACCGTGGTGGTCCGCGCCGAGCATGTAGATGCACAGGTCGGCACCGCGCTCGCGCTTGTCGCGGTAGTAGGCGATATCGCCGGCGATGTAGGCCGGGGCGCCGTTGCTGCGGATGACCGGCCGGTCCTTGTCGTCGCCGTAGTCGGTGGACTTGAGCCACCACGCGCCGTCTTTGAGGTAGAGGTGACCGGACTCCTTGAGCTGCTCGACAAGGCGGGCCACCGCGCCGGACTCGTGGAAGGAGTTCTCGTGCGTGTAGACGTCGAAGTCGGTGCGGAAGTCGTGCAGGTCCCGCTTGATCTGGTCGAACATGAGGTTGACGCCGATCCGCCGGAACGTCTCGGCCCGCTCGTCGTCGGGCTGGGACAGCGCACCGGGTTCGGCCTTGAGGACGTCGGCCGCGATATCGGCGATGTAGGCGCCCGCGTAGCCGTCCTCCGGCGTCGGCTCGCCCTTGGCCGCGGCGATCAGCGAGCTGACGAACCGGTCGATCTGCGTGCCGGCGTCGTTGAAGTAGTACTCCCGGATGACCGCGGCACCCTGCGCGGTCAGCA
>WNGK01021862.1_pt1 | contig 10385 bp, 5 predicted proteins | sample 5400601 | NCBI WGS metagenome assembly WNGK01 (sample SAMN13153376, study PRJNA577476) | soil metagenome | isolation source: 60 cm soil or saprolite under Garry oak tree replicate 1 | place: USA:California | collected 2016-06-15 | reverse complement strand
CGCGATCTGGCGGCGCAGGGCGGATTCTTCCGCTTCGGGAAGCGCGTGGCTGCGCGCTGTATTCGTGACGGTGTCGAGCACATCGAAGGAACCGGTCTGCGCGACCGCAGAGTTCAGTTCGCGGACCAGGTCATCCTTACGATGCTCGACTTCCAGGATGCCTGCGCGAACTTGGATTGCGTTTGACGAAGGCAAGGCCTGCTTGAGCAGGCCTGCGGTGCCGTCTTCCACTTGGTTGCGCAATGCAGGCTTGCGCGCCAATGCGAACAGTCGGTCGCGGCTCTCGGAAGACGGGTCTTCCACTGCGGCGACGTATGCGCGCACCGCGCCGGGGAGATCGCCGCGACTCTCGGCGATCGCGCCAGCCTGGTAGCCGAAAAGCGTGGGCTGATTCAGCTTTGTACGCGCCTTGTCGAGCTGCGCCTGGGCTGATGTGAAGTCGAAGTAGTCCCAGAAGACCGTGGCCGATTGCAGGTACCCGTTGGCTTCACCCGGATGCACGTCGGCCATGCGCGCCCAATACGGGATGGCTTCTGTGAAGCGCTCGCGGTCGGCGTAGATGTCGCCGATGCGGGCGAGTGTGTCGAGGTTGCTGGGTTGCGCTTCAAGGAGCCGCTTCTCAATAGCGACGGCTCCGTCGGTGTCCTCGGGATGGAAGTAGGCGAGCGAGCGATAGAGCGACGAGGCCTGAGCACCGATGATCGTATCTGCCGGATACATGGCGGCGAGTGCGTTGGCGGCATCTACGCCTTGTTCAAAGTGCGATTGCCAAAGGCAGGCTTCGAGCCAGAAGCGCTCGGCCGCGGGGTTGCGCGAAGCAAGAGATGTCCAATCTCCCTTGTCGATTTCGGGCGATTGCTGGCGAAGCGTGGCCAGTTGCGCATCGAGCTGATTCGTGCGACTGAGACGTTCGAAGAGTTGGTTGCGGAGATCGCGGCTCTCCGACCAGTGCTCCCACAACAGCTTATCGACGGCGGCCTCATCGCCGTCCCTCGTGTACTCGCCGATGAGCCGTTCCGCGAAGCGCAGATCGTGCGGGAAGCGCTGATTGGCGTAGAGATTGACCTGAAGAGCAAGAGATGTGTCGGGTGCGGGCGCCTGCCGCAAAAATTCCTCTAGATCCGTGCCGGAGAAGACTTCGGCCACCTTGTGCATGAGAGAGGAGTAATCGGCGTTGCGGCGCTGGCGAAGGTAGAAGCGGGCCAGCTTTGCGTACCAGCGGGTGTTCTGGAACTGCTGAACCGCCCGCTGGAAGACCTCTTCCTGGTGCGAGTTCAGCCGGTTCTGCTCAAGGAAGTCGGCGAGCTTTTCGTAGAGGCCGGGATCCTGCGGATTGCGGTCCAACTCGCCGCGCAGCACACTCAACGCATCCGGCAAGCGTTGCAACGCAACCAGCCGCGCAAGATACCGATTGAGGACTTCGTTGTACTGCACGGAACGCACGCCGGTTGGCTGCTGCACCGGAGCGTTGTTGGTAGCGTTCGCGTCCTCGTCTCCGCTGGTGTCTTCGAGAGTTGTGTTCGTGGGCACAACAGCCGCGGGTGGCGGTTCCCCGTCGATGGGCTTGCCGTAAGCATTGCCAGTATTTCCAAGCGGCACGCCGTCGGCCTTCGCGGACAGCTCTTTGAGCAGGTCCTGATAGAGCGCGAATTCCTTGTCGGCCTGTCGCGTGCGCTCGTAAGCATCGGCAAGCTCCAGTGCAACGTGAACACGACCCCCAAACTGAGGAAATTGCGCGAGGATCGCAGTGCCTTCGCGAATGGCGTACTGATTCTCGCTGTATGCCGCGTAGGCCTCCATCAGGCTGGCGTGAAGTTGAGGCCGGGCCGGCTCGACGGGAAAGCGCTGATCGATCTGGGCGAGCAGTTCGGCTGCCCGCGCGCGATGGAAGTAGGGAACGGCAAGCTGATCTTCGGTTGCATACTCATCACCGGGCCCTTGTGTATTCAGCAGCAGAGACAGGATACCGTTCAGGTAGCCGGGCCCACGATCCATGGTGGCAATGTTCTTGTAGAGAGCCAGATTCCCAGCGCCCACGCGAAGCGGCTGCTCAGGCGCCGTAAGCAGAATCCGCGCCAGCGCAACTACGCCCTGGTGTTCCGAGTTGGGCGCGGAATGGTCTGAGGCGAGCGCGTATGCGGAGCGTGCTGCCTCGGGGAAATCCTGAACGGCCTCGAACAACTTCTCAAAAGTGTCGAGCTCTTCGGATGTCCACTGCGCGCCGCGTGCTTCTTTGCTCTCGCGATAATGCGTAATCACGGCCTTCGCGGAGTCGAGCTGTCCCTGCTGCTGATGGAGGTAGAAGAGCCGCGCGGCGTCTTTCAGATCGTCAGGATTGGCCGCCAGCTTCGCGCGCAATGCATCCCCGAAGGCGCGCTGATTGTGGCTCTCAAGCACCAGGCTGAAGTAGCTCTTGATCAGCTCGGCGGGCCACAGCGGCTCGAAGCGTGCTTCGTAAACGGCGAGACCGTCCTTTGGTTGACCGCTCTGAACTGCGAGATCAGCTTCGGCCTTTACCGGGAAGATGCGATCGTCGGGAAACGCAGCGCCATAACGTGCGATGGCTGCCGAAGCACCCTGAAAGTCTTTTTCCGCAAGCAGAAATGCGAACTGGCGCGCGTAGACGGACCGCTCTTGCGGATAGCGCTTGATCCATGCGGCATAGATACGGGCGGATTCGGAATGCTGCAGCGCGTATTCATCCACTACTTTTAGCGTGTGCTCGAACGCCCTCCAGGATCGCTGCGCTTCGACGGCAGTCCAGCGCTCGTGCGGATCGGGACCAGCGTTACCCACCACCTCTAGCGCAGCGAGTTCGGCCTGCGGCTGCAGGCGCCTTTCATAGAAATCGGCGAGATCGAGGTGCGCGCCCAAGCGATCGTCCGCCTGATCGGCCCAGGTCTTCCAGTCGCGCTCGGCTGCCGCGAAGTCGAGCTTCTGTTCCTCCTCAAGTGCGCGTAACGAATAGAGCGCGGTGGTTTTCTGCCGTTGCTGCAATTCGGTGAGCGCGGGGACCGTTTCACCTGGCGCGCGGCGGAAGAGCACATCGCCGCCGGGGAGCTGCATCACGCGGAAGAGGGCCTTCTCGATATCGGAGCCGGAAGAGACATTTTCGATCCAGCGTTCGAACCCTTCGCCGGGCTTGAAGAGCAACGCATGCACATGCGCGAACGGCCGCACGGCGGCAACCGACCCGCACGTGGCGAGCGCAGCGCCTGCGGCGACGAGAAGAAAGCGGGTGCGGCGATCACGGGACCACTTCAATGTGCACCTCCGCGGTAGCCAGGTTGTGCGCGACGTCTTCGGCAGTGACGGCCAGCGTGTAGCTGCCTGCCGGCAGATGCGGTGGTAGCAGCACCTGCCCAGTGCTTGCTCCTGCATCGCGACTCCAATGGAGCGGAACCGGGGCCAGGCCTTCCACGCGCGCGGTGAGAGTGCGCGTATTTTGCGAAGCATTGACCATCAGGGGGACCGCTTCGCCGGCGCGATAACGTGCGTGCTCCAGGCGCACTTTGACGGTAGGCGGCTTAGAGGCAATGACGAAACTCTTCTGTTCGCGATAGACCTGGCCGTCTTTGTCGCGCAGGATGAGGCGAACCGGGTAGACGCCATCGCTCATCTCCTGCGGCGCGAGGAAGCGCGTTTGCCAGACGTCCTCGCCGGGCAGGTAGCGCAAGGGCTTCTCCAGGCCGAAGGGGAACAGGGCAACGACCGAGACGATCGCAGGATCGGTGTGGATGCGCAGAATGGGATCGCCCGGACGAATCACGCGCGGGCGCAGCAAGGCGCGCGGCGCAGCGAGAAATGACGTGTACGGCGTAACCAATTTGTATTTGCGCGCAAGGCGGATGATCTCCCGGATCGCGGCCTCGGTCTCACCTTCGCGGTCGATCTGATCGAGCAGCGCCTGCACGCGCGCCCCGGCCCAGAGTCGCGGAAGCTGATCGTGCTCCAGCGCCTCGGCTGGCAGCTCGGCCTTCACTTCGACGCGCACCGCCTGCCCTTGCTGCTGTCGGGCATAGACCTTATCGACCACAGACTTCGCCGAGACAGTGAGTTGAAGATTGCTGATCGGGGTCTGCCCCGCCTTGGCAAGAAAAGCCGCGAGCTTGAATTCCACCGGCTCGCTCGAGAGCACGTGCTCCAGCACTCCGTCGTTGCGGCTGATTGCGCGGAGCAACGGAAGACTGGCGTCATCGCCGACGGCGAAGATGTCGGTCTTGGGACGGCGGTCGGCAGGAATCTGGCTCCAACGCGCTGCGTACCATGCGGCCAGTTTGCCGCTGCGTATCTCGCCGCGGTCCGCGCCGCCATCCGTGAGAAGAATCAGAGTGGATTGCGGCGACGCAGCCTGGGCCAGCCCCGCATCGAGCGCCTTTTGCAGATCGGTGCCGCCGCGCAGGTGGCTACTGCGCAGCCACTCGATGGCTGCCATTACGGTGGCTGTGTCCGCAGCGACCGGAGCAGCGCGGAAGCTGTCGACCCGCGTGTTGAAGAGCAGGAGATTGAAGTGGTCCTGCGGCTGCAGGCTCTGCAATATCTTCGTGGCGGCCGCATAGCTGCGCTCCAGCTTCTCCCACTGCATCGAGAGAGACGTGTCCATCAAGACAACGACAGTGCGCTGCGATTGCGCTGCCGGTGGCGAGGAAGACCCGGCATTTACAGGCGCGTTCAGTTGCGCAGTGGCTTCGAAGTAGCCGGGGGCGGGAGCTGGCTTGGCTTTCGATTCCTTTTGTTTGCCCTTCTTCTTGGTTGGTGCAGATATAGGCTCGGGCGCGAGATCGAGAGTGGGACCGCCGAGCGCGAGAGCATTCGGGTTGCGGTAGGCAATCACCTGTATCGCGTTGCCGGCATCCGCCATGTTCCACGTGGCTGCAAAATCTTCGGACAACTCGATGTTGGTGGCTTCGATGGTACCGCGGATGGTATGCGGGTCCTGCTGGTCGGTCTTGAGCGTCAGCAGTTTGCCGGGAACAGTGAAGTTCTTGATCGCCGCTGCGGAGTGCAATTCAAAATGAACAGTGAGATGCGCGACCTTTTGGCTGGAGTAGGCGTCGGGCTTCAGCGGCAGTACGAAGTAGCTCTTGTGCGATTCGAGCGGAATCCGCTGGTGGTACTCCATCTCGAGCCGCTTGGTGCCCCACGCGGGAATGGGCACGATGTGCGCGTTGAAGGTGGAATTGCGCCGAGCCTCGTCTTCGGTGCGCTCACCTTGTTGCAGCAAGCCAGGATCAATGGCCTGGCTCTTGAGTTCCTGATAGAGCGCCTGTGCGCGTTTGCGCTCCAGGATCACGGCCGGAATCCGGGTTGGCCCATCCCACACGGCGAAGTCCGACACCTGTGTTTCGCTGGGTAGCGCGAAGACGTAGTTGCCTTCTTCGATCTGGTTCGCGTGATTGGCAAAGATCTGCCGGATCCAGACACGTGCATCGCCGTTGTCGATGCGGATATCCACTTCCATCTCGTTGAGCGAGAGGATGGAGGGATCGGGCGCCTGCTTGTTGAGGGGGATAAGGACGCCGCTATCGGCGACTGCCGGGCGCATGCTCATCAACAGGGCCCCAATGCAGACGGTGCAGCGCAGGGTTCTTACCAGCCCGATGATGTTCCGGCGCTTTCCTGTCTTACAACTTGTCTTCCGCAATTTTCACCAACCCGTTGTCGGTTCCTATATAGACAACTCCGTGGTCAATGGCCAGCGCCGTCACATTCAAGGATGGCAAGCCGGCCGTAATCGTCTTCCAGCGTGTTCCGGTCGCATCGCTCACCAGCAATCCTTCGCCGAGCGTACCGGCAAGCACCATGCGGCTGTCGGAGGTCATAGCGCCGGGATTGACGATAGTCCCCTGCACCGCGGCTTCTGTGGGAGCGACGGTGCCTTCTGCGCTCATACGGAAGATGCCCGCGCCGTATGTGCCGGCGAGCCAGTCTGCGCCCGCGGATGCAAGCGCCGTGATCCAGTTCGCCTTGAGCGCGGAGTTGCCGGTGTTCACGTTGCGACGCACCGCGCCGCCGCTGACGAGCGAGATGCCACCAAGCGTTCCGACCAGCAGGCTGTCTTCGCGAGCGCCAAGCGCGTAGACGTGGTTGTTCACGAGCCCCTGGAAGGCATACATGCTGTGGGCTCCGCTCGCATCGAGGAAAGTGATGCCGGCAGGAGTGCCCGCGACCATGCCATCACTGAGCAGCGCTATATCGGTCACATGATTGGCTATGAGGCCTGAATCGCGCGTGAGCACCTGCTTCTGCCGGCCATCGCGATTGAAGAGCACGAGCCCATTAGCCGTGGCGACAGCGACCGCGCCCTGCCGGCTGTTTTCCACGATGCGGTTGACACAGAAGACCCGGTCGTTCTCAACGTGTGCCGGACGGCCGCCGCTCGCAGGAACGATGTCGAGCCCTCGGTCGAAGTATCCAATCCAGATGCGTCCATCGGACCCGATCATGAGGGACGAGATAGTGCGATCCGTGAGAAAGGCGTTGTTGCCGTCGAGAACCTTGCGCCATTCGCCGCCGGGTTCCAGCCGAAGCAGTTGATCTCCCTTCACGGCGTAGCGAGCGTCGCCTGCGCGAAGCAGTTGCTCGATCGGAGCATCGTCAGTCTGTTTGGAGTTGTCTGAGGATTCGGGATTGGCCGCAATCGATCGCCGTATCAAACCCTGGCTAGTCGCAGCCTGCGCACCGACCTTGAGGATTGTCCCTTCGATCTGTCCTACGTAGAGAGCGTCTGGCTCCGCGAGGAGCGCGCGGGCATAGCGGCCGCGCGCCAGCACGCGAGTCACTCTTCCATCGTGGATCTCTCCCACTCCGGTGGGCGTGCCAATGAAGACCGCGTCTGGAGCGATGGCAATGGACTCCACGCGTGCATCGGGCAAGCCCTGTGCTTCGCCAAGGGTTTCCACTTGCCCGCCGCGCCAGTGCAGAGCGCCGCCATTGAGCGTGCCCACCCACAGTTCTGCCTCGGTGCCGCCGAGAGCGGTAACGAACACGTCTTTGGTTGTGGAGTGGAAGTTCTGGAGGGTTTTGCCGTCGTAGACCAGCAGGCCGCGCTTCTCTGTTCCAACCAAGAGCCGCCCGGAGGCAAGCGGCAGCAGCGCGGTGACGGTGCGCGAGCTGCTGTCAGAGGGGCGAATCTGCCGGAAACGCTGCCCGTCAAACGCCAGGACGCCTTCGCCCGAAGTTGCGATCAGAAGCTCCGGTGCGCGGCTGTCGGCCAGCGTGGCGACCGCCATTTTACCGAGCGGCGCAGGCGGCAAGTCGAGGCCGACGCGGTAGACGTGATCGAGTGCGCCGTCGGTCGAGTAGGCAAACAGGCCAGTAGGACCCGACAAATAGATACGCCCTTCGAAAAACGCGGCGGAGCGGAAGGCTGCCGGGGTGGAGATGGATTCAAACCCCGGATTTGGCTGGGGAGCCACAACGTGGACCGAGACGGGGAGGAAGCGCCCGGAAGCGACGTCGCGCTCCGAACCGCGCAGGACACGCTCGGCCTTCCAGACGACTCCGGCGGTGACAAGACACAATACCGCAACCGCGATTACAAGAACCGCCATCGAGCGCCGAGAGAGTTTCACAATTTTGGATTACCTGCCGGAAGAAACACAGTAACGCACTCGCCCTGAAAGGGCAAGTGCCGGCGGATCCGTGTGTCGTTAGCACATGATATGTCCGGTGGAGTTAACAGATGAAATGTCCGCTGAGCGTGCGGCGAGGATTGATCCATGCGAGGGAACGTGAAGACGTATCCGAGGGCCGCGGTGGAGCGGGCGATGAAGGTGCAGGAAGTGATTTTGCGAGCGATGGCGAAGAAGATCAGCTGGTGGCAGGCGGCGGAGAAAGGAGGAGATTCAATCGAGAACTGAGGCGGCGGGGCAACATATATGCAATTGTGAGTACGATTCCATCTATGCATACTATTACCCTTTGACTTTCATAACGACCCGCCAATATCGGCGCAGGATATAAATGCTTCATCCCTTCTGTCGGAGCGAACCATCGTATGAGACACATCCTGGTCACCGGTGCAACCGGAAAAGTTGGCTCTCACTTCATTCATCAACTGCTGCAATCCGCAGACGATCAAGTGGCCATTCGGGCGCTCTGTCACAACCGCTTGCCTCAACCCCATCAGAAGCTCCATATCGTACGCGGCGATGTATCTGATCGCGACACCGTGCGCGCCGCAATGAACGGAATAACGCACGTGATCCATTGCGCCACATGCAAGGAGACTCCCGACCGGGTGATGGACGTTACTGTCAAAGGATTCTTCTGGCTCTTGGAAGAGTGCCGTATCAGCCCATCCTTTCGGCAAGTTGTCTTGATCGGGGGAGATGCCGCATTGGGACACTTCTTTTATCCTCGTCCAGCGCCAGTGACAGAACTGCAGAGACACAGTGCCTACCCTGGCTGCTACGCTCTTTCGAAGGTGCTGGAAGAGGTGATGCTCGAGCAGTACTTCATTCAGTACAACCTCTCGGGCTGCTGCTTGAGGGCTCCGTGGATCATGGAAAAGGACGACTTCAAGTACTCGCTCTCTTTTGGCGAAGATGTGTTCGGCGGACCGCGCTGGCGAGACCTGGTTGGTACGGCTCGCGCAGACGAATACATCAAACAGCAAACTGTGCCGCTCATGCTTGACCCTGAGGGCAAGCCCGTCAAGCGCAATTTCGTTCACTTGAGCGATCTGGTGCAGAGCATGATCCTGGTTCTCGATCACCCCAAAGTGCAACAGCAAACCTTCAACATCTGCATGGACGAACCCGTCGATTACCAGCGGGTCGCGGACTACTTGTTCAAGACACGCGGAATGCGGTCAGTTGAGATCGAAACGCCCTATTGGTCAACCTGGCTTGACAACAGCAAAGCTAAATTCCTTCTCGGATGGCGGCCTGCCTTCGATCTCGAACGATTGATCGAAGAAGCATGGTCGTATCAGCGGCCGGAATCCGATCCGCGCCATGTATGGTATCCGGGGTAAGCCGAATTCTTGACCCATACAGTCGTGCCATTCAACCCCACCGGCTTTTTGTACGAATTTTGGATACAATTCAGCTTGCCGATGAGCCAAAACTACGTATCAACAAAGCCCCTCAACACGCCGCGCAAAGTCCTGTTCTCCAGCCTCGTCGGAACCACGATTGAGTTCTTCGACTTTTACATCTACGCGACAGCCGCGGTATTGGTGTTCCCCCGGCTCTTCTTCCCGTCATCCGATCCGGTTTCCTCGACCCTCGCCTCACTGGCAACCTTTGGTATCGCCTTTCTCGCGCGCCCCGTCGGGTCGGCAATCTTTGGACATTTCGGCGACCGCATCGGTCGTAAACGCACCCTGGTGCTTGCCCTCTCGACTATGGGCATCTCCACCTTCATCATCGGTGCCCTGCCGGGCTACAACGCCATCGGAGTAGCGGCGCCCCTATTACTCGCCCTATGCCGGTTCGGACAGGGTATCGGCCTCGGTGGTGAGTGGGGTGGCGCAGTCCTGCTTGCTATCGAAAACGCTCCCCCATCGAAACGTGCTCTGTACGGAATGTTTCCGCAGCTTGGAGCGCCCCGTGGCTTCATTCTTTCCGGAAGCACGTTCCTCCTGTTATCGCGATTTCTGAGCGATCAGCAGTTCTTCGCTTTTGGCTGGAGACTCCCGTTTCTTGCCAGTGCTGTCCTCGTGTTGCTCGGACTTTATGTACGACTCGCCATCACTGAAACGCCCGTCTTCCAGGCATCCCTCCGCCGTTCCGAGCCCGTCAGCTTTCCCATCATCACCGTTATTCGCCGGCATAGATCCCAGCTGATTGCGGGGATTTTGATTTGCCTCGCCACCTTCGTTCTCTTCTATCTCATGACGGTCTTCGCACTGTCCTGGGGAACCACAGCTCTCCACTACAATCGGGCTACTTTCCTTATCGTCCAGCTCATCGGAATCCTCTTCTTCGCGCTCACAATTCCCATCTCCGCCTTGCTCGCCGAACGAGGCCGTCGTCCTGTCATGTTCGCTGTCACCATATTGATTGCCCTCTTCGGCCTCATATTTGCTCCCCTTTTTGGCGCCGGTACCATCGGCGTCCTGGCGATGACTGCCCTCGGGCTTGCATTGATGGGTCTCACCTACGGCCCGCTGGGAACTGTCGTTTCCGAACTTTTCCCCACCGCGGTCCGCTACACGGGCAGTTCGCTTGCGTTCAGCATCGCCGGTATCTTCGGCGCTTCGCTTGCTCCTTACATTGCCACATGGCTCGCAAAGACCTACGGACTCCAATACGTCGGTTACTACCTCACAGCCTCGGCGGTTCTTAGCTTTGTCGGCTTGCTTCTGATCCGCGAAACCAAAGACGACGACCTCGCCGCTTGATCCATTTGGATATGTGCGCCCACCTCGATCGGCA
>WNGK01010422.1_pt1 | contig 10385 bp, 14 predicted proteins | sample 5400601 | NCBI WGS metagenome assembly WNGK01 (sample SAMN13153376, study PRJNA577476) | soil metagenome | isolation source: 60 cm soil or saprolite under Garry oak tree replicate 1 | place: USA:California | collected 2016-06-15 | reverse complement strand
GAACCTTCGAAAGTAAGTTGCGAGATTGTCATGAATCGCATCTCGCATCTTTCGGCCATGTTCAGCTCCCATCTCGTACGGGGAGCCTTTGAGCGCTAACACCGGAAGCTTTGTTTTCATCTTACCTTGCCGTGTGGGCTAGTTTCTCTTCGAAGATTATCCAACCTACTTGCCGCTTGAACCCAAGCATCATGTTAATCCCTAGCATAGCCGCGTTTGTAGAGTCATTCCAGGTCTTCACTCGCTCATAGCCTTCCCTCTTGGCAAATTCCAAGACCCTCAACTTCAGGGATACCGCTATTCCTTGTCCCCTGTACTCTCTCAGCACTCCGGTGTTTCCCTGGTAGAGGCCTTTAGGCTCGGTCTCGCTTCGCCAGAGAGCGCTCAAACCAACGTACTTGTCACCGTCCTTCGCAATCATATATCCCTCTGGGGTCAAGTCAGGATTGTCAAGCTCCATTGTGACCCACTGCTCGTAGGGAAGGGGCGTAAACTCATCAGGACGCGGCATATCAGCCAAGGCCAAGTTCACTAGTTCGTGCAGCTTACCCTTGTAATCTGGATCGTGCTTGCGCTCCTCCTCCAGAGATGAAATCGTGATTTCAAGACTTGTGGCCTTCTCTTGGTACTTTCTGAACGGATGAGGATCGAACTTCGAAGGATCTATCCGTGATTCCCATGCCCGCCGAGACTCAACGAACCCACGTTTCTTTGCGAACTCGACCGGAATCGTCATGTCCTCCCGGGTCATGCCCCAGCAAGTGACCGCCGCCTTGTCCGCAAGTTCTTGCCTCAGTTTTTCGTAGATTGCCGCACCTACTCCTTTCTTCTGATGATTCGGGTCCACCCAGATTTCTAGCCAGAACTTGTTAGGGTGAAACATTTCCATCGAGTGCTGGCATTGACCAAAGCCAAGAATCTTCTTGGAACCAGAACTCACACATGCAAACCTGTGGAAGTAGAATTTTGACTTGTCAACCATTGAATCCCAGTGGCGCCACTCGTTGGGGGTCCGATCATACTCTGGAAAGATTCTGCCGAAGAGCTCCGCTAAACGATCATAGTCCGAGGACCCAAACTCCCTGAACTGGAAAGGTAGTGTCCACTGCTCGGACATGAACTCGTTAAGTTCTAGGAAGCAATGTAAACCTTCGGCTTACCCTGCCCACTTGGACTACCGTTCTGAGAAATCCACTCTGAGACTCTCTAGCTTGTACACGAGGTGGTCTCGAAGAGACTTTGTCATTAGCTGTCCACTGCTCATGCTTTTGAACACGAACAGCCAGAAGTCTCCCTGACTGACCCGCCCCTCTCCTTTCTCCAATACGTAGAGCTCCAGCTGGTCCAGGAGATTCATCACATCACGATCTCTCAACCCGACCCCTCTAAGAGAACATTCCCTGCTCTCTCATCCATACGTCCGAGAACAGTCTCGAGAGATAATTGCGCCCAGTATCCGGCAGAAGCGCGACCACAATGCTCCCTTGTTTCATATCCTTAGCAACCTTCAATGCCGCGGTAATCGCAGCCCCTCCGGAACCCCCGATCAGGATGCCCTCTTCGCGGGCTAGGCTTCTAGCCATGTGGAACGCTTCCTTGTCCGAAACTCTCACAATATCGTCAACGACAGACATATCCAGTGTGTCGGGCATGAAATCTTCCCCGATACCTTCAACCTTGTAGGGATGTGGCTCAGCATCCCTGCCTCGAAAGCGGTCAAAGAAGATTGAGCCCTCAGGATCGGCTCCGACTATGCGAACACTTTTCTTCTGCTCCTTTAGGTAACGCCCAATCCCGGTGATCGTGCCGCCCGTACCCATCCCACAGACAAAGACGTCCACCCGTCCATCTGTCTGACGCCAGATTTCCGGGCCGGTCGTCCGGTAATGAACCTCAGGATTTGCCGGGTTCTTGTACTGGTTGGGCATGAACGAGTTGGGAATTTCCTTGTTCAGTTTCTCGGCAACCCGAATGTAGTTCTCTGGAGAGTCATGGGGCACCGAAGTAGGCGTGATCACGATCTCCGCGCCAAACGCTCGGAGAAGATTTCGCTTCTCCTCGCTCATCTTGTCGGGCATTGTGAAGATCATCTTGTAGCCCTTGACCGCCGCACACATTGCCAAACCCATACCAGTGTTTCCAGAGGTAGGCTCGATTATCGTCGTTCCAGGAGTCAAGAGACCCTTTTTCTCCGCATCCTCCAGCATTGAGATTCCCACTCTGTCCTTCACGCTCCCACCGGGATTGAGACTTTCCATTTTGACTAGAAGAGTGGCAGGCACATCACTCGATATCTTGTTCAGCCGAATTATCGGAGTATTGCCTACTAGTTCGAGAATGGATCCAAAGACTTCCATTGACAACCGGCCTTGCACAGTGGTCCAGTTGGGCTAATGATAAGAATGATGAGGCTAGCGGAAGACCGGGCCTATCTTGTCCGTTAGCACAAAGTATGCGATGGCGATAAAGACGAACGTCATCACTACACCGAACATCAAGAATCCATAGGCCCTGTTGGGACGATAGACGTTCCGAGTGCTCGTGAACATCATGTAGAGTCCTACAATGCCTAGCGAGTAGAGTAGAAACGCGAGCACGGCTTCTTGCGGGGTCTGATTGTTCACGTCACCAGGATAGACGAATTGAAGCCCAGAGTTTCGGTTCAGAAGACCGGCCGCTCCTTGACCCGCTCCCACGAGGACAAAGAGGCCCCCGGAAAGGACGAATATTGTGAAGCCGAGCACGAGAAACGAAGCAATCGGGAGCAGGGGTCGGCTAGAGCCGGGTGCGAGCTTGATGAAACTCATTCTGAACGCTAGGTTGTTCAGGGACCTTTTGAGCTTCCAAAAGCTGGCCATTCCCTCGAACCACACTCCACTTTTCCTGTTGGACTGGTTCGATGTCTCAATTATAAGCCCTGCTTCTCTCAAGCGATTGATCACGAGAAATACCGGCTGGGTTTTAATACCGCGAAGCCGAAGAAAGCTCCCTTATGCTTTAGGGGGCATCTTCGGAAATTGTCGCCACAGAAAATTCTATGTTCAAAATGTGGCGAGCCTCTCTACTCGGGATTCGAGCTAGAGACCCCGAGCGAGACCATCCAACGGAACGCCGGCTACTGCCCAAAATGCGGAAAAAAGCTTGGCTTTGAAACCGAGTCTCTGAAAATAACGCCGGTTGCCTCCCCGCAATCCACCCCGGAAACAATCCCTCGTTAGACTTACTCCCAACTTCCTTTTCTACATGCGAAAGTCCACCGTCCAAAGTGATACAGATGGCCCAGAAGACGCAGGTATACCAGTACCACCGCGATCATGGCAACATTGTAAACTATGCAGGATATGACCTGCCGGTTTGGTTTGAAGGAATAATCCCTGAATGCAAACGGGTGAGGAGTCGCGCCGGAATTTTCGACGTGTCGCACATGGGACGGGTCATGGTAGAGGGACCCGCTGCCGAATCTCTCCTGAATAGGCTCACAACGAACGACGTGTCGTCACTAGCCATCGGAGGCGGGCATTACTCCCTCTTTTGCAATCCTCAGGGCGGAATCATTGACGACCTGACCGTCTTCCGGGTTGAGAGATCAAGGTTCCTCGTCGTCTACAATGCAGGGAATCGCCACAAGAACTGGAACTGGCTTCAGATGAACAAACCGCCCGGTGCCAGTATCTCCGATGTTTCCGATGAGGTCGCAATGTTCGCCGTCCAGGGTCCGAAAGCGGGAGAAGTTCTCCGAATTATCTCGGGTACGAACCTAGATGCTCTCGAAAGATATGCGGTTCACGAGATTAAGGTCCAAGGTATAAGATGCCTTGTCACCCGGAGCGGATATACTGGCGAAGACGGATTCGAAATCTACGTCTGGGACGCACCAATAGAGAAACCGGACAATGCGATGAGGATCTGGAATTTGATTCTCGCCCTTGACGAGCTTGGCGTCGGCCCTATCGGCCTAGGGGCCCGCGATGTCCTGAGGCTCGAAGCGGGAATGTGTCTCTATGGGAACGACATCGACGAGGCCACCTCGCCGATCGAGGCAAGATTGGGCTGGGTCGTACGCCTTGAGAAGGGAGATTTCATTGGAAAAGAAGCAATTGAGAAGCTGAAGAGATCAGGGCCGAGTAGAGTCAGGGTTGGATTCAAGGTTTTGGAAAAGGGAATCCCGAGACAGGGCCAGGAACTCTTGTCAAACTCGGAAAAAGCGGGAAACGTAACAAGCGGAACCCTATCGCCAACACTAGGACTGGGCGTCGGCATGGGCTTCGTAAGCCCCAGCTTCGCAAGCTCGGGTCAACAGCTAAGCATAAGAATCCGGGACAGGATCGTTGCGTCCGAAGTTGTCAAGCTTCCATTCTACCAGAGAAGATCAGGCAGCAAAGTCGCTGTACTTGGAGAAGAAATGAGCTACGGTGACTTTGTGAAGAAATTCGGCTAACACCGGTAGTAGAGTTATGTTCGACGGAAGCGAAGACAGCGCCAAGTGTGAAAGATGACTACCATACTAGAATCCCCGAAGGCGTCTAGAGTGTTAGAAACACCAGCACCAGATCCCAAAGACGCGAACGATCATTTTTCCTCAAAGCTCGCTTTTGAGACGGATCCTTCAGACGTCTACGCAGACCTTCAGAGGGGGAAAATGGAATAATAGTGCTGGATGTCCGAACCGCTGAATCTTACGCTAAAGCCCACGTCGCTGGTGCCATCAGTTTTCCACATAGAAGAATCGAGGCTTCCTCAGTAGCTTCCTTGCCCAAGGACAAACTGATCGTCACATACTGCGACGGAGTATTCTGCAATGCATCAACAAAGGCTGCCGCAAAACTTAGTGCCCTAGGATTTAGGGTCAAAGAGATGATTCATGGAATGACGGGCTGGAGAGAAGAAGGCTATCCAGTGGATACCGGCATCGGCCCGGTCAATCTAGGAGACTGAGAGAGCTAAGGACCAAAGACCCATTCGTAGTCCACCGCTAAGGCTCCCGGGACCAGCTACCAGTAGGTCCTTTTCATTCCCAGAAGGTAAGCTCCAAGATTGGTTCCCAAGTGAATCGGAGGCGTCACTACGACCACGATTAGGATGGAGAACGGGTTCATCGGGAATAATGGGTAAGAGGTGATTAGAGCTCCCAGCACAAAGTCGAGCTGGTCAACCACGGGGAAGAGTCGGCCCGGTTTCATGCCCAGTCTTCGTTTGACGAACGCTCCTAAGAGATCCCCCAGAACAGCACCGAGACTGATCGCGAAGCCTCCAAGAGCCAGACGAGGGTCAATAACAGATTCGGCAAGACCGACAAGAGACCCTGCAATTATTCCGGCAAAGAATCCTCTGACGGTCTTGTGCGAGCCAAAAATCGGGCGACCGTCCCAGAACTTCCGATCGGCATCCAGCGGTCTTCCACCACCAAAAACAAGAGGCGCTGCGTTTGCAACATACGATGGACCAATGAAGAGTAGTGCCATCCCGATGATTCCAACCATATGCTTCTCAATTCGCCTTTTCCGTCGCACCGGTTGTCTCAATAGTTAAGGAATTTGAGCAGATTACACGTCTTCTAGCCCTTCGCTCGTGATGCGGAACAGTGCTCTCGGGCTTTGCACTGTTCTCCCGTCAAGTTTCTCCAGCACTAACTCTCTTACATCTGCTTTGGCAGTATGTCGCAATCGAGCAATAGTACCTGACCAGTGTTCCAACGACCTTGTTGCAACGGGTTCAATAAACCACTCTCCCGGTCCCGGATGACTATGCACTTCTCCTGTCAGAATTGTCACTAGAGGAAATCTTTTGGAAAGATCTGAGAGGTATGCCAGTTCACGGTTCAGCTCTCTATTGTACACGACCGTCTCCTTCCGCCTTCCGAGACTCGCCCTATAGAGCCCAGTGATCGAGTCGATTACCAGTAGAGTCCTGGTCTTTGTCATCAGATTTTCGAAGGTCTCTGTGATTCCAATTTGGTCCTGAAAGTCGCCGGGTCGGAAGATGATTATTTGTTCAAGTGATACCGGGTTGACAGGTAGAGATTCAAGCCTGTGAGGCGAGAAGGATTGGTCCGAGTCAACATAGAATACTTTGAATCTTTGATGGGCTGCTTCTATTGCACACTGGACCGTGAGAATGGTCTTGCCAGAAGATGCCTCGCCATAAACGAGACTGATCTGATTGAAGGAGAAGCCTCCTTTGAGAAGAGAATTGATGCTACTGCAACCGCTGCTCAGCTTGTCCAATCGAATTCCATCGCCTTAGTCTCTGATCCCCGCACCAGCCTTGAGCATGGCTCTGGATGAGAAAAAGATTGGTTGTCCAAGAACTAGATTCAGGAACAACAATCATAGTCGACGGTCCTGCTTCAGCCAAACTAGCAAGAGGCGAAGCCTTCAGCCTCGGAGCTCCCCTCAACGGCAACGTTTGGAACGTTTTGCACCGAGACCAAAGATTGACGATCGAGACCAACAGTCGATGCTCGATCGATATTCGGCTCGGAAGAGGTGGAAGAAACGAAAGAATCGAAGGTTCAACAATCCCAGTAAGCTGGAATGAGGCATCACACCTCAGCCTATCGGCAACCGGCGCACTTGTGATCCTAGGAGATGTTGACTCGGGAAAGTCAACTCTTTCCACATTTCTCGCGAATCAGTTCTCTCATCATGGGGGAAGCGTCTCAGTGATCGATGGTGACGTTGGCCAGGCAGACATCGGTCCCCCTACAACCATAAGTGTAGCTCGCCTCCGTGAGCCTGTCTTCGACCTTCAGAAGCTCCATCCTGAGACTTCACTGTTCATTGGTGACACCAGTCCATCAATAGTCTCGGAGAAAGTTCTGAATGGCCTCGTTCGGCTACGAGATATTGCGACAAAGGACTCCGACTTGGTGATTGTCAATACCGACGGCTGGGTGAGTGGGGAAGAGGCTTTTCGGTACAAGAAAAAGCTCGTAGAAAGCATTCGCCCCAATTTGGTGATCGGAATAGATGTCGCCGGCGAGATGAGGGAGTTGTTGGACTGGCCAGATTGCACCGTTCTAAGACTGGGCAGGTCTGCTTTTGCCCGAACGAAAAGCCGCGAAGAGAGAAAGAGAGCGAGGGAGTTTGGCTATCAACGATTTCTGCGTGAGGCCAGACCAGCCAACTTTTCCCTTCATGATCTGAAGCTACGAAGGTACGACTCGTATTATCAGTTAAGAATTCACGGACGTGAGAACCTCCGGGGCCTCATCGCGGGACTACTCGATGAAAATGAATTGTTGCAGTCAGTTGCCAGAGTTGAAGGTTTGAGAAATGATGTTCTAAGATTATGGACTGTTTCTGATGGAACTCCGAGGACGGTCGAACTGGGATCCGTGATTCTGTCTTCGAAGTATACTGAGTTGGGCTATGATGTCTAAAGATTGTACGATTCAGGTATCGAGTAGACGTAGATTGTATGCTCGTTGTAGTTTTCCTTGCGGCTGGGCTTCCAACCGTTTATCATAAAGTCATGACTTACGATTCTTGATCCTGGCCGGGCCTCAGCTCTAAGCTTGGGTTTAAGCCGCTCGTTGGCGTATGTTGTGAGATAGAGCGTGATTAGTGTCGCGTCCTTCAGGTCCGCCTGGAAAAGGTCTCTGTTGAAAATGTGAACCTGATTCATGAGGTTCTGCTTCTCTACCTCAGCAGACGCAGTCTTGAACAGGTCTTCTCTGATCTCGTAGCCGAATGCACTCTTCACTCCAAAATCCTTCACAGCCGTGGTGAGTATGCGGCCGTCACCACATCCTAGATCACATAGCACATCGTCCCGAGAAGCTCGGGCAACTTCCAGCATTTTGCGTACGACATCATGCGGTGATGATACGAATGGCGCGCAGCTCAACAAATGATCACCTGTTTTTCGGTAAGTTTGAATTCTTTCGTTTCAAGACGCTTTAAACATTGGTCTGAAATTTCGTTTGTGTTTGCTATTCCATTGACGTGGTTGTACCTGGTCGTTCCTTTCGAAACTATTTAACCCGGTGAGGGGTTGCTGTGAGTTTGGGCTTCTAAGAAATGTCGTCGGTTGGAGACACCAGGATTAACGAGCTGTCGAAGGTGTCGCTAAGGGAGCCTGTTCTCATCCAAGGACTGCCTGGTCTTGGATATGTTGGTAAAGTGGCAGTGGACTTTTTCATCGAGAAGCTTCGGCCGAGAAAGATTGCGGAGCTCTATTCCAGTTATTTGTTATTCCCTGACGGGAATCTCGGAATCAACATTTCAGAAGATGGAACGTATTCTCTCCCGAGATACGAATTTTACGCCTTCGGCGAGAGAGAACCACATGCGATTTTCCTCACAGGAGATGCCCAGCCAAGCGTGACCGGTCAATACGAAGTTGCGAGCATGGTTCTTGATTTTGTTCAAGGTCTTGGCGCGAAAGCCGTGTTTACGATGGGGGGTTATGGGACTCGTTCTTCAGGGGATGTTGGTTCCGTTTACGCGGTGGTGGGCGAGTCTGTCTTAGGGGAAAAGCTGCGGAAGATGGGTGCAAAGATGGCAAGAGGCGGGGCGATTACTGGTGCGGCCGGGGTGATCCTGGGTATCGGTCGTCAGAGGGGTTTGCAGTGTGCCGGGCTTTTGGGAGCAACTGCGGGTGTTTATCCTGACCTTGAAGCTGCTCGTGCTGTAATACAGATGCTAACTGGACTGGTTGGCATTCCTTTGGAGTTGAAGGATTTGGACCGGGAGGTTGAGGATATGCGGAAGAAGATGGAGAAGCTTCGACCCTCGGAGTCAGGTGAGGCTAAGGAGGGGGAGGAGAAGCTTTCGGACGAGGACAAGGGACGGTATATCACTTAGAATTTTGGACTGATTTTACTGTAGTATTCCCTAGATAGCTGTGGTTTGTCATCCGGGTACGGCGTATTCCCGGGATTGTAGGTTTTCGCAGGTGTGCTGCGCTGAGTGTTTTTCGCAGTAGTCTTTGCTGCAGTGAGGGCAGTTTTCAACGGCTAGGTGCTGGCAGTCGGAGCAGATTGCTCCCCATACAAGCGCCATCGGCTTTGTTCCTCAGTAGTCTCTGGGGCTCATATTGGTAGGCTAATACGCAATTTCAACGTTTTCTACTCAAAAAAGTATCTAATCCCTTACTGATTAGGGCACGTACAAGTCTAAGACTCGTGAAAATGGCGGGAGTTCCTCCTCGCGGAGGTGTCCTAACGTCGCGGTTTCTCCTTCTTTCCCTTCAAAAGAGCGTCAAGGCTAACGCCATTAACAGTGTATACCTTATAGCGAGTTCCGGGAAGATCGCCATACGCCTTACCTTCGGCTCCTCCAATGCCTGCACTGTTAGGCTGACGGCACTCAATTCCTACTTTTTCTAGAACGATAGCGCGGCCCTGAGGTGCTCCTTGTAACGGGTCTGCCTTGTAATCCAGACCAAGCATTCGCCGTTTGAAAGGCGGGTAGGCCCATCTGAAGACCTTGCGGCGTTTGCGCAGCTTGCCAGCGGCGAACATTCCACGTGCTTGCTTTGCCAATGTATTCTGTTAGCTCCTTAGTCTGGGAAGCGGGAAGACGTGGGCGTCCGCTATTAGGTTGACGCTTCGAGTGAAACTATTCCAGCTTTTCGTCCGGCCTCAAATCGTCCATAATCAGCCCTGAATCACCTTTTGAGAGCCGATTTCTATAACCGCCAATTCGGCCCGAACGAAAGTACCTATATTTCCCGATTCGAAAAACGCGATCCAAGCAGATTCCGCGGGATTAGCGGGGAAAATCGCCCATAACGGTTCCAGATAGAAATCGGTTCTCAAAGAGGGGGTACCATTCCTGGCAGATCGCGTCACAAACCCCTTTTCTCCAGACTCGAGACAACAAACGAATCAAGGCTCTTTCTTTGAAAGAGCCCAGAAAGTTTCGACTGCTACGCTACTAGGAGGTGGTCGATGTCGAAGTATCGCTTGACCAGCATGCGAGTCTTGTCGATGGTCCGGCCGTTCTTGCCAATGGCGATAGCCTTGTCCTTGCTGTCAACCTCGACGACGATGATTTTCTTGTCCGGGCGTTCGGTGACGCGTATTTCTTTGATCTTGGCTGGGGCTAGGCTATTTCGTATGAGCTGTTCAGGAGTCTCGGCGCCCTCGACGACTTCGATCTGACGGCTCGTCATGCGGCGTAGGGTGTTGATGTTCTTGCCTCCTTTTCCGATTGCTAGGCCCATGTCCCCTGGTTTTGCAATAAAGATTATTCGGGCGAGTTTTTCGTCGATTATGCAGTCTTGGGTTGTGGCGCCTGTTATGCTTTCGAAGAGGGCTATGTACTTCATTTCCTCGCTGGTGAGCTTGATCTTGGGCTGAAGCATCACTTGTTCTCAGCCAGCTTGAGTACTTCTGAGTCTCCTGTTCCTTGACGACTAGCGCTGAGACTGGGAAGGGC
>WNGK01010550.1_pt1 | contig 10387 bp, 5 predicted proteins | sample 5400601 | NCBI WGS metagenome assembly WNGK01 (sample SAMN13153376, study PRJNA577476) | soil metagenome | isolation source: 60 cm soil or saprolite under Garry oak tree replicate 1 | place: USA:California | collected 2016-06-15 | reverse complement strand
ATTGTACGCGGTCGCGAACGTGCGGTCGGCGGATAGGCCGGGGACGGCACCGTCGCCCAGGTCTCGCGCAATGAGCTTGCGCAGCCCCGCGAGTTCGTTCGAGCTGGTCAAATGGCGCTCAATGCACTTGCTCGCCAAAAGTGCGGTCAAACTCACGGTGGTCTCCGAGGATAAACAGCTTCTTCGAACGCATCACCGTGCTGATGAAGTGGTGGTTTGAGTTCACCTTGGTGGTAAATTCATCGGCCCTGTACGTGGTCGGATTTACGGCTCGGTTCAGCCGTTGCTCGGCTTTGCGAAGCGGGCCTGACACGTCGGCGAGCCCAACGCGGCCGATGATCATCAGGTCCACATCGCTGGTAGAATGCTCCTCAGATCTCGCCACCGAGCCGTAGACGAAAGCCCATCGTATGCGGTCTGCCAGAGGCTTCAGCGCGTCGCGTATAACGTTCGCCAATCCCACTGTCTTCAAGATGAGCCCTTGAAGCTCCTGGAAGATGGGCGACTCCGTGGCGGCCTGAAAGTAAACGTGCTTGCCCTCACGCTTTTGAACAAGGATTCCTCCGCGGACCAGGGAAGCCAGCTCGCGTTGGAGACTCGACGGTGTGAGGCGCAGGTGTCGGGCGAGCTCCCGCATATACCACCAGCGTTGAGGCTCGCCGAAGGTGGCTGCGAGAATCGCCTGCCGAGTCTTGGGGAACAGAGAGTCAATGGTTGCTGACGTACGCATACTGCGTTATTATGTACGCTATCTGCGTATAAACACAAGTGCTGAGCGGCGTTTGGGTCGGCCCAGGCGTGGTCCCAGGCGGTTCGTTTGTTGGCCTGAGGCGAAATGGGGGTGACTGAGGTTCGGCGTCCCGATGGGCCACCAGGGCACGGGCAGTGTTCGACTAGGAGGCCGCTGCTGGATGGATGACGCGGAAGAGATCCCACGTCCGTCAGCTAAGCTGTTCGAAAATACTAAACGTGCGCCTGTAGCTCAGATGGATAGAGCGTTTGCCTCCGGAGCAAAAGGTCGCAGGTTCGAATCCTGCCAGGCGTACCAAGCCATCGTTTTTCAATGAGTTGCGAGGCTGCTCGATTCGCCACCACGTATTGACCACCTTTTGCCAGGGAAGCAAAAGGTCGCTCGTAAACGAAACTGCAAACCCCGCGTAGTTCTCTTTCATGTAATCACTGCCGCGACACGAACGAAGATTAAGCCGCCGAGCCGAGCGCCAAGCCGACTCCTCAACCGCCCAACACCCCGTTCATTTAGCGCTCGCCGAGATCGTTCGTGCAGGCACGATCCAAAACCAGATCGACAGTTACTCTCTAGGACGCCGTCGTGAACACAAGCCTGTGCACGATCACTCCTACAACCGTTGCTCGGCGGGAGCCCCCTTGAAAAGCCAGAGGTTCAGGCGAGCATCCTGCCGCACCGGAACGGGACCGGGCCAAGCGCCCCCATCCGCTGGCGGCGGCATCCGTACACGAATAACGTGTAACAACGCTATCTTCAGTGCACTGGTCATTCTGCGAAGAATTGAATAGTTCCACTCCCACTGAGAGATTTTGATCCCCTTCGGGTAAGAGTTGACATTGAGAGCTGCCTGGATCGTCATGCCTTTGCTGTTTTGGGTGGTTGCAATGAGGTTGACGATTTACTTCGAGGCTCGCCAAGGGACGCCGCCGCCAGTTGGCGGTGAGGCGGCACAACATCCGATGGGCACCCGCGTCTGCACCTCGAGTACTTTCCCTCTTACGCTCCGGAGCTCAATCCCCATGAAGGCGTTTGGTTGCTGGCCAAACGGGACCTCGCCAACGGCTGCCCGCTTGACGCGGACGAGTTGATGGACGACGTCATCCGCTCGATCAATAGAATTCGAACTTCCCCAGACAAACTCCGTGGCTGCATCCTCGAATCCGATCTGCCCCCTAATTTTTTGTCTTAAGTCGTTGCATTATTTATGCATATGTCAATAGTGGTGGAAGCGCATGGGCCAGCCTGCCTATCTCGAGGCGAAGGGATTACTGATCACAGCTGGAGCCGGAGGAGGAATCCGGGCGCGGCTGTGGAAATACCAAGTGCAGAAACTCTCGGATGAGACCGGGAGTGGGCACCACGGGTTGCGACTCTCCTCCGGGAACCAGCAAGCGGAACAAGATCGAACAAGCGACGTGGAAACCGGCGCGCCGCGCGGAAAACGGATCGGAGAGCGTCGCTCGGCAGTTAGGGGTGCGACTTTGAACGGGAATCCAGTTTCTCAGCGGCCTGGAAAGCCTCTTCCGCTAATTCCAGCTTACCTTGTCGCCTCAGAGCCGAACCCAGGGCGTAGTGGGCCTCTGCGTAATCTGGCTTCAGGCGGATCGCTGCTTGAAATTCATTAACGGCCGAATCCAATTCACCCTGCTGCACCATCATCATGCCGAGATTGTAATGGCCCGCCACAAAGGTGGGGCTAAGAGACAACGTGGTCTCGAATTCCTTCCTGGCTTCCTCCGAAGCTCCGTGCTGGCGAAGCGCTACCCCCAAGTTGTTATGAGCCTCCAGGTAGCCTGGATTGGATCTCAAGGCCAGCCTGAACTCGTCGATGGCCCCTTTCACGTCACCTTTGTCTTGCTTTGCCCGGCCCAGATTATAATGAGCCTCTGCGTAGTCCGGATTGACGTCCAGCGCGGCCTGGAATTCCTGGACAGCCCCAACCAAGTCGCCTTTTTCGGCGAGGCCCACGCCACGGTTGACGCGGGCTCGGGCGGTCCCGTTGCTTGCGCTCCTTTGAAGAGATTCAAATTTACCGCGCTCGGCTGCCGCCGCCGAGGAATCGCCCTTTTTCGCCAGCGCGCGACTCAGGTTGTAGTGGACCTGTGCAAAAACGGGATCGAGTCGGGCTGCCTCTCGAAACTGTTCAATTGCCCCATCGAGGTTTTTATTTTGTTCGAGCGCGAGGCCCAGATTGTAACGAATCTGAGCGCTGCCAGGCTGACAACGAGCGGCTCTCAGGAAGTCATCGATCGCTTCGGTGAGATTTCCCGCCTCCTGGAAAGCCAGTCCGAGGTTGTTATGCGCTTCGCAAAATCTGTCATCAAGCTCCAGGGCCCTTGAGAACTCCACGATGGCGTCCTTTCGTCTTCCCGCTTGGGCTAGGGCGACACCGAGATTGCTGTGGAATTGAGGCGACCGGGGATCGAGTTTCACCGCCTGTTGCAATTCACGGATAGCGCCGGAAAGGTCAGGTTGCTGCTGGAGGGTAACGCCCAATCCGTTGCGGGCATCTGGGTTACTGGGTTCGAGCGCTAGGGCTGCTTGATACTCCTGGACGGCACCTTTCAAATCCCCCTTTCGCCGGAGGGTCGTCGCCAAGCCCAAGTGAGCCTTCGCGCTCTGGGGCCGGAGCTTCGCCGCAATCCGGAACTCATCCAGTGCGCCATCAAGGTCCCCGCTCTCAAGGAGAGCAGTACCCAAGTTGACATGAGCTTCTGTGAAGGCGGCCCTTAGTTTGATCGCAGCACGAAACTTCTCGCTGGCCGCGCTGGGGTTTCCTCGGCCAAGCAGCAAGACTCCTTCAGTGTTGTCGCGTAGAGCAGTTTCCGGACGGCTACGTTGCGTCGTCTGTGCGCCGAAGGTGAGGGTAATAGACCAGAGGGCCGCAGTCAGCCAAGCGGACACGAGTAATGCTTTCGTTTTCGTCAAGCTGTGCCCCACACTGTGGGAACAAAAGATCAACTCAATAATATATCTTCAGCCCAAACTGGATCACTCGAGGCCGTTCGGCTGAGGTGATCCGGCCGAATCCGGGGTTATTGACCTGACTGCCGGTCCCGACAGCGCCCGTGCTGGGAAGGTCGAACTGCGCGTGGTTAAAGGCGTTGAAAAATTCCGACCGGAACTCGACCCGGAGCCTCTCGGAAACGCGGAAATCCTTCAGAACGCCGATGTCCCAGTTGTTCAGTCCGGGCCCGCCGAATACACCCCGGCCACAATTCCCGAAGAAACCGGTTGCCGGGTTGCCGAAGTTTGCCGGGTTAAGCCACAGAATTCCGTTGCTGCGGAGATCTCCGGGCGCGTAGATGGAATTGTGGCCGATCAAGTCGCAATCACCTCGATGCGCATTGAGGCCGCTGTCGCCGGTTGCGTTACTTCCAAAGATATTACCCCAGGGTCCGGTCTGGAAAGTGGTGATGGCCGATAACGACCATCCTCCCGCCGCGAGGTCGGCGAGCCGATTCAAGCTGGACAAGAAACGCTTCCCCTTGCCTAAGGGAATGTCCCAGACCGTGCTCGAAACAAACCGATGGCGAATGTCGAAATCTGAAGGGCCGTAGTCGCAGTTCAAGCAGGCAGTTCGCTGTGTTGGGCTCGCCCAACTTGCGCCCGAGTCTGTATCCAAAGACTTCGTCCAGCGGTACGCAACCAGCCAGGACAACCCATTGGCAAATCTGCGTTCACCACGCACATTGAGAGAATGCATGTTGGACTTCGCCCCATTCGTGGTGAGAAAGAGCTCCGACAGGTTGGGGAAGGGCCGGGCAGCGGGATCGCAGATCAGGCTCGTGGGCACAGAGCACTGGTCTGCATCATACCGCCGCGAGAGGTGTTTGCCGGTCGACCCTGCGTATCCGATTTCCAGCACCCAATTTTTGGCAAGACTTCTCTCGACATCCAAAGTCCATTGATACACGGTGGGCGTCTTCATCACCGCCTCGGTCGAAAACGGCCCGCTTCCGTTGGGAGGCACAAACCCTGGCGCAATCAGGGGCACCGCCACGTCCGGAAACACGTTTTGTCCGATCACCCATTGGGGAACGGGATTAGAGACGGGCTGGACGATGTTTTGCAAGTTGAAAAACGGCGTCCCGAAGCTCTCAAACTGCAATTCGTTGAACTGCGTCTGATCGAAACTGATTCCAAAGCCAGCGCGCAGAACCGAGTTTTTGTCAAAGCCGGGTACCCAGGCCACGCCGACTCGCGGAGCAAATTGCTTTTTCCCGTTGGTGTAGACGCCGGACGGTGTTTCATGCAAGGCGGGAAACTTCAATGTGCCCGTCTTGGGATCGAATAGATAAACTCTCTTCTCTTCTGAGGCCGGAGGAGTGGGGTGCTCATAGCGCAATCCCAATTGGAAGGTCAGGTCTGGCCGGGCTTTCCAGTCGTCCTGAAAGAAAAACGCATATTCCCGGTAGTGGAAGTGGTTGAGCGTGCTGCCGAAAGCGGCGAGCCCCGAACTTGGGAGCCCGAGCAGGAAGTCGGCAATCGGGCTGCCCGTGCCAGGGACTGTGGTGATGGCCCCGGTAGCTGGATCTTTCTCGGTCTGGGCCGTGAGCTGCCCCGTGTACGTAAGACTGCCATTTGCGAACGTGCTCGTTTCCTCCATCAGTCTGGTGAAACGAAACTCAAGCCCTCCCTTGAGTGTGTGCTCCCCAATGATGTGCGTCAGGTTGTCCGCGATAATGTATCGGTTTGTAATCGTCTGGAGGTTGAACCCCCCGCCGGTTCCGCTGAATCCAGCCATGCTGAAGTTGGGCCCAAAAAAGTCGCGAGGGTCGGTCGTGGTGTTGGCTAGTCCCAAGGCCGCGGCGGCGCTTTGGCTGCCGAGCGGACTTTGATACGCGAACGGACTGAAATCGCGTTGATAGCCGATGCGGAACAGGTTGACAGTGCTCGGGCTTAAGCTCGTATTAGCCTGATAGACAAAGTTGCGTGCGTTCTGGAACCGCTGAAGTCCTTGGAAGGGGGCAAGGCCGGCGCTCAACACCAGGGAGTTCACATAAGAGAAGCGGCCAAACATTTGCGTGCGCTTCCCAAAAGTATTGGCGTCTTGCCCGTCCAGGCGAACTGTAAACTGGTTGTCGGTTTGAGTGGTCTGCGGAAAGCCAAACAAATTGGGGGCGCCCGTTGGGGGTGTGGCCACCTTCGGGAACAAAAGCTGAATTGTTTTTACACTCAAGGGGTTGATTTTACCCTGTGGGATCATATTCCCCGAAAATTGTTGGCGCGTTCCCGATGCAGGATCGAAAGTTGCGGGGTCATATAGGGGGGCGTTGCCAAACACGCTGAGATCCGAGAGGTCACCGCTGAATTGCGTGGTGTCAGGATATATCGCTGACGCTGCGGCTGACAAGCTCTTGCGGAAGCCCTCGTAGTCTCCAAAGAAAAAGAGCTTGTTCTTTAAAATCCGCCCTCCGCCCGTCGCTCCAAATTGATTCTGGTGGAAGGGCTCAACCTTTGAGCCGAAGAAGTTGCGTGCGTCCAGGTTTTGGTTGCGAAGGAACTCCCAAGCCGCGCCATGGAACTCGTTGGCGCCGGCTTTTGTGGCTACATTCACGATCCCGGGATGGAAACCGTATTCGGCCGGGAAAAAGTTTCGTTGCGTCTTGAATTCCTGAATCTCGTCCACAGAAATTTGAAAGGTAAGGTTGCCGGCCCGGTCGTTGCGTGCCTCGATGCCGTCGATCAAATAACTCGTGGCAGCTTCCCGATTTCCTCCCAAGTGCACGGTGCTGGCGTCGCGTCCGGTCAGGTCCGTCGCGAAACTCGAACTAGAGCCCTGCAGAACCGTTGGGGTCGCGCCGGTCCCCAGTGACGCCAGTTGCAGGAAGTTACGACCATTTAGGGGAAGGGCGGTCACCGTAGCGTCGGTAATCACCTGACCCGTGGTGGCAGTATTGACCTCGAGCAGTTCGACGCCGGCGGCTGACACCGTAACCTCCTGGGCCATGGTGCCTATTTGCAAGGCCGGGTTGTGCTCAAGTTGCTGATCCACCTGGAGCACCAAGCCCGCAGCCTTGTACGTCTTGAAGCCCTGCTGGCTGACCGTCAAGTCGTAAGTTCCAGGAAGCAGGTTCGGGAATTTGAAATAACCTACGTTATCCGACTGTGTGGAACGCTCAAATCCAATCGCGGGGCTGACGAGAGCGACCTTGGCGTTGGGCACCGCGGCGCCGCTCGCGTCATAGACGTAGCCGAGGACTGCGGAGGTTCCCACCTGGGCCGAAAGCCTTTTCACGGCACTCAGCATCGCAAGCAGGCTCAGTGCCAACACTCCGATGATCGCCCACCTTCTTCCCTTCCTCATGACGACCCCCTTCGCCGCAGGCGCATACACATACCAAAGAGCCCCCAGCGAGTCCCGCGGGGGCACGCCGTGCACGCATGACATCCAAAGGTGTTGACAACCAGACTCCCCTGGACCGTAGACCCATCCCTTCCTAGACCCCTATTAGCGACTTGTCAAGGAAAATCCTTGCAGGGAGAATCTCTAGGAGCTAGACTCCATCCATGCATAAGCTAAAGGGGAGGACTTCCGACAGCTTCCGCCAAAGGCTGGATAGAGCGTCCTTCAGCCGCAACCAGAATCAGATTCTTCGCTACGCTGGCGCTCCGCTCAAGATGACATGTCATCCTGACCGAAGCGGGGGATCTGACTTCTGTGCCACCCGCAAGAATTTCGGGCTTAGTAGTACCGTGTACCCGAAAAGGGATCTTGGCCGAAAGTCTATTTGAATGGAGGGACGAAGGTGCGACGCCGGCTGATCCTCTTTTTTTTCACAACCAGTCTGGTCGCGGCGGGATTCGCGATTCGACAGCGAGCCGTCACCGCGCAGTCCGCTCCGGCGGCGAAAGAAAAGCCGGTGGACTTCGACCGCGAAATTCGGCCGATCCTTTCCGACACATGCTTCAGTTGCCATGGGCCGGACGAAAAAGCTCGCCTCTCAAGCCTGCGCCTGGACACGAAGGAAGGCGCATTTGCCGACCGCGGCGGCGGCCAACAAGTGATCGTTCCCGGGAGCAGCGCCGGAAGCAAACTCTACCGGAAGATCAGCTCGCAGGACCCGGCGGTTCGCATGCCGCCCGTCTGGTCGGGGCGGAGTCTCACCCCACGGCAAATTGAGCTCATCCGCCGCTGGATTGACGAGGGTGCAAAATGGGAGACGCACTGGGCCTACGTTACGCCGAGGCGCCCGCCACTGCCCGAGGTCAAGCACGGGAGTTGGCCGAAAAATCCGATCGATTATTTCATTTTGGCGCGCCTCGAGCGTGCGGATTTGAAGCCGTCCCCGGAGGCAGACAGGGCGACGCTGATTCGGCGGGTGACGTTCGACTTGACGGGGCTGCCGCCGGCGCCCGCAGACGTCGATGCTTTTCTGGCCGACCGCTCACCCAACGCTTACGAAAAAGTGGTGGATCGCCTCTTGCAATCGCCTCACTACGGCGAGCGGATGGCGATGCAGTGGCTTGATCTGGCCCGTTATGCCGACACGCACGGCTACCACATCGACAGCATGCGCGAGATGTGGCACTGGCGGGACTGGGTGATTGACGCCTACAACCGCAACTTGCCCTTCGATGAATTCACGATCCAGCAGTTGGCTGGAGACCTTTTGCCAAACCCGACGATCGAGCGGAAGATCGCCACCGGCTTCAATCGCAACCACATGATCAACTACGAGGGTGGCGCGATTCCGGCGGAGTACCACAACGAGTATCTGGTCGACCGGGTGGAGGCGACCGCTACCGTGTGGCTGGGGTCGACGCTCGGGTGCGCTCGGTGCCATGACCACAAGTACGATCCCTTCAAGCAAAAGGATTTCTACCGGTTTTACGCTTTCTTCAACAACGTCCCCGAAAAAGGGCTTGACGGGGCTACAGGTAACGCGGAGCCGGTTGTGCAGCTCCCGACGCCGGAACAAAAACGCAAGCTGGAAGAGCTCACGCTGAAATTGGGCGAGCTCAAGGCGGCGATGTCGGAGAAAGAGGTCGAGGGGCTCGAGGCCGAATGGAAGAAGACGGCTCTTTCCAACATTCCACAGGCGTCGCGCGCGGGCGTGATCGCGCACTACGAAATGGAAGGGAGCCTGGCGGATTCGACCGGCAAGCATCCACCAGCCACGACGCGGCGCGGAGAAGTGACCTTTGACGAAGGGGCTTACTTCACAGCAGGCGAATTCAACGGTGAGACGCACGTTGACTTCGGCAACTCCGGCGACTTTGAGCGGACGGCGCCATTTTCCATCGCCGTGTGGTTCAGCCAAGCCGGGTCCTTGGACAAGGTCAAAAGGACCTTGATCCAAAAGAGCGATCCATCGACCAAACGCACAGGCTATGAGCTCTATTTTGACGAACCTAGTTCGGTGGGAGACCTCAGGCTCGGCACTCACCTGTCTGCCCGACTGATCCACGAGTGGCCTCACGACGCCATCGAAGTCCGGACGAAAGAGCGCTTCAGCCAGCCCTTCTACACCGGAGGCGGACATCAGCTCGTCCTGAACTACGACGGCTCGGGGAAGGGCTCGGGACTCAAGATTTACCTGGACGGAAAAGCACAGGAAACCGAGATTCTCGCCGACAGCCTCCGCGGGTCGATCCGCGCGTCCGCTCCGTTGGAGATTGGAAACAAGGAGAAGGGCGGACCCTTCAAAGGAGTGATCCACGATCTGCGACTCTATGACCGGCAGCTCGCGGTTGCCGAAATCGAGCAGCTCAGCACCCATCAGCCCGTGCGGGCTTTGCTTTCTTCTTCCTCCGATGCCTGCGCGGAGATGGCCAAACTGCCGGAGGCGGACCGGCTCCCCAAAGAAGACCCGCTGGCGGAGCAGTCTGAGGACGACAAGATTGCCAGGGTCAAGGGACGTTGCCAGGCCCGGCGCGAAAAGCTTCGGGACTATTACCTGACTTACGCCGCCCCTGAAAATTTCAAACGGACATACGCGGAACTGGAGCGGGTTGACGCGCAGAAGGCGGAGCTCGACAAAGCGATTCCGACCTCCATGGTCATGCGGGAAATGACAAAGCCGCGGGAGACTTTCATTCTCGCGCGCGGGGATTATCGGAACAAGGGCGAACAAGTGACGCCAGGAGTGCCTTCGGTGTTGACGCCGCTGCCGAAGGATGCGCCGCAGAATCGGCTCGGTCTGGCCAAATGGCTGGTCGACCCCTCTCATCCGCTCACGGCGCGCGTGGCGGTGAACCGCTACTGGCAGATGTACTTCGGAACCGGGATCGTAAAAACGTCGGAGGACTTCGGCTCGCAGGGCGACCCGCCGAGCCACCCCGAGTTGCTCGACTGGCTGGCGACGGAATTCATTCGAACCGGCTGGGACATTAAGGCGATGCAGCGGCTGATTGTGACCTCAGCGACCTACCGGCAGGCTTCGAACGTGACTCCCGAGTTGCTTGAAAAGGACCCGGAGAACCGCCTGCTGGCGCGTGGCCCGCGCTTCCGCCTGCCGGCCGAGATGGTGCGGGATAACGCCTTGGCCGTGAGCGGGCTGCTCGACCCGGAATTGGGCGGGCCGAGCGTCTTTCCCTATCAGCCGAAAGGCTTGTGGAAAGAAATGGCGATCGGGTTGGTTTTCTCGGCCCAGTCGTACACGCCGAGCCATGGCAAGGACCTGTATCGGCGCA
>WNGK01035842.1_pt1 | contig 10388 bp, 8 predicted proteins | sample 5400601 | NCBI WGS metagenome assembly WNGK01 (sample SAMN13153376, study PRJNA577476) | soil metagenome | isolation source: 60 cm soil or saprolite under Garry oak tree replicate 1 | place: USA:California | collected 2016-06-15 | reverse complement strand
GTCCGCCCCCGAGACCTTGCCGAGGCGCCAGAAGGTCAGCGTGGTCGCCGGATTCAGGTGGGCGCCCGAGCGCCGACCCCACGGCGAGTAGATCAGGGCCAGCGCCGTCGTGCCCATGGCGAGCCCCATGAGAAGCCGGCGCCTGATCCCGTCGGTGACGACATGGGCAGCCACGGAGTCCGGGTGGCCGAGGAGCGTGCCGAAGACGCAGGCCGACACCATGAAGAGTCCCAGGCCCAGAGCTTCGGCCAGGTACTCGGGCCAGTGGTCTCCGAGGGCGCGTCGCATGACTAGCGGCCGCTCTGCTGGAGGAGCTTGGCGACGAGCCCCGTCCAACCGGTCTGGTGGCTGGCGCCGATGCCGGCGCCGTTGTCACCGTGGAAGTATTCATAGAAGAGGACGAGGTCCTTCCAGTGAGGATCCTCCTGGAAGGTCTGGGATCCGCCGTGGACCGGGCGCCGGCCGTCGGCGCCGCGGAGGAAGATCGTCGTCAGCCGGCGCGACAGCTCGGCGGCGACGTCCCAGAGCCTCATGCGGTTTCCCGAGCCGGTCGGGAACTCGACCGTGAACTGGTCCCTGAAGAAGTAGTCGAATCGCTGGAGCGACTCGACGAGCAGGAAGTTCATCGGGAACCAGATCGGCCCCCGCCAGTTCGAGTTCCCGCCGAAGAGTCCCGTAGAGGACTCGGCGGGCTCGTAGTCCACGCGGTGCTCCATGCCGTTGACGTGGAGCACGTAGGGGTGATCCCGGTGATGCTGGGAGAGCGCCCGGATGCCGTAGGGGGAGAGGAACTCGCGCTCGTCCAGCATGTAGCCGAGCACGCGCTCCAGCCTGTCGCTGCTCACGAGGGAGAGCAGCCGCCGCTTCTTGCCCTCGCTGGTTACCTGCCGGGTCACGAGCTGGCAGAGGTCGTCACGGTTGTCGAGGAACCAGCGCAGCCGTCGGTTGAAGCTGGGCAGGCGCTCGAGGTCCTCGGGCTCGATGACCTGCACGGAAAAGAGCGGGACGAGGCCCACGAGCGACCGCACCTTCATGGGGACGGTCCCGTCCGGCGTGTGAAGCACGTCGTAGAAGAAGCCGTCCTCCTCGTTCCAGAGCTCGATGCCTTTGTGGCCCATGCGGCTCATGGCCTGGGCGATGTACATGAAGTGCTCGAAGAACTTGGAGGCCATGTCCTCGTAGGTCGGGTCCTCGCGGCTGAGCTCCAGCGCGATGCCCAGCATGTTGAGGCAGAACATGCCCATCCACGCCGTCCCGTCCGACTGCTCGATGTGCCCGCCGGTGGGCAGCGGCGCCGAGCGGTCGAAGACCCCGATATTGTCGAGGCCGAGGAAGCCGCCCTGGAAGACGTTCCGGCCTTCGGGGTCCTTGCGATTGATCCACCACGTGAAGTTGAGCAGGAGCTTCTGGAACACGCGCGCGAGGAAGCGCCGGTCGGCCTTGCCACGGATGCGCTGCTCGATCTTGTAGACGCGGAGGGCGGCCCAGGCGTGCACGGGCGGGTTGACGTCGCCGAACGCCCACTCGTAGGCGGGGATCTGTCCATTCGGGTGCATGTACCACTCGCGCAGGAACAAGACGAGCTGGTCCTTGGCGAAGTCCGGATCCACGAGGGCGAGCGAAATGGTGTGGAAAGCCAGGTCCCATGCCGCGTACCAGGGATACTCCCACTTGTCGGGCATGGAGACGACGTCGTCATTGTAGAGGTGGGTCCACTCCGCGTTGCGACCACCTTTCCGCTCGGGCGGAGGCGGCGCCTGTGTCGGATCGCCCTCGAGCCAGCGGCGCACGTCGAAGTGGAACCACTGCTTGCTCCAGAGCATGCCGGCCAGCGCCTGCCGCATGACGTCGCGCGAGTCCTCGCACAGCCGGTCGGGAATCACCGTCGAGTAGAATTCGTCCGCCTCGCGCCGGCGCGCGTCGAAGACGGCATCGAAGTCCGCGAAGGCCTGGGAGCGAACCACCGCTCCCTCGCGGGTCAGGCGCAGCCTCAGCACGGCGCTCGCCCCCGCGTCGAGCATCAGGCCGTAGTGCGCCGCCGCCTTGGTCCCCTCTTCGAGGGGGTTCACGGCCTCCGCGCGCCCGTGGATCAAGCGCTCTCCGAACGCGTCCTTGACGTAGGGCGACGGGTTCGGCGCGCCGTACAGACGCTCGGCGTTCGTGTCGTTGTCCGTGAAGAGGAGGGCGGGGGCTCCGTCACACGCGAGCCGATAGGCCCCATCCATGTCGTGATGCGTGGCCGCGATGGTCGTCTCCGACCCCGGGAAGACGCGCGCGAGGCGCGGCCGCTTGCTGCCGTGGTCCCACGCCCAGGTATTCCTGAACCACAAGGTCGGCAGCACGTGAACGGGGGCGGCCTCTGGTCCGCGATTGGCCACGGTGATTCGGATCAGGATGTCCTCGGGCGAAGCCTTCGCGTACTCGACCGTCACGTCGAAGTAGCGGCCACCCTCGAAGACACCCGAGTCGAGGACCTCGAACTCCTGGTCCCGCCGGCCCCGGCGCTGGCTCTCCTCGACGAGCCGGCCGTAGGGATACTCCGCCTGCGGGTACTTGTAGAGCCCCTTCATGTAGGAATGCGTCGGCGTGGCGTCGAGGTAGAAGTAGTGGTCCTTGACGTCCTCGCCGTGATTGCCCTCGGAACCGGTGAGTCCGAAATAGCGCTCCTTGAGGATCGGGTCGCGACCGTTCCACAGCGCCACCGCGAAACAGAGCCGCTGATGGTTATCCGATATGCCCAGGATGCCGTCCTCGCCCCACCGATAGGCGCGCGAGCGGGCGTGGTCGTGCGGGAAATAGTCCCAGGCCGTGCCGTGGGCGGAGTAGTCCTCGCGCACCGTTCCCCACTGGCGGTCGGCGAGATACGGCCCCCATCGCCGCCAATGCGCCGTCCTCGCTGTCGCGTCGTCGAGCCGGTCTCGCTCCGCCGTCCCCGCCTGCGTCTTCGTCGCCCTCTTCATGGTCATGCCGTCTCCGCCCGCCCTCCCCCTAGCCGCCATGGGCGAACTCGGGGTAGAGGGTCATGCCGCCGTCCACGAAGATCGTCTGGCCGTGAATGTAGTCGGAATCGTCGGAGGCGAGGAAGACGGCGACCTTGCCGATATCTTCCGGCACGCCGATACGCCCGTAGGGAATCAGGGTGAGGAGGCTCTCGAGCGCTTTCGGACTGTCCCAGGCCGATCGATTGATCGGCGTCTGGATGGCCCCGGGCGCAATCGAATTGACCCGGATCCGGTGTGGCGCCATCTCCTGGGCCAGCGACTGCATGAAAGCCCGGACCCCGCCCTTGGAGGCAGCGTAGTTGACGTGGCCGGCCCACGGAATGACTTCGTGCACCGAGGACATGCAGATGATCTTGCCCGCGGCCCGGGACACCTCGGCGCGCACGCCGCGGCGAACCATCTCCCGCGTGGCCTCGCGGGCGCACAGGAACATGCCGGTGAGGTTGACGCCGATGACGGTGTTCCACTGGGCGAGCGTCATGTCCGTGCGGAACATCTCGCGCACGTCGTCTTCCCTGGAGACGTCGGCCTTGAGGGTCATGGCCTTGCCTCCGAGGGCGTGGACATCGGCGGCCACCGCCTCCGCCGCTTCGGGATCGGTCACGTAATTGATGACCACCGAGGCGCCGGCCGCCCCCAGCGTCCTCGCCACCCCCGCCCCGATGCCGCTGGCCGCTCCGGTGACGAGGGCGATCTGGCCCTTCAAGCTCTCTGCGTTCATCGTGCTCCCTCCTGGATGGTGTGTGCGGTCACGTCATTGGACACGTCGAGCGCATTTCTGGATTCGGGGCGCATGCCCACGGATTCGGGGCGCATGCCCACGCGCTCCTCGAGGAGCCGATTGAAGAAGTCGCGGAGGGGGGGCAGCGTCGAGAGGAGGGCCTGGCAGGCGTCGCGGTCTATGGCGAGGACATTGGCGCTGGTGAGGCTGTGGGTGCTCGCCGTCCTCACGTGGTCGCCGAGGAGCGCGATCTCGCCGAAGCAGTCGCCGGGACCGAGCCGCCGTATCGGCGTCTCTCCCTGTCCCGCAATGAACTTCCGCACCTCGACTTCTCCATCCTCGATGATGTAGAGCCAGTCGCCGTGATCGCCTTCCTGGAAGATCGCCTGCCCCGCCTCGAAGTGCTCGCGCCGCAGCGACACCGCGCGCTCCGTTCTCAGCTGGACGATGTCCGACGGGAGGAGGAGGTCGAGGGTCCAGTCCACCGCGACGCGAATCTTCCGGTCGAGGCCGGGCAGCTTCATCAGGTACACGGTGCGCCACAGCCACCAGGCGAGGAAGCCCGAGAGCTTGAGCCCGAACACCTCGGCCACGGCGGAGCGATGACCCAGAGATCCCATCTTGCCCAGCGCCTTGAAGGCGAAGGCCCGCTTGGCGGATCCGCGGATGGTCGCCGCGATATTCTCCGCCGCGCACCGCCCCTCGCGGGTGGCGTGCTGGGCGGTGGGCGGGCTCGCCTCCCCGGTGGCGGCGTCCATGATGAGCGCACAGTCGCCCACCGCCCACACTCCGGGATTGCCCGGCACTTCCAGATAGGGATCTGTCAGCACGCGGCCCCGGTCCTTCGGGCAGTTCAGGGAGGCCACCACCGGATTGGGCCCGCCCGGCACCGTGCTCACGAGTGTCCGCGTCTCGATGCGCTCCCCCCTGGTGAGCAGGGCGGCCTCCGCGGTGGCGCCGGCCAGTCGGGTGTTCAGCCTGAGTTCCACACCGCGCTTCATGAGGAGGCGTTGGGCGAACTCGGCAAGATTCTTCGGCAGCTCGGGCAGGATGAGCCCGCCCGCGTGGAGGAGCACGACACGGATCTCCTCGGGTCGAACGTTCCGGAAGCTCCTCGCCGCGGAGCGGACGAAGTCGTTGAGCTCGGCCACGGCTTCCACGCCGGAGAAGCCGCCGCCCGCCACCACGAAGGTGAGGAGTCCGCTCCTCGCCTTGGCCTCGCGCTCGATGTCGGCCTCTTCGAGGGCATGGATGGCGTGGTTCCGGAGGGCAAGGGCGTCGCCAAGGTATTTGAAGGGGAGCGCGTGCTCGCTGAGCCCTGACTGGCCGGCGAAGGTCGTGACGTTGCCGAGGGCGATGACGAGGTGGTCGTACCCGAGCTGTAGCTGCCGCGAGCCCACGCCCGCGGCGAGGGTGACGCGGCGACGCTCGAGGTCGATCTCCTCGATGGCGCGCGTGTAGAGGTCGGTGCGGGGGCAGAGGCGACGGATCGGGGTGATGGTGTCGAGGATGCCGATGCTCCCCGACACGACCTCGGGCAGCATGGGCTGGAAAGTCAGGTAGTTGTCCCGGCTCACCAGCCCGATCTCCACTTCTCCGCGCTTGAGCTCGCGCTTCAGGATCGTCTCGAGGTTCAGGGCGGTGTACACGCCGCCGAAGCCGCCGCCAAGGATGAGGATGCGTGTGGGTCTGGTCGCGTTCATCGCAAGAGGTCCTCGAGACGCAGGGCGTCGGCATCACTGGTGGAGGTCAAGTGGATACGGACCAGCCGCTCCGCGCCCTCACCGTCGGCGCGGACGACCTTGCCGTACACACCAGTTCGTGCCGGGCCACGCGAACGATTTCCCCGTCGATGGCATCCGGGCGGACCACTTTGCCGTCGATGACCTTGCACGTCATGGGGAAGGACACCGCGACTTCGCGATCGGAGGCCGCGGGCGCTTCGGCCTGGGCAAAGCGCCCGCGGAGACTCCGAAGATCGTAGAGGGCGAGCGGCTCGGACAGCCCCTTGGCGTCGAGGAGAGTCGGACCGGTGACCAGGGCGATCTCGCGGATGCGGGCGTAGGTCGTCTCCGTGACGAACACCTGCCCGCCCACCGTGGCGCCTTCGACCCGTGCCGCGACATTGACCGCGCTGCCCACGATGGCGTACTTCGCCCGCTGCTCGGAGCCGATATTGCCCACCACCGCTTCGCCGGTGTTGACCCCGATGCCCATCTCGAACACCGGGCGGCCGTGGGCCGCGTGATCCCGGTTGATCTGGGCCATGGCCCGCTGCATGGCGAGGGCGCAGCCGGCCGCCCGCTCCGCGTGGTCGGCATGCTCGAGGGGCGCCCCGAAGACCGCGAAGATGGCATCGCCGATGAATTCGTTGATGGTGCCGCCGTGCTCGATGATGATGTCGGTCATCTGGCCGAGGAAGCCGTTGAGCACGTCCATGACCATGGCGGGATCGCCACGTTCCGCGAATCGCGTGTAGCCGCGCAGGTCCGACATGAGCACCGTGACCACCCGCTTCTCCCCGCCGAAGCGCAGCCCGCCCGGAGACTCGAGGAGAGCCTTGGCCACCTCGGGCGAGACGTATCGGCCGAAGGCCGACCGGATGAAGTCCCGCTGGCGCAACCCCTCGAGCATGCCGTTGAAGGCGCGCGTGAGCTGCCCCACCTCGTCCCGGGAGAGGACGGGAAGCGATTGCGAGAGGTCCCCGGCCGCCACGCGCGTCACGCCGACCGTGAGGGCGCGGATGGGGCGGGTCAGCCGGCGCGCGAAGAAAAAGACGAGCATCAGGGTGCCCAGACCGCCCAGTCCGGAAGCCCAGAGAATGGTGCGGCGGAGCTCCTGCAGCCGGTCGAGGTAGATCTCCACAGGGTAGTTGACGAGGACCACCGCCGCCGTACCGCCGGCGCGGTCGAGAATGGGGGCGAAGGCGCTGATCCACGTTCCCTGAGCGTTGCTATAGATGTCCGTGTAGCGCGCGACGCCATCTTCGAAAGTCCAGCGCAGCGGCTCGATCATCGCGGGCGCCACGGGAAACAACTCCCCTGGGCGGGCCGGCCCGTCGCTCACCACGAGCACGCGCGCCGTCCGGTGGGCCGTGTCCAGATCGGACAGCGTGTAGATGGGCGTGGTGAGCAGGACCTCGTTCTGTATGGTCACCAGCTCCCTCTTGATGCGGAGGTAGGCCTGCGAGCGCGGATCGAGCCCCCGCTGGACCTGGGCATGCAGGCTGGGGTCCACACCGAGAGCGGTGACGCGGGCGATGTTGAGGAGCTGTGTCCCCACGGTGTCCGCGAGCTCGCGCTGGTGACGCTTGTAGGTGAAGCCACCCACCGCGGCCACGGCGAGCAGGGTCACCGCGGTGAGGAGGCAGGCCAGACGGACGCTGAGCCGCTGCCAGGGCCTCAGCTTGAGCTCGGCCCCGGAAGCGCTGTCGCTGATTGACTTGACCATCGAGGGGTTAGACTCACCTGCCCCCCTTCGAGGTTCGCCTCGAATCGGGCGAACCGCCGAGGCCCCTCGCGGTGTCTAACCCCCCGACGCCGCCCAAAGCCAGGCAGCGAGACGTCAACCCCCGAACCTCAGAAGGAGAGCGAAATGAAGAAGAACCTGTTCATCGCGTCCGCCATGATCGCCGCCCTCGCCGTGCCCCTCGTCTCGAATGGCCAGGCCGGCCCGGCGCCCAAGCCCAAGTTCGAGTCGGAGAAGTGCTACGGCATCTCGAAGGCCGGCAAGAACGACTGCCAGACGGCGAACTCCTCCTGCGCGGGCACCTCGCGCCGCGATAGCCAGAAGGACGCCTGGATCTACGTTCCGGCCGGGACCTGCGAGAAGCTGGTCGGCGGCAGCAACCAGCCGCGGGCCTGAGCCCTCGGGGACGGCGTGGACGCCATGAATGGGAATCGCGGGCTTCCCTCGCGGGCCGGCATCGGGCTCAGGGCCCAGCATGTCGGCGAGCTCCTGGCCACGCGTCCCGCCGTCCCCTGGCTCGAGGTGCATGCCGAGAACTACATGAGCGGCGGGGCAGCTCTCGCGTCGCTCGAGGCGGTGCGGCGGGAGTATCCCGTGTCGCTGCACAGCGTTGGTCTCTCGCTCGGTACGGCCGGCGACATCGATGCCCGGCATCTGACTCGGCTCAAGAGCCTCGTCGACCACATAGAGCCGTGTCTGGTGTCCGAGCACCTGTCGTGGAGCACGGCCGGCGGCGCCTATCTGAACCACCTGCTGCCCCTGCCCTATACGGAGGAGACGCTGGCCGTGGTGACCGCCCACATCCACGAAGTCCAGGACGCGCTCGGGCGTCGCATCCTGATCGAGAATCCGTCGAGCTATCTCCGCTTCCGCCACTCGAGCACGGCGGAGCCGCACTTTCTCGCGGAGCTCGCGCGCCGCACCGGCTGCGGGCTCCTGTGCGATGTCAACAATATCTATGTCAGCGCGTGGAATCTGGGACTTGATGCCGCGTCGTACCTGGACGCGCTGCCCGCCCATGGGATCGGCGAAATCCATCTGGCCGGACATGCCGGGAACGACGCCGACGGTCGGGTCATCCTGATCGACGATCACGGCTCGCCGGTGGCCGCTCCCGTCTGGGACCTCTATGAGAGAGCGCTCGAACGATTCGGACCGGTGCCCACCCTGATCGAGTGGGACACGGACATTCCCGAGCTGGCGGTGTTGCTCGCCGAGGCGGGGATCGCCGACCGCATGCTGAACGAGGATGATCATGCTTGCGCTGCCTGAGCTCCAGGCCCGCTTCAAGGACAGTCTCCTCGCCACCGAGGATCCCGCGCTCCTCGATCTCGTCGACGGTGACGGGCTCGAGCCTCAGGCGCGCCTCGCCGTGTATCGCCATCACGTCCTCACGACATTGACGGCCGCCCTCGAGGCTGCCTATCCCGTCGTCTGCCGGCTCGTGGACAGCCGTTTCTTCGCCTACGCCGCCGACGCCTTCATCAGACGCCATCCTCCGGCCGGGCCCTGTCTCGGCGAGTACGGAGCGACTTTCCCGGAGTTCCTCGCGAGCTTCCCCGCCTGCGAGAGCCTTCCGTATCTCCCTGACGTGGGGCGGCTCGAATGGGCGGTCCACATGGCCGCGCGGCAATCGGCCGCCGCGCCGCTCGATCGCGCGCGGCTGCAGCGCGTCGACCCGTCGGATATGGCGGAGCTGAGCTTCGTCCCAGACCCGAGCCTGGCCTTGCTCGCCTCTCCGTGGCCGGTGGACAAGATCTGGAGAGCGCATCAGGAAGGAAAAGCACTGCCGGGTCTTGGCGGCGGTGGCGTGTGCCTTCAGATCCACGCGGCCGGTGAGGACGTGATCATCCGCGTCCTCGAGCCCGCGGCCTATGCCTTCCGCGATGCCCTGGCCCGGGGGCTGACCCTCGGCGAGGCCGCATGTCTCGCTCTCGAATCCCACCCCTCGTTCGACCTGACCGAGGCCATCCAGCAGCTGCTCGAAGACCGTGTTTTCAATGACTTCACCTTCATAACCGAAGAAGGAGCATGATCATGCAGATCGACGCCGCCGCTTCGTCGGCAGGGCCCTCGATGGGAGCCACGGGCATTCGGGGGCGCCTCGCCTCGATCACCTCGCTGCTCGGGCGTTTCCCACTGAGCATTCACCAGCTCCTTTTCCGACTTGCCGTCGCGGGTGTCTTCTTCCGCACGGGACTCCAGAAAGCCAGAGGCTGGGAGACCACCGTTGCGCTCTTCAGCGACGAGTACAGGCTGCCGGGGCTCCCGCCGGAGATCGCGGCCGTCATGGCCACATGCTTCGAGCTGGGCTGCTCGACCCTGCTCATCGTCGGACTGGCCAGCCGGCTGGCCACGGTGCCGCTGCTCGGCATGATCATGACCATCCAGCTCTTCGTGTATCCTCAGGCATGGCCGGAGCACCTCGTGTGGGGCTCCATCCTCGTGTTCCTGCTCACCCGCGGCCCGGGCGCCTTCTCCCTCGACCGCGTGATCGGACTCGAGTCTTCCGTCGGCGTATCGCGCTAACGGACGATTGACCAGGTGACCTCGTTGAGCGACCGCAACGCGCAGCGGAGTGGCCAGGCCTCGGCGCGTCGCGCGGTGTCCCTGTGCTTCCTCCTCAATGGCACCGTCGTCGCGAGCTGGCTACCGCATATCCCCGAGCTCAAGAGCCGGCTCGCGCTCGGCGATGGAGGGCTCGGTCTTCTCTTGCTCGCCATGGCCGCGGGCGCCATCGTGGCTCTTCCCCTCGCCGGCTGGCTCGTGGCGAGGCTGGGCAGCCGCGTGGTGACCGCCGCGAGCGCAACCGCGCTCTCGGCAGCCATCGTCCTCCCCGTGCTGACTCCGGGCGTGGCCACGAGCGCGGCCGCCCTCGCGCTGCTGGGAGCCTGCAACGCCACCCTCGACGTGGCCATGAACGCCCACGGGGTGCTCGTGGAAGACGGCTACCGCCGGCCGATCATGTCTTCCTTTCACGCGCTCTTCAGCCTTGGCGGGCTCATCGGGGCCGGCGGCGCCGCGGTGGCGATCGCGGCGGGCCTGAGCGCGGCGACACATGTCGTGGCCGTGGCCCTGCTCGCGGTGGCGGCCGTCTGCGTGGCGGCGAGGCGCCTCTTGCCCACTCCGGCGACCCAGACCCCCGCGGGGCCAGTCTTCGCGGCGCCGTCTGCCGCCCTCCTCGGTTTGGGACTCCT
>WNGK01019769.1_pt1 | contig 10388 bp, 8 predicted proteins | sample 5400601 | NCBI WGS metagenome assembly WNGK01 (sample SAMN13153376, study PRJNA577476) | soil metagenome | isolation source: 60 cm soil or saprolite under Garry oak tree replicate 1 | place: USA:California | collected 2016-06-15 | reverse complement strand
GGATCGCGCAGCTGCGGATCGGGTCCACGTGGATCGCCGGCGAACGCGTCTATGCGGGATGGCCCGGGTGATCCTGCGTCGCTTTGTTCAGCTGCTCGTCGCAGCGACCTGGGCCTTCAGCGCGCGGTGCAGGCTGCCCCACACCTTCCCATCGTTGCGCAGCTTGTTCTCGTAATTGTTCATCTCGGCCCAGGTCTCGAACGCGGCCTTCGTCTTCGCGTCGAACGTGCCGGAATCCGGACCCCGGTAGAGCCCGAGGGCCGCGAGACCCGCCTGGATCTCCCGCACGACGTTCGGCTTCAGGACGACGACGTCTCTCGGATCTTCGCGGGTCAACAGGGTCAAGTCGTACACGTTGAAAATGCGGATGAGCTCCTCGATCGGGGCCGGATGATCGTCGACGCGAATGTCGATCCAGCGGTCGTTGAAGCCCCCATAGCCCCCGGCCTGGCGGACGACGAGGAGGGCCGCGCTCTGTTGGCCTCGTTTGTCGCCTCCGGCGCGTTGTCCCGCGCTGAGCGCCGCGAGGAGACGCACCGGGAGGTCGCCCTGCGTCACCTCGAACGCCCGGGCCAACGCCTTCAGGACCTCCTCGCTCGCGAGGATGTTGCCCTGCGCGGCGAAGTTTCGGCCGACGACGTGGCCCGCCCACGAAAAGCACTCCGTCCCGGTGTACGATGCGGCGCGGCCCCGCGCGTCGACGACGCCGACCTGCCGCTCGCCCCAACGCGCGCCGCGGCGAAGGGCACGACGGCCCCGACCGCGACGAACTTCGATTCGACGGCCACGCCGAGATCCTTTGTCTTCGGATCGAACGCGACGATGCTGAACGTCGACGGTCGCGTCCGGGCCATGCCGTCGGAAACGAGCGGACGCTATTTCGCCGTTTCCCCGTTCCCGCAACGCTTATCCTCACCGCGAATCTCCGCGACCCCGTCGATGCACGTCCTCCTCGATCTCTATGGGGTCCTCCTCGACCACGAGAAGATGTTTCGCGGATACCGCGAGCGACTCGCCGAACTCTTGATGGCGCGTTTCGGAGGCGACCCGGACGTGTGGCGGCGGGCCCACGACGAGGCCTGGGTGACGTACGTCCAGCGGGTGAACGCGGCCGACTGGGAGTCGACCGCGCCGGTGTGCGCGCTCCACCGACCGATACGCTGTCCGTGTCGCGAGAACTCGAACGGGAGGCGATGGCTCGCGTCAACGCGCGGTACCCGGATGCGCGCACCGCGATCGAACGGCTCCGCGCGGCGGGCCACAAAGTCTACGTCGCCACGGGAGGCGGCGAGACGAACGATGCGGCGCTCCGCGGGGCCGGCCTGATCGATCTGGTCGACGGCATTTTCACGGGTCATTCGCAGAATGCGCAGAAAGGACAATTGCGCTATTGGCGCGAGATCCCGACCCAGCTCGCCACCGAACCCGGAGACTGCGTCCTCGTCGACGATCGGCTGGACTATCTCGAGGCCGCAGCGTCGGCCGGAATCCTGGCGCTGCTGTTGGACCGGAAGGGAGCGCACCGCCCCGAAGCGATGCCGGCGTACGTGCAGGCGACGCTCCGGAACCTCGCAGGACTCCCGCACTGGGTCGAACTCTGGACCGCGGCACACGGCCGTTGAGTCGGACGGCCGCCGGGAGGGAAATGTCGAGTGAAGGCGGGCATACCTCTACTTAGAGGTACGTTTCGTCCCAGCGCGATCTGGAGATCAAGGCCTCACGCGTTCGAGCTTCACGTATCGCACGCCGGGCCCGACTTCGCCGAAGAGGATCTGCTTCTTGACCCCGTGGGCGAGTCGGACGGCCCGGCTGATTTCCGGCCACGCCCCGCGGTGGCCCTTCGGCACCACATGGACGAGGTACTTCGCGTGATGGGTCTCCGGGTCGCCCTCGTACGCCCGGAAGTGGGAGCCGTACTTGAAACCGGTCTTCGAGATCACCCCGCGGCCCGTCAGGTCCTCGTACGCCTGGAGGCGCAGCTCGAAGTCCGGCTGGATCGCCTTCGCCTCCTTGATGAGCCGCGCCAGGCTGATCGGACGGTCCGTGTCCGCGTTCCGCACTTCGACGAGACCGGCTTTCAACAGGTACGCGGTCTCGAGGAGGCTGAGTTGCAACCGCCGGCCGACGATCTTTCCGAAGAACCCGGCTTCGTGGAGCGCCTTCGCCTGGACCTCATCGATCACGACCGCCCGATCACCGAGGAAATGCACGACGACGTCGACCTTCCGGAGGGTGGCCGGTTGGTGGCCGCGCGGATGCGCTTCGCGGACGCTATAATACGTCAGGTCGCTCTCCTCGTCCACGAGGCCGAGCAGGAGCGTCTTCCGGACCGCGGCCGCCTCCTCCGCGCGCCCGAGGAGTTCCGCCAGATCGAACACGGCGCGCTCGCTCAAGGCGCGCACCCAATACTTGCTCGGGGTCTTCTTCGGCGCGCCGCCGCGCGGATACACCTGGAAATCGACGGGGCCGCCGCGGGCCTCGACGACGTAGCCGCGCGATCGCAGATCCCGGTACACGAGGTATCGGATCTCGAAGGCGTCGATCGATGCACTGGCGGCTCGGAACAGTTCTCGGGCGGAGACCGTCCGTCCGCGTCGCCGGATGTCGAGGCGCCCTCCCTCGACGAGATACACCGCTTCCAAGAGATTCAGCTCGAGGCCGCCTCCTGATCGAGGCGAGCCGAAAAAGCCGCGGTTGTAGACGCCGCTGGCCTCCGCCGGGTCGTCGACGATCACCCGGTCGTCGACGAGTTCCCCGGCCATGGGGCATGGCGAAGGCCGGGACCGCGATAAAGCGTTCGCCGCCGCGGCAGCGACCGCCATCGCAGGAAACCGCCTCCGTGGAATTTATATAGAAGTCCACACGATGAATGAGGGATGAAACGCGATCGGGTCCTCGAGGAGACGCGCCGGGGCCTCGCGAAGACGGGATTCTTCCTCTCGCGCCCGCACGGGGAACGGGGACTATGCTTCGACTTCGTCGCCCGTCGAGACGACACGCTCTTGATCGTCAAGGTCCTCCAGAACGTCGACGCGCTGAGCAAAGACACCGCGCACGAACTGCTCGAGGTCGCGCGAATCCTCGAGGGATCTCCGCTCGTCGTCGGCGAACGGAGCGGGACCGGATCCCTGGAAGACGGTGTGATCTACACCCGGTTCGGCGTCTCGATCCTCTCCCGGCGGACGCTCGGCGAATTCCTGGAAGAGGGCGTCCCTCCCTTCCTATACTCTGCGCCGGGAGGGCTGTACGTGCGGCTCGACGCGGATGCCCTTCGCCGGTTGCGCGAAGAGCGACAGGTGTCGCTCGGCACCCTCGCCGACATCGCGGGCGTCACGCGTCGCACGATCCAGATGTACCTCGAGGGGATGTCCGCGACGATGGAGGTCGCGATGCGCCTCGAGGAGTTCCTGAACGAGTCGCTGGTCGTCCCCGTGGATCCGTTCGCCCTCCTGGCGGATCCGGCGCGTCCGGACCAGCGAATGCCGCAGCTCGAGGGCTTCGAACGGGAGATGTTCGAGCGCCTCGAACGGCTGGGCTATCAGGTCCTCCGGACCGTGCGGAGCCCCTTCGACGCGCTGTCGAAACACGAGGACACGACGTTCCTCACCGGCGTCGGGGAGGCGGACCGAGCGCTCGAGCGGAAGGCGGAGGTCGTGTCGAACCTGAGCCGCGTGGTCGAGAAAGACTCGGTCATGTTCGTCGAACGCGCCCGGGTTCGGATGAGCATCCGCGGCGTCCCCGTCATCGCGCGCGAAGAACTGCGCCGCGCGAAAGACCGCGACGATGTCGAGGAGATGATCTCCGAGAGGAAGGGTTGATGGACGAGGTCCGCCTCGGCCTCGCGTCCGTCACGATCCTCCCGGTCGTCCGCGGCCTGCCCTCGGAAACGTCGACCGTCGCAGACGCCATCCGGACCACGGACCCGAAGGTCGTCGCGCTGAGCATCGGCCCCGAGGAGCTCCAGACGTTGCGCGTCTACGACGGCGGCCCGTTGGAGCCGGAAAACTTCGAGGAAGAGATCTATGTCGCCGGGCTCTCGGCGTGGGAAGCGCCGGTGAAGCCGCCGCCGTGCTTCACGGAGGCCGTGCGAATTGCCGACAAGCGAGGCACCCGGCTCGAAGCGCTCGACATGGACGAGGTCACGTATACGGAGAACTACGTCGATTCCGTCTCGGGCCTCGAGGTCGTCTTCCAAGGGCGCCTGGAGCGGAGGCTCGCCAAGAAGCGGTTCGATGCGCGGACCCCGCGAGAGTTCGTCCTCGCGTGGGACGCCGAGGTGAACGGCCCGCCCGGCTTCGCCCGCCTTCAGGCGAGGCGGGAGGCGTTCATGGCGGCGCGTCTCCGGCAGATCGCCGCCGACGAATCGTCGGTGCTCGCGGTGATCGAGGTGGAGCGGACCCGGGGCGTCCTCGCCCTGCTGCGTTCCTAGCGTCCGACGTATTGCGACTTGCTCGCGTCGCCCAGGTCGATCGAGTAGATGTTGGCGCCCGGCGAGTCGATGTTGATCGCGCTCGTCCAGGACGTGGCGTCTTGCTGGTTGGACCAGTACCAGACGTTGATCGTCGTCCCGACGACGATGTCGTCCGGGCCGTCCCCGTTCACATCCCCGGCGCCTAGGGCATTGATGGGGTTCGCCGTCGAGCTCGCGGAGCTGCATCCCTGGGTCGAGCCGGCACCGGGCAACGTATTGCAAATGATGGTCCCCGTCGTCCCGAATCCGGTCAGGATTCGAACGGTGGTCCCGAACGCGATGGCGAGCTCCAGGCCCGACTGCGTGCCGGAGAAGTTCCCCATCTTGAGTGCGACGATTGAGGAGGTGGCCGTGTAGAATGCGCCGGATGGGGTCGTCAGACCGCCCGCGCTCCCGAGGTACTTGAACACGTTGCCGTTCGCCGTGCCGACGAAGATATCGGAGAATCCATCCCCGTTCCGATCGTCGGCATCGAGTGCATTCACCTGGCTCGAGTCCCCTGGATTCGTCAGGCTCACGCCCGTCGTCCCGGATGGGGTGGCCGCCAAAATGTTCATCTGGTCGACGTAGAGCGTATCGAGGTTCGTGTTGCCGACCGTGTGATCGACGTCCACCGCCCGAATCCATACCTGTTTTCCCGCGACGGAGGAGGGCAAGATGAACGAGTAGGACTGGTCCGAGGTCGCGTTCACCCAGAACATCGTCGTGTACGTTCCGGTCGTCGGATCGTTGCTCACAACGTTCGTCGAGTACGCGAACACGAAGTTGTCGCCCTCGGTGTTCGCGCTGTGCCGGGCCAAGAGGGAATAGGTGAAGGTCGTCCCCGGTCGGCTGGGCACCTGGGTGATGCGCCAGTACTGCTGCATTTCGCTCGCGAGCCCGCCGGTGGACGACCACGTGAGTGCGACGTTGTCGAAGCCTCCCGTCGTCGTTGATCCGCCGGCCGCGTTCTGCGTGCGTACCGCGATCTTCAGATAGTATGTGCCTGCGGTGGCAATCCGCGCGCTCACATCGATCGGGCCGACATTCGCCCAGTTCGTCGTCCCGGCCTGCGACGTGGAGGACCAGACCTGGGTGCCGAGGACCGGGATGCCCGCCGTCGTGTCGACGAACGCGTACAGGACCACGTTCCCGCCGGCCGGTGCTCCATACGTGACGACCTTCCAGGACAAGTTGAGCTGCGCGGTGAAGGGGGGCGACCCGCTGACGGTGAAGGGCTGGTAGAAGTAGCCCGAAACCACCGTGTTCGCGAGGAAGTTCGTGGAAGTCGAGGCGTACCCGCCGGGGTTGCCGCCGGAGCTGGCCCACGCTCCGCTCGCATACGTGGCCGGGTCCTGCCAGTCCGCGTACGTCCAGCTGCTCACGTCGGAGCTGAATCCGGTGTTGGTCGTGCCACCCGATTGGACGGGCTCCGTGTACGTGTATTCGCGGACCTGTTCGTAGTTGCCGTCGGCCACCAGCGTGTTGAGGTAGCTCCCGGAGGTCACGTTGCCCTTCACCGTCTGCTCGCCTTCGGCGAACCAGTTGTCGCTGATCCCGATGTTCTGGAACTTGCCCAGCTTGTCGAGGTTCGGGTACCACGTGAGCCGTCCCGAGGCGCCCGCAACGGCGATATCGTTCGCGCCGTCCCCGTTGAAATCGCCCACGGCGACGGCCGCGATCGACTGGGAGCGCGACTGGTCGACGATGACTTTCGTCGCGGAGCCGGCCTGCCAGCTACCGTCGTTCTTGTAGTACCAAACGTTCCCGTTCGATGCGCCGCAGACGACCTCGGGCGCGCCGTCGCCGGTGAGGTCGCCGACGGCGAGTGAGTTACAGTAGATTCCGACCAGGTTGTCCATCACGAAGCGGGTGAACACGACGTTCCCTTGGGAGTCGAGGTCCCTCCGTTGGAGCACGATCTGGCCGTTGTTGTTGTCGACGAAGATGCTGCTCACGGTGTCCAAATCGCCGTCGCGGTCGAAGTCAATATTGACGATCGAAATCGTGTGGTACGACGACTTGCAACTCCCGGAGAGGCCGCAGAACTCGATTCGGCTCGTGCGCCATCGGTCGAGTCCGTTCAGGTTCTCGTAGTAATACGAATAGTCCTTTGTCCCCCAGGCGTTGTTCGTCGCGGCATCGGTCCCCGCGACCACGTCGAGTTTGTACAGCGGCGCGACGATCACGAGCTGGGTCGCGATGTTCGCGTACGATTCATCCGAGTCGCGGACGCTCGAGACCGTCAGCGCGTAGTTCTGGGTGCCCTCGACCCACGGGTCCTGGTTCGCCCTCGTGAAGTTGATCGTGAACCGGTACACGCGCAGCAAGGAATTGACCGACACGGCGGCGGTCCCCGCCGTGCACGCGGCCGTCACCGGACAGATCGGGATGTTCACGTCGTGGCCGTTCACCGGGGCCCGCATGAGCTGGGTGCCTCCCGCATAGTCTTTGATGATGACGTTCCCAAAGACGACGTTGGTCAGGGTCGCGTCCGTGGTGAACATTTTCACTTGAACGTAGGCGACATCCGTGGACTTGAACGTCGTCGCCGCCTGGGTGAATCCCGAATCCTTGAAGCTCTGAACCTGCGGGAAGTCCCGGAAGTAGCCGTCCGTGTCGGTGATCGTGATCGAGTCGGTCGTGTTGAAGCGAACCGCACTCGAGGAGAACAGCAGGATGTCCAACGAGTACTTCGCGAAGTAGTATTGCGGCGGATGCAACGGCACCTTGTAGTAGTTCGTCCCCACCTGCGGATCGCTCGGCGCATTGAGTTTGAACCGGAAGGCGTAAATGTAGTACCCGTTGACGAACTCCAGGAACGTGAACGCTTGGGACGTGGACGGCGTGGTCGTCCGGGAAACCGCCTTGCTCGTCCCGTAAACGACGGGCTGGGATGGGTATCCGCTGAACGGGTCGTACAAGGTGAACCGGTCCGTATCGAACGTGTTCTCCAAGTCCAAGCTCCCGACGACGACCACGACTTCGTCGTTAGCCTTGAAGGTCCGCGTCTCGACGGCAGTGTACTTGAACTGGTCCCACTCGGACGCGTTGAAGATGTTGTAACCCTGGCGGCCGTTCCAGCGCAGGTTCGCAGGGCGACCCGTCCCGTTCGTGCCTCCGCCTCCGCTGCCCGTCGGGCCCTGGACGACGCTGAGGATCATCCGCGACTGGGTCGCGTGGCCCCTCTTGTCCGTCGCGTTGAACAGGATGATCGAGCTGTCCCAACTCAGGCTCGGGTACGGCGACTTCATGCACGAAAGACCGCCGAGCGAGAAGACCCCGCGTGGCGTACACGGAGTTCACGTTCAGGTCTCCGTCCGGGTCGGCCACCTGAGCGAACACGAAGAACCCGATGCCCGACTGGACCGGATCGATCGCCGTCGTCGAGTAGAGGCCGTCCGCCCACTTGTCCACGAACACGGGCGGACGGGACCCGGCCGGAGGCGTGAGGAGCGCGGTCCAAAGGACGACGCTCTTCAGCGTGTCGATGATCGTGATCGTGATCTGGTCGGTCGAACGGAGGGTGAAATTCTTGTATCCCCATCGTTCGCCGACGTTCCACACGATGTCCGTGCCGTCGATGATTCCGCTGGGGGTCGCGAGGAGCTTGTTGTAGAGATGCAATCGCTGGACGTCCGTCGTGGCCGGGTTCGAGCCCCGTTGCGACGTGACGTAGATGATCGTGGGCGGCGGTTGCAGCGCCTCGCCGCCCTGGTGCGTGAGCGTCACGTTCACGCCGATCTCGGAACCGGCCGCGTTGTACATCGGATCCATCTCGGACGCGATGTCGAGCCGGCCCTGCGCGACCGGCGTGGGGATGCTGGAGACCCAGATGATGATCGTCGAGAACAACACGACCGTCATCGCGAGGATCAGGATCGTGCCGACGACTTCGGAGATTCCCGATTCATCTTCGCGCAAGACGACTTTCATCGAGGGGCCTCCCGGTGGGCAGGGAGAGAATTGTGTTTGCAGCCGGCCCGACGATATATAAAGTGTTCGTGGTCGTTACCACGGAAGCGAAAGCCTGAGACTCATGGGCTGCAAACTTAAGTAAACGCGACCGCATCGGAACGCGTGGAGCTCACCGCGGCGGAACGAGTCCTACTCCATCTCCACGCGTTCTGGAACGTCCGGGAACCGGGCCGCGAAGGAACGCAGGCGGGCATCGCGGAGGGCGCGCGGCTCCTCCGCAGTCACGTCCCGCGGACGTTGAAGACCCTCGAACGCGAAGGGTTCATCGATTCGAAAGACGCGCGGCTCCTCGGTCGGACCCGGAAGGTCCGCGTCTATGCGCTGACCGAGCCCGGGGTGCGGCGCGCTCGACAAATCCTCGGCGAGGTCGATGCGACGCGCGTCGAAATCGAAGGACGGGCGACGACCTTGGGAGACGCGCGGCGGGACCTCGGCCTTTCCCCGCTGCCCGCGCTCGCCGCCGTGGACGCACGAGGCCGCATGGAACCGCGCGTGACCGACCTCGAGCGGCCCACGCTCCTGCAGCGCCAGGCGGATCTCGCGTTCCTGCAACGGTGGCTCGCAGGCGCCGCTCCCATCGCGGTCGTGTACGGATCCCGGGGGATGGGGAAGACCGCCCTCGGCTGGGCGTTCGCGGAGGGCGTCCCTCGCGCGGTCTGGATGGAGATCGGGCCCGGCGCGAATCTCGAGGCCTTCGCCGATTCCCTCGCACGGTCCACCGGAGAGCGGGCGACAGACCCCGACCAGGCGGAGTCCGTCGCGGCGGCGCTCGCCCGTGTCTTCGCCGGGGAACGCAAGCTCCTCGTGCTGGACGGATACGCGGACGTCGACGACGCGGTGGTGGACGCCCTCGCCGGATTCCTTCGCGGTTCCCACGGCCGTGGGAAGCTCCTCGTCCTCGCGCAAGAGTCGACGCCGGTCTATTGCCGTTTCTACGCGAAAGCGGACATCGACGGGGGGCGGGTCGCGGAGTGGCACCTCCACGGCCTCGACCTGGAAGGCTGCCGGGCGATGCTCGGCCGCGCGACGATCGACCCGGAGGCCCTCCGACGGGTGTACCTCCTCACGAAAGGGTGCCCGATCTACCTTCGGGCGATCCGCGAAGGAGACGAAGAGACGCTGCGGGCCCACAGCCGCTTCACGAAGGCGGAGATCCGCCTTTTGATCTACTCGGGCGGCTTGGCGCGCTGAGTCCGCGGCACTTCGGAAAGGGATTCCATCAGTCGCTCGGCGTAGCTCTTCGTGCCGGCCGCTTTCCGGATCGCGTAGAGGACCTGCAAGACGTCCCGCTCCGGATCGCGGACGAGGATTGGCAGGACCGAGCACGAGACGCGGACCCCGTCCCGGGCCCGAAGGCTGAGCACCTTCGCCGCCGGCACGGCTCCGCCGCGCTCTTTCGTCCACGCGACATCCGCTTCCGCTTCCGTGATCTCGAAGACCTCGTACACCCGCCGGCCGCGGATCTCGGAGTTCTGCCAGCCCAGCAGCGCCTCCGCTCCGGGGTCGAGGTGCACCATCCGACGGTCCCGGTCGACGATGAGGAGGCCGTCCATCAGCGCACCGACGAGCGCGTCAAACCTACGGCGTTCCAGGTCGAGCTTCCCGACGAGTTCCGAGGTGTTCAAGGCGATCGCGAGTTCCGTCGCGATTCCCTGGACGACATTGATCTCCGTCGAGGTGAACAGGTGAGGCGACCGGGTGTCGTCGAGCCAGAGGCTGCCGAGGAAGCGACCGCGGCATGCGAGCGGCACGACGAGCGCGGTCGTGACCCCGAGCCGTTTCTGGACGAACGCCGGCAGCATTGCCTCGGGCGACGGCTCCTTGAGGAGGGCGGGAAGCCGCAACGACACGATGCGGTGGGCGAGACGGGGGATCTCGGCGACCTGGATGCGGAGGCCTTCGAACGGCGTCGGCACGCCGCCGGGCCCGAACGCGGCGAGCGTCCGGAACTCGCGGGCCT
>WNGK01008888.1_pt1 | contig 10389 bp, 12 predicted proteins | sample 5400601 | NCBI WGS metagenome assembly WNGK01 (sample SAMN13153376, study PRJNA577476) | soil metagenome | isolation source: 60 cm soil or saprolite under Garry oak tree replicate 1 | place: USA:California | collected 2016-06-15 | reverse complement strand
GGGCTGTGAACCGACCCGCCGACGCGCGGTACGGCCGGACGGCACCGCTCGGCAGGTGCGCGGCTATCTGACGGCCGATCTGCGCGCGGCGATTGACGAATGGGAACGCGCGTCGCCCAGCGACCGTGATCAAGGCGGGTAGCACCCCGATCGGACACGGCCGACAACCCGTCACGCGTGGCTCGGGCAACCCGTCTACCCGTCACATCCGGTGTGACGGGTAGACGAGTGTCCCGACCTGGTGAAATGCCGAATGGGACGGGTGTGACGGGTTCGCTGGAACCCGTCACACCCGTCCCCAAGAGGCTGACGGCGGCCTGTTCAGGCTCGCGTGTCCGGTGGCCTTTGATCTGGAGATCGCAGCTCAGCCAGCGCCGTTGCCAGCACGTCCGCCAGGTTGCCCAAGCCTCGTTCGGTCAGCACCAAGTGCAGCGATCCCGTGCTGTGGCCCAACTCGATTTGCGCCTCTCGGCCGACCACTTCGCCGACCATCGGGCAGTCCCCGTCCACATCGATCCATGCGTCCATGGCGATCCCCTGGAACGTGTTCATCGTGAAGCGTCCTCATCATGTGCGGTTGTCGGAACATCAAGAAGTGACGGCCAGGGCATAAGCGGTGTCGGTGGTGGTGGGCACGGTGACGACCGGTGTGCAGGAACAGGTCTGCGGCGAGCCAGCCCAGCGTCAGCAACACGCCGACGCCCGCGCCGGTCAGTACGGCGTTCAACGCCTGACCGATGGTGAGCGACCAGCCCATCAGCAACCCCGCCGACTCGTCACTTCAGACCCGCCAGAGTTGGTCTTGCCCTCGGCCTTGGCCCGGTCCAGCAGTTCCAGTACCTCTGCCAACTCCCGCCGAATGTCCTGGACCAGTTCCAACATCGACCGCAGCATGGCCGCAACGCGGGCCATTTCCGTTTCCTCGTCGTCGGCGTCCGCGACCGGGTCACGGTTGTCCAACATCAGACCCTCCCCGCTCGGTGCGCTCAGGGGGCGTCGCGTGGATGGCGCGCAACTGTTCCATCCCGTCTGCCAAACGAATGGCCAGTGCCTCCGCGCCTTGGGCCGAGCAGCACACCAGCACGCCGCACGGGTTGCCTGGCAACGTCACGCCGATGAAGTAGCCGTCGCCCAGGATGTGTGTCTGGATGTCGGCGGCTGACCGCACTACCGATACCACGTAGCCCGAGTCCATCAGGCCCCGCTCGGCCGGGTGTCGATTGGCGGGCCTGTCCACTGTTGACCTCCCTTCGGCGGTTACGGCCGATGCTCGGGGTCAGGTGCCCGAACACCGGCCGTAACCGGTGCCCGGCAGGTAGGGCGGGATCAGTAGAAGGATCATCCTGCTGCCGGGTGTCTGGTTGCCGCTGGCAAGCGGCCTATGTGAGACTTAAACGATCCTTTCGAGAGTCTATATAGACCGAAACGACCCACGTACGACATGCCGACGACACGCAAACGACCCGCAGCGCCCAGGCGGACGGGAGGGGTAGCCATGCGACCGTTTCGAACGGTGCTCGAACAGAAGATCCGCGAACGGCGCATGACCTTCGAGGGGTTCGTTGACTACGCCGAGACCTTCGCCAGGGAACATCGAGAGCCGGGCACCCTTGGCGTTCGTCACCTCCAGCGACTCGTCGCCGGCCGCCGGTCGGATGGTCGTCCGCTCGGTCTCGTCAAGCCGGAAACCGCTCGGCTCCTTGAACACATTTTCGGAGTCAGCATTGACGAACTGCTCGCCCCGCCTGGAGCAGCAGCGGTGCCCGTCAATGACGCAGCGGCCGAACTACGTCAGCGGCTCGACGCTTCCCGTCGAATCGATGTGTCGGTGATTGCCGAGCTCCAAGCGCAGCTCGCCAGCATTCGCCGACTCGATCGGCAATTGGGGGCCGTTGTCGCGCACGACGAGGTCCGAACGAAGATAACGCAGGTTGCCGACCTGCTGACCCACAGCGTGCCCAACGCAGTTCGGGAACCGCTCGCCGGGCTGCTATCCGAGCTGTGTTGCCTTGCGGGCTGGCAGGCGCTGGATCTCGGCAGAGTGGCCGATTCCTGGAGACATTACGATCGGGCGAACATGGCCGCCCTGCAATCTGACATTCCGCCGTTCAAAGCGCTCGCAGCGGCCGGGCGAGGGTTCGTTCTGGTCGACGTCGGTGAAACGGAATCTGCGGTAGACATTCTCTATTGCGCACGTGAAACGGCGGACCGAAGGTGTTCTCGCCTGCTGCGATCGTGGCTTGCCGCCGCGCATGGTGAAACTCTGGCCGCGAATGGCCAACGAGACGAAAGCTTGCAGGCATTCGATACGGCCTCCGCGCTGCTGCCAGATGAGGCTACCAATCCAGATGACCCATATGTGGCACTTGATTCGGTCCACCTCGCCCGCTGGCGCGGACATGCACTCGCTCGGTGTGGTGAGCCGGAAGCCATCGATGTACTCACGGGAGCGCTCAGGCATCTCGATCCGACATTCACGCGTGCGGAGTCAGCTCTGCGTGTCGATCTTGCAACGGCGCTCGTGGCTATCGGTGAGCCCGACGAAGCACGTACGCAGATTGACCAGGCTCGCGATCTAGCCTCTCAGATTGGCTCATCCCGACAAAATATGAGACTGGCCACCCTCGTTTCAAGAATGGGGCAACGGCGAGTCTGACGTCGCCAACCTGGTCAACAGCCGACCGTGCGATGACCTTGTTGGATGCGTCCAGCACCGTGCTTTAACCCTCCTGGCCCAAAGGTCTATCCCTGTCTGCGACCTTCCGTAACCATATGTCTACCGACATGGCGGTAGGGCGCGGCCCGTCCTACGCGGACGATCAATAGAAATAACTGGGCGGCGTCGGCGGACATGAACTGCCAGTGCCACAGAGCAAATTGGACGGAAGCGGGTCGATGGCGAATATTGGAAATCACAATAAGGGGTGCGAGGAAGCAAGAGGGCACCAGTGCAAATGTACGGGATGTGGAGGCGCACTGCACGGATGGCAGGGCGGAATAACTCTTGCACGCGAAGAAAATGCATCCGGGCGCGAACTACGTCGCCAGAAGGTTAATCGAAACTGGTCTGATAACTTCGATCAACTGAGTAGGCAATCAAACCCGAAAAATAGAGCTGCAAGCATAGATTCCGTTCGTGTAGACGTCATCGATTGGCTGGCTCGCAACCTGTCGATGGTGAACCGTAAGCGATCGAGTGGTTTGGTGGGTAGTGAGCCGCGCATGGCTCATGAGTCAGAATCGGCGGCGCCCGAGAGCATCACCGAGAGTTCCGGCTGGCCTCAAGGCGAGATCGATATTGCCGTTGTCGACTATGTAGAACAATTCGGTAATGTGATCGCCAAATCAACCTATCAAGAGCTGGATCAGGCGTTCCAGGGCGTAGACCTCAAAGAGGCTCGGGAAAATCTTACAAAACACTTTTGGTGCGACCTATTCGTAGCACTTGCCCAGGCGATCGAGAAATTCCAAGCGCAGCTTGACAAGATCCCGAAGTATGTAAAGAAACTGATATACAAGTCATCTAAGCAGGCAAGGAGGTCCCGAGTCACGAGGTTCGTGATCGGGTTCGCAGTTGACAAAGCTTGGAGTGCGTTTACCAACCTGCCGATATTTCATGTCGTCATCCCTCCAATCGGGAATATTCTGCGAGCATTACGTATTCTGGCCATATTGACCTGCCCTGCGCCCGAGCAGCACAAGGAAGTGCGCGACGAGTGCATCAAGCCATTGGGAAAGGAAATATTGTCAACGGAGACCAAGGATAGGCTAAAGGCTGTTCTGATGAAAGACTGGACCGAGGATATGTGACTCAACGGCAGTGGGGCGGTGGAGTGCGGGTTCCTCGACCGTCGTACTCCATTCGGACGAAGCTGTGGGACGCGCGTCCTCGACGCCGTTGAGGTCGGCTCGCCTCGCTGTCGTTGCTGAGGTCCGGTGGGGCTTGCAGACGGCGGCCGGATGCCGGCGCTCGCGGCGACGATTAGGTAGGCTGTATGTGCAGGTCAAGACAAGATCGGCTGTCCATGAGTCTGTCCATGAACCGGGGCGAAGCAAGCCGCCCAGAGCCCTCGGTCCGATCTTCCTGGTTCTGTTTGCCCTGGTGAGAGCGGTATGCCAGAAGGTGAAGCCGACTCAAAATCCGTCCAGTGTGCGTTCGAGTCGCACCGGGGGCACGTACAGGATGCACACAGGCTTTGACCTGCGGATTTGCCGCAGTCTGCGACCTGTGTGGGCATCTGTTCCTCCATGATGTGGCCGATCTCGGCGACATTGGGCGTGTCGTCGGCCGGTAGCGTGACTTTCAGGGTTGCTTCGTTACTGGCGTAGTGCACCTGAATGGTGAGCTGGGTCAGGTCAAACAGCCGGTCCAGCAGTTCTTCGGGCATCCGGTGCAGGTTGATCGTCAGGTGCGGCAGTGCGTCCAGCAGATCGAGCTGGTCGGGGCCGGGCAGATCCGGTTCGTGTGCGGCCTGGCGATCCAGCTCACTGATGGCCGCCAGCAGTGTCTGGCGGTCGGTCTCCAGGTCGTTGTAGCGCTGGCGTAGTCCTTGGGTGAACGGATCGGTCGGGTCGGCGTCCTCGGCCTGGCGCAGTACGTTGTCCTGCTTGCGGACAGTGTCGGCGAGCTTGCGTTGCAGCCGTTGCCGCTGCGCAGCCCGTTCCTGTCGGGCGGTGTCGTCCACCGTGTCCAGATCGGCCAGGAACAGGGTGCTTCGCTGCGGGCCGAACACCCGCTCGGCAAAGAACTGGTTGACCTGGGTCATGATGAGGTCTTCGCGCATGTAGATCGTGGCCGGGTGTCCGGCGTACTTGTCGGGGCGTCCTCGGTTGTTGTCCTTGGGATAGCAGCGGTAGTAGGCGGTGCCGTGGCGTGGGTTGCCGATCATGCGTCGGCCGCAGTCGCACAGCACTCGGCGCCGGAACCGGTAGGTCCGCGTTGCCCGCGGGTCGTTCTTGCGGCCGGCGCCGTCGCGTGATCCTTGCCGGGCGGTGCTGCGGGCGTTGAATTCGTCGAACATCCATTTCGGGATGAGCGGTTCGTGAGCGGGCTCGGTCGACCAGACCCACATTTCGGGAGGATTGGGCTTGTTCCGCCCGCCGCGGCTGCGTCGGGCACGGCGGTTGTAGACCTGGTAGCCGGTGTACTTCGGGTTATGCAGCACCTCCGCGACGCTGGATTTCGACCAGGCCCCACGTGCTCGCAACCCGCCCGGCGGTTCCGGTGGCGGGTATCTGTCCAGGTCGGTGTTGAGGCGTTCGGCGATGGTGTCGAACCCGAGTCGCTCGTGATAGCGCCATTTCGCGATCAGGGTCACCGTTTCCGCGCGCACACCGTCGGGTTCCAGGCGGGTCTTGGTCAGGCCCTTCTCGGCTTTGGCCGGGTTCGGGTGACGGATCTTCTTCGCCTTGTACCCGTAGCAGGGCTTGCCGATGTTGAATCCTTCGCGGACGTGGGTGCAGGTGCCGCCCCAGGACAGCTCCAGCATGTTGAGCACTTCGTACTCGGCGACGGACTGGTTGATCCGTCGTTGCAGGATCTGCTGGGCCCGCCCGCCGGAGAGCATGATCGGCTCATTCGAGGCGAACACCGGGACCTCGGCGCGTTCCAGTTCCCGCTCGACGGACAGGGTTTCATACATCTTGCGGGCGATCCGTGACATCGACTCGCAGATCACCACGTCGAACCGGCGGCTCTTCTGCTGTGCCTCGGCCAGCAGGTCGGCGATGCCGCCGTCGCGGGCGATCGGGATGTCGAACCGTTCGTAGTCGGTCCCGTGGCCTCGTCGTTCCAGTTCCATCCGACCGGATTCGACGTCGTAGAAGTGGCACACGATCACCCAGGAGCCGGGCAGCGCGACTTTCGAGCGTTCCAACTGTCGCAGCAGTGACTGTCGAGGGTCTTGGTGTTCCTCGGTCGAGGTGCGGCCGACCCATGCGACCCTGACTTCCTTGGCATGGAGGGCCAGCGGCAGTCCGAAAGGTGAGACCGCCAGATCGCTCAGGCCGGCGTGCCCGAAACGGGAGTCAATCGCATGGGCTGCGGGTTTCGGGTCGCTGATCGTCATGCCGCCCGCCGCTCCTGCCGGTCGTCCGGGAGGGCATCAGCGAGGTCGTTCCGTGCCCAGACCAGAACGTCCCGAAGAACATCGGCGAGTTCGTGGCGCAGCCATTCGCCTTCCGCGCCCTCGACCCAGCGAACTTCGGTACGGAAGTCCCAACGACCATCAGCACGGTGGATGCCGTCGCGTCCTCCACGAGGAAACGGAATGACGCGCCCACCCTCGTCGGTCGCCGAGTCGGTCATGGCGTCCACCATGTGATCACTGAGCGCTCCTGAACCGCTCGTAGGCACCGTGCGTGCTGCTGGTCTGATGTATGGATTGCTGTGGTGTTGGTGCGATTCGTACGGTTGCGGAACGCGGCCGGCGGTGGTTGGGACGAGTAGATATCGAGGTCTGCGGCACTCTCCAGACGATCATCCGGTCCAGCAGTCGTGGATGCGACCGCCATGATCAATCATCTCCAGAGTTTCCGCAGGTGGACGACGTCGATGTGGGCACTGTAGCGTCGATTTGCGACCAGGGGAGCTCCCTCGGCCAGTGCATAGGCCGCACGCGAATACCCCGATACGGCCGGCCCTTCACGGCGCGGTGGTAGAGGATTCGCTCCACCGCAGCATGCGCCGCAGATTGGTGTCGGGAGCATAGGCCAGGAACGTGCCGTCAACCGAGCTGCACCCCAACGCGTGAGCATAGTTCCAGCGTCGCGCGGAGTTCACTCGTCCCATATGGACTGTCCTATCGCGACGATGAGCTTCCATGGCGAGCAACGCTGCGGCGTGTCCAAGTTTCCAGGTGGTTGTCCCGCCCAGAAACAAGACCGAGCACAGATCCCACGGTATGTCCAGATGCTCCAGGCCATCCTGCGCGACCAGGGCAGGTGGGAACCCGAGCGAGGCGATCACCGGCAGCCACGGAACCGACCGGGCCAGCGTCGCTGCCGCGTCCGCGGGCACGTCGGGTGCCGTGGCGAGCAGGCACCCCTCGCGCGGCAGGGAGTCCAGCCACGCCATCCATCGCCGGTCGCCGACGTAGTGGGTGGAGTAGCAGCCGTTGTCCGCTCCGAACCGGACACCTGGTAGGGGTCGGCGTCCTTCGTTCGGTGTGACCATCTGTCCCAGCGTGCCGCGCAGCATGGCCTCACGCACCGTCGGGCTGGAGGCGTTGGCCAGATACAACACGGCGCACCCCCTCGCCGAGCAGCAGATACGACCCGGTCACCCACACGGCTTTGACCAGCACCTGCCCTCCGACGGCGGTCGCGGTCAGCGCGAACCCGGCCACATGCAGGAACAGCACGGTGTCGGCCACCGCGCCAAGTGCGCACGATGCGGCCAGGGCACGGCGGCGGCCCCGAACCCGCAGCGGCGTGTACACCGCCAGGTCCGTCAGCTCGCCGACGGCGGTCGCTACGGTGCTGGCCAGCACGATGCGCGGGTCGGCGGTGATCGCGGAGGCGGTGATCCCGACGGCCATCGCCGCGATCGCCACGGGCAGCCCGGCCAGGTATTGCAGGCTGTCGCGCAGCGCGAGCGCGAGTCCGGCGGCGTAGGTGCCGGCGGTCACGCTGAACCCGAAACCCGCCGGGATGAGGCCGTAGTGGGAGGTCAGTAGGTTCGCGCCCACCAGCGTCGCGGCGTAGGCCAGCACCAGCACCGCGCTTCCCACGGTTGTCGGGCTGGGTCGGCCGAGTGTCCAGATCACGGACGCACGGGACCAAGGACGACGACGTGTCCCGGTTGGGTGCCGCATCACGCCGCCCGCTTCCTCTCGACGCACACGCGGCCGGGAACCTGGTCGGGCAGGCGGAGCTGGCCGAGCCGCACCGGCTGGCCGCCGACCACATCCACCACGAGGGCATCCGGCGACCGCAGGGCGTGCAGTGGTCCGGCGCCGCCGGGGGACAACGCGGTGACGCTGCTGGCCTCCCACCGGATGCGGCGCACCCCGTCCACCCCGCGGTCGGTGCGCGCCCGCCACGGGGTGTGCGACCGGGCACGCGGCGGGAGTGCCGCGACCGGGCGCAGCCCGATCTCCCGCAGGCCCAAGGTGATGTCACCGGCCGGGCTGTGGGTGATCAACCGTCGGTAGCCCCCGGCGCGTGCGACCCGCCAGGCCGCCCGGTACAGGGCGACTTCGATCTGCGAGGAACCATCGATGCTGCCGCGGGTCCGGGTGATCTCCACGGTGGCCCCGTCGTCCCAGGCCGGTGGCACGGGGCGCCCGGCGATGGCCACGCCGAGAGGCTGGCCGTCGTCGTGCGTGATGCCCAGGGCGAACAACGCACCCGCTGGCGGTGCGTGGTGCCGGTAGTGGTTGGTGATGAACTCCGACGCGCACTCGACCGTGATCGACTCCAGACGCAGGCCCATCCGGCTCGCCTCGCCTCGTCCGGGACGGTGGCCATGGACATTTCCACTCGATGCGGCCGCACGAGATCCTATTTCCGGCACGGACGATATTTCGGTGACGTTGTGCATCATAGCCTGATGTCGCGCGAAATCCGGTCGCGTGTCGGCACATGACAGGTGAGCACGTCCACGACCACGCCACGCGTTTGTCGACACACTCCCGGCGATGCGTCGGATTCGGGTATCCACGGTCGGGTTGCTCGACGCACTGAATGTCCGTGCGACGGAAAGCGATCCGTTCATGCCGCCTGTTCCTCCCGTTCCTGTTCGGCGTTGAGCGCCACCAGATCGGTCAGCAGGAGCCGTAGGGCATAGGCGGCTTGTTGAGGGACGACGCCATTACCCAGAATTCTGAGTTTCGCCGTCCTGGACATGTCGATATCGGTGACCCACCCGGAATGCGGACCGCACAGACCCATCAGCCATTCGACGAACTGGGGTGACAATCGGGGGCGGCCGTTGCTGCCGGGCTCGGTCGGGGCTGGCGCGGCTACGCCGCAGACCGTTTCCCAGCGCCGGATCGCTGCCGCGTATGGCCCCCAGTCAACCGGCGAGTCGATGTCCGCCGCCATGCGGGCGGGACCCGGCTCGCCTCGGACAGCTCCGCGGGTTGGATGCCCAGCGTGATCTCGATCGCTTGTTCCAGTCCCGGCCCCGAACCGTGGTTCCGGACCGCCGTGCGGCTGTTGCGGTTGGCGCCCGCACGAGGGGTCGGCAGCAGCCGCACCGCGATCGACAACGGCATCCCCATCCCGTTGCCATTGATCCCGCGCGACCGATGATGCGCGCGGCGGGCCAGCCATCGGTCGGGGTTCTCCCCGTCGTTGGGGTTGCCGCCCGCTGGGGTCGGCAACAAGGCCACCGTCTGGCTTGCCGCGCCACCAGTCATCCTCCTCGTGGTCGATCGCGGTGGCGGCGCCATGGGTGTGACCGCGTCGGACAAGTTCACCTGATGCCCGCCCGCCAGGCGGTGCTGCGGGGTGGACCCTGTTCGGCAGCCCTCGGTCGCGTTTCGGTGTCGGCAACAGCCGGACCACCGTGTCCGGCAGGCTGTGCGACAACCGTGGGGGTAGCGGTCGATCCGGTGGGGTCGGGCTGTGGAAGTCGCGGGCGAGCGGAGTCGGCAGCACGCAGGGTGAACCGGGTTCCGGTTCGGTATCCGAGCAGGAAAACTCGCTCGCGTCGATGGGCGGCGCCGATATCGGACGCGCGAACGCTGCACCAGTGCGCGTCATACCCGATCTGGGAAAGCGAACCGAGCACGACGCCGAGTCCGCCCGCGCGCCACCGGAGTGCGGCCACGTTCTCCACGACAAGCAGGTGCGGTCGAAGATCGCGAACGGCCCGGATGACCTCGTACCAGAGTCCACTGCGCGTTCCTTCCCGGATGCCGGCCCCCTTGCCCGCGGAACTCAGATCCTGGCAAGGGAAGCCGGCGGTGAGCACGTCCACCGGCGGCACCTGCCGCCAGTCGACGGTGGTGATGTCGCCCAGGTTCGGTATGCCGGGCAGGCGGGCGGCGAGAACCTGCCGCACGTGCGGGTCGGGGTCGGCGACCCAGGCGATCCGGCCGCCGCCGAACGCGGTGAGCACGCCGAGGTCCAAGCCGCCGTACCCGGTGCACACCGAGCCGATGATCATCTCGCGGCCCATCCGGTCATCGGCGCGGCGATCGAGGGTGCGGGCGTGGCCGGTCATGCCGGCCTCCCCGTGTCCTCGCGCGTGGGTGGCGCGCCGGCGGGCTTGGCCAGGTAAAAGGTGACGAGGTCGACCAGGGGTTCGTGCGCCAGCGGCCCGGAGGTGATCCACGTCTGGGGTGGCGCGGGGCGTCCGCCCTGGGTGCATGCCCAGACCTGCCGGCCGGTGTAGAGCGGGCACGCGAGCAGGCGCGCCACGATGCGAGCCGTCCAGGGCCG
>WNGK01038895.1_pt1 | contig 10390 bp, 8 predicted proteins | sample 5400601 | NCBI WGS metagenome assembly WNGK01 (sample SAMN13153376, study PRJNA577476) | soil metagenome | isolation source: 60 cm soil or saprolite under Garry oak tree replicate 1 | place: USA:California | collected 2016-06-15 | reverse complement strand
CGCGGCCCGAATTCAGCGGTCACCAGCAACGGCAGGCACAGCACGGGCGTGAGCGGCAAGTCGTAACGAACCGCGCTTCGCCAGAGGCCCTGGTTGTAGGACAACACCAAGATCGCCAACACGCTCAGAGCCAGCAGGCCCTCACGCCTTTTCGCCAGCCAGATCGCCGCGGCCGTGAGCGCGCCGAGATAAAACAACGGGAGGAAACCGAACTCCAGCCAATTCGTGGCGGGGCGCACCTGCCAGTCTGATGCCAAGTGGCGCAGACTATCGGCGAGCCCTTGGAAGAAGTTCCCCTGCGGCATGGCAAACAGTTCCTGGGCGTGAAGAAAATAGAGAGCATTTCCCGCGATCATGCGATTGAATCCCAGCCAAAGCGCCAGCGAAGCCAGAACCGCCAGCGCCACTGCCCTCCGCGCCAAAAGCCACGAAACGAGCGCATAACCGGTCAAGCGGATCCACGGAAGCACGAACAGCAAAGAAGATTGCGCGATCAAAATCTTATACCCGCGCCGCTGTGGCGCCATGAACGCAACCCAAAGCAAAATCCATAGCAACAGCATGAATAGTAAGTCGGAGTACGCAGTAAACGCGAAATAGGCAGCAGGCGCGGATAGCACAAAGAGAAACAAGAAATAGGCGGAAATATAGAATTTGCGTGAGAGCCACTCAGAAATCAAAATTGCGCTACAGAAAAAAGCCGCCAGGTTCAAAACCACCGCTGTCGCGAGAAAGGAACCTGAAAAGAGTCTCGAAAGAGCCCCCACCGCGAACGGGTATCCGGGGGGGAAAACCAGAGTTCTGGGATCTGCCGGGGGATAACCTTCGCTCCAAATCTGTTCGTACCAGCGCGCATCCCATCGCTGCCAGCCCGAGAGCCAGGATTCGTCTGGGCCGCTGCTTTGCTTCGTTGTAAAAAAGATCAGCAGGATCCAAAGAAGATAAATCGAGCCATAAAAGGCCAACCGGGCACGATTCTCGGGGCCTAGCGCCACACCTGCTCGCCGCCGCCGATGATGTGAAATTTCATGAAATTCGTGGTTCCGCCCACGCCCAGTGGAGTGCCCGCCACCATTCCCACCAAATCGCCCCGCCGCACCAGGCCTTCTTCGAGCAGGCGGCGCTCCGCGATTTGCGCCATATCGTCGATATCCCGCAGCATCGCCGCCTTTCGCGGCAGCACGCCCCAAAGCAGCGTGACCTGCCGGCGCGTCTCCTGGCTCCGCGAAAAGGCGATGATCGGCGGACGAGGCCGGTGCTTCGAAATCAGCCGCGCGGACGAACCGCTTTCCGTAAAAACGGCGATCACTTTCATGGACACCTCTTCGGAAGCGTGACAAATCAGTTCCGCGGTCGTTTCCGCGAGGCTCAAAAGCGCCCGCCGGTGCGGGCGGAGATATTCGGTGATGCTCCCTTCCGCCTCCCGGACGATGCGGTCCATCATCTTCACCGATTCCACCGGATAGCGTCCCGTGGCGGTTTCGGCGCTCAACATCACCGCGTCGCTGCCGTCAAAAATCGCGTTGGCCACGTCGGATGCTTCCGCGCGCGTGGGCCGGGGATTCTGCGTCATCGATTCCAGCATCTGCGTCGCGGTAATCACGGGCACGCGGGCTTCTCGCGCGTGGGCGATCACCATCTTCTGGATCACCGGCACTCGTTCCGGGCTCATCTCCACGCCCAGGTCGCCCCGCGCCACCATGACTCCGTCCGCCACTTCCAGAATTTCGTCGAGATTATCGATCGCTTCGGGTTTCTCGAGCTTGGCGATCACCGGAACTTTCCTGCCGGCCTTGTCCATCGCCGCTTTGGCCGCCAGCACGTCGTCCGCAGTGCGCACGAAACTCACGCCGATGTAATTCACGCCGCATTCCAGCGCGAAGCGCAGGTCGGCCAGATCTTTTTCCGTCAGCGCCGGAATGCGCAGTTTCACTCCCGGAAGATTCACGCCCTGGTGCTCGTGCAGCTCGCCGCCATTCACCACGCGGCACACCATGCGCCGCCGCGCTGTGGAAAGCACGCGCAGCTCGATCAGTCCGTCTGCCAGCAGAATTCGATCGCCTTTGTGCACCTCCGATGGCAGCCGTTTGTAGGTTATGGAGACGCCTTCGCTATTCCCCGGCGCATCCACCGTGGTGATCGTGAATCGGCTTCCCGCGCGCAGGCTCACACTTTGCCCGCCCTCCAGCGCGCCCGTGCGGATTTTTGGTCCTTGCAAATCGGCGAGAATACCGATGGGCTTCTGCTGGCGGCCCGAAGCCGCTCGTATCAGCGTGACCGTGCGCGCATGCTCCTCCTGGGTGCCGTGAGAAAAATTCAATCGCGCCACGTCCATGCCCGCCCGCATTAAATGTTCGATGACCGCGGCCGAATGGCTCGCTGGGCCCAGGGTGCAGACGATCTTGGCCCGGCGCACCTGGGCGGCGTTCCGGTTATTTTGCGGCGAATTCATGAACCGCCTTGTACAGGAAATCGACGCCCCTGCGGAAGCTGGCGATGGGAAGGCGTTCGTCGTCACCGTGCATCCGCAGGAGATCCGCCTCGGTCAGCGGAAAAGGAACCAATCCATACGACTGCACATTGTGGAGGCGCAGATAAGACGAGTCAGTGTACCAGGTGCTTAGATAGGGAACCACCGGGGCGCCGGGAAATTCCCGCGGAGCGAGGTGCTCGATGGTCTGGTAAAGCTCGGAGGTAATGGATGAGGAAGGCGCACTCGGTCCGGCATCCGCCAGCACCGTGAACTTGATTCGCGGATCAGTGCGATGGTATCGCGCAGGATCGAGTTCCACATCGGAGTCATCGCCGCCAGTCGCAAAGCGGCCAGATCGGCCCGGTCCGAAGTCTCCAAGGCGCGGATCCACTTGGCCGTGTCTTCGTCTTCTACAGGACCAAGTTGCTCGAAATAGCGCCGCGTCATCGTCAGCAGGTGCAGAGGCGTTTCCAGGGTGCCTACTTTTTGCACCGCCGCCGCGAGATGCACCACCGCATTATCTTTCTGTGGGACCGATGCGTGCCCGGAGGTCCCCGTAGCCGTTACCGTCACGTTGTACGCCACTTTCTCGCTGGTTTGGATGGCCACGTATTGCACTTTGCCGTTTTTCACTATTACGTTCCCGCCCTCGTTGAGGGCAAAACCGCAGGCGATCTTGTCCCAATAGCGTTCGATCACCGCCCTTATGCTGGCATCGCCGCCTTGCTCCTCATCGTCATCCGCCAGGAAGATGACGTCCCGGCTCAGGCGCGTCCCCGACCGCTTGAGTCCGATAAACGCGGCCAGGTTCGCCGCCACCATGCCTTTGTCATCGATCGCCCCGCGCCCGTAGATATAGTCTCCTTTCTCAGTCGCAGCGAAAGGGTCCACGCTCCACTTGGCTCGGTCCACACCGACGACGTCCAGATGGGCCAGCAGCAAAAGCGCCTTCGACGAATCCGGCAACGGCCCCGCTTGCAGCCGCGCGACCACAATCCCCCGCCCCGGCATCATCTCCAAAACCTCCGCCGGTATGTTCTCTTTCTGCAAAACATTCTGAATGTATTTCGCCGCTTCCAGCTCGTTGCCGGGAGGGTTCGTCGTATTGATTCGGATCAAGTCCGTCAGCCAGGTTTGCGCTTCGGCCGTTAACTGCAGCATATCCGCCGGCGCCCCGCCTGCCGCAGGCGTTTGCGATTTCAGTGCCGCCGGCCGCAAGGCCGGCATCAGGATCATTCCGGCAAGTAGGCCGAGAACATAAGGAATTCGCCTAGCCATCCCTTCTCCTTTTCTAAACGGATCTGCTTTCGCATTTTTGCGAATTTTTGCGCGAGCCCACGATACTAACATGTCCGGCTTGCCGGTCGAGCCGCGGGTTCCACCGGCAATTCCGTATAAAACATCATCGAGATTGCATCTGAAATTTGAACATCCCTTGATTTCGTGGCACCATCAAAGCTACAGAGTGGCTGCCAACGCGCCGCCGCCCACTATGACGCGTCCCGCTATGACACGCCCTACGATCAGAAAATTGGCACTCGCATATGCATTGATCGCCCTTTTGGCCTTTGGGCCGCCCTTCGGCCTGGCGCAGAGTCAGGGAACTCAACACCCTCCGGCTTCCTCGCAGGCGCCGCCGGCACAAGCGCCTGCGCCATCGCCGCCGCAACCGGCTCCGCAATCCCAGCCGGCGCCGTCCCAACAAGCACAAGACCAGCAGCAATCCGGCCAGCCCGGCTTCGCCATCTCCGTGACCGTGCCGGTGGTCAACGTCGATGTCGTCGTCACCGATAACGACGGCAATTACTTGAACAACTTAAAGAAAGAAAATTTCCGCATCACCGAAGAGGGCGTGCCCCAGACCATCACCAATTTTGGCACCACCGACGCCCCCATCACCGTGGTCCTGCTGCTCGAATTCAGCCAACTCGGCTACGGCTGGTTCTTGTACAACGCCGTGAACTGGGCCGACGTATTTCTGCGCCAGCTCAAACCCAACGATTGGGTTGCGCTGGAATCCTTCAATATGCGGTCCAACGTGGAAGTCGACTTTACGCACAACCCTCGTGAAGTTGAGCAAGGCCTCATCTCGCTCTACTTCCCGCCATTTCATGAATCGAATTTATTCGATGCCCTGGTGGACGTGACGGACCGCCTCCAGGACGTGAAGGGCAAAAAGGCCGTCCTGGTCCTCGCCTCAGGCATCGATACATTCAGCCGGCTCACCTTGGACAAGACCATCGCCAAATTGAAGCAAACCGACGTGACGGTCTATTGCGTGGGCGTCGCCGAGCAGATGTTCGTTCGAACTCTTGACAACGGCGGTCTCACCTATCTCCAGGCTCAGAATCAGCTGAAGAGCTTTGCCGAAATGACCGGCGGCCGCGTCTGGTTCCCGCGATTCGATGGCGAGATTCCCGGCATCATGGCCGACGTGGCGGGCAGTCTCAGAAACGAATATAGCCTCGGCTACATTCCCAGCAACCAGAAGAACGACGGCAAGTATCGCAAGATTAAGGTGGAACTGGTTGCTCCCGACGGCGGGCCGCTGACCGTCTTGGATCAAAAGGGCAAGAAGCGAAAATTCCAGGTGTATGCCCGCCAGGGCTACACCGCCCCCACCAGCACCGCCGCCAACTGACACCTAGTGGCACAGGCACTCTTGCCTGTGCATGCGCCTCTTTTTTTTGTAGCGCCGGCTTCTAGCCGGCATCCGTGCCACAGGCATTCTGGCCTGTGCGGTTTAGCTTATGTAGCGCGTGCCTTCAGGCGGGCATCCCGTCTAGGCAAGGCACTAATACCCCCGTGCCAAATCCACCTGATTCCGCAGCGGCTCGCCCCGGAACCAGCGTTCCAGATTGTCCACCAGCAGTTCCGCTTCCCTCTGCCAGATGCGTTCGCTTATACCGCTGGTGTGCGTGGCCCGTTTTTCGAGCGCCGCGACGAGCGCCGCCTGGTCCACCAGCGACCCTCGCGCCACGTTCACCAGAATCGCGCCGCGCTTCATCGCCGCGAGCTGTTCGGCGCCGATCAAATGATGTGTTTGCGGCGTTTCCGGAGCCGCCAAAATCACGTAGTCAGCGCCCGCCAGCGCGGCATTGAGTTCCGCAACCGCAAACACGCGTTCCGCTAGCGAAGCATCCGCTTTGCCCGAACGCGTTACCGCCCAGATCCGCATTCCGAAGCCGCCCAGCCGCTCGGCCACGGCTCGCCCCACGGCGCCGAAGCCCACCACCAAAGCCACGCTGCCGCTCAGTTCCCGCGGCCGCGCCGGGCCATCCCAAATTTCCTGCTGCGCCCATTTCTTCTGCGCCTGAAAGCGCATGGCCCCCGGAAAATCGCGCGCCATGGCCACGACCATTCCGGCAATATGCTCGGCCATGGCCGGCGCGTGTACGCCGCTGGCGTTCGTGAGAATAATTCCCGAGCTGCGAAATTCCGGATACATCAATTGACCCACGCCGGCGGACGTCGTGTGCACCCACTTCAGCCGCGTCGCTTCGCGCAATTGCTCCGGCCGCAGCAGCAAGCCTACGAAAATATCCGTGTCGGGAAGCTCGGGCGTGATCCGGTCATAATGCGGCAGATCGAGCACGCGCATCTCCGGCCACCTCTGGCGCACCGCAGCGGCCATTTCCGGCGGCGAGCGCCACAGCGTGAACCGGTGATAAGAAGAGATGACGAGCTTGGTCTCAGCCGGTTTTGGGGGATTCATGCTCGCTCGGACATTTCAATGTACAGCGTGTTCGATCAATTCGAAATTTTGCGGATGTCATTCTGAGTGAAGTGGCCGCGCCCTTCTTCGTCGGGCCTTTCCCGACGCGCCCCGGACGCTTTTGTGGGGGATCTGCTTTTCGCTTTCCGGCTCTTTCAGGGCGCTCATTTCGACGCAATCCTCAAATCGCTCCCCGTCATCTCCTTTGGCTTCGGAACGCCCCAAACCCCCAGCATCGTCGGCGCAATGTCCTGCAGCGCGCCGCCTGACTTCAGCCGCACGGGCCCATCCTCGTGCAGAAGAATAAACGGCACCGGATTCGTGGTGTGATAAGTGTGCGGACCGCCCGTCACCGGATCAATCATCGTTTCGGCATTGCCGTGGTCCGCGGTGATGATCCAGGCGCCGCCGCGGGGACGCAGCGCCTGGAAAATCCGTCCGAGACACGCGTCCACCGCTTCCACGGCGCGTATCGCCGCTTCCAGCTTTCCCGAATGGCCGACCATATCGGCATTGGCAAAATTCATGATCACCGCGTCGAATGCGCCTTTCTCGATGGCCTGAACGACGTTATCGGCGATGCCCTCGGCGGACATTTCCGGCTTCAGATCATACGTCGGCACTTTCGGCGACGGCACCAGGATGCGCTCCTCGCCGCCAAAAGGCTTCTCCACGCCGCCGTTAAAAAAATACGTCACATGCGCGTACTTCTCCGTCTCCGCCACGCGCAGATTGCGAAAGTTCATCTCCGCGAATACTTGCGCCAGGATGTGCTCGAGTTTTTCCGGCCCAAAAAGATATTTGAGCCATGAGAATGTCTTGTCATATTGCGTCATGGCCAGGAAGAAAAGATCTTTCGGCCGTGCCGCATCGGCGAATTTATCGAACCCCGGTTCCACAATGGCCCGGGTCATCTGCCGCGCGCGGTCCGCGCGAAAATTGAAGAAGATCACGGCATCGTCGTCGCGAATAGGCGCGACGCCCGTCGCGCCCGGCTCGCTGCCCGTCGTAATCACCACCGGCTCGACGAATTCATCCGTCACGCCCTGTTCGTAGCTCTTGCGCACCGCCTCGATGGGATCGGCCGAGCGCCGCTCGGCTTCCCCATGCACGGCCGCGCGATATGCGCGCTCGATGCGCTCCCATCGGTTATCGCGATCCATGGCGTAGTAGCGGCCCGTGAGCGACGCGATGCGCCCCACGCTCAGCTCCCTCATTTTTTGCTGCAATTTCCGCAAATAATCGATGCCGCTGTGCGGCGGCGTATCGCGCCCGTCCAGGAAGCAATGCACGAAAACGCGCTCGACTTTGTTCTGCTGCGCCATCCGCAGCAGCGCAAAAAGATGATCGATGTGCGAATGCACGCCGCCATCGCTCACCAGGCCCAGCAGGTGCAATTGCCGCTCGCGCCCGCGCTTCATCGCGCCGAGCAGAAGCTCGTTGCGAAAAAGCGCGCCCGTGCGGAACGCCTCATCGATGCGCGTGATATCCATCAGCACGATGCGGCCGGCCCCGATATTCAGGTGTCCTACTTCGCTATTGCCCATCTGCCCTTCCGGCAGCCCGACCGACGGCCCCGAGGTGTGAATCAGGGTGTTCGGAAACTGCGCCAGCAGCTGGTCGTAATTCGGCTTGTGCGCCAGGGCGATGGCGTTGCCCTTGGTCTCGGCCCGATAGCCCCACCCATCGAGCACAGTCAGTATGATCGGTTTCGGCCGTTTGCCCATAAGCCGTCAAGAATACACGGGATTCGCGGGCCCTTGTAGCCCGCGCGCCGGTCGCCGCCGCGCGCGCGCCTCAGTGTCGCAGAAGACGAGCCGGCCGGCGTTGACTTCGTCGCCCGGTGAAGCGTAGGGTGAGCCGAATGCCATCGAAGAACTTATTCGTGCTATGGACCATCCTGATGTCCATAGTCCCATCAAAACCGGGTCTCAAAATAACGATTCGCAATAGCTCTGCCCTCCGCGGAGAAACCCTCCTATATCTTCAAAACGACCGAAAACGGATCGAGGAACGCCGGCAAGTCCCGCAACTATTGCTCCGCGGAGGACCTTTTGTATATGTTCCCGGTCCCCCTGTCGTGACAATTACGCGCTGTGATTTGGATCAAATGTTCGTGCTGAACTTGGACGCGCGTGAGTATATGTCCATGCCCATACCGAAGCCGAGAGAACAATTGGAAGCTCTAGCGGCGCAGCAACCCAAACCGATCGTGCCGCCCCAACCGACGCTACTCATCGAGACCACTACGGAGGATACCGGCGAGCGCAAGCAGATGTTCGGCTATATGGCCCGCCATGTGATCACCACCGTCAAGCAGATTCCGCTTGTCGAATCGAGCCAAATACCGCAAGAAACCGTAACGGATGGCTGGTATATCGACCTAGATACTTCGGTTTCCTGTGTGAAGCCATCTTCCGGTGCCTCCGGTTTCTTATTAGTTGGAGGAACCCGGAAACCAGGAGAACCGCCTCAGGTTCCCGTTCTTAGCTTCAAGAATATCGGAAAAGCTGAGACGGGTTTTGCGCTCATGACAAAGCAAGTTCACCGTCTGATCAGCTCCCCGGCCGATGCATCTACGCAGAAAAAAGAAGAGCCTACGGACGAAATGCAAGTGACGGAGCTGTCCACGCGACCGCTTGATGATTCCCTGTTCGAAGTGCCGAAGAACTTCCGCAAAGTGGAGCAGATCCGGCGCACCCCTGTCTTCTCTTACTGGAGACGATTGCTCGGATGGCTGGACTATTACTGGGCTCGATTGAAACACGCAATTTAGCTTGCCAATCCGTTGTATCCAACGCCCGAGAATTGTATGATGCGCGGAAAATAAGGCCGGAAAACCGGCCCCAAAGGAGTACGCAATGAAGCTTGCCCTAGGTTTGGCAGTATGCACGCTCTTGGCGGCGGCCGTGGTGTGGGCGCAGGCCGACAAGACCGATTTCGCCGAATATCAGGGCTGGATGAAATCCAATGCCGCCACGGTGGCCGATCTCACTAAGAATCTCACTGCCAAAGACGGCGCCGCGGCCCACGCCGGCGTCCGCAAGCTCCAGGAAAACTTGGCCATGGTCATGGCCTATTGGCAGTCCAGGAACACAAACGACGGTGTGAGATTCGCTCTCGACGCTACCTACGGCCTTGCCCAGGTCGATGTGCTGATCTCTCAGGGCAAGTTCGATGAAGCGGCTGCAGCGCTCAAGACGGCTCAAGCCAGCTGCGGGAATTGCCACATGGCCCACCGCGATAAAGCCGCCGACGGCTCCTTCAGGATCAAAATGAAGTGAGCATCCGACCAGGATGCTCATCCCGAGCGGCGAACCGGAGCGAGGGATCTCTCTGCGCTTTCTCCGCGGTCGCAAAGTCGACCTTTCGCCGACCAGCATCGTCATTCCTGGCGATCCGCCTAGGGCGGAGAGCGAGGCGCGCAGTTTGCGCTCCGGACGCCTTTGCGGAGGATCTCTCACGACTCTCTCCGAGACGAGCTTAGACCCTGTCGTATCCTATCGCTCCGTGGAACACCGATTCATGTGCCCGTACTGCGGCGAAGAGATCTCCATGATCCTGGACCTTTCCGTTCCTAATCAGGTCTATATCGAAGATTGTGAAGTGTGCTGCAATCCCATCGAGATCAGCTATACCGCCGAAGACGATGACCTGACCAATCTCAGATTTCAGAAAGCCGGGTCCGGCCGCGTAAAAGGCGGACGCGGCCAACAGCTAGGGCCTTTCCCAGATTTGGGCCACCAGCCTGTTTACTCGTGCGGTAAAACGACCATCCCACCAGGATGGTCGTCCCGAGTGAGCAATGCGAGCGAGGGATCTCTCTTAGGCAGCCTGTTTACTCGTGCGGTAAAACGACCATCCCACCAGGATGGTCGTCCCGAGTGAGCAATGCGAGCGAGGGATCTCTCCCAGATTTGGGCCAGCAGCCTGTTTACTCGTGCGGTAAAACGACCATCCCACCAGGATGGTCGTCCCGAGCGAGCAACGCGAGCGAGGGATCTCTCCCAGATTTGGGCCAGCAGCCTGTTTACCCATGCGGTAAAATAGAACATGCTCGGATTCTGCCTAAGCTCGCGTCCCATTCCCCCGCGCCGCGCCAACCATAATCGGCGCTTTATGAGGTCAGCTTCCTGTGGCACAGCCACTCTTGGCTGTGCTCCTGCGGTCCTCGGCTTTCCTCATGGTCTCCCGGCAATAAC